>ERZ807291.43-NODE-43-length-158329-cov-53.864305_pt1 | contig 158329 bp, 166 predicted proteins | sample MGYA00521257_ERZ807291 | MGnify/ENA primary metagenome ERZ807291 (study PRJEB31413, sample SAMN03169783) | marine metagenome | biome: Marine; feature: Water; material: Subsurface seawater | place: North Sea | collected 2011-04-28 | depth 1 m m ... | reverse complement strand
TTTTTGGCAAGTGCTATTGCAGTATTAAGTGCACGTTCACTTCCTTCGCTGGCATCGACAGCAACTAAGAATTTTCCTGCCATATCTAAATCCCCTTAACGTTGTAAAAGTTAAGTCTCTGACATTGTCATCCTCCCCCTTAGTGCGCTCATCATTTGATTTATATGCTTACGACGAGTTGTATGCGCCAAAGACACAATAACCCTATTAGCTATATTGAGATTTATGATAGTGCCAAAAACATGGCTTTAATGCCGCCAAAACATCTGTTTAGTATAAGGTGAGACGTTTTATTTCATTAAAGAGATAAATTACCGGACTTTGATAAGCGAGTATAATTCAGGCGTTAATTCTCGAGCCAGTCTACAACCATTTTTACTTGATCTTGATCCATCAGCGCTGGCGCATGACCACAGTTTTTGATGGTCTTGACGGTTGCCCGTGGGCCTCGCGTAGACATTTCTGTGGCAGTTTCTGCGCTCAATAGGTCAGAGTTCTCACCGCGTAAAACCAAAACGGGGCATGAAATGCGGTCCCACACCGACCATAAATTGATGTCTTCAACAGGGCCTGCAGTGAACACGTCGGCGATCGCTGGGTCATAATGCAATTGAAACGCGCCCTTGCCATTTGGAATAGCACTGGTGGTGGCCAGGTGCTTCCATTCTTCGTCACTCAAATCGCCAAAGGGTGCATGAACATCACGCAGATAAGCCTCAACCATTTCCAGATCATGGAACGCCGGCGCAGCACCAACGTAGCGACTAATTCGAACAAGAGCGTCTTTTGATACGAGGGGGCCAATATCATTGATGACCAATTTGCGGATAGGTGTGCCCGACATTGATGCGAGCATCATGCCGATTAACCCACCCATCGATGTGCCAACCCAATTTACGCGCTCGGCACCAATATGTGCCATCAAGCCGGACATATCATTCATGTACGCGGGATAGTTATATTCACCTGGGTTTGCGAGCCAATCACTAGCGCCTCGCCCAGGAGCGTCTGGGCAGACCACGCGCCCATACTCAGAAAGTGCAGATGCCAATACATCGAAATCACGACCGGTACGGGTAAGCCCATGAACACAAACTGTGGCTTTGCGTTTTTTCTGCTGGCCCCAATCTGTGAAACCGACGCGGTGAAAACCACTTTGTCCTAGTGATAAAAAGCTACCTGCGCCAGAAGGTGTCGGGATCATGATTAAATAACTCCCTGCTCGCGGAGTTTGGATAATTCGCCTTCGTCCATTTCAAGCAGTTCCTGTAAAACTGAATCCGTATGCTCACCAATTGTTGGTGGTGCCATGCGCGCGGTGACGGGTGTGCCAGACATTTTGATGGGGCTATTGATCAAGGGCACATGAGCGCCGGTTACGGGTTGCTCCATCTCTATCTTCATGTCGCGGGCAAGGACGTGTTCGTTTGAGAACACCTGATCGAGTTTATAGATTGGGCCGCAGCTCACAGTGTTGGCTTCCAATTCTTTGAGCCAAAAATCCATCGGCTTTTGTTTTACAATGTCTTTGATAATCGGCACCAGCTGCTCGCGGTTTTTGAGGCGCGCACCGTTGGTCGCATAATCTGGGTTTGCAGGAAGCTCTTCGCATTCTGCAACTTTGCAGAAGCGCTGGAACTGACCATCATTACCAACAGCAAGAATGATTGCACCGTCTGAAGTCTCAAAGGCTTGATAAGGGACGATGTTTGGATGCGCATTGCCCAGACGAGGCGGATTGTTGCCGGTCGCGAGATAGTTCATGCCCATGATGGTCGTGAACGACACCATAACGTCGAGCATGCCAATATCGATGTGCTGACCTTCGCCGGTTATTTCGCGGTGGCGCAGTGCGGCATTAATAGAGACACCGGCATACATGCCTGCCATCAAGTCAGCCACGGGAATGGCAGCCTTCATCGGTTCGCCGTCAGGATCACCATTAAGGCTCATCAATCCACTCATACCCTGGATCAGGACATCATAACCCGGGCGCATGGCATACGGGCCAGTCTGTCCAAATCCTGTGATCGAGCAATAGATCAATCCAGGAAACTCGTCTTTGAGGTCATCATAGGAAAGACCGTATTTCTTTAGCCCGCCTGTCTTGAAGTTCTCAACCAGCACTTGCGACGTGCCAATCAATCGTTTGGCTAACGCTTGTCCTTCGGGTTTTGAAATGTCCAACGTCACCGAGCGCTTGTTCCGGTTGGCAGCACAGAAATAAGCGGCTTCTGAGGTATCGTTGCCTTCGTCGTCCTTGATGTAAGGCGGCGCGAAGTTGCGGGTATCGTCCCCTGCTCCGGCGCGTTCAATCTTGATCACATCAGCGCCTAAATCGCCCAGCATTTGCGTGCAGCTGGGGCCAGCTAGAATGCGGGTTAAATCAAAAACGCGAATACCTTCGAGTGGACCGGGCATAAAGTGACCTTTCTTGTGAGAATGACGTCCACAGTACTTACCTACGCACCCTCTCGCAATCAAGGCCCGACGCTGAAACTTTTTGTTGATGGAATGCTACAGGAGGCCTTGTGCAACGGCTGTTGGATAGGCTCTATAATGCCATGCGACAGACCTTATTAAGATTTTTATTGCTTGCCTTACTTACTATTGCGATTTCAACGGGGGGACTTTACGCGTGGTTACGGACGTCCCTGCCCGATACGTCTGGCGAGATCGTCATGTCAGGTATAACTGCGCCTATAACAATTTCCAGGACCTTGCATGGTGCACCAACCATAGATGCAAGCACTCAGGAAGACGCGCACTTCGCCCTTGGGTTTGTGCATGCCCAGGACCGTCTTTGGCAAATGGAAGGCATGCGTCGTTTCGCATTGGGAGAATTGACAGAAGTGATCGGGGCTGAGACTCTACAAACTGATATCGCACAACGCCGGATCGGCTTTGGTCGTTTAGCGACAGCACAGTATGAAAGTCTTGATCGTAAAACGCGATCTGCGCTCATTTTATATGCGGATGGTGTGAATGCATACTTGAAATCTCGAGATGGCTCCTTTCCTATGGAATTCTCGTTGCTGGGCTTTGAGCCCGAGCCCTGGTTGCCTGAACATGGGTTGTTGTGGGGCCGTTTGATGGCCTATCAACTGAGTGCCCGCTGGCGCGATGATCTTGCACGCGAGGCACTGATTGATAGTGTTGGTATGGATAAAGTCCGCGAACTTTGGCCGTCTCTTAAACTAGGCGAGCAAGCGGCGTTTAAAGATACACCCCTGCCGCCACGTCAATTCGAGCCCCCACTTGGCGCGTCAAATGCGTGGGCGATTGTCGCATCTCGGAGCAATACGGGAGGTGCATTGTTAGCTGGTGATCCGCATCTCGGTCTGACAATTCCAGGCACATGGTATCTGGCCCGGATGCGGTTTGGTGATCAGGTGATTGAAGGCGCGACGGCGCCGGGGGTTCCTTTTGTCATTATTGGTCGGAACGCAAATGTCGCATGGAGCTTTACCAGCAACGAAGCGGACCTGCAGGACGTTGTCAGGGTTGCCAACGCCGATATCACATCGAATGACCCCGAAGATATTCGTGTTAAGGGTGGTAATATTCATTCCATTCGCATCTTTTATAGCGGCGATGCACCTGTCATTGCAGGCGGCATGCTGGATCAGTCTGGTGATGATGGTTTGGCACTTATGTCGACAACACTTAAAACACAGGACAAAACGCCAGCTGCGTTTTACGGGTTAAATGAAGCACAAAATTTGAGCGATGCAATACGTGCATTGGACGATTTCCAGTCCCCGCTTATGAACGTCATTGTTGCGGATACCTCAGGACGCGTTGCGCGAACACATGCGGGTGATATTCCTTTGCGCAAAGGCATTCATGGCCGATTGCCGATGACGGCTTCGGATCTTAGGTGGGAACAAGTCCGCGCAAGCTCGGTATACCCTCCTGAAATTGATCCGGTATCAGGCGCTGTCGCCAATGCGAACGAACAAACCCCTGAGATGATCTTGAGTGAAGCTGAGCTTAGCGGCGATTGGGCGTCTCGTGCACGTGCTGACCGTCTTGATGCACTCCTGTCGGCGCAGCAAAAATTTGATCTGGATGCGATGGCTGAAATTCAGCATGATGTCATTGATGTCACTGGTGAAATCTGGAAATCAGTTATTGGCGAAGCTGTTGGTGATGGTCTCGTGCCGCATGCGCAGATATTGATGCAACGCTGGGACGGCACAACGCAAAGAGACGCTCCGCAACCGCTTATCTATGCCTCATGGTTGTCCGAAATGAATCGTGTGATGTTTTATGACGAGATGGATGATCGCTTTTTTGGCATGAAATTACCGGGTCCACGTCATTTGCTTGAGCTTTTGCGCGCTGAAAGTCCCTGGTGTGACGATGCAAAGACACCTGATGTTGAGACCTGCAAAGACTTGCCAAAACGAACTTTTGATATCGCCGTCAACAAGCTCTCGCTTGTATATGGAGACAATCCATCTGATTGGCGATGGAGTAGCGCGCATGAAGCGTTCTTTGCCAATGCGTTGCTGGGCCGACTGCCAACGGTGGGTGATTTCTTTAACCGTTACATTCAAACCGACGGTGGTGACCGGACGTTAAATCGAGGCGCAAGCCGAAGCGGTGCGGGAGTAAATGGCCTCTTCCCCCATGTCCATGGAGCTGGTTTCCGTGCCTTGCATGACATGGCGGGTGCGCCATCTCGTTACATGGTTGCCCCCGGCCAATCGGGAAATCCAATGTCATCGCACTATGATGATTTGATGGAGCTATGGCGCGATGGTCATACCATCACTTTCGACGACGTGACCCTCTCAACAATGGTTCTTTTGCCAATCAAGTAAGCTATAACGGTGACAGGCTAGGCTCTCGGGTGTATCACCCGGCTAAAAATATAATGGAGAGCAACGTGATTACAATTGATGATATTCGCACTGCAGCGGACTTGCTTAAAGGCCAGATACTAAGAACTCCGGCGATCAACTCGCCAGAACTGTCTAAGCTGACGGGTGCGGATGTTTATCTAAAGCTTGAGAACCAGCAGGTTACAGGTTCATTTAAAACGCGCGGCTCATACGTGCGCATGGCGGCCTTGAGCGATGCAGAGCGTAAAGCGGGCGTAATTGCGGCGTCAGCTGGAAACCACGCTCAGGGGGTTGGGTATCATGCCGAACGCTTAAGGATTCCAGCAACCATCTATATGCCAGCCAACACGCCGTTCACCAAGGTGGCGCGTACCGAGGCGCTTGGTGCCAAAGTCATCCTTAAAGGTGAAAGTGTGGCTGAATCCCGTGTGCTTGCCGTAAAGGCGGCCGAAGCTGAAGGCAAGGCCTTCATACATCCATATGATGATCCGCACGTGATTGCGGGGCAAGGGACAGCAACGCTCGAATTCCTTGAAGACGTTCCAGATATGGATGCGGTTATAGTCCCGATTGGTGGCGGTGGTTTGGCGGCTGGATGTTGTATTGCAGCGCGCGCACATAACCCTGACCTTGAGATCATCGGCGCTCAGGCTGATGCATACCCTTCCATGTTTCAGGCTTTTAAAGGTGAGCCGCCGCATGGCAGCGGTGCGACGATTGCTGATGGTATTGCGGTCAAAGAGCCAGGCGATGTGACGACACCTATTCTAAAAGAGCATATGCCAACTGTTGAGGTGATCAATGAAGCGCTGATTGAGCGCGCAGTACAGATCATGGTTGATGTGCAGCGACTGATTGTTGAAGGCTCTGGTGCCGTTCCCCTCGCCGTCTTGCTTGATCAGCCCGAACGTTTCAAAGGCCGTAAAGTCGGCCTTATTGTGTCTGGGGGAAATATTGACTCCCGACTTTTATCATCCGTGATGATGCGCGGTTTGGTGCGCGAAGGTCGCCTTGCCAAGCTTCGGATATCCTTGATTGATATGCCCGGTGCTTTGGCCGCAGTCGCTGGAATTATTGGCAATAAGGGTGGCAATATTGTTGATGTTCTGCATCAACGGATGTTCCGAGACGTTCCTGTTAAAGAAGCTGACGTCGATATTGCTATTGAGACGATTGATGCGGGACACGTTCGTGAAATCATCGAAGCCCTTGAAGCTGACGGATTTGGTAATAGATTGCTATCGGACACGCGTATCTAGTCGCTTAGGGGCTTTGATCTGTATCTGGGTCATCTTTTTTTGGCGATCTTCTTTCAAGCCATCCAGCGAGTACCAGCACGAATAATGTGATGAGAGTGGTAATCACTGCGATTGCATAATAGCCACCACCACAAGCAAGTCCGATGCCCCCAGCTAACCATATGCCAGCACCTGTTGTGAGGCCCGTCACGTCTTTATTGCCCTGAATAATCGCCCCGGCACCAAGGAAGCCTATGCCGGTAATGATGCCCTGGAAGATGCGCGTCGGGTCAGGTGAAATACCTCTGGCATCTTTGAGTGGTCCCAAGGTAAATTCGATGGATATGAGAAAAAAGGCTGCAGACCCAAGACCAACAAGCATATGTTTCCGAAGGCCAGCCGGCTTGTTCTTGGACTCTCGTTCCCATCCGATAAGAGTGCCTAGAAATGTAGCGGCCAATAATCGGAGCAAAACAGTATCTAGAGACAGCTGCATACCCAAATTAATGCGAAGTGTTTCTAATAGATCATAAATTGGACTGGTTCCTTATTGCTTATAAAGGGCTAGGCCAATGACGGAGTAATGTATTCCATATTTGATCGATTTTTAATAGTGGCGTCACATGCGCCATATTAACAGTTGCGTTTGACGGCTGTCATCAACGATGACGATCTCATCTGGTTCGCCGCCCGGTACGGCAAAGCTATTCGATATAAAGCATGAGCCAGGCTTCATCTCTGCTTTAAGTTTCTCGCTTAAGCGAGCCATCGGCGCTGGGGATAGGAACGCATAAACGACATCGGCATCGGACACATCAGTATTCCAGATGCTCTCAAACCGTATGGTAGCATTTCTGTGTCCCATGATTATGTTGCGTGCTTTCGCTATGAGATATGAAAACGGTGCTGTTTCTACGCCGATAACATGTTTATTCGGCGCTTTGCCTGCGACGGCGCTGACGACATCGCCAAGGCCACATCCCAGATCAATGAATGTTGATCCATTTGTTTGCTCAAAAATTGCCGCGATAGCGTCCTGCGTGCGTCTGTTTGATAGATAAAGTGGCACCTGTTCTCGAACGCCATTGATATAGAATCCAGCTAACATCAGGACGATGGCGGGAAAAACCCAAATGGGTGGCTGATAGATTGGCACGAGCACGAGTGCTGGCGTTGCAATGAATGTTAAAACCAGCCAGGCCGTGCCAAGGTTTGAGAACCGCCCAATAGCCACGCCCCCTAATGCGGCAGAGAATCCAAGCCCAATGAGTGTTAAATGGGTCCGTGGAAATTCTAAAGGTGCGAACCCCCATATTCCAAGGGCGAGGCCTGCCATAAGCATTGATGTCGCGAGCGTTCTGAAAACAGGCCGGGCCGCTGGCCTGCTCATCCCTCTGTACCTAGTTCTGTTATCGCTCGGTACTGCCCACCCGCATAGATTAGTGGATTAATGTGGGGTTGCCACTTCGCATGCTGGACTAAACCAACAATAATCACATGATCGCCACCGGGGTGCACAGCGTGTGTTTTGCATTGAATGCTTGCCAAGGCACCGTCAATCAGCGGCAAACCAAGTTCGCCTTCAGAATAGGTAACTTGTTCAAAAGGTGGCAGTGGGCCTGGAAAGGCAAAAGCGTTGGATACATCGCCCTGCTCGCTTGAAAGTATGTTTACGGCAAAGGCGCCACCATCGGTATAATTTTGAAGATTGGACGTCGCATTATCCAAACAAATCAAAATCAACGGCGGGTCTAAAGACACAGACGAGAACGCGCTCACGGTAACACCAATTGGATTTTTGGCTGTATCACGTGCACTTACAACCGTTACGCCACTGGCAAAACGAGAGAGTACTTGGCGAAAGTCATCTGCTGAAACAATCATCTTGGGTGTTTAGCACGTAGAGTATGGGAATTGAAACGTCAGATCGTATGAAATTGAATGCTATGATTTGTCCCCAAGCACTTGAGTTTCAAACAAAACTGCTCTACGGCGAGAGGGGTGGGAATTTAAGCCCGCCCACATCTTCTGCGAGCGCATTGAAATTAAACGTGAGAGCCTGCTTAGATGTTTTCATCGTTGGTATTTTGTTGGTTATTGGTTGTGTGTTCGGTGGATACTCCGTTCACGGCGACTTGCGTATTCTTTGGCAACCAATTGAATATGTTGTTATTCTTGGTGGTGCGTTGGGTGCATTTATGGCGGGTAACCCTAAAAGGGTTGTTATCGCCTCATTTAAGTCCGTCGGAACGATGGTCAAAGGCCCAAAATACAAGAAGGAAGCTTACGTTGAACTGCTGACGTGTTTGTACAGCGTGTTCCGTCTGGCTAAAGCCAAAGGTGATCTCGCACTCGAGCAACATGTTGAAAAACCTCATGATAATAGCCTGTTTTCAACATTCCCTTTGTTCCAGCATGACCACTATGCGCTCGATTTCTTATGTGATTATCTTCGTCTTTTGACGCTGGGTGCCAGCAACCCGCACGAGATTGAAAATATCATGGATACGGAATTGGACGTTCATCACCACGATAAAGCCATGGTCTCTGGTGCCATGCGTAACATTGGTGAAGCCATTCCTGCCTTGGGTATTGTTGCTGCTGTTTTGGGTGTGATCGTGACTATGAGTTCGATTACGGAACCGCCAGAAGTTCTTGGTGGTCTGATTGGTGCAGCGCTTGTGGGTACGTTCTCAGGTATTTTGGTGGCGTACGGTTTCGTCCTGCCAATGGCTGGTAACCTGTATGCTGCGTACGGTGCGGAACATCACTACTTCGTTTGCATGAAAATGGGTCTAATGGGTCACATGCAGGGGTATGCACCTCAGGTATCCGTCGAATTTGCACGTAAGATTCTACCTGATGAGTATCGGCCAACGTTCGCAGAGCTCGAAGAGATCTGTGCGAACCTGCCACCACCAAGTTAACGGAGGCCCTTAATGGCCGGCGAAGGCGTAGCAAAACCGATCATCATAAAGAAGATCAACAAGGGCGGGCACGGCCATCATAGTGGTGCCTGGAAGATTGCCTATGCTGACTTTGTGACAGCGATGATGGCGTTCTTTTTGCTGTTGTGGCTGTTGAACTCAGTGACGCAGGAGCAGCTTGAAGGTATTTCAAACTATTTCGCCCCGGTATCCGCCTCTCAATCAACGAGTGGTGCCGGAGATATCCTTGGCGGAAGAACCATCACCTAAGATGGTGCTGCGCAGAATACCACGTCCCGTGACAGTGTGACGGTTGACCTGCCACCGCCAAAAGCGGGCACGGGTGGCGATGATAACTCAGAGAATCAAGCGGGTGGTAATCCTGACGAAGAGACGGCTGAGCAGGTCCTAAAGCAACGTGAGCAGGAACAATTCGAAGAAGCCAAAGATCAGCTTGAGGCGACACTTGCGAGTATACCACAACTGAAAAAGCTCAAAGATAGCCTGCTTATCGATAACACGCCGGATGGTTTACGTATTCAGCTTGTCGATAAAGACGGCTTGTCGATGTTCCAAAGCGGCGCGTCAGAGCTCTTTGTACATACCAAGAAACTCCTCGAGGTCGTGACCGAGATCATCAAGGCATTGCCACACAATCTATCGATATCTGGTCACACGGATTCAACGAAGTTTGTTGCTGGCGGTGACTTCTCCAACTGGAAGTTATCTGCGGATCGTGCAAATGCAGCACGGCGTTGGCTAGAGTAGATCGGCGTGCCTGAAAGCCGTATTGACCGGGTGGTTGGTAAAGCTGCGACGGAACCGTTGGTTAAGGATAATCCTACGCATCCGTCAAATCGTTGACTTTCGATTGTGATGTTGCGTGGCACGGGCAAAGACAACCCTTTGAACGATCCAAACAAGGTTAAGAAAGCACCTGTTCAAGAATAACCACAAAAAGAAGAAGTGCTTTCTGGTCTAAATCAGATTCGTCAACGCGAGATCATTATTACGCCGGATGGAGATCCTGCTAATAACCGAAATGGACCAGTAGCTCCTGCGCCTGTTGGTGGTCTTCCTGGTCTTAGTCTTGAACTTGATCAGAGTCTGTCTCAGTAAATTCTGATCGCTTTCATAATTTGTGCACTGTGAATTGCATTTACGACATGAAATGCCGTAACGTTATGGCTTACGTGATAGTAATAATGGGTATTAATGCGCCACCAACCCTTACCTGATTCGAAGTTCTTTTTTTCGACAGCGCCGCTGCCCTGCCCTTATATGCCAGGCCGCACGGAACGCCGTGTCGTTACAGAACTTATTGGCCGCGACGCAAACGCCTTACACGATCAGCTATCGATGGCTGGATTTCGTCGCTCACACGGTATTTGCTACGTACCCGCATGTCCAAGTTGCGATGCTTGTGTTGCCGTTCGGGTTGTCGTGGACGAATTCAAGCCGAGCAAATCACTCAAACGGATTTTAAAGCGCAATAGCGATTTAAGCGCTGAAATTCTTGAGCCCATTGCGACGCATGAGCAATTCTCACTTTTTTCAGACTACCAGAAAATCCGCCATAACGGTGGCGACATGGGAAAGATGGATTTCCTGGATTATCAGGCCCTGATTGAAGACACGCCGGTTAATACCGTCGTCATCGAGTTTCGCTTTAAGTCTGGGACATTGGCCGGTGTTTGTCTGGCTGACAGGCTTAGTGACGGTTTATCAGCGGTCTACAGCTTCTTTGACGATGCTGAAGCTGACCGAAGTATCGGCACGTTTATGATCTTATGGATGATAGATGAGGCCTATGGTCAGGAACTTCCATATATGTATTTGGGGTTCTGGATCGATGGATGCTCAAATATGGAGTATAAATCCCGGTTTAAGCCGCTTGAGCGCGTCACGCCGGATGGTTGGGTGCGCATGGAATAAGGGCGCAACCTTTCGATTACGCCCTCATCCAATTCAAACGATATAATAGATTACTTCTTTGTGGCGAGGAACTTCCATGCGAGAGGAAGGACTGCAGTAGCCAATGCAATCTTAAAGCCTGCACCTGCCATGAATGGCCATAGGCCCCATGCAAGAATTGGCTTATCCCAACCGAATAACATCCCAAGCCAGTAAATGCCTGGAGCAAAGATAATTGCTGTACCGATGATCATCGCGGCGAGCGTTGTAAACACATTGCGGTCCCAGCCCTTTTCAGCAAGCCAACCAACAACAACGGCAGCAACGAGATAGCCCAGCAAGTATCCGCCTGTGGGGCCCGCCATGTAAGCAAGGCCAATGCCTTTTTCAGGTGTGCCGGCGAAAACAGGTAGGCCAATCGCGCCTTCAGCGAGGTAAAGCGCAACTGTTGCGCCACCAAGACGCCAACCGAACGCCATGCCGATTGTGAGGACCACAAAAGTCGTCATGGTCAATGGGACTGGATAGAATGGGATGTTCATTTTAGCCGCGATTGTCAAAAGAACGGTGCCGCCAACTGCGAGCAGCACGTTGCGCATCCATTTGTTGCTTTCGGCACTTGCTGGAAAAAGTGTATCTGCCAGTGTGTGGGTCTGTGTCGCAGGTATCATTTCATTCACTCCGATAATTATTTGTTCTTGTTGATCTCAAAGTCTCTAAACGTGCCCCTAAAATCAAGGATCATCCTTGTTTGACGCTTTTTTATTCCGATACACAAAGTAGCCCGCTAAAACCGTCAAAATAACGAGTTATAGACGTTATCGGGGTTGCGATGGGTATCGTCAGTAACGCTGTTATTGCACCAATGATCGCGCCACCTGCCAATAAAAAAATAACGGCAAGTATTATGAGTGCAACGACACCGCCAATGATGATGCCAAGAACCTTCTCCATCAGAGACGATCAGGAAAACCGGTTATTCGACGGAAATCCTTTAGGCTTTATCAATCCGGCACTGGCGCGCTTTCCAAGCCATGCCTTGAGGTCGGTCTCTGAGCGCATCCCCGAGCCGGTCTGCCAGCTCACACCTTCTTTGAGGTTGAACGCCTGCACATCAGACAGATCACCATCCTTATAGCGTTGCAGGATGACACCTTTACCGCGCGTCATTTTAGGCAATTCATCAATGGGGAAGATCAGCACCTTACGGTTGGCACCGATAACTGCGACGTGGTCCGCGTTGTCTGGAACAACACTGATCGCCGTTGCCTCGTCACTCGATCCAACATTAAGGATCTGTTTTCCGTTCTTGGTTTGCGCGACAACTTCGTCTTCGGGGACGATAAAGCCCCTGCCCGCATCTGATGCGATCAAAAAGCGTCGTCCACCTTCATGCTTCATCATTTTAACAACGTCATGACCATTCGGGATATCGACCATCAGGCGGATCGGTTCGCCATGGCCACGCCCGCCCGGCAATTTATCGACACCGACGGTATAAAACCTGCCGTTAGTGCCAAATATGATCAATTTATCCGTTGTTTCAGCGTGCAACCAGAACTTCAATTGGTCGCCTTCTTTGAATTTGAGCGTGGAAATATCCTCTAGATGGCCTTTTGCCGCTCTGATCCAGCCCTTTTCGGAATAAACGATAGTTACAGGTTCTTTTTCGATCATCGCTTCGATCGGTACGATGACAATCGATGGCGGCTCGCTGATATCGGTACGGCGTCGCCCGAGGTCGCTTTTCGGGCCAAAGGTCTGCTTGAGCTCTTTTAGTTCGTCTTCGACAACCCTCCAACGCATTGTTTCTGTTGCCAAAAGCTCTTTCAGCTCACCCCGCTCAGCCTTGAGGGCTTTATCTTCTTTTCGGATTTCCATTTCTTCGAGTTTGCGTAACTGCCGCAAGCGCATGTTGAGAATGGCTTCGACTTGCACATCGGTCAGATCGAAGGTCTTCATCATGACTTTCTTGGCGTCATCTTCTTCGCGAATGATCCGAATGACTTCATCCAGATTTAGATACGCAATCAACAATCCGCCCAAGACTTCGAGACGGTGCTCAATCTTGCCCAAGCGATGGTGTGATCGACGTACCAGAACATCTTCGCGGTGCTCAAGAAATGCGATTAAGGCTTCACGGAGGTTCATGACGCCTGGAACATTGTTTTTGTTCAAGACGTTCAGATTGAGGCTGATCCGCGTTTCTAGCTCGGTTTCGCGGAACAAATGCTCCATCAACATTTCAGGTTCGACGTTGCGAGACTTTGGCTCGAGCACGATCCGTACGTCTTCGGCTGATTCGTCACGAATATCGGCCAACATAGGCAGCTTTTTCGCCAATAGAAGCTCAGCCGTTTTTTCAATGAGGCGTGATTTCTGAATTTGATACGGGATATCCGTAATGACGATTTGGAAAAGACCCTGGCCGAGCTTTTCCAGTTCCCAGCGGGCGCGAAGGCGGAAGCCACCACGTCCTGCGCGGTAAGCCTCAATAACGTTTTCGCGGGACTCAACCAGTACACCGCCGGTTGGGAAGTCTGGACCTTGAACAAACTCAACAAGTTTCTCAAAGGTCACGCGTGAATTGGTGATGGATTCTGTTGTGTGTTTCGCGGTTTTGACGATATGCAGCATCGCGTCGCACAGCTCGCCGACGTTATGTGGCGGGATGTTCGTGGCCATACCCACGGCAATACCTGCGGCACCATTGGCGAGCAGATTTGGAAACGCAGCTGGCAAAACGGTGGGTTCAGATTCTTCGCCGTCATAGGTATCACGGAAATCAACGGCATCTTCATCAATGCCACTTAAAAGCAGGTTTGCAACCTCTGTCAGGCGCGCCTCGGTGTACCGCATGGCGGCGGCGTTATCGCCATCAATGTTACCGAAGTTCCCTTGCCCGTCGACGAGTGGATAGCGCTGAGCAAACTCTTGCGCCAGTCGCACCATCGCATCGTAAATCGATTGGTCACCATGCGGGTGATATTTACCCATGACGTCACCAACAACACGGGCGCACTTTTTGTACCCTGATGATGGATCAAGTTTCAGCTGGCGCATCGCATAGAGTAAGCGACGGTGAACCGGCTTAAGTCCATCACGAACGTCTGGGAGTGAACGCGACATAATTGTCGATAACGCATAGGACAGATAGCGTTCCGAAAGCGCATCCGCGAGCCTTGTTTCGCGAATTTCCTCGGGATCGACAAGTTTACTCATGTAGCGCCTCTTGTGGTCAGGTTTTTAGTTGATCGCGACATATAGTAGTTGTTGAGGCGTTTTCGTCAATGCAAATGGATGAAATGTGACAAGAACATTATAAGAACGCTGAGCCTTGATCTTACTCGCGAAATCGTTCTGCCAAACGACGGCGGGACGAAGGCAGTTCGGTATCCCGGTATTGAAACACATGGTTTTCGAGGAAATAGCCGGTCAGACGAAGCCCTTCATCAATATTTGCAGGGGCACTGCTATCCAAAAGGAACGCTGGCAGAGGTAACAGACGTTCTTTATATGGCTTTGCAGCCGCACTAGAGACCGCCCTGCCTGTGCGTGGTGAGACGTGTGCCAGATCTTCGGTTGTGCCTGTGGCGGCACATTTTGTCAGATCGAGGCCGAAACCAAGCTCGGTGAGCAGTCCGATTTCCCACTTCACATAAATCACCGGCCATACATCATCGTCATCAAGCGCGCCCAAAAGTATCTCTAGGCCCTCAAGGATGGCTGGATGGGGTTCGCGTTCAGGCAATGAGGCTTCAATCAATGAACAGGCTGATGATAATGCTGCCAAACGTCGCGCATCTGTCAGGGCATTGGCTGCATACGCTTTCATGGGCTCAATCGTGAAATTGCCCAGGTGTTCAGGCAATCTGGCGCGCCATGAGGCCTGAACCTTATTGCCTGGCTGCAATATGCCTCGTAATCGCTTGCCAAACCCGCCGCGCACCAAGCCCGCATGGCGGCCTTGCATAGGCGTTAGCAGGTTCACGATGGCAGATGTCTCGCCATATTTCTTTACGCTGAGGATAATACCGTCGTCTTGCCAGTCCATGATTGGAGTTTACGCAATCCCTGGACATGAAACACGAACAAAGCTTCAGCCAAATACGATCAAATAATAATTGATCAGTATTATAGTTATCCATCTAAAAGTTGAAGTTATAAAAAACCTTTCTGATCCATTCATAGCTTCAATAGATGCGTTGGAGTGTGGGGAAATGATGATTACAATGGATTGTATGAGAATGGTTTTAACACAAGTTATGTTTATGGGGATGCTGGGGCTGGCCAGTCTTGGCGGAGCGTTGTCATTGCCATCTGCGGGCTTTGCATCCGAAACCGAAACCAACGCGGCTGCGACTAAAGACGCCGTACCAAAGGCGATTTATGACGAGACACAACCGGGTGCTGATGATCCGCGCGTAAAGGAAGGTTTTGCCGCCTACAAAGCCGGAGAATTCAAGAAGGCCTATGATATCTGGCTCCCCCTCGCCGAATCCGGGAATGCCGAGGCGCAGTTTCGGGTGGGAAATATATATTCGTTTGCGCGGGGATTAGAGCAAAATGATCTCATAGCACAATCTTGGTGGGAAAAAGCGGCTTACAAAGAGCATGTGAAAGCCATGCACAATTTAGCGGTTGTCTATGATCAAGGTAAAACTCTTCCAAAAAACGTCGCTCGCGCGAGAACTTATTATTTAAAAGCTGTTGAACTTTGCAAGGTGAGTTCACAGTACGGTTTAGGTTCTCTGATTTTACGTCAGCCTAAAGATGAGCGAGACAATGTTGACGGCCATAAATGGCTTGAAATTGCTTTTATGTTGGGAGACATAAGGGCTGGCGAGGTCAGTAAGAAACTTGTTGGACTGATCACGACGCCAACAGAGTATGAAACTGCCAAGAAAAAAGCTCAGGAATGGCTCTCGAACCATTCCTGTAAGTAAACGCTTTTAATACAGTCTTTTTCTTCTTTATCTGCAGGTTGGCTTATGCCCTCCACAACCTCACCAACCCCGAACCCAATCAGTTCACCGAAGCGTTCGGCAGATAGGTGTCCGGTCAGGTTGCCTGCCAGATCAGCAAAACCAGCCTGAAACGCGCGCCCGACCGCATTGCGTGCTTCATTTGCATGCTCTTTGGTAAACTTTTCCAGGGTCTTACGGTCAGTTTTATCGATACCGGCTTCGTCAAATGCTCGACGCGAGGAGGCCTGAAATTCAGACGAAAACGCTAATTCTGCAGACGGCATCGCGCCAATAGCCGCCAGACCTGCTCGACCTGCAAGACCAGCACCTTTTGCCGCCCAAGGAAGTACTAATCTAGCGGCTGTCGTCGCAGTAGTCTTGCCAATAGTTTCGCGGTTTTCACGCGCCTTTTCCATCGCCTCATGCTGCCGACCACCGCGTTTGTCGATTTCGGGGTGCGGATGGGTAGGTATCGATTGATAGTTGATGGACTCGGTTTCAATCGAGTTCATTATTACAAGTCGATTAGCATTTATTCATTTTCATATATTCACGAATCAATTTATGAGATTGATCAACATGTTTAAGGTCATGATCTATACGAATTTGGTTTATTTTCTCAACGAGAGATTGGGAATCATTACCCAATGCTTTAGCCATCGATAAATACAAATACACACCCACAATCTGATTAGAATTAAATTCATCGTGCACGCTTTCAAGATGTGTTGCTAAAGCTTGCCAAATGTTCGGATTACACGTTCCCATCGCAAGGCGTTTTAAACTCCAGTGTTCAGGGCCATAATCTATTGAGACTGTCCAAAATGGTCCTGATTTTGGACCATTTCTAGTCGGCTCAGAATTAGATGAAATTTCTATTATAAGGTTAGGAAAATTCCTCAGGAAGTTATCTCGAGCGTTCGAAAGAATATCAATTTGTCGATGACACTCATTTGCAAATAATACTTCGTATTGATTAACTTTTTGCCCTAGGATTCTATTTGCTCCGACGTAAATTGCACGCGGCTCCAGTCTCATGAGATAGTGATGTAAGTGTTCAAAGTAATCGTCCGTAACACTCTCGTTTATTGAAACAAGTGCAGAACACTCGTCATACTTAAATTGTGGCGCAAAATTAAAAGCAAAAAACATGTCGGCTTTTAGCGTATTTGGTGAACCTGCAACTGTGTTCTTTTGGGGGGTAAGATATCCAAGCCATTAGGGATATAGTGAAAACAAAAATGGTGATTATAGGTATCGCTTTATATTTGGGCATATCCATACGTCCTCAATCTATTCATTTGTCGGGTTTGATTTGAGTTCGCCGCCTTTCGACGTAAAAACATCAAGATGCACGCCTAAGGAATTTTCGTTTCTTGCTCGCTGTGGTGGTATTCTTACTTTTACCATGAATCCGTTGGGATTATCAAAGGGTGGTTGATGTTTAGATGGTTTTGACTGCCCCATAAATACACCGATTTCGTTCTTTTCTACTTTGTGGTCATTGTTGCGCCAAACGGGTACCACGTTTCCGTCTTTATCCAATGGCAACCAATCAAGTTCGTAGTCGATATCATCAGTTCCAAGTGTAACACTTTGTGCACGTATGCGGACTGGACCTTTTGTTTTTAATTCATTCGACCCTTTATTTTGCTGGAATATTGGTTTCTCATTCCATTAAATTTTACTGGGGTCCTTCTTACCCTTTTCTTCATGATTAGGCGACCTCTCGGCATTGCCAGGTTGCACATGTTTAGCACCACCATCTGTCATGGGTTTATCTTCGACGCTCCAGATGTCGTCTGAACCTTCTTCATTCGGTTGTTTATCACCAGACCCAGTTCCGGCGTTGGACCTTGGGGTGTCCTGCCCATTTGCGGCATCGTCTTTTGCACCCATTGGCATCATGGCCCCAGATTTATCATCATCCTGGCGGCCAAGTTTGTTTTCGAAGCGAGGGCGGTCCTTATCAGGATGAAATTCCAACGTTCGAGAATGTTCTTCGAGGCTGCGACGTTCTCCGTTATCGATGCCCTGCATGGTTTTGTCGAACAGTTCCTGAGCCTGTGCCGGGTCATGGTCGCGGACCTGTTCGATCAGGTCGGCAACCTCGGTCACCGCTTTGACCCCGTCGGTGTTGATGGCATCTGTGGTAAAGGTTGGCAGATTACCAACGCCCTGGTGTTTCTTGAGGCTATTGGCCAGACGCTGGTTGGATTGAAATGCCGCGTCGGAGAGGTTTGGGCGGATGCGTGATGCCTCAACGTGCGGGGCTAGGCTCTCTTGTTCTTGTTGATCAAGGCGCCCCTCACCCCGGCCCTCTCCCTCAGGGAGAGGGGGGATAGCTGTCGGATTTAAGATCGATTTCAGGGTTTCACCGATGCGGGTGCCAATTTCTTGTCCGAGCTTGCGTGTCTGTTGGGCGGGCTACTTTGGCACGTCGGTATGCAGCTTGTTTGCAACTTTTAGACGTGCCTGCTGATCTTTCTCTCGGCGGTTTGCCTCAAGTTCCTGTGCCCGCTGTTCGGCGTGTTTAGCGTCGGCCTTGGCTTTTTGCACACGCTTCACATCCTGTATCTGCTGAAACCCGGTACGGGTCACATCCCCCATGTGCTGAAGGGATTTAGCCTCAGCGGTTTTTACCGCCTGTTGTTTGGTTTGGGCCGTGATAGCGGCATTGGGGGCGGCATCCCCGGTGTCAGCTTGAGGCAGACCGATGGGTTTTTCAGGTAAAGGTGGTGGTGCATTGGCGGGGGGTGGTACTTTGACGAAGCCCTGATCGCTGAGCTTGTTATAGGTTTGCAGGGTTGGCCCGCCTGGATTGATCAGCCCGTCCCGCTTAAGGCCGCTGTCCATATCTTCCTGCGCACTGATGATGCCTGAAAACAGCGTGCTGTCTGCGGTGTCCTGTGGGGCGTCCATGATGCCGTTGTTGGCCAAAGCACTTGAGGCCTGAAAGATGCCTTCGGGGGCGTTCGCCCCGCCGATGCCGACCGAGCCGGACAGGCCGAAAGACGGCGTTGGGGCGGATGTCGTGGCGAACTCACCGCCCGTACTGTTGCCAAATCCGCTGTTGGTATTGGAATTTGATGAAACCTTTGCAGCCGTTGCGGCCGCAGCATTATCTGTGCTGCCCATGGGAAAGCCTCCTATTTTAAGAATGTTGATGAGACACGTTCATCACCACCAGGCCGTCATCCCCGCGACTGTGGGGACCCAGGTCTTCTGCATACCTACTGGGTTCCCGCCTCCGCGGGAATGACGAGAGGTGAAATGCATTGGCTATCTTTCTGGACTTGGTCCAGAGCGAGGATGTTTATGATGATTGAACGCAAAAATCCCGGTGGGTAAAGACGTACTTCTCCCTGAGACTTGATCGTTTCTAACAAAAAAAATACGCACGAGAGTCAATGAAAAAATACCCTCATGACGGTATATACGTTTCCACGATTGCCTCCATACAATTTATCGATTGAACCGGCTGAATGAACGCGAGATTGTTTAAGCGGAGGTTCCGATATGCATGACGATGAATTTGATAAGCCTGCGACCATTGCTGCCGCGATGATTGGTGTTCTGCCCTCACCTACGGGGGATATCACCCCGCAGATAAAACCGTCGACCACGTACACGACGGACCAAGGCTATATGTATTATCGGAATTCCGGCCCGGGCCTTACCGACACTGAGACAGTGCTGTGTAAACTTGAAGGCGGTGCAGATGCATTGTTGTTCTCGTCTGGTATGGCATCTGCGACGCATCTGTTGCTGGCGCTTGGACCGGGCAGTCATATTTTGGCGCCGGAGACCATGTACTGGTTTTTACGGAGTTGGATGACAAAGCAAGCCCCCGCGTTGGGTCTTGAGATTTCGCTTTATCCCAATGGCGATCTGGATGCGGTCAAAGCTGGCATTCGCCCCGTTGAAACCAAGGCTGTGTGGGCTGAAACGCCATCCAACCCTGATTGGTCGCTTATGGATATCGCCGCATGTGCTGAGCTTGCACACGCGCACGGTGTGAAGCTTTTTGTAGACTCCACATCAGCGACACCGGTCCTGACCCGTCCACTAGACTTTGGTGCGGATATCGTCATGCATTCTGCGACCAAGTATCTGAACGGCCATTCCGATGTTCTGGCTGGTGCATTGATCACGCGCGAGAAAGATGACTTCTGGGAGAGCGTCCGAGATGTAAGGACCGGTTTAGGGTCAACTCTGGGGGCGATGGAAGCATGGCTTTTGCTTCGTGGAATGCGCACGCTGGATGTCAGAATGCAGCGGCACTCTGAAAACGCCATGCGCGTGGCGACGGCATTGCTCGATCACCCGGGTGTCTCACACGTTCTGTATCCAGGCCTACCCAGTCACCCCGGCCACGAGATTGCTGCAAAGCAAATGATCGGCGGTTTTGGTGGTATGATGTCGATCCGTTTGGCGGGTGGTGCGGATGCGGCTGCGCGCGCTGTAAAGCGAACCAAGCTATTCAAGCCTGCAACGTCGCTGGGCGGCACAGAAAGCCTGATAGAGCACCGTGGCCCCATTGAAGGCCCTGATAGCCCCTGCCCGCAGGATTTATTGAGATTGTCGGTTGGTTTAGAAGACGCAGACGATCTTATTGCGGATCTGGAGCAAGCGCTGGGTCAATAGCCGAGATGATCACCATGGCATGTGCCATCGGATATTCATCTGTCTGAGACACGTCAACTTTGGCGACCATACCTGCAGGTGTCAGGCTATCGAGGCGTGCTTTCGCCCCCCCCTTCAAAAGCATGATGGGTTGGCCGGTTGGCAAGTTTTGAACAACCATATCTTGCCAGAAAACACCGAGACGAAAACCGGTTCCCAAGGCTTTAGCGCAGGCTTCTTTCGCGGCAAAGCTTTGGGCAAAACTCGCAGCGGGCATTTGCTTGCGCATGGCTTTCTTGATTTCATAGTCGTCATAGAGGCGTTCGATAAATCGTTCACCAAAGCGATCCAGTGTCTTTTCAATGCGACGGATGTCACATAGATCAGTGCCGATCCCGATAATCACGCGGAACGTTCGCCGGCAATGTTGGTGCGTGTAGTATCCATCAAAGAGCGCATGCGCCGAATAGCACTATCAAGACCTGAGAAAATCGCTTCGCCAATGAGGAAATGACCAATATTCAGTTCAACGAGGCTTGGTATCTCGGCAATGGGTGTGACGGTATCAAATGTCAGTCCATGCCCTGCGTGGCATTCGAGACCTAAACCCTCTGCTACCCCGGCGGCATGGATAATACGTTTAAGCTCAACATCGCGAGCGGTGCCTTCGGTATCGCAATACCGTCCGGTGTGAAGCTCAACGATATCAGCGTTTAGAGACGCTGCGGCTTCAAGCTGCTTTTCGCTGGGTTCAATAAACAACGACACCAAAATGCCATTGTCCTTTAAAGTGGAGACAAATGGCTTGAGAGACTCAAACCCACCAGCAACATCGAGCCCACCCTCTGTGGTACGCTCTTCGCGTTTTTCAGGCACAATACAGGCCGCATGTGGTTTGTGACGCACGGCGATTTGCAGCATTTCGTCTGTTGCGGCAATTTCAAAGTTTAGCGGCAGGACAATGGCGTCCATAAGGCGCGCGATGTCGCTATCCGAGATATGTCGACGATCTTCACGAAGATGCGCTGTAATGCCGTCTGCGCCGGCTTTTTCTGCAAGCTTGGCCGCATGAATTGGATCAGGATGGACCCCGCCTCGGGCATTCCGAATAGTGGCGACATGGTCGATGTTAACGCCGAGGCGTAAGGCCGATGTCATGTCGTATCTCCTTGTTATTCCTGACGAACAGCTTCGAGCTGCATCGACAGTCGTCGAGACCGTCTGGCAGCTGCAGCACTTTTGTAGCGCCCAATCATCGGTTTCAGCAACAGGAAGAATATTACCCATACAATCGTTACAGTTGGAATAGAGGCGACCAGCATCGGCATTAAGATCGGCCCGGCCGTATCCAGAATGAACGCCCAGTCACCTTTGAGCGCCGCAGCAGTGACTTCTCCGAATAGTCCAGAGAAGTCCATGGTTTCAGCGCTGACACCAGATTGACCGAAGCCCATGGCAACGCCTGCCTTATAAAGCCAGATCCATATAAACGGGAACGTCCACGGGTTACCAACGACGGTGCCAATCACGGCAGCAACGATACTGCACCGCGTAATCCATGCGGCAAACACGGCCATGGCTATGTGCAAGCCAATAAACGGCGTGAAAGACATTGCCGCACCCCAGGCAAATCCACCCGCAATGGCGGATCCAGAACCCGGCAATCGCCCAATCCGAATAAGTGTATATTGGGTCGCACGACGCCAGCCCATTTCGGGCCAGACGGCACCAATGGCTCTGCGATGAAGTGGACGGGGATGGCTACGTTTAAACATGAGCCTTAAGTAGCGACTGGATCGTGAATTGGAAAGGCGTCATTACAGAGATTTAACGAGTTTTTGAGGCTATCCGCGTGCGCGGTCTACAGTATTGACCTTGGTCGACGCACGAAGCGCTGCAATGACGTCCGACAAGTGTTTTACGTCTTTCACTTCAATATCGATCAGCAGGACAAAGAAATCTGTTTGCCGATCCATAACCTTGAGGTTTGAAATGTTGCCGCCGTTCTTGGCAATCACTGTGGACAGATCGCCAAGGGTTCCAGGCTCATTGAGGACTGTGACATTGACGCGAGCGACATGTGATTGATGGGAACTGCCAATGCTATCCCAGGCAACATCCAGCCAACGCTCGGGCTCATCTTGGTATTGGGCAAGATTCTCACAATCAATGGTGTGGATAGTGACGCCCTTGCCGGTTGTCACGATACCGACAATCCGGTCGCCTGGCAGCGGATGACAACACCCGGCATAATGCATGGCCATACCAGGAATAAGACCCGTAATCGGGACGCCGCCTTTTTGTGGGTCTTTGCGGGTCTTTGGATTTGAAATTTGGACGATTTTATCTTCGTCCTCAGTGATCTTAAGGCGAGGATACACGCCTTCAACGATCGCACGACCGGTGATGTGCCCAGCCCCAACTTGCGCGCAGAGATCTTCGATCGTTGGCTGACTAAAGGTTTGGAGAACGCCGCTGAGGGCTTTATCTGATAGCTCGTTCCTGGATTCCTTAAATGCGCGCTGGAGAATGGAGCGTCCAAGCGCGTGATATTGGTCACGTTCTTGAAGGCGCACAAACCGCCGTATGCGAGCGCGTGCCTTACCTGAAACAACAAACCGGTCCCATGTTGGGGATGGTGTCTGAGCCTTGGAGGTCACGATCTCGACCTGATCACCATTTCGAAGGCGCGTGCGGAGCGGCATCATGCGGCCATTGATCTTGGAGCCAACACACCGATCGCCAATTTCCGAGTGCACGGCGTAGGCAAAATCGACAGGCGTGGCACCGGATGGCAGGCTGATCAATTCACCGCGTGGCGTAAACGCAAATACTTGATCCTTGAACATCTCAAGCTTGGTGTGCTCAAGGAATTCCTCAGGGTTCGATGCATTCTCAAGAATTTCGAGCAGTTCGCGGAGCCAACGATACTGTGGGCCATCTCGGCGGGCAGCATCTGGGTGGCCACCTTCTTTGTAGTTCCAATGTGCCGCGACACCGCTTTCGGCGATGATGTGCATATCACGGGTACGAATTTGTAGTTCAATACGATGGTTTTCAGGCCCGAAAACCCCTGTATGCAACGACCGGTACCCATTTGGCTTCGGCGTTGATATGTAATCCTTAAATCGTCCAGGCACCGTTCTATAGGCGCCGTGCACAACGCCCAAAGCCCGGTAGCAGTCTTCGACACTGTCGACGACGATACGGAATGCCATGATATCCGAGAGTTGTTCAAAGCCAACATCATGCTGCTGCATCTTGCACCAGATCGAATACGGTGACTTTTCCCGGCCATGGACTTTCGCCACAAGATCATTGTCGAGCATTCGGGTATTCAGTTCGTCGATAATACGGTCAACAAGACCATCCCCTTGGTTGCGAAGGAATTCCAGGCGGCGGACGACAGAGCGTCTGGCTTCAGAATTCAGTTCGGTAAAGGCGAGATCTTCCAGTTGGCTCTTTATTTCGCCCATGCCAATACGCTCGGCTAACGGCGCATAGATATCCATGGTCTCCATGGCTATACGTGCCCTGCTCTCGGGCTTTTTGATGTAGCTCAGCGTCCGCATATTATGAAGGCGGTCTGCAAGTTTCACCAACAGCACACGGATATCTTCGGACATCGCCAACAGGAATTTACGGAAGTTCTCTGCTTGCTTGGCCTTGTCGGATACAAAATTGATACGGGTGAGTTTGGTCACACCATCAACGAGGCGCGCGACTTCGTTGCCAAACATCTGCTCAATTTCGTCGTACGTGGCGTCTGTATCTTCGATTGTATCATGCAATAACGCGGTGATGATTGTTGCGGTATCTACATTGTAGTCCGTCAAAATGCCGGCGACTTCGATGGGATGGGAAAAATATGGGTCACCGGATGCGCGCTTTTGCGAGCCATGCATTTTCATCGCATAGACGTAGGCGCGGTTGATCGCGTCCTCGTCCGCACTGGGGTCGTAAGACTTCACTTTTTCGACGAGGGCAAATTGTCTCAACATATCAAACTGATCTTAGCATGGCTCAATAATAAGGCCCAAGCTATTGTTGTTGTATCAAAAAAAACGAGGACCAAAGGGCCCTCGTTTTAAATCGGTATGTTTGGCTAAGAAATCAATCGTCGACGTCTTCAACGTCTTCAAACATGACTTCACCAGCGCTATCGGATTCAGATGCACCGTCACCAATTGACACAGTCTTGGCCAAAGCCTCGATCTCATTGTCACTGGCACTGCCTGCGCCCATTTCCTGGCGGATCGCCAAATCATCAACCAGATCGTCTTCTGGCTCGTCCTGCTCAACATGACGTTGGAGGCTTTTGATAAGGTCTTCTTTAAGTTCTTTGATATCGACAGTTTCATCAGCAACTTCGCGCAGCGAGATAACCGGGTTCTTGTCATTATCCCGTTCAATCGTGAGTGCTGCACCTGCAGAAATATGCCGTGCACGTTGTGCCGCAATTGCGACCAACTCAAAACGGTTAGGAATTTTCTCTACGCAATCTTCAACTGTGACGCGAGCCATCAAGCGGTCTCCGGAAAAAATAAACTGGAATTGCACGGTTTATATAAATTTACAGCGAGGAACGCAAGGATAAAGGCGCATTTATCCATTCCATTCGGTCCCAAACAGCCCGTCGGCGTCTTTTAAGGGGCGGAAAATTTGATTTTCAGGCAATGCTACGACCAGTTCTGATAACGATTCTATGCGATTTGGGTGCTGCCAATTTGGCGCAATCTCAGCTAAAGGCAATAAGACAAAAGCGCGTGTATGCATACGTGGGTGCGGGATTGCGACCTCATCGGGTGTTGTCCCTACAATGATCACATCATTGTAAGCAATAACATCAATATCGATTGTGCGTGCTTCATTCGCCACAGTGCGCCGTCGTCCGAGCTCTGTCTCTACGTCGAGAACCTCTTTCACGAGCGATTCGGGTGAAAGATGTGTTTCAACGCTCACAACACCATTTACGTACCAGGGCTGATCGCTCATGGGTACGGGTGCGCTTTCATACCATTTGGAACGCCCATTAACCGTTATGCCGCGTGCTTCGAGCATTTGAAGGGCAACACCGCAAGTTGTGCGGGGCGAGCCAAACGTTTCGCACGTTAAATTGCCGCCGAGACCGAGGATGATCAATTCGATATGCCCTTGTTAGAGTGCGCTGACGAACCTACCTAATGGATGAGGTTGCCCTTCGTCGAGCCTTTTTACGACGAAGCTGGCTTAGATTTTATTGCTATGAGGATGTTTTTGAAAATTTTGTGGTTACAGCACGTGTTTTTAGTCAGCCACATATGAAATTATTACGTTAAGGAATTTATATAATGCCGAATTATCAAAACGAACGAACCGCCCTCTTTATTGATGGGTCAAACCTTTATGCTGCTGCACGCGCATTGGGTTTTGATATTGATTACAAGCGCTTATTGAAGGTTTTTAAGAAAAACGGCCAGTTGGTTCGTGCGCTTTACTATACAGCACTTATGGAAGAACAAGAGTACTCTCCGATCCGCCCATTGGTCGATTGGCTGGATTACAACGGTTACTCAATGGTGACCAAGCCGACCAAGGAATTTACCGATGCTGCTGGTCGTCGCAAAATCAAAGGCAACATGGATATCGAGCTCGCCATTGATATGATGGAGATGTCCCCACACCTTGATCATATTGTGATTTTCTCAGGCGACGGCGATTTTAGACGCCTGGTCGAAGCGGTTCAGCGCAAAGGCGTTCGTGTCACAGTTGTCTCGACAATTCAAAGCCAGTCACCGATGATTGCTGATGAACTCAGACGTCAGGCTGATGTATTTATCGAGTTAGCAGATATTCAGGATGAAATTCAGCGTGTAGGTGGCCCAAGAAAGCCAGACTATGACGACGGCATGCCTCAGGATGACTATGAAGATGATGGGATTGATTACGAAGATGAGCCCAATCACGCATAAACGGGACTGAAACTCAATGTTTACTGAACCCGATCATGATTGTGATCTATGCCCCCGCCTCCACGCGTTTTGCGCATCAAACGCCCTCGCTCATCCTGAATGGCATAATGGCCCAGTTCAAGCCTTTGGTGGCTTGGATTCTAAGCTTTTAATTGTTGGCTTGGCACCGGGTTTGAAGGGCGCAAATCTAACAGGACGGCCTTTTACGGGCGATTATGCGGGCGATTTACTCTATGCCACTTTGCTTGAGAGCGGCTTTGCTAAAGGTCAGTATGCCAAACACAAAGGTGATGGACTAGAGCTGATTGATTGTCGGATCACGAATGCTGTGCGTTGTGTGCCGCCGCAAAACAAGCCGGTCGGTGCAGAAACTAATACGTGTAATGATTTCCTTACCCACGAAATCGAGAGCATGAAGGATTTGAAGGCTATTTTGTCGTTAGGCACGCTTTCACACGGGGCTGTGTTGACGGCTCTGGGTCTAAAGAAGTCCGCATTCAAGTTTGGCCATGAAGCCGCGCATCAAACCGATTCAGGTGTTGTTTTGTTCAACAGTTATCATTGCTCGCGTTACAACACGAATACGAAGCGCCTGACAGAACAGATGTTCACGGATGTATTTATAAAAATCCGTGCATTCCTAGACACTTAATCGGCAAATTCCACTTCCCTGAAGCTGCCTGAAAAGGTATCATTAGACTGAACACATGCATGAGAAGGCAAGGAACGAGCGTGAGTGCAGAAATCATAAATTTCAATAAATATCGCAAAGTGTCCGAAAAAGACGAGAAGCAGAATAAAGCCGCAGAAAACCGTCGCAAACACGGCCGAACAAAGGCTGAAATTCGCATCGAAGTTCGTGATGAAACAACGTCGAAAATGAAACTCGATGGAAAGCAGCTAGATGGCGACTCGAGCACCGAGGATCATGATAAGCCTGCGTAGAAACGGGACTTAATGATCGTGATCGTCGGTATTTGTTTCGGGATCAAGTAACCGGTGCATGTGAACGATGACGTACTTGGTAAGCGCATCATCAACATTGAGCTGGCTAGCACCCCGCCACGCTGTGAGCGCAGACTGGTAATCAGGGAAAATCCCAATGATATCCAGATTATCCGTATCAACGAAGTCAGTACCCGATGGATCTTGGACTGCTCCGCCAAAAACCAAATGCAAAAGAGGCTTTTTACCCATAACCTGATCCCTAACTTCTGTTGAACGTTAGTCATTCATAGCTGAGCCTGTGCAGGCAGATAAATCGTGATTTCGTTAAGATGGGAATTAAAGGAAGAAAAATGATTGATCTTTATACATGGCCAACACCAAACGGGCATAAAGTCCACATCATGCTCGAGGAATGCGGCCTGTACTATAAGATTATTCCCATCAACATCAATAAAGGCGATCAGTTCCAGCCTGAGTTTTTGCAAATAAGCCCGAATAATAAAATGCCGGCTATTGTTGATCATAACGGCCCCGATGGCGCGGCCTACCCGGCATTCGAATCAGGGGCGATCTTGATGTATCTGGCTGAAAAGAAAGGGCAATTCATGCCAACGGGAATGGCAACGCGCTACACCGTCATTCAGTGGCTGATGTTCCAGTTGGGTGGCGTTGGGCCTATGCTTGGTCAGGCACCATTTCAAAGACTATGCGCCTGAGAAAATCCCCTACGCTATTGATCGCTATTCAAACGAGACGGATCGGCTGTATGGCGTTCTTGAGCACAGACTGGGTGAGGCCCGGTATCTCGCAGGCAATGAGTATTCGATTGCGGATATGGCTGTGTATCCATGGGTACGCGAGCTTGAGCGACGCGGATAGGATGAAGCCAAGATTCCAAATATGAAACGTTGGCTAGATGAGATCGGCGCAAGACCTGCCGTCGTGAAGGGCCTTGAGGTTTTGGCTGAACATCGCCGGATACGCGGTGCCACGATCGATGAAGAGACACGACGTAATATGTTTGGTGAAGCGCAGTATCAGAAACGCTGAATACGGCCTAGGTCACGACTATAGGCCGTTTTACGCCCCACCCGAGCGTCACACCAAGACTTGAGATGAAGATGAGGGCCAGGCCCAGTGTTTGCGCCATGCTGATTGTGGTTTGATAAACCAATGCATCAACAAGAATGGCGCTCGTGGGATAAACAAATAACAAAACTGCGATAATCGGCGTCGAGAGCTTCGGTAGCGCGCCATAGAGCAGAATATAGACGCCGCCAGTGTGAACCGCGCCAATCACAAAAAGCCATCCCCATTGGCTGTTTGATATTTCCCCAGGGCCCATGGGTAATATGAAGAAAAGTAGCATCCCACCAAACACACATTGGATAAGCGTCAGCTGATGCGACTTTATCTCGATTAGGCTTTTGACGATGATTGTGACGAAGGCATAGACGAAGGCCGCACCTAAGGTACAGCCAAGGCCAATCATAAATGAACTGGTCATGTCGCCGCCGCTGAACGAAATCCCGGTGGCGAGCGTCAATCCGACAAATGCCGCTGTGACCCACACGAATGTCATTGCGCGAAGGCGTTCACGGAAAATCACAGCACCCAAGATAACAACAAAGAATGGTTGCACGAGAAAGACGATCGTTGCGGTGGTGATGCTGGTTCTTTGAATGCCTTCAAAGAACAGCGTCCAGTTGGTAATGACCAGCGCGCCGCTTAGCAAAGCCAGCGCGATGGTCTTGGTTGGTAATTTCCTGATATTCCATAAATCTTCGCGCCAATAGCAATAAAGAGCCAACAGAATGGCACCAATGGCGCAGCGGTAGAATACGACGGAGATTGAATCGACGCCGCTTTCAATGACGCACACACCCAATGTGCCAAGGATGGCCTGAGCGGACGTGATGCCAATGATACCTTGTGTGCGCGGTTTCAAGTTGAAACCTCCTATGTGCATGAATTGATATGCGCGCAGGATGGCGGCTTTTCATTTATTTCGTTAAACGATATAAAATTGATAAGCTTTATTGAAAAACTAAATAATGAACATCGAACTTGACCCATCCCTTTTGAGAGCTTTTGTCGCTGCAGTCGACATGATGAGCTTTAGCAAAGCGGCAAGCCTTGTTCATAAATCACCTGCCACCGTGTCCATGCAGATCGCCAAGCTAGAAGAGCGCCTGGATACAGTGTTCTTCATCCGTGACACCCGAAACCTGAGATTGACCCAATCTGGCGAAGAGCTGCTAGGTTACGCTCAGCGCATGTTGCGTCTTCAAGATGAAGCGATAGAGGCGATCCGTCGACCGGACCTTGAAGGCTCCGTCACAATTGGCGCACCAGATGATTATATCGGAAACTTTTTACCGCCGGTTCTCAGACGGTTCGGCGTGCTTTTCCCAAAGGTCGAGCTGAATGTCATTTGTACGCAGACACCCGCATTGATGCCGATGATCCAGTCCGGCGAGATCGACCTTGCGGTGATCACGCGCACGGCGGGCTGCGTTGGTGAGATCATCCGCCGCGAACCGATGGTCTGGATATCATCGAAAGAAAAAGAAGCATTGGAGCGCACACCCCTGCCCGTCGCTCTTTACGAAGAAGGCAGCGAAGCCCGGATTGTCACAGTAGCAGCACTTCGTGGTGCGAATATCCATTACAGGGCGGCTTACTCAAGCTTTAGCCACTCAACCATGCTAGCCATTGTCGAAGCTGGGCTCGCGGTTGCTGCGGTTGTTGAAATGTCTGCGCCCGCAAACTTTCAACGGCTTGGCCCGTCGGATGGATTACCTGTAGTATCTGCCTTGGATGTGATGCTGATCCGCAGTGCTGGGTCGAACCGCGCCCCATGTGACGCGATTGCTGAGGCAATCATGTCCACGTCTTAAAAGGTTGGTCCGCCCGAGATGATTGTTCGCCAGATTGTGCGGTATTTACTTGGGTCCAGATCTTTGGTTGTAGCGGAATGCATCACGGCAGCATTGTCCCAGACAACAAGATCCCCTGCTCGCCATTTGTAATCCATACGGTATTTGTCTTGCAGACAGTGGTCGAATATATCGTCCATCAATGCTTGGCTGTCTTTAGCGCTCATACCGTCAATACGCACTGTATATGCTGGCGTAATATAGATTGCCTTGCGACCCGAGCTCGGGTTGGTCCGAACGACCGGATGCAAACATTCAGGCGGTGATTGAACTTTACCGTCATCAAACAAGTCGCGTTTCTGGTGTGCGTAAAAGTGCCATGCTTTGAGGCCATCCAGGCGCACCTTCATCTCATCAGATAGATCATCGTAGGCTGCGGTTAAGTCGCAAAATAGCGTGTCTCCGCCGTGGTCAGGTACCTCAAGCGAATAGAGCAACGTTGCACGGGCGGGCTCAGGTTTATAAGCGACATCAGAATGCCAAAACGTCCCAGCGTCCTTGAGACCTGCAGGCTTGCTGCCTTTTACGCGGTTGCTAAGAACCATGACCAGAGGGTCGTCAGGGTGATGATATTGGGCGAAGACGTGGGATTCCAAGTCTTTGCCAAACAAGCGACTGGCAGCCAGTACCTGATCTGTAGAAAGGCCGTCATAGCCCCTAAATGTTAGAATGTGATGATGATCAAATGCATCAGATATGAACTGCATATCATCATCAGAAATTGGTTCACTAAAATCGACACCAATGATTTCAGCGCCGAAGCCGTTCTTGAAAGATGCAGCAGTAATGGTCATCGTTTCTTCTCCCTATCCGATAATCATAGCGAGCAGATATCGGCAGGAGCAAGTGGCCTTGAGGTAATTTTATTTTGGCAAGATGGCTTCGATGGCTTTTGTGACCTTCTTCGCATCCGGCGATGTTGTGGAGGCAAACCAGTCGGTCAACGTGCCATCGGGCGCAATCAGGTATTTGTGGAAATTCCATTTCGGCGAGCCCATCACCCCCACCTGGTCTTTAGCCCATTTATAAAACGGATGCGCGTCCGAGCCTTTGACCTTTTGCTTTGTTGTCATAGGGAAATCGACATCGAAGTTCGTCTCGCAGAACGTTTTGATGTCACTTTCCTTGCTGGGTTCTTGTCCCCCGAAATCATTTGATGGCACAGCGAGGACAACCAGGCCTTGGTCGCGGTACTTGTCCCAAAGGGCTTGCAGGCCTGCATACTGGTTTGTGAAACCACAAAGCGAGGCTGTGTTCACAACGAGGACGGCTTTACCCTTGAAGGTGCTCGCAGGGAGGGGATCGCCTTCGATGGCAGTGAATTCGAAATCATGAAAAATCATTTGATTTGCTTCCAGCATTTGAGGTGCAAAAAGACTATAGATGAGGGCTACCACAATATAGATACGCATACGGTCTCTTTCAATAAAGTTCCGTTATAATACTTACGCGAGCAGTGTGAGTTTGGATTACTAAGTTAAATACCAGTGAACCATACAACGGTATGTATTGCATCTGCTTCGGCTGCTTCTGGGGTGTCGTAACGTGCGTTTATATAGCCGCCGATCGGAAACCACCCCGACGGATCTTCGACGTCACGGCGGAATTCCTCAAAGCCAATGCTGCCGTCTGGCCTCCGAAAAATGTCCACACAAATACTGCCATCGTCGTTATTGATGGAATGAAGGACGGTTAAGCGTAGCGCTGTTCTTGCCATAGATCACCTTCATTATGATAGCCAAGTGCTTCCCAGTATCCCTTAACATCGTACTCAAGGAATGTAATTTGGCGAACCCATTTCGCACTTTTCCAGAAGTACAGTGACGACATGACCATACGAACTGGACCGCTATGCTCACATGTTATGGGGGCGCCATTCCATGTGTGGGCGAGCAACGCATTTTCTTCTGTAAATCGCGCCATTGAAACGTTTGCCCGATAACCGTCATGGGAATGAAAGATCACGTGTTTTGTTGCTTCTCGAGGCTGAACCATCGCAATGAGTTGGCGTGCGCTAACCCCTTCCCACAGATTATCCAACAAGGACCGGCGGTCACGCAGTGGATGTCTGCGTTGACGTTAGACTGCGGCAGATTGTTGAAAGCATCCCAATCGATGCTCAAAGGACGAGTAACATCTCCTTTAATATCAAGAGACCATTGGTTCGTTGGAACAAGCGGTTGATGCCCTAAATCCAAGACCGGCCATGTGTCGACAACATCTTGGCCGGGAGGCACGCGACCGCTGTGATTGCGGCGCGGCGGTAGTCGTTTTTCTGAGACAGCTTTTTTCTTCGCGCTGACAAAACCTGCACGCGTTTCTATTGGCGGTTCGTTAAACGAACCCAAGACCGTGCCGGGTTTCCCTTTGAAAAGATCGGCATAGCGCTGATCGTCGTCGGTCATTTCCGCAAGTCTTCTTCAAGGCCAAGTGCGACTTCGGTGTCGGCTAAACGCAGTCGATATACTTGAACGTTCTCAAGCACACGCTGGACGTAGTTACGGGTTTCGGTGAACGGAATTTGCTCAATCCAATCGATGGCGTCAACTTCAGGGTCGCGTGGATCGCCGTTTTGCTTGGTCCATTGTCGGACCCGATGAGATCCTGCGTTATAGGCGGCAATCGCCATCGGCAGATAGCCATCATATTGCTTGATGAGCCCTGCCAGATACGATTGTCCAAGCGTCACATTGTAATCAGCATCGCTGGTCAGCTTGACCTTTGAGTACCGAAGCCCGGCCTGCTTGGCGACACTCTTGGCGGTCGCTGGCATCAACTGCATCAATCCGCGTGCGCCGGCATGACTAATCGCCTTGGCATCGTATTCGCTCTCCTGACGGATAACGGCAAGTGTCAGGGGGGCCTCTGGCTTGTCAGCTTTAACGCGCCTTGGCATGCGTGGTGGCACCAGTGTTGGATAACCGCCCGCTACGAAGGACCCAAAGTCCTGCAATGTGTTTTTTGCGACGCGGATTGCTAAATCAGGACGTCCGCTCAAACGCGCTAACCTTGCGGTGAGGCTATGCCAACCGGGCGTTGCTTCCAATGAGGCAATTTTGATGATCAGTGAATACAAACGATCGGCTTCACCAGCTGCGGCCAGCATCCGCACGGCGCGAACCAATTCATGGCTGTCGAAGCGTTTACTTAATACATCATCAACACTTGGATCTGGTGGGAGTTTAAGCCCCTGCCCCGGCGTTATTTGAGCATAAGCCAATTGCCCGTAATAGGTTGTTGGATATCGCGCAGCTGTGGCGAACCATGTTTCAGCTTCTTTATTTTTGTCCTGCGCAGCCAATGCACGACCCGTCCAATATGCGCCACGGGACAGGCTTACAGGAAATTTTACAGAATCGTATAGGTGCTTGAAATGCGCATACGCGGTCTTAGGCTCATCGAGATAACGAAGCGCAATCCAGCCAGACATGAACTCTGCTTCTGCATTTTTCGCCGCATGTTCTTGGGTTAATCCGTGTTGTGCGGCGACCCGGTAGGCTTCCGAGACAAATCCTTTTTGCAACAAATTACGCGCAAGGATGGCGCGCTCAGACCACCAGCGGTTTGGATGCGGCACACCTTCGGGGAGGTTCTTCAAAAGCTCATATGAGCTATCGAGCCCCTTCTTACGCCGCCAGCGTAATCGTTCATAGATTAACCCAGCATCATTCTGCAGGCTTTTCGGGACATTCGTGACCAAATAATCAACGTTGCCGCGCATGCGCCTTAAGGACGTTCGTGCCTGGATTAATTTCTGATACTTGGCATCAACCCGGTAGATCATCCGTTGTGCGGGCCAGTATCGGCCTTCCCACATCAAGCGATCTGCGCGGGCGCGATTGTCACCTATCGTCAAATGTTTGCGGTATTTCCGATAAAAAGATTTCTCATGTCCCTTGGCAAAATTTTCATTGATCCAAATATCTTTGATCATTGCCTTGCCGACATCGACCTTGCCATTACGGATCAATGCATCAGCCAGCTTCTCGCGTCCGAGCGTTGTGACGGGCTCACGGCCAGCAAACCAATCAATGACAAAATTTGGTTCTAGGTTGTTCTTGAGGGCTTCTTCCGCGCGACCTAAAAGTCGCTGACTGCGGGGCCATTCAGGGTTTTGCTGGATAAACGCATTAATCGCGTCGAAGTCAGTACCAAACCCGCCCTGAAACAGGACGTACCAGGAGACAACTTTGCGCGCCAATGGATCACGAAGTTGGCGTGCGTAATGATTAAGCCGCTTTTTGTTGCTGCGTTGGACCTCTTTAAGAGCTGCTGAGAACGTGCGTGCTTCTCCAGCAGACAGCGCATCTGCTTGGGCGCTCGTCCCTGAAAGCGCCAGCACAACAAGCGCGGCGCAAAGAATGCTCATTAAATATCGCAAAGATGTATTCGCTTTCATCGCCGCACAGCTGTTCTGATTATGGGTATATTACCGCGAGAATATACCAGGCCACAATAACGCCACATAGATGTCACGAAGATGTTAAGAGCCCGGAGCAATTACAAAACGTCATCAATCCGCTTTTTATTGTAATGGGTCCGTTGCACCTCTTGCTCCAAAGGCCCGGCGGCTATATGGTCCCGACCTGTATATTAACAATTAGTCCCAAGGAGGGAACGATGTTCAAAGGTTCATTTGTCGCACTGCTCACACCTTTTAAAAATGGTGACGTGGATAAATCATCGTTCAAATCGTTCGTCGAATGGCAAATCGCCGAAGGTACGCACGGTCTTGTTCCTTGTGGGACCACGGGTGAGTCGCCAACGCTGTCGCATGATGAACACGATGAAGTCGTCGAACTTTGCATTGAAGCAGCGAATGGCCGCGTGCCTGTCGTCGCGGGTGCAGGGTCAAATTCTACTGCTGAAGCAATCCGTTTGACTAAAAATGCCAAGCGGGCTGGTGCCGATGCCGCGTTGATTGTCACTCCATATTACAACAAGCCAACTCAAGAAGGCCTGTATCGCCATTATGCGACCATCGCGGATGCGGTAGATATTCCGATTTTGATCTACAATATTCCTGGTCGCAGCATTGTCGATATGAGCGTTGAGACGATGGCCCGTTTGGCTGAAATTCCAAACATTGTCGGCGTCAAAGACGCGTCAGCAGACGCCATGCGTCCAATGAGAACATCGATGCAGATTGGCCCTGAGTTCGCACAATTGTCCGGTGAAGATGGTACGATTGTGCCGTTTCTTGCAGGTGGTGGCGATGGATGTATTTCGGTGACAGCAAACGTTGCGCCGCGTGCATGCTCAGAACTTCATACAGCTTGGCAGTCACGCGACCTGGATACAGTGCTTGATCTTCAAAAGCGCTTGATGCCTTTGCACATTTCAATGTTCTGCGAGGCAAGCCCTGGCCCTGTGAAGTACGCTGCGAGCTTGCTTGGCAAATGCTCAGACGAAGTCCGTCTGCCGCTCTGCGAGATCTCCGATAGCTCAAAAGCGCAAGTGCGCGATGCGATGCAATCGGCGGGGCTCTTAAACTAGTAAGGGTTCATCAGGTGCCGTAATGGCCGGTAAAAATAAAAAGAAAAAGATATCGACCAGCAATATCGTTGCTCAGAACCGTCGCGCGCGGCGGGACTACAGTATTGTTGAGACGATGGAAGTTGGCTTAATGCTAACCGGTACCGAGGTGAAATCCTTGCGTGCCGGTCGCGCCAGCTTGAATGAAGCCTTCGCCGGTGAAAAACATGGCGAAATGTATTTATTCAACACGCATATCCCAGTCTATGAAGGCGCATCGAGCGTTTTTAACCACGAGCCTATTCGTGACCGAAAACTGCTGATGCATCGGCGTCAGATGTCGCACTTACTTGGGTCTCAGAAACAAAAAGGCATGGCGCTTGTGCCGCTCAAAATCTATTTCAATGACCGCGGGTTAGCGAAACTGGAATTGGCCTTGGGTGAGGGTAAGCGCTCGTTCGATAAACGCGAAACTGTCAAAGAACGCGACTGGGATCGTCAAAAAGGCCGCCTCCTCCGCGACAAAGGCTAAACGGCCACTCATGCACCAGGCGCTTCACGCCAACATTTCACAAATCTGTGTCTGACCTCCACTTGACCCGAAAACATCGCAGCCGCACACTGTTGCCAATCTGATTTTAAATTAAAAAATTGAGGGAGCCTATCATGGCCGCAATAGACAATATCGACGCCTGCGTTTTTGACGCCTATGGGACACTGTTTGATGTTGCAGCTGCTGCATCTCATTGCCAGGAAGACTTGGGTGATCAATGGGCGCCTTTGGCGCAAATCTGGCGGGATAAGCAACTTCAGTATACATGGCTCAGAAGCCTGATGGATGAGTACGTTCCGTTCTGGCAGATCACACAGAATGCGCTGGACTACGCAATGGCGTCTTTAAAGATTGAAGACGATGTGTTGCGGCAAAAGTTATTGGATGTGTACTTCAGGTTGGATGTGTATCCTGAAGTGCCGGGCGTATTACAGAAACTTAAAGCTGGTGGCAAGAAAGTTGCGACGTTGTCAAACGGCTCACCAGACATGTTAAATTCTGCCGTTAACAATGCCGGTCTTGAGCTGGACGCCGTGTCATCTGTCGATAAGATTGGCATTTATAAGCCTGACGGTCGCATTTATCAGATGGCGTGTGATGACCTGAATGTCACAAAAGAGCGTGTGTGCTTTATGTCATCAAACGCTTGGGATGCCTGGGCCGCGGCGAACTTCGGGTTTCAGGTTGTCTGGGTGAACCGGTTTAACCAACCGCCTGAGCGCTTGCCAGGTACGTTGCGTGAGACCATTCAGGACTTAAATGCCCTCCCCGTACTTCTAGGTATGGATTAAGCGTAAACTCGATATGAATGAAAAAGATTATGTTGCCCGGCGGGTTGCGAGCCAAGACGGGCTGTCACTTTATGTGCGCGATTATCCCGGTCCAAAGAACAGCGAACATGCACCGCTGCTCTGTCTTGGCGGCTTGATCAGAAATTCAAAAGATTTTGCGGGCGTGGCCAAATACCATAGCCGCAAACGGCGCGTCATTGTGCCTGAGCCCCGTGGTCGCGGCTTTTCAGACTATGATCCCAATTGGGAAAACTATCGACCAGACACTTATGTCGGCGACGTCAGGCATATCCTTTGCGCACTAGGCATTCATGAGGTCGTTGTGATCGGCACGTCGATGGGCGGCATTATGGGTATGGGGATGGCAGCTGCTATTCCAACGACGCTTAAAGCGCTTGTACTGAACGATGTCGGATTCACGACCCGCCGGCAGGATTTGAGCGTCATCATTAATTACATGCAATCACCGCCCAAACTCAAAACGTGGGAAGAAGCTGGCCAGCATTTGAAAGCCGCCTTTGCGAGTGAAGTGCCGCTTGTCGATCCTGCAGATTGGACCCGTGCCGCCAAGAACAGCTATATCGAAAAGTCCGATGGTAGTATTGGATTTGATTGGGACGACAATATCGTCAAACCGATCCTGGCCGATAAAACCGAAGTGCACGACTTGTGGCACTTATTTAAGGCCACAGGACGTATCCCCGTATTGACGATCCGTGGTGAGGTATCGCAAATTCTTGATACCGCACAGCTTAGCAAAATGACGTCTATGCATCCTAATATGAAATCTGTTGTAATCCCTGCCGTTGGTCATGCACCAAGCCTGGCTGAAAAAGAAAGTGTGGAGGCTCTAAATGAGTTCCTTAAGCAATATTGAACTCCCTGTATTCGCTGATGTTCAAGACGCTGCGGCGCGCTTAAAAGGTATCGCGCGGCGGACGCCGTTGCTTGAGAATCCAGTGCTGAGTGAGCAGTTGGGCTTTCGGTTGATTGTGAAACCTGAATGCCTGCAGCGAACCGGGTCTTTTAAATTTCGAGGGGCTTATAACAAAATCTCTCGTATTCCTGAAGAGGCGCGTCCTAGAGGTGTTGTCGCATTTTCTTCGGGCAATCACGCACAAGGTGTTGCTGCGGCATCGACGATGATGGGGATCGCATCAACGATCATCATGCCAAAGAACGCACCGAAGGCTAAAATTGAGAATACGCGCGCACTTGGTGGTGATGTTATTTTGTATGACCGCGAGACAGAAAGCCGCGAAGAGATTGGTGAGAAATTACAAGCCGAACGAGGTGCAACACTGGTTCGTCCTTACGACGACCCCATGATCATCAGTGGCCAGGGCACTGTGGGTATTGAGATCGCTGAGCAATCAGCTGAACTTGGCGTGATTCCTGATATCGTGATAACCCCTGCAGGCGGCGGCGGGCTCGTATCTGGAACAGCTCTCGGTATATCCGGGACGATTAACTGTCCGGTTTATAGCGCAGAGCCTGCAACGTTCGATGACACCAAACGATCCCTTGAAAGCGGCGAACGGCAATCCGTCCCAGACGGTGCACAATCCATTTGTGACGCTCTGCTTTCGCCAACGCCTGGCGAGATTACGTTTCCGATAAACCATCGTCTGCTGGCTGGTGGCTTAAGTGTAACTGACGAAGAAGCATTGGATGCAATGAAGGTCGCAATGCTTTCTTTGAAGATTGTCGTTGAGCCAGGTGGCGCAGTGGCGCTTGCGTCAGCACTCACAGGTAAACTCGACTTAGCCGTTAAAACGGTCGTCGTGGTGTGCTCTGGAGGGAACGTTGACCCTGAAATGTTGGCGCGCGCACTCGCTCGCTAAGGGATTATTTCGTCGCGACGGATGCGGGCTTATCATGGGGGTCAGCTTTTTGCTGGGAGGGTGGTGCATTCACGCTGCCCTGCCCCTTGTTCTTATCAGACTTAAAGATTTCTTCGGGGATAGCCATGCGTTTGCAATGCCCCTCGAGGAAAGCGCCTGTCTCGATAGAAAGATCTTCGTGTAAAATATCGCCAACAACGTGCGCAGTCACAGCAAGCTTAACGACTTTAGCTGTTATCTGACCATCAACGTGACCGAGGACGCGGACCGTCTCGGCAACGGTTTCACCTTTTACATGGGCTGTTTCGCCGACGATCAAGACCTTCGCCCGAATGTCGCCGTTAACGCGTCCATCAATTTGGATTTCGCCTTCACTCGACAAGTCGCCAACGATCTTCAAATCACGACTGATGATTGATGGCGGTGCAGATGGCTCTTCAGGCTTTGCATTTGCCAGGGCTTTTTTATTGCTTTTGGAAAACATGCCGTCCTGCCTTAATAAATAACATCGGATTTCTGGGTTTGCCGTTAAAGACCACTTCATAATGTAAGTGTGGCCCGGTACTACGTCCAGAACTTCCGAGTTGACCAATTTTATGACGGAAATCTATTTTTTGGCCGCGTTTCACGTAAATTTTATTCAGATGCCCATAACGGGTGAAAATGCCTGACCCGTGGTCGATCTCGATAAACCGACCATAACGCCCCTTGTTGCCCGCTTGCTTCACAATACCAGGCGCAGGCGCATAGATTGGTGAACGCATAGGGGCGCCAAAGTCGACGCCATAATGTGCTGACCAGCGCTTGTTCATTGGGTCACGTCTTTTACCAAATGAACTGGTAATCGAATACGTGTTTAAAGGTGCTACCAACGGGAGCCGCGCCATAATTGTCTGGAGTGTCTCCCATTGATTGACATGGTCATCCAGTCGCACCAGCTTCTTCATCAATACGCCGCCGGGTTCTTCAGGCTTTACCGGGATGAATGGTCCACCTTGAGATTCTTTGGTGACGATGCCTTCTGATGATGCAATCAATGTATCGACTTCGATACCCGCGATCTCGACGATTTTTTCCAAGGATCCGATATAGGCCATCGTCCGCTCGGTCATCTTTTCGACGGCAATGTCCTGTGCGGTCTGTAAGCTGGTCAGGCGATCTTCGAGGGCCGTTACCTGTGTTTGTAAAATTGTATTTCGTTCGTGCGCATGGTCACGATCACGGACGACCGTTTGCAGGTCTGTCTCGACGCTCATCAAGTTATCACGAAGCGAGAAGTTCTTCGTCGAGAGCTGCCGCATATCATTTTCGATACGGGTTAGCTTACCGCGCAATGTTTCGCGTGCGCTTGCAACGTCTTCACGCTCGTCTTCTGTGTTGCGCAGTCGCTTCTCAACTGTTGTTAGACTGAGTTGGAGCGTCGCATTACGCTCAACAAGGCTCAGCATCAAATTATGGTTGTCTTCCAGATCACGCGTTAGCTCGGTAAAGCGGCTTTGGTAAGACGTAACGTCGGAAAGGAGATCATTATAAGCGTGCCGTGCATCCGCAATTTGCGTGTTCTTTGCTCCGATAATCTCGCCATGCTGAATAAAGCTAAATGTTGTGTAGCCCACCCAGCCGCTAAACAGCAGAGCTGTGGCGGCTACGCTGACTTGAGTCCATTGCGGAATTCGAAAGAAACGAATGCGTCCACGAGTACGGATATGGATTTGGCGTTCGGGAAAAGCACGGTGGACGAACCGTTGGATACGCTCCAATAGAGTGCCCTTATCGTCCCATTCATACATTCAACAAACCCCCAAGATCGACACTTTGGCCATATGCCAGTTTGCCTGGCTAATTGATCGTTTTACGCCACTTCGCCAATAATCGAAGTAAATTTTTTTGGAAGACAACGAAGAACGACGAATTGATCATATTTGCTCAGCGTTTATCGACGGTGAAACCGTATCGATTCACCCTTTTTGTTGCAAGCGTTTAATCCTTAAAAATTTTCATTGGATTATATGAAAAATCGCAGAAACCCAATGGTTTTTCTTTATTAAGGGTCGACTTATAGTGCCTTGTCGGTTAATCATTTTGACCTATTCAGGAGGTTCTATCACCAATGTCCAAGCGCCCGCCCCTCTCCGACATGCGGATTCTACTCGCAACATGGTTCGGCTCGGGCTATGCGCCTTTTGCGCCCGGCACATTCGGATCGTTGTTTGCGCTCCCCATTGGATGGGCTTTGGCCAATGAAAGTGGTCCGATTGGCCTTGGCATTGCTACCATTTTAGTGAGTGTCGTCGGCATTTGGGTGGCAAATATATATATGGCGCAAGCTGGTGAGCATGATCCGGGTCCTGTTGTCATTGATGAGGTCGCCGGACAGTGGCTGACGATGTTGCCAATGGCAGCGATGATGACATGGCAAGGTCTTTTGGTTGCATTCATTCTGTTCCGCGCTTTTGATATATGGAAACCATGGCCTATATCCTGGGCGGATAAGAATATTGAGGGTGGGCTGGGTGTCATGGTTGATGACATTTTTGCGGGCATTGCAGGTGCCGCGTGTCTTTATGGCCTGATGCATGGCGCGCCTCGCTTATTAGGAATTGGATAAGTCATGGAAACCGCAATAACAGACGCTGCTGATCAGCTTTTGATCCAGTGCCGCGCCAAAGGCTGGACCGTTTCGACGGCGGAATCATGCACCGGTGGCATGGTTGCGGCCGCACTTACTGAAATTGCCGGCTCGTCTGATGTCATGGACCGTGGGTTTGTGACGTACACTAACGAGTCGAAACATCAAATGGTTGGTGTGCCAATGGCACTTTTCGAAACTGTTGGCGCTGTGTCCAAAGAAGTCGCACGTGCCATGGCTGAAGGTGCCAGAACCCACGCAGGCGTTGATCTTGCGTGTGGGATCACAGGCGTTGCGGGACCAGGCGGTGGTTCAGACGCAAAGCCCGTTGGGCTGGTCCACATTGCTGCTGCATCCCCTACCCGTACCATTCACGAACGATGTATGTTTGATGGTGATCGTCACACGGTTCGTGTGGCATCAGCTATTAAAGCGCTTGAGATGATGCACATTTTGGCAATTTAAACTTATCGTTATCCGTGCAGATCGTGCGCGCGGCTTTCGAAGGCATTGATCATTTTACGGACCGCTTCGCCGAATACAGCGCCAATCGCGGCCTGTAATATTCGGGAGCGAAATTCGAAATCAACAAAGAAGTCGATCTCGGTATGACCATTCTCTAACTCATTGAATATCCAATGGTTATCCAGATATTTAAAAGGGCCATCGGCATAGCTAACATCAATTCTAAACGGACGTTGGTGTGAGACCTGGGATGTGAAGCCTTCACGGAAAACCTTAAAGCCGATAATCATATCCGCAACAACAAGTCCCTCCTCGCGCTTTTTAACGCGACACCCCAAGCACCACGGCAAGAAGTCAGGATACTTTTCGACATCGATTACCAGGTCAAAGAGTTGCTCTCGGGTATATGGAAGTGTGCGTTTTTCGGCATGTGTAGGCATCGGAGAATTACTGACCGATACTATTGCTTGGCTGCGTTGAGTTTGGCTTCGCGGTTTTCGCGAAGTTGCACAAAATCGCTGTCCGCATGGTAGCTCGATCGGGTCAGCGGCGTCGCTGATACCATCAAGAACCCACGTGCTTCGGCAATGCGTTGATAATTGTCAAATTCATCAGGTGTCACGAAACGATCAATCGGTGCATGCCGCTTGGTTGGGGCCAGGTACTGTCCAATCGTCAGGAAGTCGACGTCGGCTGAGCGAAGATCATCCATGACCTGCATGACTTCTGTGCGGGTTTCTCCAAGGCCAACCATGATCCCGGATTTTGTAAAGATCGATGGGTCCTCTCGCTTTACCGTATCTAACAGCTTGAGTGAGTGAAAATAGCGCGCACCAGGGCGGATCGACGGATAGAGCCGCGGCACAGTCTCGAGGTTGTGGTTAAACACATCTGGCTTTGCGGCGATAACTTTCTCAAGAGCGCCAGGCTTTTCACGGAAATCCGGTGTGAGGATCTCAATCGTTGTTTCTGGTGTGGTTTCACGGATGCGCTGGATGCATTTGACGAACTGATCAGCACCGCCGTCTTCGAGATCATCGCGGTCAACAGATGTGATCACAAGATGTTTCATGCCAAGCTCAGCGACGGAAATTGCTAAGTTCTCAGGCTCCATGAGGTCAACCGCGCCAGGCTTTCCTGTCGCGACGTTACAGAACGCGCAGGCCCGCGTGCAAATATCGCCCAAAATCATCACAGTGGCGTGCTTCTTTGACCAGCATTCACCAATATTCGGGCAAGCGGCCTCTTCGCATACGGTGACCAGACTGCGTGCGCGCATAAGCTTGCGCGTCTCGTGATAGCCTTCTGAGGTTGGTGCCTTAACCCTGATCCATGCGGGCTTACGCAACGGCTCGTTCTCGGGCTTGTTAGCCTTTTCAGGGTGTCGAACGCGGTTTAAATTTTCAACTTTGCTCATAAGCTCTCCTCAGGCATTAATATTGTAACAAATATGTGGTCGTTTCAGATGATCATGTCAAAGTTTGTGATCAAAGATAACCCAGTCTTTTTCTTCAGAAACACGTTCAAAAAACTAAGAGCCGTTTCATCAGAACCGGGCACTGCCATGTACATACGGCTCCAGCGGTTAATGCCTGCAACGCGGGCAACATCATCAAGGAGTTGCCGCCCAATACCTTGGCGTCGCATATCCTTGGCGACGTAAAGGTCCTCGATGAAGCATGATTCACGCGTTTGCCATGTTGAATCATGTAAAAAGTAATGGATAAAGCCAACGATCCGTTGATTTTCGTCCAATGCAATACGCGAGCGTAGTGGATGTTCTTTGGTCACAAGCTTATCAAAGGTCGAAAATGTCAGGTGTGCCAATGCATTCTCACCATAATTTTCAAGAAACCCCTACCATAGCTCAAGCCAACCGTCTTTGTCTTCCCGGTCAAGTGGCTTGAGGGATATGGTCATAATATCACTTACATATGAATGACGCGCCCGTAAGCGTCGAGGACGCTTTCGTGCATCATCTCGCTTAAGGTTGGGTGCGGGAACACGGTATGCATCAGGTCTTCTTCCGTGGTCTCAAGGTTCATCGCAATCACAAACCCCTGGATAAGCTCGGTGACTTCTGCGCCGACCATATGGGCGCCCAAAAGCTGTCCGGTTTTCTTATCAAACACGGTTTTGATCATGCCCTGATCTTCACCAAGGGCGATTGCCTTGCCGTTTGCAAGAAACAGGAACCGTCCGACTTTGACGTCATAGCCCGCTTCGATAGCTTTGGCTTCTGTGAGACCAACGGAAGCCACCTGAGGGTTACAGTACGTACAACCTGGGATTTTGCCCTTATCCATCGGGTGTACGCCTTCAACGCCAGCAATCTTTTCGATGCAAATGACGCCTTCATGCTCGGCCTTGTGTGCTAGCATTGGTGGGCCCGCGACATCGCCAATGGCATAAATGCCCTTTTCTGTAGTCCGCGAAAACTCGTCAGCGACAATACAGCCGCGGTCGGTTTTGATTTTGGTCGTCTCAAGGCCGATATCTTCAATGTTGCCCTGCACGCCGACCGCTGAGATCACACGGTCCACAGTAATTTCTGAGGTTTTACCTTTTTTGTCTTCGATCGTGCAGGTCACGTTATCGGCACCCTTTTTGACACCTGTGACCTTGGTTTCAGTCATAATTTTGAGGCCGTTTTTCTCAAGCTGCTTACGCGCCATTTTTGAGATTTCTTCGTCTTCTACAGGCATGATTTGCTTCATGACTTCGACCACGGTGACGTCGACGCCCATGGTCTGATAGAAGCTCGCAAACTCGATACCAATCGCGCCAGAACCGATCACCAGCAAGCTTTTAGGTGTCTTCTCAGGCACCATGGCTTCGAAGTATGTCCAGATCAGCTTCTTGTCAGGCTCGATGCCTGGCAGCGCGCGTGGGCGTGCGCCAGTAGCGACAATGATGTGCTCGGCTGTGAACGTGCCAGCGGCTTTCCCGTCTTTGCCCGTCACATCGACCTTGCCAGGGCCGTTCAACTTGGCCTTGCCATCAATAACCGTGACTTTGTTCTTTTTCATTAAATGTTCAACACCACCGGTCAGGCGTTTTGAAACACCGCGTGAGCGACTGACAACGTCGGCCATGTTGAAGCTGACATTCTCGGCAGACAGGCCGTAATTCTTGGCGTGCAGCATATTGTGATAGATTTCAGCAGACCGCAGGAGTGCCTTAGTCGGTATACAGCCCCAGTTAAGGCAGATACCGCCCATGTGCTCTTTCTCAACGACACAGGTCTTAAACCCAAGCTGTGCAGCGCGAATTGCGGTAACATAGCCACCTGGGCCGCCACCAATGATGATCACATCGAATTTTGTATCAGCCATTTTATACTCTCACCTCTCCGGGAGCCGTCAGTTTATTCGGGTTGGCATCGCCTGTGTTTACAACGCCTTTTCGTTCAAGAAGCATCACCCGGCATTCGTTGGATGCGTTTGGTTTGTGTTCAACGCCTTTTGGGACAACGATCATTTCGCCGCTTGTCAGGGTTTCGCGTCGGTTGCGAAAATCCATATCAAGCTGTCCGTCGAGAACGATGAAGACCTCGTCCACATCGTCGTGCTTATGCCAGACAAAATCCCCTTCTATCTTCACCAACTTGATGTCGTAGTCGTCGAATTCGGCGATGATTTTGGGTCGCCAGTGTTCATCAAATTAGTCAAACTTCTCGTCGAAATTGACTTTCTGCATGCCCAAAGTCTCACAGCATCAATTGTAATGGATCTTCGAGAATGCCTTTGAATTCCTTAACGAACGCAGCCGCTGCTGCGCCATCAATGCATCGATGATCAACGGCCAACGTAATGGTCATAACCGTCGCAATGGACAGTGCGCCATCTTTGACGACCGGACGTTGCTGCCCGGCACCGACAGACAGAATACCGCCCTGTGGTGAGTTGATGATCGAATTGAATGACGAAACGCCAAACATGCCGAGGTTCGAGATCGAGAACGTACCGCCCTGGTATTCCTGAGGCTGCAACTTTCCATCACGGGCCTTGCCAGCAAGCTCTTTGGCTTCGGCAGATATCGTTGCCAGACCTTTGGCACCGGCATCCTTGATGATCGGTGTGATCAATCCGCCCTCAACGGCAACAGCCATTGAGATATCAGCGCGATTAAAGCGCAAGATCGCGTCATCTGTATAAGAGACGTTGCAATCAGGCTGACGCTTTAGCGTAAGTGCGACGGCCTTGATGACGAAATCATTCACTGAAATCTTATAGTCAGCACCTTCGCGACCATTGAGTTCCTTGCGGAGTGACATAAGGGCATCGAGTTCGATATCTGCGCTGACGTTAAAGTGCGGAATATCCCGCGCTGATGCGGTTAAGCGTTTGGCGATGGTTTTACGCATGCCGGAGTTCTCAACAGCTTCATATTCAGGCAGCAAACTTAACATTGCCGCATCGATACCTGCAGGTGGCGTCGCAGCTGCTGCGGCGGGTGCTGCTGCTGGGGCTGCACTTGCACCGGATGCAGAAGCTTTGCCTGTACCCTCAGAGACAGCCTTGTCGATATCGCGTTTAACGACCCGGCCATGCGGTCCAGAGCCAGAAACCTGAGAGATATCAATCCCTTCCATCTTAGCGAGACGTCGCGCCAGAGGGCTTGAGAAGATACGATCACCGTCGCTGCTTGTTGGCGCAGGACCCGCAGGTGCTGCTTGAGCAGGCGCAGGCGCTGCAGTTGGTGTTTCGGCAGGTGCGGCTGCTTCTGCTGGTGCTGCTTCGGCTTTCGCCTCGCCGCTCCCAGATGATGCGGTCTCGGCACCTTCAAGTGCGCTGGCATCCTCGCCGTCTTCAAGCAACAGGGCGATCACAGCATTCACTGTAACGCCATCCGTGCCTTCAGCGACGACAATTTTGCCGATTTTACCTTCGTCGACAGCTTCAACTTCCATCGTCGCTTTGTCGGTTTCGATTTCAGCCATAACGTCACCACTCTCGACGTCATCACCTTCTTTAACAAGCCACTTGGCCAACTTGCCTTCCGTCATTGTCGGAGAAAGCGCTGGCATCAGGATCTTGATGGGCATATTGCGTCCTCCCTATGAGTAACAAACGGATTTAACTGCCTCGATGACGTGCTTTGCTTTGGGCAACGCAAGTTTTTCGAGGTTGGCGGCGTATGGCATGGGGACATCTTCACCCGCAACGCGCACAGGCGGCGCATCGAGGTAATCAAAAGCTTGTTCCATGGCCACGGCGGAGACTTCAGAACCGATACCGCAAGTGGGCCAGCCTTCGCCAACGCTCACCAGTCGATTTGTCTTTTTAACAGACTCGATAATTGTGGCGGTATCCATTGGCCGGATTGTACGTAAGTTGATCACTTCGGCGTCAATGCCTTGCTCAGCAAGTTGTTGAGCCGCATCCATCGCAATCCCGACTGCGATAGAATAGGCAACGATGGTGACGTCTGCGCCCTTAAGCTCAATCTTTGCTTTGCCGATCGGCAGAGTGAAATCTTCTGTATCTGGAACTTCAAAGCTCTGGCCATAAAGGATTTCGTTTTCCAGGAAGATCACAGGGTTTGGATTACGAATAGCGCTTTTCAGTAATCCTTTCGCATCCGCTGCTGACCATGGTGCGACAACAGCCAAACCTGGGCAGTTTGCATACCATGAGGCGTAACACTGTGAGTGCTGAGCACCAACGCGGGCCGCAGCACCGTTGGCACCTCGGAATACAATCGGACAACCCATCTGACCACCAGACATATAAAGCGTCTTAGCCGCTGAGTTAATGATGTGATCGACCGCCTGCATCGCAAAGTTGAAGGTCATGTATTCAACAATGGGGCGAAGGCCGTAGAAAGCCGCACCAACGCCAAGGCCGGTGAAGCCAATTTCGGTGATCGGTGTGTCGATGACACGCTTTTCACCAAATTCAGCGAGCATGCCTTGAGAAATCTTATAGGCACCCTGGTATTCAGCGACTTCCTCGCCCATCAGGAATACCGTATCGTCTTTACGCATTTCCTCGGACATGGCATCACAAAGCGCTTCACGAACAGTCTGCGTCTTAGTTGGGCCGTCGTAATCGGGCTCAGGGGCGATTTCAGCAGCTTTTGGTCGTGCAGGTGCAGATGCCTCTTCGTATGATGCAGCTGCAGGTTCTTCAGCAGGCTTAGCTTCAGCAACGGCACTTCCACCTGATGACGCAGCATCAATAGCATTTGCGTCTTCGCCTTCTTCTAATAGAACGGCAATGGGCGTGTTAACGGCGACGCCTTCAGTGCCTTCAGCGACAAGAATTTTGCCCAGCTTGCCTTCATCGACAGCTTCGACTTCCATTGTTGCTTTGTCAGTTTCAATTTCGCAGAGCACGTCTCCGCTCTCGACAGTATCACCTTCGGATTTCATCCACTTGGCGATTTTGCCCTCAGTCATTGTTGGCGATAACGCCGGCATCAGTACCTGTGTGGCCATGATTTTAACCTTTTTTCGGGTAAATTATGCTCAAGCTTCTTTAAGGATGTCGGTATAAAGTTCCGACTCATCCGGCTCGGGGCTCTGCTGCGCATATTCTGCAGCGGCGGTGACAATCGATTTGATTTCCTTGTCGATGTCTTTCAACTGGTCCTCAGTCGCGAAACCACCTTCAAGAATAGTATGACGGAGGTTATCGATTGGATCGCTCTCTTTGCGCATTTTCTGCACTTCTTCTTTAGAGCGATACTTGGCTGGGTCAGACATTGAGTGACCACGATATCGATAAGTCTTCATCTCGAGGATCATCGGGCCTTTGCCAGATCGTGCATGCTCGAGTGCAGCACCACCCTTTTCGACCACATCAAGGACGTCCATTCCATTAACGGATTGTCCCGGAATATCGTGCGCGTTACCGCGTTCAGATAATTCAACGTTGGACGATGCACGCTCAATGGATGTGCCCATGCCGTATTTGTTGTTCTCAATGACATAGACCACAGGTAAGTCCCAAAGTGCTGCCATGTTGAAGCTTTCGTAAATTTGGCCCTGGTTGACCGCGCCGTCGCCCATATAGGCATGACAAACGCCATTGTCTCCTTTGTATTTGTGCGCGAACGCGAGGCCTGTCCCTAGTGGGATCTGTGCGCCAACAATACCATGCCCACCAAAAAACTTCTTTTCGCGCGAGAACATATGCATTGAGCCGCCTTTGCCCTTGGAATAACCGCCTCGGCGACCGGTGAGTTCAGCCATAACGCCCTTAGGGTCCATCCCGCAGGCCAGCATGTGGCCATGGTCTCGGTATGAGGTGATAACTGAATCGTCATCCGTTCCAGCCTGGGTCATGCCAACAACAACGGCTTCCTGGCCGATATAAAGGTGACAGAAGCCACCAATCAAACCCATGCCGTATAATTGTCCGGCCTTCTCTTCAAATCGCCGAATATTCAGCATGTCGCGATAATAGGCGATAAGCTGATCGCCATTCACAGCAGGTGATTTGGAACTTGCTTTAGATTTAGAAGCGGACTTGGACGTGGCCGACTTCTTAGCGCTGACTTTCGACGTTTTCGCCATCACTCTCTCCCAATGTCAATTGCGTCGGTTAATCACCGCTCTCAATATTGAAAAAGTAAGTGAATTTGATATTTGATTCAAGTGAAGTCGCCCTTAAAAGGCGAATTATGCCCAAAAAGGCACAAAAGATAACTGATATTAAGTTAAGCTGCCTGTTTTCCGAACTTTACTGGTACGATATTTTCGCGATCCACACGCGAAACAGCTTCAAAGATATCTGTCAACCAGTGCCAATAACATCCTTCAAGACAGATGATATCGTCGGCATTGATCTTTGGTGGAATGTGGTTTGCGACTTCAGAGCGCCACCGTCTGAGTGATTGTGGGCGGCTCCAATAACATACTGTATACGGCAAGCCTTCTGGATCGGTGACGTCTTCGATACCAAGAAAGCCGGGTTCGGTGGCAGCAAGGCCAATCATCTGTTCTCCGGCGTCCAGATACTGCCCTACATCGAGGCCAGGTGGCGTTGTCCGATTTATGACAGCGTAATATGGTGGATCGCGTCTGGGATTAAATTTAGCCATATCGCCTCCTCAACTTATACGGAATTCTTTGTCGTTTGAATTTGCAACGCGGCAAACTTCGAGAGGCATCGCTTTTTGACCAATAGCACCGCTCGCGGTTTGCCAATTTTCAACATCGGACAAGTCGCGCCAGTAAGAAACGGTGACGGGTCGACCGTCTTCGGCACGTGCAGTCTCTAAACCTAAAAATCCAGGACGGCGGACTGCGAGCGCAACCAACTGATCGCCTTCGTTTGCAGGCTCATCAATATTGTTATGAAGCTTGCTATCAATGATGGCGGCGTAATATGGCGGTTTTAGATTGTCTGAGAGTGAAGCCATGAGGTTTCTCCTTTTGCTACTCTTTGTTTAAATTCAGGACGATGACATCGTCAGCCCTGGCGTATCCCAACATCACTCGAACACGTTCATCGAGCATGTCGCGGTCAATACTGTCCGGGTGCAGCAACTTGACGCGCGCACTCCAATGATCCTCTTCGACAACAAGTCTGTTTAACTGGCGCTCTGCGTCAGACACACGTTCTCTCATCTGAACGAGCGACAAGACGCCACGATCTCCGTGAACTGTGTGATAGGCAAAATATGAAACTGCGACGATACCAAACAATGGACCGACGACATGCTTCGCACGCCTGCGTATTTCTTCAATTAACCCCATGGACAACGGGAATCCTTATGTCACCTTCTGTGTTGATCCCAAGTCCCAACCTTGGACAGATTATGCAACGGCAACTCTTAAGAACCCGTTAGAATTTTAGGTTAAAATAGTATTACGATTTGATGGGTAAGTCTTAATCTAGGTCGATGTGCGCTCTTCTAGACATCTCTGAAGTGTTGTGAAATCCTCGCATTATTAGTACGAACTAAATCGTGTGCTGCAGCAAGGGGGAAGATTGCATGGGGCTTTTCGATTATCCAGATACTGTTGTGCCTGAAAAATCTCTACAGGAAATCACGTTCTTAGCTGATCTTTCAGAAGTCGATTGGGCGCGCATTAAAAAGCTTGTCGAGACTCGTCATTTCCGGACAGGTGACGATTTAATTCGGGTCGGCTACAAAGATGACTCTTTTTATATTCTGACAAATGGCGAAGTTGAGGTTGTAATCGGCGATAAGGTGCTTGCGAGCATTCCTGAAGGATCGGTTTTTGGTGAGATCTCTTTTTTCGACGGCGCACCCAGAAGCGCAACCATTCGTTCTAAAACACCAGGCACGGCCATCCGCATAACCAAAGAGACTTTCGATACGTTGGCTGCTTGGGAGCCCGTTATTGCACGCAAGTTACTTTTTGACCTTGGCCGCATCCTCGCGATGCGGCTGCGTTGGACCACCAGTGTTTCCTCTTCTTGAAGACACTTTCTAAGGATATTTTCTATTATGAGTGACGTCGCGAAAAAACCGTTTCCCAGTTACCTCGAAATGCCTAAACGCCTGCCATCAGCATTTTGGTGGGTCATGCGTATCGCGACATTTGCCATCATGTTGGCCGCCATTTGGCTTATTGCAACACACCCGACTGAGGGGTTTGCCTTGTTTTGGAAAGTGATGATTCCATCCTTGCCATTGTTGTTCGCCATCGCGCCGGGCATTTGGCGTCAAGTTTGTCCCATGGCGTTGTTGAAACAACTGCCTCGAACTTTTGGGTTTTTACAGGAGCGTACATTACCGGTCCGATTCAAGAATATTGCATATTTTATATCTGTATTGCTGTTCTTCTTTTTGGTTAGTTTGCGGCATGTTTATTTCAATAAAGAACCAGCGGCACTGCTGATACTCGTTTGTGGGGCACTGGCATTAGCATTTCTTGGGGGTGTTTTTTTTAAAGGTCGAAGTGGTTGGTGTGGAACCTTTTGTCCTCTAGCACCGATCCAAAAAGCCTATGGTCACGCCCCCATTTATACAGTGCGTAACGGTTACTGCCCTAGTTGTGTGGGATGTCAAAAGAACTGTTACGATTTTAATCCGCGTGCTGCATTCATCAGCGATATTACGGACAAAGACTTATGGTATGCCGGGCATAAGAAGTTTTTTGTTGCAGGTTTACCAGGGTTTGCACTCGGATTTTTCACCGCACAGGACCCCGAATTAACAGGCCTTGGTGCATACTATTTGTACCTTGCTGGTTGGATCGTCACAACACTCGGTATATATATGGCGGCACGCATTTTTATCCGCGTTTCGGACTACCGAGCAGCGGCGATTGCGGGGATGTCGGCCTTGGTTATCTTCTACTGGTTTACCGGAGACGGTATCGTTCACACAGTAGCAGATTTTGTTGGCCTGCAAGCCCCAACTTGGGCGGGCAAAGGGATCGCATTGATCGCATTGCTGGTTGCTGGACGCGTGATATTTAACGGCGTTTCAGCTGAACGTGATTTTCGAAAACTTAATGAAGGCCCTGCTGAACCGAAAGTCGGCGTTAATATAAAAGTAGTGCGTGGCAATGCAGACGGAGCTGCGGATGATCTTGTGAGTGAGCAGAAATCAGGCCGCAGCTTTGCGGCGGACCCCTCTCGCACGATTCTTGACGGAATCGAGTCTGCTGGTCTTACATTAGATTTTGGATGCCGTATGGGCATGTGTGGCGCTGATGCAATTGCGATTGTCGAGGGCATGGAGAATCTAAGTCCGCCATCTGAAGATGAATTGGCAACGCTGCGACGCTTAGGCCTTGAGGGTCGGGCACGTATGGCTTGCGTCTGCAAGGCTACTGGTGGTGGTGTAACGATTGATTTGGGAATGGACCCTAACGACCTGCCGGAACCACCGCCACCTGCCGATCAAACCGATTGGGGTGAAGAAACAGGTATCCAGAAAGTTGTTATTATCGGAAACGGAACGACCGGCATGGCGGCGGCGGATGAAGTTCGCAGACTAAGCCCGACGTGTAAAATTGACGTTGTCGCACGTGAAAATCATCCGTTCTATAATCGAATGGCTATTGGCCGGTTGCTGTATGGTCGGACCGGATTGGAAGACCTGTATCTCATGTCCCCGGATTGGTATGAGAAAAAAGAAATTGATGTCTGGTTGAATACGCAGGCGGCATCGATTGAGCGTGATACCAATTCACTCGTTTTGGGTACTGGTGAAAAGCTATCATATGACAAGCTTGTTCTTGCGATGGGGTCACAGGCCATGAAGCCACCAGCAGATGGAATTGATCTTCCTGGTTGTTTCGTGCTGCGTGAAGCTGCCGATGCACAAGCTATCCGCACATGGCGTCAGGATAAAGATTGTCTAAATGCGGTTGTGCTTGGCGGTGGCGTCTTGGGGATTGAGGCTGCAGATGCGCTCCGTCGACTCAATCTAAAAACCACAATCATTCAACGATCGGATCGTTTGATGAACCGAGAATTGGATGAGAAAGGCAGCGCTATTATGCGCATGTATCTAGAAGGTTTGGGGATCAATGTGATCACCGATGCATCCGTTTCAAAAGTCTTGGGTGGAGAGCGTGTCGATCATCTCGAGTTAAACAACGGCGAAACTCTCGAGGCTGATATCTATGTAGTTTGCGCAGGTGTAAAGGCAAACACAGATTTAGCAAAGGATGCCGGACTAGAAGTTAATCGAGGTGTGATCGTCGACTCGCAAATGCAGACGTCCGACCCTGACATTGTCGCTGCTGGGGACGTTGCCGAACTTCCTGGTGCTGTTGGCGGATTATGGGCGGTTGGAACTGCACAGGCGTCAGTTGCAGTGGCAACGCTATTTGGCAAGGAAGCTCATTACAAACCGCCCAGCACATTAGTCAGTCTTAAAATGGATGGGATTGATGTGAAAGGTTTTGGTAAACTCGATACTGAAGATGGTGCCGAAGAGATCATTGGTCTTGATGTCTCAGAAAATCAGCATCGACGGTTGTTTGTTAAGGAAGGCGTCATCACGGGAGCTGTGTTCGTCGGCCCGCCCGGCACTGGCCAGAATGTTGCCCAGGCTATTCAAAAAAATGCTGATATATCGTCTATTGTGGATCGCTTAAAAGCTGGAGAATGGGACGCACTTGGCGAGGTGTAGGCTCAACAAAAATTATTGCCTAAGCGTCATGGTGTCGCCTTGAACGGATACTTCGGAAAGTTTGTCGAGGAAGCTAAGGCCAAGCAACGAAGATCCTAACTCGCTATCCAGTATTGCGGCGCGCACGCCCTGAACCCGAATAGGCCCTGCGGACATCGCACCAATCTGAATGCGTGCACCCCACGCAGTGCCATTGGCGGTTCGGTATTGTTGATCAAATTGCAGATCATTGAAGTCAAAGCCTGTTCTCTCGGCGTCTTGGCGGCTTAGCGTGACGACGCTTGCACCTGTATCAACAAGGAAACGAATGTTCGTACCATTCACATTTGCGTTGAGATGGAAATGGCCGTCCGCACCACGACGGATTGTGATTTCACCCTGCCCCGTTTCAACAGCTTGCGAAGGCAAAAGTTCGCCGCTGATACGCGCGCCAATTTGTGTGAACTCACCTCGGAATGCATATGCGGTAAATACTGCCAGTCCAACTAAGCCCCAAATGACGATATACTTCAGCGCGCCCTTTAAGTTTAACCGCAGCGAAAATACGAGCCCGGCACCGATCAACATGATCAGTGCGACGGCCTGGATCAACCTTGCCTGATCAATATTATTATCGAGTGATCCGGGGTATTGATTTGCGAGATATAAGACGAGACCCGTTAATGATATGGCGCAGACGACAAAGATAATAGTACGTAGGCTCATAATCTTACTCTCCAGGAATGTCTTAGTTGGGCGGTAGTTTCTTTAACGCGTCAATGGCACCTTTGTGCCCTTTGTCAGCAGCTTTACCGATGAAGGTGCGTCCTTTCTTTATGTCTCGTGTGACGCCGTCACCGTTAACTAGCATCGCACCATAAAGATATTCAGCGGCAGTGATATTATTCTCTGCAGCTGCTTTTGCCCATTGGGCAGATAGCACTTTATCCAAATATACGCCATCGCCTTTCCAGTATATGCGGGCAAGTTCGAATTGCGCCCGAGCGTGGCCTGCCTCAGCGGCTTTCTCAAACCAGTTCAGTGCTATTTGTTTGTTTTCCTCGACTCCAATGCCTCGTGTGTAGAGCTGGCCTAATTGAAAATGTGCGTCAGGGTCATCACTTGCGAGCAACATGGCTATTCGTTCGCTTGTGACATTATTCTGTGCGGCTTTTGCCCGCTTGACGGCTTTCCCTGCCACACCACTTTTCCGCAAGGCTTCAATATAAACGAGATAGTCTTCAATAAGTTTGGGAATGTCCGGATGAAGTTGATCCCAATATTTGGAATTTTTCGGGAGATTATTTTTTTGCCATTTTTTAAAGTCAGCGCACCAGTGCCGTTCGAGGGTTTGTCGAAACGCGATCATCTCGCGTGCGTTTTTGTCGAAATTTAAATCCTGATAAGCCTTTTCTTGATACATGTAGGCTTCACATTCTAGGTCGACCTCGCGGACGTGTTCAAGGCGACCGCGCAAATGTTGTATGCCGTGGCCGGTTAATTCATGGGCAATGACAGGCGCAAGTTCCCGTGCCGCCCACTTGCCTCCGAAGCGACCAACGAAGGTAACAAAATCTTTCCCATTACCGTCCTTTTGGAAGAAATAAGGAAAGAATGCTGCAATGGTTAGCTTGCTAAATTCACGTTTTGGAAAGGCCGGATCGTAAACAATGATGACGTGTCCTGCTGCCTTGAGGCGCTCAATCGCTTTGGCATTAAATGATGATCCTGTGTACAAAATTTCCAAGGCATCTCTGACTAGTTCAGCGCCCTCTTTTGCAGGCGTGACATCTATATCAAAGAATTTGTCTTTAGGTTTGGGAATACCTGAAATCGTAATGCCGCGGTGGATGAAGTCGACTTTTTCTTCGGCATTTATGGCGACAGGTAGAACGGTTGCGCCAGCTAAAATGACGGCTGTAATCAAAGCATGTGAAGCTTTTCGTAATCTGTGTATAGGAGGAAATTTCAAAATGGTAATGCGCATTTTATTCAAGGTGAAGGATGCCTGTCCCCTATAGAGCACTCAACTCAAACATCATCAAGAGTGTGCGTTGGTCATCACTAAAGTTGTCATCTGATATCAAATACACAAGGGTACGCCCTTCTTTATCTTGGCGCGTTTCAATGCCCTCAAAGTTATCAATGTTCATGGGCGGTGCCATGAGTGCGACGAGCTCTCCTGAAATTTCTGCGCCGGCAACAATCTTGGTGCCATCAATGCGTTTGATGCGAATGCGCACGCCGGCACGCGGTGTGTAATATCGTTCAAGTACCAACACGTCGCCATTTAGCAGTGTTGCGGCACCCGTAGGTCGGAAACCATCATCAGCAATATACGTTAGCACATCCCATCCGCCTCGGCGGCTCACCCAGGCAATACTTGCAAGCTCATCAGGAGACCCTTCGGTAATCGCCAAAAGTCTGCCGTCATTGAGTAACGTTAAGGCTTCGATGCCATGATTTGGCGACATTTTACCAAGCTCAGCTGGTGGGCGCAGTACACGCGGTGTTGTGGCACCTGCGTCGTACCGCCAAAGTCTATGATCGCGCTCAAACGCAATGATGATTTCGCCTTGGACGCCGGGGCTCATTGCTTCTGCATCTGACCAACGTTTCCCAGCGACGGGTGTTCCGTCTAGATCTGAGAGGGTGCCGAGGTCATGTGTCTTTAAGCCTGATAAATTACCCGCAGCATCGTATTCAAGACTTGCTGAATAGGACGTGCCGCGATCAGAAACGCTCACCATACGTTGGCCGTTGCTACTGATACCAAGACCTGAGAACCCTCCAAAGCGGCGGTTTGAAGATGTCAGGTATAGGCCGCCCCGGTATTCAAGGGCGCCGACTTTTGTTTGCTCGGGCGCATTATCAATAAACGGGATAGGCGTTGCGTCCACGTCAATTTTCTCGGCGGATGCGAGTGACGTATGAATGAAAAACACGGCCAATAAAGCTGCTGCAAAACGAAAAATATCCATACCATAGTATTGGCTTTGCACAGCATCTCGTAAAGTGAGTTTCCTCGCACGGTTTGAAAATTTCAAATGACGACCATCAAAAAATAGATATGATTAGTTTATGAAATTTATACATCTTACAGACCCACACATTACCGCTTCTGGTTCTTTGTTTGAAATCGACGTTGATGCACGCCTTAGAGATGCGGTCGCGTCGATAAACACGCATCACAGTGACGCGGCGTTCGCAATGATTACAGGTGATATCGCGCATTGGGGCGAAGCTGGCGCATACGCGCGCGTGCAGGAAATCCTGAGTGACCTCAAGATGCCCTGGTATCCAATGATCGGTAACCACGACATCAGGGATGCGTATTTCACTGGATTACCGGATGCAAAATCTAACGGCGCCGGGCAAGCGTGCTTTGTTGTAAACAACGACGCTGGTGCTTTTATCGCGCTCGATACGCTGACCGAAGGCACCCATGCAGGGCAGATTGATGCGGCGCAAATGCAGTGGCTCGATAACGCGTTATCACAAGCATCTGGCAGCGTATTTCTTTTCATGCACCATCCGCCCATGTTGAGCGGCATACAGGCACTGGATAATATTCGACTGCAAAATAGTGATGAATTATGGGCCTTGTTATCGCGCCACTCCGGCAAAGTACGTCATCTGTTCTTTGGTCATATGCACCGTTCGTTTCATGGCAGTTGGAACGGCATTCCGTTTTCAACCGTCAAATCGATAGCGCATCAGGTTGTTGCCGATATCAATCAGGATAAGCCCCTTGTCTCGAGCCGGGAAATGCCAGCCTATGCCGTTGTGCTGATTTCCTCGGACACGGTTGCTATCCACGACATCAGTTATCTCGAAGAACACACAGCATTTGCATATGACCGGGAAAACGGCAGACCTGAAGAATAGCGTAACCCCACCAAAGTATCTAAACTAGAAATCAAAGCCATTCGGCATCAAGTTTGATGACAACTAAAACGGAAAGTGACATCATGGAAGATCAATCCCCTCTCGACTTATTCCCTTTGCCCGGACGCCAGGTCCCTTCTGCTGATGAGGTCTTTTTTGATCACGTCGCATGGCTTGTGCATGACATGGATGCAGCGTCTGAGGTATTCGAAAAGCTTGGATTTAAGCTCACACCTTATTCCGTTCATGGAAACCGTGACCCAGAAACTGGAGAGCGTGTCCCACAAGGCACGGCCAATCGCCTGGCGATGTTAGGCTCTGGTTATATTGAACTGCTGTGTGACGCTGGTGATGTTGTTAAGCCGGTGGTTGAAGATTTACGGGCACGCCTTGATCGTTATTCTGGCGTGCATCTTTTGGCCTTCTCGGATTCAGACGCCGAGGACGCTTATAAACGTATATCCAATGATGGTTTTCGTTTGCAGCCGATGGTGGAGTTGCGCCGCGACGTTGAAGCGGCAGACGGATCGCAAGATGAAGTAAAGTTCAGTGTCATTCGTGCGGCTTTTGATGAAATTCCTGAAGGGCGTATTCAAGCCCTCACCCACCACACGCCTGATTTAATGTGGCAAGATCGGTATATTGCCCGAGACAATGGTATCTCCGGCATGGTTGACGCGGTTGTTTGTGTCGAGAACCCAACGCAATCTGCGGAACGTATGGCGCATCTGTTAGCGCAAAAAGTCGTCGTTGTTGATGATCATGAGACGGCTGTTGTGTGTGCCCGAGGCGGTCTTCGTTTTGTGACCCAAAATCGCCTTGCCGAAATCGTGCCCGACTTTAAACCTGCAAGCTTACCGTACACAGCGGCGATTGGATTCAAAGCGGATGATTATCAAAAATCAGCTGACTTCTTCCACAATTGTGGCATGCGTGTGTTTGAAACTGAAGACGGCATCATCGTTCATCCCGATGATTCTCTCGGCACAGCGATGATCGTTTACCGGTCTTAATACGAGAGTTCCTTCTCTTTAGGGGGAAGGACAGGATGAGGGGTGGTTTGAGCAATACATGTTATAGAACGACCCCTCACCCGGCGCTGCGCGCCACCCTCTCCCGAGGGAGAAGAGAAAGAGATTGTCAGCCCGCGCGGCGTCTGCCCCTAGACGCTGGCTGACCATTGTTCTCATCGAATAATTCCGCCAAGCTCGCCATCATCGTGCCGCCGAGTTCTTCTGCATCGATAATCGTCACAGCGCGCTTATAGTAGCGTGTTACATCGTGCCCAATACCAATCGCAGTCAATTCTACGTCAGACTTGGTCTCAATGAAGTTGATGACTTCGCGCAAGTGGCGTTCAAGGTAGTTACCCGGGTTCGCCGATAATGTTGCATCATCAACAGGGGCACCATCAGAAATAACCATCAGAATGCGCCGTTGCTCTGGGCGGCCAAGTAAACGGTTGTGCGCCCACAGGAGCGCCTCGCCGTCGATGTTTTCCTTGAGCAATCCTTCACGAAGCATAAGCCCGAGGCTTGGCCGTGCACGGCGCCAAGGCATGTCTGCTGATTTGTAGATAATGTGTCTTAAATCGTTAAGACGGCCTGGATTCTTTGGCTTACCCTGCCCGACCCAGTTTTCGCGGGATGAACCGCCTTTCCAGGATCGTGTGGTAAAGCCAAGAATTTCGACCTTCACGCCACAACGCTCGAGCGTGCGGGCCAGAATATCTGCACTCATGGCTGCGACGGTAATAGGACGACCCCGCATTGAGCCTGAGTTATCGATCAACAATGTGACGACGGTATCTCGGAAATCGGTATCTGTTTCGCGTTTGAAAGATAGCGGCGCAACAGGGTCGCTGACCACGCGTGACAACCGCCCGGCATCGAGTACACCCTCTTCAAGATCGAATTCCCAAGACCGGGTTTGCTGCGCTAATAGGCGGCGCTGCAAACGGTTCGCGAGTTTGCCAACAACACCCTGCAAGTGAGACAACTGCTGATCGAGTTGATGACGGAGTCGCGTAAGCTCTTCATTATCACACAGCTCGGCGGCATGAATGATTTCATCGTATTCGTCCGTGTACGGGCGGTACGGTTGATTGTCGCCGACATCATTACGTTTCCAGTCTGGATCGTATTCACTTGGACCGGCAGGCTCTTCTTCGCCCTCGCCCGGGTTTAAATCATCGTCAGAAAACTCAGGATCGAAGTCCATGCCTTCGGTGGAGTCAGAATCTTCAGATTCACCGGCCATAGAGCCATCTGAGTCGGCATCTGAATCAGCGGAGTCAGCGTCCTGGCTGCCGTCTTCGCTATCGTCAGAATCACTCTTGTCGTCTTCGTCTGAAATGTCGTCTGCCGGATCATCGGTGACCATGTCCAGAGACTCGAGCATCCGGTTAACGGCTTGCGAGAACTCGGCTTGGTCTGATGCGGCTTTGATCAAATCATCAAGATCGCCTGAGATTTTTTCTTCGATGTCAGCGCGGTAAAGCTCTACAAACTCTTTTGCTGATTCTGGTAGCGCACGGCCCGATAAAGTTTCGCGCACCATAAGTCCGACAACTTCGGGTAACAAAGCGTCATCGCGTTCTTTGACGCCGTTGTAGCCCTTGGCACGGCAACGTTCTTCCAGTAGTGCATGAAGGTTATCGCCAGCGCCGCTTAAGCGTTGTGTCCCAATAGATTCACAGCGAACCTGTTCAACAGCCTCGTAGACCCGTCGGGCATCTGCACCTGATGGCATGTTTTCCCAATGCGTATCAGCATCGTGATGCCTTAACCGCAGTGCCAGCGCGTCTGACATGCCACGAAACCGCGTCATGGCTTCAGGGCTCATATTGGCTTGTGGTGCAGGCATATGCGCAGCATCTGAGGTCAATCCGGGCGCACTTTGCCCGTAATTTACTTCAAGGTCCTTGGCATGTCCCATCGACCGCAAGGTTGATGCGGTGACACGTTTCCAAAGTTCTGCTGGGTTCTCTTTAGTCAAAGCGAAGCCTTACTGCAGGATGGCGTTAGCGGCGGACTCTGGCATTTCTTCGCCCAAAGCACGTTGATAATATTCAGCAACAACCGGACGCTCGAGCTCATCGCACTTGTTCAAGAACGTCACGCGGAAAGCATAGCCCAAATCTTTGAAGATTTCAGCGTTTTGAGCCCACGTGATCACTGTACGTGGAGACATCACTGTTGAGATATCACCGTTCATGAACCCGGCGCGGGTCATGTCAGCGAGTTCGACCATAGCGTCCAACTGTCCCTTACCTTCTTTGGTATTATAAGACGGACATTTTGCCATTGCGATCTCAACTTCGGCATCATGCTCAAGATAGTTCAGCGTTGTAACAATGTTCCAACGGTCCATCTGGCCTTGGTTGATTTGCTGCGTGCCATGATAAAGGCCCGTGGTATCACCCAATCCGATCGTGTTGGTGGTTGAGAACAGACGGAAGTATTTATGCGGACGCATAACCCGGTTCTGATCAAGCAATGTCAGTTTACCTTCGATCTCGAGGATACGCTGGATCACGAACATGACGTCAGGACGACCAGCGTCATATTCATCAAATACAAGTGCGGTCGGGTTTTGCAGTGCCCATGGCAGAATACCTTCGCGGAATTCAGTGACCTGCTTTCCGTCACGAAGCACAATCGCGTCTTTACCGACCAAATCGATACGTGAAATGTGGCTGTCGAGGTTGACCCGGATACAAGGCCAGTTTAATCGTGCGGCAACTTGTTCAATATGCGTTGATTTACCCGTACCGTGATAACCCTGGATCATCACGCGGCGGTTATAGGCAAAACCAGCCAGAATCGCCATCGTCGTATCACGGTCAAAACGATATGTATCGTCAATGTCGGGAACGTGGCTGTCGGTCTCAGAGAACGCCGGAACGACCATGTCGCTATCGATGCCAAAGAGGTCTTTGACAGATACAGTGGTGTCGGGCTCTTGCTGTGCAAAAGGTTTAGTCTGATGGTCTGAGCTCATACGTGTATTCCCGTTTATCTGACCGGCCACAACCCGCTGACCGGCAATTCATTATCGAAGTCATCCATATAGGGATTAAGTTGCTCTCGTGTTAGGGGCAATCATCTGTTGCGTCAAGTATCAGCGCCATTTTTAGCTACAATTGCGTGTTTTTAGAGGGTAATTCTCAGCAATGAGAAGAAGATTATACCCGAAGTGGCGAGCTTGGGAGGAGACGAGGTTTCCTTATAAAGTTTAGGCGCGTGTCTCTAAATAACAAGAAATTGACGGAGTGTTTCATAGGCATCAAGAATTTCTTTGAATTTTTCTTCGGCTTCTTTTGTGCCGCCATTTGTATCTGGATGATGCTTTTTTACGAGTTCCTTGTATTTGGCTTTAAGCATTTCGGCCGTTATGGGCATGGCCAGTCCAAAGATCGCAAGCGCCTTGCGTGTTGGTGCATCCACGTCTGTTGCACCGTTGGCACTTTCTTTCTCGTCAAACAGCCCAAAGCTGTCGACAAAGTAATCCGGATCAATCCCGAATGTGCCCATGCCAGGTTTGGGGCCTTTGATCTCACCCTCTTCCCGGTCGCCGAGTGGCCAGCTGGGGCGCTGCCACACAGTGTCACGTCTAAGGTCTGCCTCGACTTCTTCCTCAGACATGCCTTCGAAGTAATTCCACCGCTTATTGTATTCGCGAATATGTTCCATGCAGAACCATCGGTATTCACGCAGCATGTCACGTGACTTAGGCGCTTTATGTTCGCCGTGTTCCAGACATCCCGGCCATTCACATACCAATATAGCCGTCGCGACGTCTTCGACGATGATCAGAGATGGGTGTATGCGTTTTCTGCGAGCCATAGATCATAATGTGCCCTTTGGATGTCGCCCAAACAAGGTTTTGAATTAGGATACATCCTATACGTTTGATACCGTGACAGAGTGCTACGCGATGTTTAGGATTTATCTTTCCGAGGTGTGGCTTGTTGCACGCGAAAACCTATGACTTGTGAGGCGATGTATGTCCGAACGGACGCCCAATAATAAACCTGTATCTAGTGGCCTCAACGAGGACCGTTATGACGCCTTGTTTGGTCGTATCAATATGGAAGACGATCAGGATTCAAAGCAGCAGAACGAAGATGTTGCAAAAGGTTTTGGCTTCGCCTTGCCGATAACGAAGGCTATGAGCGACTAAACCTCGCCACTACATACCTCGCAGTCTTTTTTGCACCTGTTGCCGCTTTTCTTGAGATGCTCGCTGGTGGTGACACATTGCAATGGTCTCCTGAGGCTGCGCGTTGGGTCGAAGCACTGATGGGCATATTCTTTATGTTCGATACCTGTGTCGGTGCGTTGGCCTACGGTATGGCGTATTTCAAAACACCTGCAGCGTGGATTAATATCATGGCTGTTGGCGCGACCGGTGCGTCGTTCTTTGTTGGTGACACCGGCGTTGCTAACCCTTGGGTCCTTAGAATTTTAAGAACAGTTCGTGCTGTGGCAAAAGTTGGCATGGTACAAAAAGTTGGAACACGCGAAACAGTTCTGGGTGCCGAGATGCTGCGCGCGATGGGCCGTGATGACACATGGTATGCCGTCGGTATTCTGATCTTGATCAGCATGCTTGGGGATTTCTCGATCGGCAACTATTTGCATCTGACGGATCCATTGCTCGAAGTGATCATTTATAGATCGATGATTTATGCGGTTCGTTGGAAGTCCGAGCGGAATATTGATCGTGTTGGTCAGGTGTTCATGGACCGGCTGAGCGAAGCCAATAAAGTGATTATTGGTAAAATGCGTGAAATTCCTGGCCTTGAAGATGTAGATGAAATTATTCAGCGTCGTGCTGATGAAGCGCACAGTGAAGGCCGGTCGCTGAACGAGATTGATACGCTGATCGAAGCTATCAGTATTATTATTGCGAACTTGCGCCGGTTCATTAGCCGACGTGCCTTCCTCGAAGCTAAAGGCGAGCGAGTTATCCCTACGCGCTCCCCGGTTTCGCTGATGTTAACGGATGTTGCTGGATTCCAGTCAATGACGCATGAGCTTGAGAAAGACATATTGCCAGTTTTGAAAACATACCTAGGTGAGATGAACCGGGGTGTAACAAGGCACGGTGGCGACATCGACAAATTCCTGGGCGAAGGCATCTTTGCCTACTTCCATGACAATGAAGAACCAAATATGAGTGCGAACGCTGCGTTTGATGCAGCCGTAGAAATGCGAAAGCTTTCTGAAGCGCTCGAAGTTGCCGGTGGTATCTGGGAAGATTTCTTCCAAGATAAATAAGGCTGGGAAGATGAAAAGCATTTTGACACGCGCTTTGGCCTGCATTGGGGGCTAGTTGTCGCTGGACCTTTGGTGATGACAATCGTGCGGTTTCTACGTTGATTGGTGATAACGTCCAGTTTGCCGCCAGACTTAAAGGCATGAATGAGGCCTACGGCACAAACATCCTTATTAGCTCCGATTTTATTGAATGTTTAAGTGCGGATCGTCGCGTTCTTTGCCGTCGCATTGACCGTATTTTTGTCCCAGAGCGCGAAAAGCCGGTTGATCTGTATACGATTGATATCGATCCAATGCCGGTTGTCTTTATTCAAATGTTCCAAGACAGTGTTGCTGCTTATCTTGCGGGTGAATAGGGCCGTGCGCACCAGCTTTTATACAAATCCAGAGATATACTCGAAAACCAGGGTGTCGAGGCTGATCCTGCGACTGAGGCACTTATCGAGCGTATTGAAACCGTCAATTCTTTCTGGCGTAAGGCCGTTGCTCACCTTCGTGAACGGGTACCTGAAGCCGTAAACGAAAAGACCGCAGATGCGCTCGAAGCACGACTGGCCAATGACACCTGGTTACCGCCGCACGATTGGCGTGGCGCATGGCGCATCGGTAATGACTAAAAGTCCTATGTTAAGTGCCACTTTGGCTTGACGCCAAGGGGGCTAGACCGTAAAAGTCCGACCATGGTTCGCGTTACGGCGCGGCCTTTTGTATTTTTGTAAGAACAATAAGCGGCCTAAGTGCCCGAAATTAAGGACCGAACCCATGTCCAAGAAATGTGAATTAACCGGACGCACAGTCCAATTTGGCAACAACGTCAGCCACGCGATGAACAAAACACGTCGCCGCTTTCTGCCAAACATCCAATCTACATCATTATGGTCTGATGCTTTGTCTCAGAACATCCGCTTCCGCGTAACGGCTTATGGCCTTCGCTGCGTTGAGCACAATGGTGGTTTGGATACATACCTTCAAAAGACCAAAGACGAAAAGCTGAGCACATCAGCTGTTCGCGTTAAGCGTCGTATCAAGATTGCACTTGCGAAAGCCGCTGCATAATCTTCGATAAAAAAATCTGATGGAAGAGGCCCGCTTCGGCGGGCCTTTTTCGTTGTGGGGTCTGAGCTCCCCCTCACCTGTCCTCTCCCCCATGATATGGTGGAGAGGCACTCACGCATTTACGCACAGTTATGCTTATCCCTCTCCTCCTTTTAGGAGGAGAGGTTAGGTGAGGAGGTTTGTTTAGAAGTGAGACGAAATTAGTCGAGCGCGCGGGCACCTGGGTAGTAGGCAATTGGGCCAAGCTCTTCTTCGATGCGCATCAGTTGATTGTATTTTGCGAGACGATCAGAGCGTGAGAGCGAGCCGGTCTTGATCTGGCCTGCATTCGTGGCCACCGCAATGTCAGCAATGATCGCGTCTTCAGTTTCACCGGAACGGTGTGAAATTACAGTCGAATACCCTGCCCTGTGCGCCATGGAGACGGCTTCGAGGGTTTCAGTCAGCGTACCGATCTGATTGACCTTGATCAGGATCGAGTTCGCAACACCACGCTCAATACCGTCAGCTAGGCGATCAGGATTGGTGACAAACAGATCGTCGCCAACCAATTGGACGTCATCACCGATTGCGTCAGTGAGCATCTTCCAGCCTTCCCAGTCATCTTCGGCCATTGGATCTTCGAGGGACGCGATGGGATACTTTGAACACAAGTCGGCCCAGTATTCGACCATGCCTTTCGCATCAAAAGTCTTCCCTTCGCCAGAAAGCACGTACTTGCCCTTTTTATAAAATTCGGTAGATGCGGCATCGATGGCCAAGACAACGTCTTTGCCAATCTTGTACTTGGCACCTTTGATCGCCTTCATGATGAAATCTAGGGCTTCGGTCGTTGAGCTCAGGTTTGGCGCAAAGCCGCCCTCATCACCAACGTTGGTGTTATGACCTGCGTCAGATAGATCCTTTTTGAGGCGCTGGAAAATCTCGGCACCCATGCGGATTGCGTCAGCGCATGTTTCAGCACCGATTGGCATGATCATGAATTCCTGGATATCAATCGGGTTATCCGCATGCTCACCGCCATTGATGATGTTCATCATGGGAACAGGAAGGACATGCGCATACGAGCCACCAATTGAGCGATACAAAGGCATGCCGGTCTCTTCAGCGGCTGCCTTGGCGCATGCCATGGAAACACCGAGAATTGCATTGGCACCAAGACGGCTTTTGTTCTCTGTGCCGTCTAATTCAATCATCAAGCGGTCGATGAAGACCTGTTCTTCAACGTCAAGACCGGCGAGCGCTTCAAAGATTTCGTTATTAACGGCTGCAACGGCCTTCAAGACACCCTTGCCGCCATAGCGCTTCTTATCGCCGTCACGAAGCTCAACAGCTTCATGCTTACCGGTTGAGGCACCTGATGGCACAGCAGCACGTCCCATGACGCCAGTCTCAAGCAGAACGTCGACTTCGACCGTCGGGTTGCCTCGGGAGTCCAGAATTTCGCGAGCGGTAATGTCGATGATGGCAGTCATTGTTTTAAATCCTCTAAAACGTCTCTGAAATTTTAATCGTTATTCGTAAGTGTCTCGGGGGCTGGGCTGGATTTGGCGAGCGTATCAAACGCAATCAAATCTTTAAGAACGCCCTCTAATCGATTGATCGGAATCATATTTGGTCCATCTGACGGTGCGTTGTCCGGGTCCTGGTGTGTTTCCATAAACACGGCGGCAATACCCAATGATACAGCGGCACGCGCCAGTACAGGTGCGAACTCACGTTGTCCGCCGCTTGAGCTTCCCTGCCCACCCGGCTGCTGTACGGAATGCGTGGCATCAAACACAACCGGACAGCCGGTCATGTTCTTCATTGTTGGTAAGCCGCGGAAATCGGTTACGAGCGTATTGTAACCAAAGCTCGCACCGCGTTCGGTGACGGTGACAGCTTCGTTGCCCGTGCTCATCACCTTATCGACGACGTTCTTCATATCCCAAGGGGCCAGGAATTGACCCTTCTTGATGTTGATCGCCTTGCCAGTATGTCCTGCGGCAAGCAGAAGATCGGTCTGGCGACACAGGAACGCTGGAATTTGCAGGACGTCAACAGCTTCGGCCACTGCTGCGCAATGGGCCGCTTCATGGACGTCTGTCAGGACAGGCAGGCCCGTCACGTCACGGACTTCGTTGAAAATGGGGAGTGCGTCCTCAAGCCCAATACCACGGACGCCTGAGACGCTGGTCCGGTTGGCCTTATCGTAGGACGTTTTGTAGATGATCCCGATGTTGAGCTTGTCGCCAAGGGCTTTAAGCGCCCCCGCCATCTCAAGCGCATGCTCGCGTGTCTCAAGTTGGCATGGACCGGCGATAATCGTCAGCGGCTTTACGTTGCTGAGGCTACATGGGCCGACATTGACGGTGCGTTGTTCGCTCATAAGGTTTCTCATTTGTTGTTGGGCTATCTGATACTGTGTTCAGGCGCTTCGGAAAAGGGTTTTACGAGATTATCCGAAAACATTCATACTTCGATGAAGGACGAAGCATAAATTCTTTAATGTATGTCAGATTGCGGTTCTTAACCATGGAGACGCAAAATGATTACATGCTTTATTAAATATCAAATCGATCCCACCAAAAAGGATCAGTTTGTTCAATACGCACGCAATTGGGGCGAAGCGATCCCCCGGTGTGGCGCCGATTTGATCGGATATTACGCACCGCACGAAGGCTCAAGTACACTGGCGTACGACGTTTATAACATCGAAAGCCTTGCTGCCTATGAAGAGTAACGGAAACGTCTGATGGATGACCTGCTCGGCAAGGAGAATTACGCGTTCGCTCAGCGTGAGAAGTTCTTGTTACGCGAAGACCGAACATTCCTGACGTTGGCATCGTCTTAGCCAATTTTATATTGCCGCCAGATTTGTTTCGTCATTCCCGCGAAAGCTGGAACCTAGATTGTTGATTGAAGGTACTGGGTCCCCGCTTTCGCGGGGATGACGGGTATCGTTGATTGATGACAAATGCCTAAATCGTCATCACCCCGGTGAAGGTCGGGGCCCAGTATTGCTCAATAGCTTACTTTGGTTGTTTCACAACGCGTAGATAAGGCTTCAATGTTTTCCAGCCATCTGGGTATTTTTCTGCTGCCATCTCGTCGGTGATGGCAGGCACGATGATCACATCATCGCCATTCTGCCAATTTACTGGCGTTGCCACTTTATGTTCAGCCGTGAGCTGAATCGATTCCAGGACACGCATAATTTCGTCAAAATTACGTCCGGTTGTCATCGGATAACTCATCATCAATTTGATATTTTTATCAGGACCGATAATGAAAACAGTACGTACCGTGGCGTTGGTCATAGCCGTCCGGTTCTCCATGCTTTCGTCTTCATTCGCAGGGAACATACTATAGAGTTTCGCAACATTGAGATCGGTATCGGCAATCATCGGGAAATTAACTTTGGTGCCTTGAGTTTCCTCAATGTCCTTGGCCCAACCGGCATGATTGTCGACAGGGTCGATACTGAGACCGATGACTTTGCAATTCCGTTTTTCGAATTCTGGCTTCAGTTTTGCGACATAGCCTAACTCAGTCGTGCAAACCGGCGTATAATCTTTTGGATGCGAGAATAGAATAGCCCACCCGTCTCCCAGCCAGTCATGGAAATTAATTGTGCCTTCCGTGGTTTCCGCCGTGAAATTTGGAGCTTGGTCGTTGATTCTAAGTGACATTCTCTGTTTCCCTTTATTTTTTTTATAATGAATGGCTTTGATATAAAATGTTCTTCTCTAAGTTATATAGCGCAGATGAGCACATGTACCAGATGTTACCACCTGATATGAACGAATTGTGATATCGCTAAACACATATCATTGAATTCATTGGTGGCTCTGGATTCCGGCCTGCGCCGGAATGACGTATTTGTTGGATGATGATAAATTTGTTAACCCGCGTCTAGCCGGCGAAGGCCGGGGTCCCGTGGTACCTATTTACACCAAGCGCGACTGATTGACGGCAGCGCGAATGAAGGATGCAAACAGTGGGTGTGAATCGAATGGCTTCGATTTCAATTCAGGATGGAACTGCACACCAATAAACCAGGGATGATCTGGAATTTCGACGATTTCTGGCAAGATTCCATCAGGCGACATTCCTGAGAACATCATTCCAGCAGCTTCGAGTTTCTCACGGTACGCTGTGTTCACTTCATAGCGATGGCGATGGCGTTCAGATATCTCTTCTTGGCCATATATACTGCGCACCCGGCTGTTTTCAGCCAATCCACAATCAAAAGCACCAAGGCGCATTGTGCCACCAAGGTCGCCGTCATTCTGGCGTTTCTCAAGAGCATTGCCCTTAAGCCATTCCGTCATGAGGCCGACAACGGGCTCGTCAGTTTCACCGAATTCCGTAGAATTTGCATTCGGAATGCCAGCCATATTTCGGGCGGCTTCAATGACGGCCATCTGCATACCGAAGCAAATACCAAAGTACGGAATGCCCCGCTCGCGCGCGAATTTCGCCGCAAGAATTTTACCCTCAGCGCCACGTTCACCAAATCCACCCGGCACCAAAATGCCGTGCGTGCCTTCCAGGTAATCGAGCGGCGTATCGCCTTCGAATATCTGGCTATCAATCCAGTTCAGTTTGACCCGGACGTTATTGGCAATGCCGCCATGATCCAAAGCTTCGGATAATGACTTATAGGCATCTAACAGGCCAGTGTACTTACCGACAACGGCGATAGAGACTTCACCCTCAGGCTTGGTCTTGCGGACATGGATGTCTTTCCATGTGGTCAGGTCTGGATCTGGCGCGTTCAGGCCGAAATGACGGCAAACAACGTCGTCCATACCTTCGGCGTGATAGCGGATCGGCACTTCGTAGATGCTTTTCGCATCAAGGCCTAAAATAACAGCGTCTTGGCGGACGTTACAGAACTGGGCGATTTTACGTCGCTCGCCATCTGGAAGTGGATGCTCGGATCGACACAGCAACATATCTGGCTGGATACCTAGCGAGAGTAATTCTTTGACTGAATGCTGGGTCGGCTTTGTCTTGAGCTCACCTGCAGCTGCGATGTACGGGATCAGCGTCAGATGCATGTACATCGCGCGTTCACGGCCGAGTTCGTTACCAAGCTGACGAATGGCTTCGAGGAACGGCAGACCTTCAATGTCGCCGACAGTGCCGCCAATTTCGCAAAGAATGAAATCTTCGTCCTCAATATCGGAAATGACGAAGTTCTTAATCGCATCAGTGACGTGTGGAATGACCTGGATGGTCGCACCGAGATAATCACCACGACGTTCTTTGGCGATCACGTCGGAGTAAATCCGTCCGGTCGTAACGTTGTCAGATTTCTTGGCAACAACGCCGGTAAAGCGCTCGTAATGGCCCAGGTCCAGGTCTGTCTCAGCACCATCATTGGTGACATAAACTTCGCCGTGCTGATAAGGACTCATCGTCCCAGGATCAACATTGAGGTAAGGATCTAGCTTGCGTAGCCGTACTTTAAAGCCACGCGCTTGCAACAACGCACCGAGTGCTGCTGAAGCCAAACCTTTTCCGAGCGAGGAGACCACGCCGCCAGTGATAAAGATAAACCGCGTCATGGAAAGTCACCATACACCAAAAGTTGAGGACGCCAACCGTCGATTCTAAACAATATAAAAGGAGTGTCCGTCAGAGGTCTGACGAACTGTTTGAGGCATTGATTCTGCACAATTTTTACTGAGCGGGTGTTGTCGGTGCCGGCACAGTTGGCGTCGAAGATGGCGCCGCTGGTGTCGTCGATGGGGCCGGTACTTGATCAAGAATCGAACCCGATTCACGTCCGGAACCCGCCATTATCGCAAGAACGATGCTCGTGATAATGAAGCAAGTCGCTAAAATTGCTGTTGTCCGCGTTAGAACGTCTGCAGCCGCACGGCCACTCATGAACCCTGATCCGCCACCGCCACCGCTGCCACCACCCATGCCAAGCGCGCCGCCTTCAGAGCGCTGAAGCAAGATTACTGCCACAAGGCCGATCGCAATAAGCAAGTGAATAACGAGAACAACGGTTTCCATGGTGCGTTCGTCTCCTAACGTCTGAACGGGCGTGTTCTAGCCGCTTGTTAAGGGTTTGACCAGCCTAGAATTGACGTTTTGTGATTCTCTTGGATTCAAGCGTCGGCAATTCCGATAAAGTCTTCCGCCTTGAGGCTGGCGCCACCGATGAGCCCACCATCAACATCTTGCAGTGCGAGCAAGCCCTCAGCGTTCGTCGGCTTCATGGAACCACCATATAATAAGCGCACCCCGTTTCCGATTTCGTTACCAAATCGCTCACATAATAAGCCGCGGATTGCAGCGTGGACATCCTGGACGTCGTTGTTTGTTGGTGTGCGGCCTGTGCCAATCGCCCAGACCGGCTCATAAGCGACAACCAATGACGTTGCGGGAGAACCTTCTGGTAATGATCCGGCAAGCTGATCCGTGACAACACTTAATGTTGCACCTTCATCGCGCTCAGCTTCGGTTTCTCCGACACAAACGATCGCGCAAAGCCCTGCTCGGTGCGCGGCTTCGGCCTGAGCACACACATCAGAATCAGTTTCACCATGATCAGCACGACGCTCAGAATGGCCAACAATCACATAGCTACACCCAAGGTCTGCCAGCATTTCTGCAGCGACATCACCAGTATGCGCACCAGATGCGTTTGCATGGCAGGTTTGTGCACCTAGCTTGATATCACTTTCAGCAATCATCGCGCCAACGGGGCCAAGGTAAGGAAATGGCGGGCATACCAGCATTTCAACGCCGGGTTTCCCTGCCCATGCCTTAAGGCCATCCGTTAATACTTCGGCCATTTCGCCGCTTGCATTCATCTTCCAATTACCGGCGATTAAGGTGGTGCGTTGTGCCATATCGATTATCCTTTTTTGAGTATGTTATTCCTGCTCAATAACACGTGATCACTTCTCCATCAATTCTCCCAAGCGAGCTATTGCCGCCCCCGCGTCGGTTGCCTAAGATGCCGCCGCCGTCATATGAATTTTTGTGTGGCGTAATGAAACATAAACCAACTGGGAATTTCGTCGTATGCTTCAAGCAATCCGCAGCAAAACCGGCTCTCTTATCGTTAAGGCTCTTGCCGGTGTTTTGATCCTCAGCTTTGCCGCGTGGGGTATCGAGGACGTGATCGGCACCAGCGCATCAGAGCTTTCTGTCGCCACAGTTGGGAAACAAGATATTCCGCCGCTTGAGTTCGAATACGAACTCGCCCGCGAAACACAACGTTTACGCCAGACATTTGGCGGACAGCTGAGCGAAGAGCAATTACTTGCTTTCGGTATTGGTAACGGTGTTTTGCAACGGATGATCAACGAGCAAGCCGTCACCTTGACGTCTGCCAAAATGGGCCTGCGTGTTTCTGATGATCAGGTTACCCGATCAATTCAGGGAGATCCGACATTCCACGGGTTCGATAATCAGTTTAGCCGCCAGCGTTTCTATGAAGTGATGCGTGCGGTTGGCTTGACCGAAGCGTCCTATATTGAACAGGTTCGAAATGATATCGCAAACGCACAGGTCTTAGGTTCTGCCGCCTCCTCAGCATCAGCGCCAAAGAAGATGACGGAAATCCTGCGTGCTTATCGCTACGAGAAGCGGACGGCTGAAACATTAATAATTCGTGCTTCGGCGCAGCCTGACCCAGGTCAGCCGACAGACGCACAGATTAACGAAATTTACAAAGCCCAAGTACAACGCTTCACAGCACCTGAATATAGAACTGTTTCTTACGTTCATTTAGATCCAGCGAATTTAGCCAGCACGATCACTGTGGCTGAGGAAGATTTACAGGAATCCTATGAGGCGAACGCTGCGAGCTTTATCAAAGCTGAGCAGCGCACTGTTCAGCAAATCGTTGTCAGCGACGAAGCTAAAATACGTGAAGCGGCTAGGCTCCTGGCTGAAGGACGTGACTTTGTGACGGTGGCGTCTGAAGTCGCTGAAATGGAAGCTGCTGCAGTTGATCTGGGTACAGTGACCATCGAAGGTTTATTGCCTGACTTGGCTGAGGCTGTATTTGCGATTGATGAAGGAGCTGTGACTGAGCCGATTAAATCCCCGCTCGGCTGGCATATTATGAAAGCCACATCGGTTGATGTGGGTATCGTACAGACACTTGATGATGTCCGCGAAGAGGTACGTGAAATCGTTGGCCGCGAACGTGCCATTGATGCGCTTTATGACATCTCGATAAAGTTTGAAGACGAAATCGGTGGCGGTGCAACGCTTGAAGAAGCAGGAAATACTGTCGGGTTTAGCGCCAAGGTTATTCAGAACGTTGACCGTCAAGGAAATGCACAAAGTGGTGCTAAGGCAGCCGGACTACCTGAGCTTGCAAGCTTGTTGCCACTGGCATTTACGGCTGAACGAGGCATTGAAAGTGACCTGACCGAAGTTGGTGATCGTGGCTTCTTTATGCTGCGTGTCGATAACGTTGTCGCACCTGCCCTACGCCCGTTGGACACGGTTCGTGCTGAGGTGGTTGATGTGTGGAAGGCTTCTGAGCGAACAAAATTGGCAGAGACGAAAGCTGCTGAAATTGTAAAGCTTGTAAACGCCGGGACAGACTTCACGACACTTTTTGCAACAGTGCCGGATGATATTGAAGTTGTTGGTCCGTTAACACGCGGTGATCGCGATGCGGCGGATGCGTCTATCATTGCTCAGATGTATGAGCTTAAACGGAACACAAGCGGGATTGCGCGCGTTGGAAGCGATTATGCTGTTGTGCGTGTCACAAACGTTCAGGCACCGGGCACAGACGCGGGCACGCCGAGTATGGCAGACCTTAACCAGCAATTGGGCGAAGAATTGGGTCGTGACCTTGCTGCGCAAATAGTCGAAGCCATGCGTGAAGAGGTTGGCGTTTCGATCAATCAGCGGCTTTATGAAGCTGTGATCGAGCCGGGTTCATTTGACCCCTACGCTTTTATCGGTTCAGCGCCGCCAAATATGCGTCCTCAATCGGTCATGTGATTGCGAAGAGACAATGAAGACCACACCTGATTTCAGTTCGTTCAAACCAATTTATGATGCGGGTCAACCGCAGGTCATGTGGACCGAGATCGTTGCTGACTTAGAGACACCCGTTTCTGCAATGCTAAAGTTGGCGGCTAAAAAGCCTAATAGCTTCTTGCTAGAATCCGTTGAAGGCGGCGCATTACGTGGCCGCTATTCGATCATTGGTTACGCGCCAGACCTTGTCTGGCGCTGTTTCCCGGGTGGTGCCGAAATAAACCGCACGGCATTGCATGATGAGAACAGTTTTGTGCCCTGCCCAATTGCGGCCGAGTCCGGTGTACTCGAATCACTGCGATCTCTGGTCAAGGCATGCCGGTTCGATCTGCCGGCGCATTTGCCGCCGATGGCATCTGGGCTTGTTGGATATATGGCTTATGACATGGCCCGCCTTGCTGAGAATCTGCCCGACGAAAACACGGATACAATCGGTGTGCCGGATAGCATCTTCCTGCGGCCAACGGTTATGGCGATCTTTGATTCGCTTAAAGACTCGATCTTTGTGATTACGCCAATTTGGTCCGATGACAATGTGAATGCTGATGACGCTTATGCAGCGACAATGGCGCGCCTGAACGAGACCGTGAGCGACCTGGACCGAGATATTCCGATGCCACGCGCCAAGGCCGATGTCGAAAGTGTGACACTGGATCCTGCGTCAAATATGACCCGTGAAGAGTTTCATGGCATTGTGAACGGCTGTGTTGATTATATTAATGCAGGCGATGCATTTCAGATTGTCCCATCGCAGCGCTTTAGTGTGCCATTCAAGTTGCCACCGTTTGCGTTCTATCGTTCATTGCGTCGCCTTAATCCCTCGCCTTACCTGTTCTATTTGAACTTTGGCGATTTTCAGGTTGTTGGTTCAAGTCCTGAAATTCTCGTGCGCGTGCGCGATGACCGCATCACTCTTCGTCCTTTGGCTGGAACCCGGATGCGCGGCAAGACGGCTGAAGAAGACAAGGCCTTGGCAGATGATCTGTTGAGCGATCCAAAGGAACTTGCTGAACACCTGATGTTGCTTGATTTGGGTCGGAACGATGTTGGACGCGTTGCCAAGATTGGGACTGTCGAGCCAACAGAAAAGTTCATTATCGAATATTATTCGCACGTGATGCATATCTCATCGACGGTTGAGGGTGATCTTGCCGAAGATAAAGACGCTTTGGATGCCCTGTTTGCGGGCTTCCCTGCGGGTACTGTCTCTGGTGCGCCAAAGATCAGAGCTATGGAAATCATTGACGAGCTAGAACCAACCCGCCGTGGCGTTTATTCTGGATGTATCGGGTACTTTGGTGCCAATGGCGATATGGACACAGCGATTGCGCTGCGGACAGGCATCATCAAGGACGAAAAGCTCTATGTACAGGCGGGTTGTGGCGTTGTTGCAGACAGTGACCCCGAACTTGAATACCAAGAGACCATCAATAAAGCCCGCGCCCTCGTGCGCGCTGCTGAGGACGCTGGTCAGTTCTCCGAGACTTAAAACTCACCTTTGCTCTCTATACTGAATAATGTTTGTGTAGGAGGCCTCGAAGTATGGTCACCCCGGCGAAGGCCGGGGCCCAGAATGGTGAGATATTTCTGATATTATCTGTGACCGTGTTTTTTGATGGCTCTGGATTCCGGCCTGCGCCGGAATGACGGGAGGTGTAAATCGTAATATGCCGTCACCTCAGCGAAAGCCTGGCCCCAGTGATGCAAGGTGAAGAAGTTCTATTCTGAAGGCTTGTTGATTCTTACAACTGCTGAGATCGGAACCAGCTGGAATCCCCGCTCGTTAAGGTCTGGCAACCATTCCCTTAAGGCTTCGATCGTATTGTCGCGTGGATGGCCAATGGCAATCGCGACGCCTGTGCGTTTTGCGATCTGTTCTGTTCGACGTAACTGCCTCTTGATCGCCGCCAAGTCGTCCTTGTGATCAAGGAACACGTTACGAACCGCGAAAGGGATGCCGCCTTCGCGGGCTACATCATGCGCAACAGTTTTACCAGATGTTACAGAATCCAGGAACATATGTCCCCGTGCCTGCAGCGCACCGACGACAATCTTCATGCTGGCGCGGTCTGACGTAAAGCGGCTACCCATATGATTATTAATGCCAACATACCCAGTCATCTGATCCAGACTCCAGGTGATGTTTTTAAGTAATTCGTCTTCGGGCATCCCGCTCAAAAGAACATTTGGCCCCGGATTGATTGAACTTGAGCTTGGCTCCATCGGGACGTGCAGCATGAGCTCGTGGCCTTTTGCCCGGGCTTTTTGTGTCTGCTGCATGAGGTCTTCGGCATACGCCATATAAGAAAGCGTGAGCGGTCCTGGTAGTTCAATTGTTTGTCGTGCGCGGCGACGATCGAGCCCGACATCATCGATGACGATGACGATCAAAGGTTTGTCGCTTAAGGTAACAGGCAAGGCATAGCGCTGCCATGCAGGCAAAGCTTCGGCGTCGGCTTGTTGAAGTTCAGCAATGTTTTCAGGTAAGGCACGGATGCTTTTGATCGATGCTGGTGCAGCCTTGGCTTGTTCTACAGCAGGCTCTTGCGGCTTTGACGTTGGTGGCTCTACTTTTTCTAATAAAGCAGTGACGTCCGATTTGGGCGCATCGTCGGTGCTTGGCTGCAATTCAGTGGTCTCGGGTGTTTCTAAAACGGCTACAGGGTCTTGCTGAAGCGCATCCACAGCCACAAAAACGCCGTTACCAAGATCAATTTCAGCATCCAAACCTGGCAATGCGATTCGTTTCAGGACGCCATCACGCTCTATAATGATGTTTTCCAGGAGCGGCTCTTCGTATGTTTCCCGCTGGGTCAGTGCTTTTTGGGGTGCTGGCTTTTCTGGTGATTCTGTCGACTTTGGCGCTGGGGCGACTTCTTTGCCAATGTAATAACCACCTGCAAGCCCAGCAGTCGCCATTACGATCAACAGCAACATACGCACCGGGTTCAGGCCCATCTTCTTGGCAATAGACGAACGTGGCCTGGGCCACCCTGAGAGCTTATCAGTACCTGAATTTCGATTTGATTGAGGTTTGTTGGCCAATGATTATTCCAAAGTTGGCGAGGAGTATCGTTTGGGTATCGCACAGCTATCAAAGCGTCAATAACCACTTTTGATGCATTATTTGTATAAATGTGTTAGTAATGTAGCCTTTTAAGGTTCAAGTCAGGGATGGCGCGTAGGTTTGTCAAAATTCGTGCTTACTAGGGGTGAATTTAATGAAGTCGTATGATCTGAGCGAACTAAACATTCTCGTGCTTGAAAAAAAACGTGTTGCTGCGTCGTTTGTTAACCGATGTGTTCTCTGAATTTGGTGTACCGACTGTATTTTCAACGCATGATCCGCTCGAAGCTTACAATTACTTCTGCAGCAGCGCGCCTGATATCATTTTCTGTGATTGGACACCTGACCTAGATGGCATGGGCTTTGTACGTCAGATTCGCCAAGCAGATGACACACCAACCCCCTATTGTCCTATCGTTGTCGTGACAGCAAATACAGAATTACGTCACGTATGCTATGCGCGCGACAATGGTATGACTGAATTCCTTGCAAAGCCGATCTCGGCCAAGACGATTTACTCTCGTCTTTGCAGCGTGATCGAGAATCCACGTGCGTTCATTCGCGTTGGTAAGTTCTTTGGTCTAGATCGTCGTCGTCGCCAAGCAGAAGGTTACGAATCATCTGAGCGTCGCCGCGCTTAATTCGCCTTTTTTTAATCAACGCCCTATCTCAGCACTGACTTGACCGTAAACGGTCAGACAGGCATTGTTCGGCTGCGTTTTCAGGCGAGGTCTAACGATGTTTTTACTGATCGATAACTACGACAGTTTTACTTACAATCTTCTGCACTATCTTGGCGAATTGGGTGCCGAGGTTGCGGTTCATCGCAACAATGAAATCAGCGTTGCTGATGCCATGGCGATGGGCGCAGAAGGTATCGTGATATCCCCCGGTCCATGTGACCCTGATAAAGCGGGCATCTGCCTTGATCTGGTAGCTGCGGCAGCAGAAAAACACTTGCCTATATTCGGTGTATGTCTTGGCTTTCAAGCTATTGGACAAGTCTTTGGTGGGACAATAACTCGAGCCCCAAAACCGATGCATGGGAAGCTCTCAACGATCACTCATGATGCCACGGGCGTCTTCCAAGGATTACCATCGCCCATTCAGGCAACACGCTATCATTCACTCGCCATCGACCCTGATAGCATGCCGAACAGTCTTGTCGCTATTGCGCACAGTGATGACGGCGCAATTCAGGGATTGCGGCATGCGGCATTGCCAATCCATGGCGTTCAATTTCACCCTGAGAGTATCGCTTCTGAGCATGGCCATGATATTTTACGGAACTTTATCGATATAGCGCGGAGCAAGGAGGCAGCCTGATGAGCGACGATATGAAGCCAATCTTAAATAAGGTTGCTGACGGCACCCCATTATCTGCGGACGAAGCCGAAACGGCATTTGGTATCATCATGTCTGGTGAGGCGACCCCTGCACAGATTGCCGGGTTCCTTATGGCTTTGCGTGTCCGCGGTGAAACCGTTGACGAAATCACCGGTGCAGTTCGCACGATGCGCGCCAAGATGGACACGATCAAAGCACCTGAGGGTGCTATTGATGTGGTCGGCACGGGCGGTGATAGTTCCGGAACGTTTAATATTTCAACAGGTTCAGCAATTGTGGTTGCAGGTGCTGGTGTGCCTGTGGCTAAGCACGGTAACCGAGCCCTTTCATCCAAATCAGGCGCTGCAGATGTCTTGTCATCATTAGGTGTGAACCTGGATGCAGACTTTGCGGTCATTGAAAATGCGATGGCTGAGGCAGGTATTGGTTTTCTGATGGCACCACGCCATCACAGCGCAATGCGTTTTGTCGGCCCTGTACGTGTTGAGATGGGTGTACGGACGATCTTTAACATCTTAGGACCGCTTTCGAATCCGGCCGGCGTAAAACGTCAGTTTACCGGTGTGTTTTCGCGCGAATGGTTGCGCCCCATGGCTGAAACGTTGGCCAACCTTGGCTGTGAAGCTGCTTGGGTTGTTCATGGTTCTGACGGCCTTGATGAGATGACGTTAACCGGGCCAACGTATGTCGCAGCGCTTGAGAACTGTAAAATTCGCGAATTTGAAGTTTCACCTGCGGATGCGGGCCTTGAAGTTTGTGCGCCAGAAGCTCTCAAAGGTGGCGATCCTGTAGAAAATGCAGCGGCGATGCGGGCTATGTTGGGCGGTGAAGTGGGAGCATACCGCGATATTGCCCTGATGAATGCAGCTGCATCCTTGATCGTCGCGGGTAAAGCTGATGACTTGAAGTCTGGTGTAGCATTGGCGAAAACGTCTATTGATAGCGGTGCTGCGCTGGCATGCTTGGACAAACTCGTCGCAATCACGAATGCTTAGGGCCTTTAAATGAACGACGTACTCACAAAAATCTGTAACGAAAAACGCGAACATGTTGCTGCGTGCAAAGCCGCGCATCCGCTGAGTGAATTAGAGGCGCAGGCAAAAAGCGCTTCAGCGACGCGCGGGTTCGTTGCAACCCTTCAGACGAAGATGGCAGCCGGTGGCTTCGGGCTGATTGCTGAGCTCAAAAAGGCATCACCCAGCAAAGGCCTGATCCGGGAAGACTTCGACCCCCCTTCTCTCGCCAAAGCTTATGAGGATGGCGGCGCTGCTTGTCTCAGCGTCTTAACGGATATTCCGTATTTCCAAGGTGATGATGCCTATATGATCGCCGCCCGTGCGGCTGTGGCTCTCCCGGTGTTACGGAAAGACTTTATGGTCGATCCATACCAAATTGTTGAGTCCCGTGCGCTTGGCGCGGATTGTATACTGTTGATCATGGCTGCCCTTGATGACGCTGAAGCAAGAGACCTAGAGGCCGCAGCGATGGCTTATGGCATGGACGTCTTGGTTGAAGTTCACAATGCGAATGAGCTTGAGCGTGCGTTAAAACTGAAATCGCCGTTGCTGGGGGTCAACAACCGCAACTTAAAAACCCTCGCTGTTGATATCGCAACTACGGAAGAGCTCTCGAAAAACGTCCCTACAGACAAAATCATGGTCTGCGAGAGCGGCCTGTTTGAGCGCAATGACCTTGAGCGTATGGCAGCCGTTGGCGCGAATTGCTTTCTCATTGGCGAAAGTCTGATGCGCCAAAGCGATGTAGCCGCGGCGACACGCGCCCTCCTCAACCCAGAACTGGCAGCATAATGACTGATTTCACACACCTCGACGCTGATGGTAATGCCGTAATGGTTGATGTCTCTGATAAAGCGGACACCGAACGAGTGGCGACGGCCAAAGGCAGTGTCATCATGGCGCCTGAGACTTTGGCCAAGATTATGGACGGTGGCGTTAAAAAAGGTGATGTGCTCTCGGTTGCGCAATTGGCTGGCATCATGGGCGCTAAAAAGACACCTGATCTGATTCCGCTTTGTCATCCGCTGGCTTTGACGTCGGTTAAAGTGAACCTCATTACAGATCCATCCCGGAACGCCGTTGATATTGAAGCTACGTGCAAGCTTAAAGGGCAAACCGGTGTTGAGATGGAAGCGCTGAGTGCCGTCTCTATAGCCGCGCTCACAGTTTATGATATGTGCAAAGCCGTTGATCGGGGCATGCATATCACGGATATCCGCGTGACCCATAAATCTGGCGGAAAATCCGGCACGTTCGAGGCGAAGTAAATGCTCAGCATCGAAGAAGCCTTAGATAAAATCCGCGCCAGCATTAAGCCCCTCGCCAGCGAAGAGATCTTTATCTCGGATGCGCTGGGTCGTGTGTTGGCCGAAGACGTTACCGCAACTCTGAGCCACCCTCCTCAAGCCGTATCTGCAATGGATGGCTATGCCGTTCGAGCTTCTGACGTTGCCGAGGTGCCTGCAACGCTGACACAGATTGGCGAAGCTGCTGCGGGCCATCTGTTCGTAGGTACTGTCGGACCTGGTCAATGTACTCGAATATTTACCGGTGGTGCGTTACCAGACGGTGCAGATAGCATTGTCATCCAGGAAGACACGACGGTTGATGGTGATCAAATCACAATGACCGAAGCTCCAAAGCATGGAGCTTGGGTGCGCGCTGAGGGATTGGATTTCGCCAAAGGCAGAACATTGTTGTCATCAGGACGACTTTTAAGCGCCAGGGATTTGGGCGTGGCGGCTGCTGCCGGGGCAACATGGATACGCGTGCGCCGCAAACCTCGTATTGCTGTGCTGTCGACGGGTGACGAGATCGTCATGCCAGGGGCACCGATCCGCCCAGATCAAATTGTCAGCTCAAACTCGGTTGCGCTCGTTGCGTATGCTGATGTGATGGGCGCGGATGCGACATCTATTGGTGTCGCTGCCGACAAACCAGAAAGCCTGCGTGAACGCCTTAAAGATGCGGCTGGCTTTGATATGCTTGTCACATCAGGTGGTGCCAGTGTTGGTGATCATGACCTTGTCCAATCTGTATTTGGCGAAGAAGGTCTGGAGCTTGGCTTTTACAAAATCGCGATGCGCCCGGGCAAGCCACTGATTTTCGGTCATATTGGCGACACGATGTTATTGGGTTTGCCGGGCAACCCGGTTTCAACAGGTGTGACGGCTGCCATCTTTATGCGGGCCGCAATTGAACAGATGTTGGGTCTTGCCCCGAAACCTATGTATCAAGCGGCCAAACTGGGCAGTGATCTTGGGCCCAACGGTAAGCGACTGGACTTCATACGCGCATATCTAGCGCCAAGTGAGACGGACCTGCCAACGGTGACCCCCTTTGATCGTCAAGACAGTTCAATGATGGCGATATTCTCAGACGCAGATTGCTTGATCATGCGTGAGATCGGCGCCCCCGCGGCGAAGGCCAGTGACACTGTGAAAATTGTGCCTCTTGGGTTCTCATCTCGTCAATTCTAGCAGTTTTCATCGCATTTTTGGCATAAACCCTGTTGACAGCGTTTGAGAACTTAAGTAGAACAAATCATTATCGTTTTGGATTTGTTCCGCTTCTGATCCCTAGATGTCCTCAATATCTTGGGGTTCGCGATGAAGGACCTACTAAATGCTCACACGTAAACAATATGAACTTTTGATGTATATCGATAAGTCGCTTAAAGAAGATGGCGTTTCGCCCTCCTTCGATGAAATGAAGGAAGCGCTCGGTTTGAAGTCTAAGTCCGGGATCCACCGATTAATCACAGGACTTGAGGAACGTGGCTTCATTCGCCGCCTTGCGCATCGCGCCCGTGCACTTGAAGTACTGAAGTTGCCTGAGAACTCCGCATTACCTAAAGGGGCCGTGTCAAAAGCTGACACCCCTGCCCCAGCTTTCAAACCTGAAGTTATTGAAGGCGACTTTCATCTTTCCGGTGCGCATATTGCTGCGGCTGCGGAAGAAGCAGAATCTGTGCAATTACCGCTTTATGGTCGAATTGCAGCGGGCACACCTATCGAAGCCCTGCGTGACCCAGATAACTTCATTGATGTGCCAGCTGCGCTATTGAGCGGCGGTGATCACTATGCACTTGAGGTTGACGGTGACTCGATGGTTGAAGCCGGCATTCTTGATGGCGATACTGTGATTATCAAGCAAACCGATACGGCCGAGAATGGCACAATCGTTGTTGCATTTATTGACGATGGTGAAGTAACGTTGAAACGTTTGCGCCGCAAAGGTAATTCGATTGCGCTCGAGCCTGCAAACGCCGCCTACGAGACACGTATTTTTGGCCCAGACCGCGTTAAGGTCCAGGGTGTGCTTAAGGCTCTTTACCGGAATTATTGATCTGTGCAAGCTCTTCACCCCAGTAATAAATGATGTTCATACGTGAGACCTTTCTCCTTTGGGAAAAGCTCAGGATGAGGGGGCTATCATTCAGAAAGAACCAAGAACGCTTATACAGCACGACCCCTCACCTGTTGCTCCGCGCCGACCTTTCCCGAGGGAGAGATGATCTCCATTAATCAGGTGTATTGACCCATGGGCGGGCGCCACGCTCGCCGTTGACGGTGCGAATAACCGGCCCATCTCTCTCAAAATAAATGGTATGGGTGCCGTATCGCCACAGATCGAAGCGGTCGATTGACCCCCACCGTGTTTGGCAAGGTGTGCGAATGGGCACGAGTGCGATTACGAGATCATTCTGGGCGCAATCTTCTGTCAGCGTGCTTTCATTGAGTGATATTGAAACGCGCACATTTCGTTTTTCATAGATGCATTCATTGTCGTCGCATCTGAGCCCATCCTTTATAACCTCGCCGTCCCTCGCCCACGCTTTTGGTTTTACCGAGTTTCCCATGTGGCGTTGCCATGTCGCAGCTTCAAACCGCGCTCGGCGACTGGATGACATCATAAGATCATGCTGGAGCCCGCTCACAGCGACGATGCGTGCATCGCCATCGATACAATATCTGGTTTTTTGGCATAAAGCGGCCCCATTAATCCAAGAACGAAGACAGGAAGGCCGAATACGCGCCAGTTTTGTTTCCACAGCGTCAGCCATAAGCCCCCAGCGGTGACAAGGCAGAGGCTAAGTATCGAAGAGGCTACGACGTCAGCGGCGGCACCGGGTAAGGCAGCGATCCATGTGGCACTGGCCAAGATAAGATCAATGCCTTGAAAAATAATCCAAAGCGGCACGCCATCGAGACCAAATGGCATGCTGACCATTGTAAGGACACCGGCTGGCATAACCCAAAGGGCGGCGATGGGGACAGCAATTGCGTTTGTGATCAGGCCGAAGACATCGACATGCTGAAAGTGATATACGGCAAACGGTGAGGTCGCCAATCCAGCGATCAACGTTGTCAGCATGATGCTACCAAAGTAGCGAGCACCCTTTCCGATGATGCCTCGGTGACGATGTCTCTCAATATCGGCGCGCCTGCGGTCTGAAGCCCATCCGTATACTGCAATTAACGCCGTAACCGCGGCAAATGACATTTGAAATCCAGGCCCAACAAGACTTTCCGGAGAGAACAGCAGGACAATCATAGCAGCCCAGCAGACGCTTCGCATCGTTAGTGCCGACGATCAATGAGGACGCCGACGAGTATCAGGCATGTCATCAGTAAGGCGCGCTCCGTAGGCACGGTAAATCCAGCAAGAATGGCGTAAGAAAATGCGGCTGGGATCGCGACGAGTGCGGCAACCTTCTTGCCGTTGACCTGCAATCTCATTGCCAGTGGCGTTGCGAGTAAAAGCCTCACACCCCCAAAGACTATACTGGCAACCAAACCGATATGAAGGCCAGAGATCGCCAGCAAATGCGCAATTCCTGCATCTCTGATGACCTCAAGGGTTGGTTTAGGTATGTAGCCGCGATGCACGGTCAGCAATGCCGCATCAACGGCACCTGTCGGTGTTGGGTTAGCATTGCGTACATGCTCGGATATTTGCTGTCGGAGGTGTTCTATTTTGTTGCTGAGGCTATTAAGGCCGTCGCTTTCACTTTTGCCGATACGTGTGAACTCGCCCAAAACAAACCCATAGGCCCCGATCTCTTTAAAATAAGCCCTGCGTTGAAAGTAGAATGAGCCCGGCATGGCTGGTGGCGGTGGTGGCCTTAGAATAGCCAATGCCGAGATCATATCGCCCGGGCTGTAATTCGTTAACTGAGGTGTTTTACTTTTGAGGGTCAGACGCACACGCCGGGGTGTCTGGTCTTGTGGTAAACGCGCAATCTGCAGCGCGTCTATAATGACTTTGCCGCCCATTAACGTGGGTTCAATGCGCATAATTTCGCCCTGCACAATAACAGGCCCAAGCTGATGTTTGAGGATTGGTGCATGAACATTCTGGCTTCGCCATTGTGCGATTGCGAAGCCAAGAGAGATCATTAATCCGAAAACGGTACACATTTTCCAAAAATCTCGCGTGCTGACAAAGCGAAGAATGCCAAAGCTGAGGGAGAACGCGATACTTGGCTAAATTGATGGCTCGAAAGGCAACTCAAAATATCCGACAATACCCACCCCTAATCCGACGGGAAGCCATAGAATCTATTGGGCGCGCTCTTGTATCAGAATGGACAAATAGCGTTGGTGATATTGGAAATGCGCCATCCAATACCTATGTAAGGTTTAGTCGATTTTCTTGATTTTCAGCCAGCTTGAATGGCACGCGCATCAGAATAGTTGTGATTATTTGTAACACATGTGCGTGATTATGCTGCACACGCGAGATATTTGTGTTAAAAAGCCCTCGCTTGGTCATTGAGCCAAGCGCAATACCAAGGAAACTATATGCCTGTTGTTACCCGATTTGCTCCCTCGCCGACTGGATTTCTTCATATTGGCGGTGCCCGCACAGCGCTCTTTAACTGGCTGTTTGCAAAGCACCATGAACAATATGGTGATGGTGGCAAATGCTTGCTGCGGATCGAAGATACAGATCGGGCACGTTCAACAGATGAGGCCGTGGCTGCGATTTACGATGGCCTGAGCTGGCTTGGTATAGATTGGGATGGTGACGCCATTTCCCAATTCGAAGGATACAAGCGCCACCAGGAAGTTGCTGAAGCGTTAATCGCTAAAGGGATGGCGTATAAATGCTATTGCACCCCAGATGAATTGACTGCCATGCGTGAAAAGGCCCGTGCTGAAGGCCATAAGCGTATGTACGACGGCACCTGGCGTGATCGCGATCCATCAGAAGCCCCTGCTGGCGTTGCCCCGACGGTAAGGCTTAAAGCCCCGCTTGAAGGCATGACAGTGATCGAAGATCTCGTTCAGGGTAAGGTTGAAATTACTAACGAACAGCTTGATGACATGGTTTTACTGCGCGGCGATGGCACGCCAACTTATATGTTGGCAGTTGTTGTCGATGATCATGATATGGGAATCACACATGTGATCCGAGGCGACGACCATCTCGTGAACGCTTTTCGTCAGGTCCAATTATTCAAAGCCATGGATTGGGACCTGCCCGAGTTTGCGCATATCCCGCTGATCCACGGCCCCGATGGCGCCAAGCTATCAAAACGTCATGGCGCATTGGGCGTCGATGCCTACCGGGATATGGGATATTTGCCAGAGGCACTGCGCAATTACCTGATGCGTCTCAGCTGGTCACATGGTGACGAAGAAATCATATCTACGGCTCAGGCAATTGAATGGTTTGGGCTGGATGCCGTCGGTAAAGGGGCTGCACGGTTCGACTTTGCAAAGCTCGAATCCCTTAATAGCCATTACATCCGTCAGATGGATAATGATCAATTGGGTGACCTCATTATGGAGCGCCTGAAATCTGAATTTAACGGAATGCTTGCCGAAGGGGCTGCTGCTCGGGTAAAAAAGGGTATGAATAGCTTAAAAGAACGGGCGAAGAACTTAGTAGAACTTACTGATAACGCTAAATTTTATGCTATTTTACGCCCGCTTTCACTCGATGAAAAAGCGGCGCAAATTCTAGATACTGAAGCGCGTAAACACATTTCTAAGATGCGCGCTCAGCTCGCAGGTGTTGAAGATTGGACGGAGGAAACCGTCCAAAATACCGCTAAATCCTATGCTGAAGCATGTTCGTTGAAGTTGGGAAAAGTGGCACCACCACTGCGCGCAGCCCTTACAGGCAGCAGCGTTTCGCCAAGTGTATTTGAAGTGATGGCCGTATTAGGCCGCGATGAGACATTGGCACGCTTAGACGACGTAAAGTAAGTCGTTGCGAAATTAAACGACACGGCCAACTGATACTGGTCGTGCACGCCGTTTTGACTACCTAAAATGGCGTTCAACAGAGGAGAGACCTGAATGAGTAGTAACGAAAGAACATTTACCCTGACGGATAATCAGAGCGGCAGTAGCTGGGATTTACCAGTTATGCATGGCTCGCTTGGACCCGATGTAATCGATGTTCGTAAGCTTTATGCCGAAACTGGCTGCTTTACGTACGATCCTGGCTTCACGTCAACGGGCAGTTGCGAGTCCAAAATCACCTATATTGATGGTGATGAAGGCGTTCTGCTGTATCGGGGCTATCCGATCGAACAATTGGCTGAACATTCCGACTTTATGGAAGTCTGCTATTTGCTGCTTTATGGCAACCTGCCAAGTGGTGAGCAGAAAGTGAAGTTTGAGCATGACATTACGTATCACACGATGATCCATGAGCAGATGCAGACGTTCCTGCGTGGCTTCCGTCGTGATGCGCACCCTATGGCCGTTATGTGTGGTATGGTTGGCGCGCTGTCAGCGTTCTATCACGACTCACAAGACATCAGCGATCCAAAGCACCGTATGATCGCTTCGTATCGCATGATTGCGAAGATGCCGACAATTGCGGCTTTGGCTTTCAAATACAATCTTGGACAGCCTTACGTGTATCCAAAGAACAAGCTTCGCTATGCTGAGAACTTCTTGCATATGATGTTCTCAAATCCATGTGAAGAATACGAGATGGATCCAGTCCTAGCACGTGCTATGGACGTTATCCTTATCCTTCACGCTGACCATGAGCAGAATGCGTCGACATCGACAGTTCGCTTGGCAGGTTCATCTGGGGCAAACCCATTTGCTTGTATCTCTGCGGGTATCGCATCTTTGTGGGGTCCTGCACACGGCGGCGCTAACGAAGCTGTGCTTAAGATGCTCGAGGAAATTGGTGATAAATCGAACGTTGATAAGTTTGTTGCTAAAGCTAAGGATAAAAACGATCCATTCCGTCTGATGGGCTTTGGTCACCGGGTCTATAAGAACTTCGATCCACGCTCACGCGTTATGCGCACCCAGTGCCATAAGGTTCTGGATGCTCTTGGTGTTCATAATGAGCCATTGCTTGAGATCGCGCTTGAACTCGAGAAAATCGCCCTTGAGGACGACTACTTTATCGAGAAGAAGCTCTATCCAAACGTCGATTTCTATTCAGGCATCATCTTTAAGGCAATGGGTATTCCAACAACCATGTTCACAGCATTGTTTGCTGTTGCACGTACAGTGGGTTGGATTGCGCAATGGAATGAGATGATTGAGGATCCAAGTCAGAAAATTGGCCGTCCTCGTCAGCTGTTTACGGGCGCTGAGCAACGCGATTACGTTGCAGTTGATAAGCGCTAAGCGCTTACAATAGGTCACTTCTTAAGCGGCGTGGGGGCAACCCTACGCCGCTTTTCTTTTGGGGAAAAAGCAATTCCTTTATCTGGGCAATGTGTTGAAAGATAACGTAGAGCGTCATTCTGGCGCAGGTCGGAATCCAGAGCAATTCATGAACTCAGGCTCAATTGATCAGATTTTATCTTCATCCTAGACCCAGGCCTTCGCCGGGGTGACGGATATGTGAAATGGGCGCGTTTATTATAATTTTGTCTTATTCTGGAACGCCAGCAAATCAACCTGCGACTTTTATAACCACCTTGGCCGCAGCCTTAGATGGCGGCGTATCGCCAGATTGTAGTGCTTTTAGCGCTTGGGCGATATCACCCGATTGCTGATCACGATGTTGACCGGGTTGCAGCAGATTAATCAGTGCGGGAGCCACTTGATCTGCTGTGCATTTTTCCTGGATAAACTCAGGCATCGCCTCGCGGTCCAAAATGATATTCACAATTGACGCATATTTGACGCGGATCAACCGCCTTGCGACCATCGCCGTCAGTGGCGACAACCGATAACCAATGATGCTCGGCACCCTAGCCATCGCCAATTCTAGCGAGACCGTCCCACTTGCGGCTAATGCGGCGTTGGCAGCGGCAAATGCGTCGTATTTTTCAGCTTCACCCTCGACAATGAGTGCCTTTGACCATTCTTGCGTTCCCGTGCGCACAGCGTCCACGACGTTACCGACTGTGGGGATGATAACCTGTAAGCCCTCAATCGTGGCTTGTGCTTGTTTAACCGTTTCGCCAAATATGCTCAGCAAGCGCGATACCTCGCCTTTACGGCTTCCTGGCAAGACCACAAGGACAGGTGTTGTCTCAGGGATGCCGTGCGTGCGTCTGAAGGCAACTCCATCCCCATCCCTAGCACCGCTTTCAAGGATTGAGTGCCCAACAAACGTGGCATCGACACCAGCACGCTCGAAATACGGCGGTTCAAATGGCAGCAGACACATCACGTGATCTACAAGCTTGGCCACTTTATTGGCGCGACCCGGTCGCCATGCCCACACCGAAGGCGCGACATAATGAACAATAGGAATATTCATGCCAGATAATCGCTTCGCGACCCGAAAACAAAAATCAGGCGCATCAATCGTGACAATGACATCTGGTTTCTTTGCCCGGATATCGGCAGCTGTTTGGCGAATACGTCCAAAGATCTTTGGAATGCGCTGCAGGACTTCGGTTAAGCCCATGACGGTTAAGTCGCTCATGGGGAAAAGGCTCGTAAGTCCCTCTCCTTCCATAAGCGGACCACCGACGCCCGAGAATGAAATATTCTCAGATGTGCTTGAAGCACGGATCGCCGTCATCAAACGCATGCCGAGGATATCTCCCGACGGCTCTCCGGCAATCAGATAAACGTGTAATGGGGCGCTCATGACCAATGGCCCTCTGCATCTGTACCCACAAGGAATACGCCCAAGTCATTTGCTTTTGCTACGGTCTCATCAAGCTCAAGCAGAAATGCATTCCCCGCTTCCACTGCGATACCTTTAAGGCCTGCAGCGTGCGCATTGATAATGGTCTCTGGACCTATTGTTGGCAGATCAACCCGGCGCTCCTGGTTAGGTTTGAGGGTTTTTGCCAATACGCCCCCGGTGTTACTTACGGCCACCAATTCCTTGAGCATCGCATCTGTACCGCCGGCACTTTCGCGTGCAATGATATCACCTTTTGAGGCAACGGCTGCTTGCCCAATGTCTTGTTCACCAAGAGATAAAGCCGCTTTGATCGCAATTTCAATATCTTGTTTATTAAGGTCGTTGGGCTGAATATCTGCGATAAGGCCTTGTGGCATCAAAAGCTCAGGCACCAGATCATCAGCCCCAATGACAGTGAAACCCTCACCCTCTAGCGCGTTGATGAGGGCACGTAAAAGCCCATCATCGCCGAGTACTTGTGCGCCAGACTTTGCAAAGAATTTTATGCCCCACCAGTCAGGTCTTAATTCTGCGACGGAAGGCCGACGAATGGCACCTGCCATGACAACATGATCACAACCGTTCTTTCGAAAGCATTTGATCGTTGCACTACCGGCGCCCAAGCGAATGATATCATGAGGTTTGCCTACAAAAGCGTCGGGATCGCCCTGCCCTTCAAAGACGACGACATGATATGCCTGATCGTTTTTGTCGCATGCATCCGTAATGCGGCATGGTAACGCGCCACCACCAGCAAGAATGCCAATTTTCTTAGGCGGCATCGTCCATGTGCGGCTGGCAAATCCGGCGTGATGAGTCACTCCGGATGAAATCGATGATTTCCATTACAGGTTCGTTGTCTTTGAAATCTTCTACGACATCAGCAACACGCTCGGACATCGTTCCTTCTTCGGCAAAGATCAGTCGATAGGCTTTGCGAATTTCATGGATAAGATCACGTGAGAATCCGCGCCGTTTCAATCCGACAATATTCAAACCTTCAAGGCGCGCACGGTTTCCGGTCACAATGCCATAAGGAATCACATCATGTTCGACACCCGTTTTGCCACCAATCATCGCGTGACAGCCGATACGGACGAACTGATGAACTGCAGACAGGCCGCCGATAATCGCCCAATCATCAATGACGACATGACCACCAAGTGTCGCCCCATTGACGAGAATAACGTTATTTCCAACCATACAATCATGGGCCACATGTGCGCCGACCATAACCAAGCATTCATCGCCAAGCTTTGTGAGCAAGCCACCACCGTCAGTACCCGGGTTCATTGTCACGTGTTCACGAATGACGTTTTTGGCACCGATCTCGAGTCTGGAAACCTCGCCTTTGAATTTTAAATCCTGGGGTTGATGGCCAATGGATGAAAATGGGAATATCTTCGTTTCTGGACCGATTGTCGTGTGTCCGGCGACAACAACATGTGACATCAGCTCTATGTTATCGCCAAGCTTTACGTCTGGTCCAATAACACAGTAGGCGCCGATCTTGGCATCTTTGCCAATTTCCGCAGCGGGATCGATAACTGCGGTCGGATGAATGTCAGTCATGTTGTTTCCTGGCTTGGCTTATCCATGATCATTGCTGTGAAGGTTGCTTCAGCCATCAACACACCATCAGCCTTTGCTTCACCCTTAAAGCGCCAGACTTTCCCGCGTCCGTGTTCTTTGGTGACATGGAGATGAAGTGTGTGGCCAGGAAGCACCGGCTTACGAAAGCGTGCGTTATCAATCGACATGAAATAGACGAGCTTATCAGAAGAAGCCTTGTCCATGCCTTCAATAACAACAATAGCAGCCGTTTGCGCCATGGCTTCAACGATCAATACGCCCGGCATGATCGGATGTTCAGGGAAGTGACCCTGAAAGAAATTCTCATTTACGGTGACGTTTTTGATCCCGATTGCACTTTCACCAGGGTGAATATCGATCACACGATCAATCAATAAAAATGGATAACGATGCGGAATGCGCTCCATAATACCTGAAATGCCGACTTCCGTGCCGACAGAAGTGTTTTCTGCGTCCATTCCTCAATCCTTCTTCTTCTGTGCAAGTCGCTCAAGTGTTGCGACTTCCTTTAACCATTTTCGTACTGGTTTTGCTGGGCTACCGCCCATTTCCTGAGCTACAGGTATGTTACGCATAACGCCACTTTGAGCCGCTACGCGCGTGCCACTCGCAATTTTTAGATGGCCTGCAACACCAACTTGCCCTGCAAGCAGGACAAAATCACCAAGCTCGGTGCTCCCCGAAATACCAACATGACTGACGAGAACACAATTTTGTCCAATCTGAACATTGTGGGCAATCTGGACCAGATTGTCGATTTTCGTACCATTGCCAATCGTTGTATCTGGCCCTGTACCTCGGTCAATTGTTGTATTCGCACCAATTTCGACATGATCGCCAACGATGACACGGCCTAATTGAGGGACTTTTTCATGTCCACCTAGGCCCATTGCAAACCCAAAGCCATCTTGGCCGATACGCACGCCTGCATGAATAATCGTGTTTGATCCAATGATTGCGTTGGCGATGGATGCGTTTGGGCCGATCTGCGTATTTGCGCAAATTGTGACGCCTTTGCAAATCACGGCGTTAGCAGCAATGACGCACCCGGCAGCAATGTCAGCATTGTCTTCAATGACAGCACCTGCAGCAACATCTGCAGTTTCATGAACGGTCGCGCTTTTGGAAATATGCGCCGCTGCTGATACATTTCCTTGACCGTTTTGAGATGGATAGAATAATTGCGCGACGCGTGCATATGCATGATATGGCGTCTTGGTGACAAGAAGGCAGATGCCATCAGGCGCGTGATCCACCATATCAGGTGATACAATGCATGCCCCTGCTTTAGTTTCCTTGAATGCTTCTAGATATTTTCGATTATCGAGAAAACTTAAAGTATCTGGGCTGGCCTGCTCAAGTGGTGCGACGTCAGTAATAAGATGATCACGACTCTCAGCGTTTACAATCTCGGCACCTGCCGCTTCGGCAATTTGTGCCAGAGCGAAAGGCCCGGCATTTTTGAAGAACCGGGAATCCGCCATCGATTTTACTTAGCCGGTAGTGCGACGTTGACCGTCGGAAGTGTTTTATCGAGCTCTTTCAACACATCACTCGTGATATCCAGAGACTTTTTTACATAAACGACTGGAGCCAATCGGATGATGACGTCATAACCCCTTGTTTCAGCCATACGTGTGACAATTTCGTTCAGGGCACGTTCGACTTGAAGCATGGCATTCGTTTGTGCTTCTTCTAATTTCCGGCGACGATCTTGAACCATTTGTTGAACGCCAACGATGCGTTGTTCAAATTTCCGGCGCTCATCAGCAAAGGCTTCAGGTGCAAGCAATGTCTGTTTCTTTGCCAATTCTTGTTGTGCTTTACGAACGGCATCCTGTTCTTTTTGGATCTCGCTCTGAAGCTGATTTTGATAATTAATAATTTGCTCGCGAATAGACTTAACAGAAGCGGCGTCACGGCGAATTTTACCAATATCAAGGACAGTAAAAAATGGGCCAGATGCAGCTGCGGCGGTCTGCGCGCGCGCGGTGTTTGGTGAGAGAAAGGCCATAGAAATTAATACGGCTAATGAGAATGCAAAGTATCTAACGAACAAAGACGCCTCCTAAAACTGCGTGCCAAAGTTAATGCGTACAAATTCTTCTTTATCAAAATCTTCTTTTAATATTGGGAATGCCAAATCAAACCCGAGAGGACCGAATGGTGAGGCCCATGTTAAGCCGGCACCCATAGCCATTCGAAGTGATGTCTCGTCACGCGTGGTTGAGTTGACGGGGGATAATGAGCCGGATGTACCAATATCGGTGAACACACGTCCACCAACCCCAAGTTCTTCAGGCAGGCCTGTAGGGAACATTAGCTCAAGAGATGATGAATACATCCACTCACCGCCTAATGAGTCATCTGTTGCGATATCCCGTGGACCAAGACCAGATGTCTCGAAACCTCGAACGTCATCACCACCAAGGAAATAACGTTCTGATAGCACAACGTCTTCACCAAGACCAACAATATACCCAGCCTTGCCTCGAAGCGAGAGAACCCACTGATCGGCAAATGAGTAATAAGTCGCAGCCGATCCGGTATTTCTCGCATGACTTAATGAACCGCCAAGTCCTGCAAGATCCGTGTCTAGTTTAAGCACATAGCCTTTTGTTGGTTTCAGCCTACTGTCACGTCTGTCATAAGCGATGGTATGGCCAATTTCAGATAAAGTTGACGAACCTTCTTCTGCTTTAATAAGCGTAGATGCGTCGCTCGCAATATCTGAAATTTCAGATTTACGGAACGTATACCTCCATGATTCAGATAAATCTTCTGTGATGCGATACCCAGACCGAAGTTTAAATCCGAGCTGTTCGATATCAAATGAACTTGTATCCTGTAAATCACGTGTTGTGCGGAATATATCAAAACCAGCACTCAACTCACGCCCAAGAAAATAAGGCTCAGTAAAGCTAAAGTCGATTTCGGATGCTTCGGCAGCGATCTGAAGATTGAGCGCTACCTTTTGGCCTTTGCCGAGGAAGTTCGTTTCTGTCAGTCCAATATTACCAAGAATACCAACGCTTGATGAGAAACCAGCACCGATCGCAATTTGCCCCGTAGATTTTTCTTCTACTGTTGTTGTAATGACAGTTTTGTCTGGTGCTGATCCTGGGACCTGATCAATGTTGATTTTTTCAAAGAAGCCTAGATTTTGAATACGTTTTTTTGAACGTCGCAGTTTAGATGCATTAAAGGCATCACCTTCAACGAGGCGGAACTCGCGGCGGATAACTTTATCGAGGGTGCGAATATTTCCGGAAATATCAATGCGTTCTACGAAAACACGTGGGCCTTCATTAACAACGTATTTGACGTTGATCGTCTTTGTGTCGCTATCGCGGTTAACCCGTGGACGAATTTCTACGAATGCAAAACCAAGCGTACCAACAAGCTCTGTTAGTCGATCAACGGTCTTTTCAATCTCTTCGGCGCTATACCAATCGCCAGTTTCGACTTCAATTGCCGTCGTTAATTCTGTTTCTTTAAGGTCTTTAAGTCGTGCCTCGACTTCAACGGCACCGAATTGATATCGCTCTCCTTCATCAACAGCGAACGTCATGAAGAAAGCTTTTTTATCTGGTGTGAGTTCAGCGATAGCCGAATTTACTTTGAAATCAGCATAGCCATTCGTGAGATAGAACCGACGAAGTAACTCCCGGTCCAGATTCATACGATCGGGATCGTAGACATCATCCGTCGTAAAGAAACGCCACCAGGCAGTTTCGCGTGTTTGAATAACTTCGCGAAGGCGCCCGTCAGAGAATTGTTTATTTCCAATGAAGCGAATATTGCCGATTTCAGTCTCAGCACCTTCGTTTATTTCGAAGACCAGATCGATACGATTTTGCTCGAGTTGAATGATTTTTGGTTCAACGGCTGCAGCGAACAAGCCCGATTGGCGATATAACGTCAAAATACGTTTTACGTCATCCTGAACTTTGGTCCGCGTATAAATAACGCGAGGTCGGAGAGAAATTTCTGTTTCAAGGAGTTCCCCATCTAACTCGTGATTCCCCTCAAACGCTATTCTGTTGATGATTGGATTTTCAACAACATTAACAACGAGAGTGCTGCCTTCGCGGCGAAGTGAGATATCCGCAAATAAGCCCGTTGCAAACAAGCTCTTGAGAGACTTATCGATCTGTCGAGGATCAAAGGGATCACCCTCTTGAATAACCAAATATGATAAGACAGTACCTGGGTCGACGCGTTGTGCACCGCGGACCTCAACGGCTTGGATTGTCCCCGCTTGGGCAATTTCAACGGCATCCGCTGCTGATGCATGTATGGTTAACGACGAAAGCGGCCCCAAGGCCGCTATCATGATCACAATTTTACTCAGCCGGAATATGCCCGCCACTCTTCTCTCCCCAGACATCAAGAAACAATCATCTTGATGCTAATCCTTTCGGATTCCAGTAACTTTTCCTTAAAGCCCCAAAGCCCGAACGATATCATTCCATGTCACAGATACCATGAGAAGTAGTACCAAAGCCAGTCCAATTCTAAAACCATATTCTTGCGCGCGTTCGCCCAATGGTTTTCCACGTACGGCTTCTATTCCCATAAACAGTAAATGTCCTCCATCTAGGATTGGGATTGGGAATAAATTGATCAAGCCTAGGTTAATGGAAAGCACAGCTGTAAAGAAAATCAGCTGAAGATATCCCTGGTCAGCAGCCTGACCGGACATTTGCGCAATCGCAATGGGTCCTCCAAGATCTTTGAAATTCCCCTGCCCAATCAACAGTTTACCTATGTTGTTTAAAGCCTGAGCCATAATCGTATATGTTTTTTCAACGCCAAACCATGCGGCTGAAATTGGATTTAGACGCTGATGATCGCCCATAACGCCTTGCATACGAATGCCTAGACGTCCGACCTCTTTGCCATCTTGATCGGCCGTTTGAGGCGTCACTGACAGCTCAACTTCGTTTCCGTCACGCATAACAATCAATGGAAGCGTCATACCCGGGCTTACTGAAATTATTTCCTGAACCACACGTGGGTCATCGACTTTCGCTTCATTGAGGCGAACGATCACATCATCATTTGCCATGCCAGCTGCAGCAGCGGCGGAGCCTTCCATAACTTCACCAACGGATACCTTAACGCTTGGTACGCCAACCGTCATCGCGATACCAGCAAGCACAACGATGGCAAAGATGAAGTTGATGGCTGGGCCTGCAACGACAATAGCTGCGCGCTGACCAACGGTCTTATACGCATATGAGACGGCTTTTTCTTCGTCCGTTAATTCATGAGCGGGTTCGTCCCCACCAGCGCCATTCTCAAGAAATTCGGTTGCGCTTTTCTTTCTTGGTGCATCTGCATCTTTGACGTCGGTTTCGGCTTCGTCTGCCATACCGAACATTTTGACGTAACCGCCAAGTGGAATAGCGCTGACGCGCCAGCGTGTGCCTGATTTGTCAAACCAGCCAAATAGCTCTGGCCCAAAACCAATCGAAAAGACCTCAACGCGGACATTATTGCGTCGCGCGATGTAATAATGGCCCCACTCGTGAACAAACACGATCACGGAGAGTACAACGAGGAACCATAGTACGGTGCTGAGAGTATCGAATTCCATTTTAGGCCTTTATTTGTTAAATATCTTATACTTATTGGGACTTTTGATATGCGCTGATGCTGTTACTCCGTCAATCCCAGATCACTTTAAAGTGTATGTTTTGCTGCAATTTCTGCAGCCACCCGGCGCGCTTCGGTATCGATTGCATAAACATCATCAAGTGAGCCCAGGTTACTTCTTGGGATTTGCTGCATCGTTTCTTCGACAACGTGCGCAATGTTCAAGAAACTGAGTTTTTCTGTTAGAAACAATTCAACGGCAATTTCGTTCGCAGCGTTCAAGACTGTTGGCGCTGTTCCGCCAATGTTGAGCGCTTCCCGTGTCAGGCGAATAGCCGGAAACCGCTCAGGATCGGGCGCTTCAAACGTAAGTATCTGAATATCTTCTAGTTTTAGCCGAGACGATGGTGTTTCCATTCTATCGGGCCAGGCCAGTGCATAGGCAATGGGTGTTCGCATATCGGGCGTGCCTAATTGAGCGAGTACGGATGAATCAACGTATTCCACCATGCTGTGAATAACGGATTGTGGATGAACCAGAATTTCAATCTGCTCACTGTTCACGGGGAACAAGTGATAGGCCTCGATGAATTCAAGGCCCTTATTCATCATGGTTGCTGAATCTACGGAAATCTTAGCACCCATGTCCCAATTTGGGTGCGCGACGGCCTGTGCAGGCGTTACGTCCTGCAAGGTGTCGAGTGTGCGTTCACGGAACGGACCACCTGATGCCGTTAAAATGATACGCTCAACTCGCTCTGGCCGTTCAAAATCGAAAACCTGATAGATCGCACTATGCTCTGAATCGACAGGAATAAGGCGCGCATTCGCCGCAGCGACCTCACGACAAAAGAATTCGCCTGCTGAAACAAGGCATTCTTTGTTGGCAAGGCCAACAACGGCACCGCGTCTGACGGCTTCGAGGGTTGGGGCAAGGCCAGCAGCACCAACGATCGACGCCATGACCCAGTCACTGGGACGGGATGCAGCCTCAATAAGTGCGTTACGGCCCGCACTCACGTAGATATTTGTCCCTGATAATGCGGCTTTGAGATCGTCATACCGTGTCTCATCGGCAATCACAGCCATTTTGGCATTTACTTGAATAGCTTGTTCCGCAAGCAGTGCGACATTGCTATTGCCTGTCAGCGTATCGACGGAAAAGCGGCCTGGAGATCGTAAAATTAAGTCAATCGTACTCGTGCCTACAGACCCCGTGCTTCCGAGAACTGTGACAGAACGACGTTCATTGCTTTTGATATTCAATACTTCCTCTAAAGCCATGGTACTGCTGTTCGTCCAAAAGTGAATTTTAGGAGTGCTGCTGCAATAGAGGCTGTAATCAGGGCATCGACACGGTCAAGAACGCCGCCGTGCCCTGGGATAAGCGATGAGCTATCCTTAACGTTAAAGTGACGCTTGGCAGCGCTTTCTATTAGATCCCCTGACTGGCTGGCAATGGCAATCACGGCGCCCCAAAGAAACAATGTAATGACATCGCCTTCCCATACATAACCAAAAACACCACTCACGATGCCGGCAAGCGATACCCCGCCAAAAAAGCCAGCCCATGTTTTGTTTGGGCTGATACGGGGGGCCAGCTTTGGTCCACCAATGGCGCGGCCAGAAATATAGGCACCGGTATCTGCGCTCCACACCAATAAGAATAGCCATAAAATAGTGATCATACCGGCTTGCTGATCTTGTCGAAGCCAGATCAGAATACCACAGGGAACCGCGATATAGATCGCCCCAACGACAAGCCAAAACGGATCGCGATTACACATTCGTGACCATTCCCAAGCCATTGCAATCGCTACTGCAATGACAAGGGCTGTAAACCACGGTGGGCCGAAATAAACGGCCGCAATCGCAGGCACAATCATTACGATCGCAGATACAATCCGTAATCTTGTCCCGGATAAAGGTTGGTTAAGCGTGACTGGTTCCGAAGCGGCGCTCACGTCGCCCGAACTCCTTGATCGCCAAAGCCAGGTCTTCTGAAGCAAAGTCTGGCCAATGTTTATCAATAAAGACGAATTCCGTATAGGCAAGTTGCCACAATAAAAAATTGCTTATCCGTTGCTCACCACTGGTTCTGATCAACAAGTCAGGATCAGGGATATCAGATGTATAGAGTTCATCATTGAAAGCTTTGGTATCAATATCTTCGACACGCATTGTGCCGGCCGTAACTTTGGCTGCCAGGTTTTTTGCAGCCATCACCAGTTCATCCCTAGCACCATAACTGAGGGCAAGAACGAGGGTTAAGCGTGTATTTGATACTGTCTTCTGTTCCGCGTTCTCAATGGCAACAACAATATCTGGGGCGAGTTGACTTCTGTCACCGATAACCCGAAGACGAATATCTTTCTCGCAAAGTGTCCCAACTTCTTTTTTGAGATAAACCCGCAGCAAACCCATGAGATCTGCAATCTCTGATTTAGGACGTGACCAGTTTTCAGATGAAAAGCTAAACAAGGTCAAATACTTAACGCCCTGTTCTAATGCAGATTCTAGTGCCCTTCGCACGGATTCGGCACCAGCCCTATGACCGGCAGAACGGATTTTTCCACGCGCCTGAGCCCATCTGCCGTTACCATCCATAATGATTGCGACATGGGTTGGCGCAGTAGTGCCACCTTCTGATGCTGTTAAGGGCGCAACATTCATCTTAGACCTGCATGATCTCCTGCTCTTTATTGCTCAATGCTTCGTCGATCGCGGCAATGAATTTGTCTGTTAAAGCTTGAACTTCATCGGAGAAGTCATGTAGCGCATCCTGAGGAATATCGCCGTCTTTCTCAACCTTCTTAAGGTCGTCCAAGGCGCTTCGGCGCACATTGCGAACGGCAATTCGTGCATCTTCAGCATATTTACCGCCAACCTTAGCCAATTCCTGACGACGTTCTTCGCTTAGTGGCGGAATAGGAATGCGGACCAAAGTCCCATCGACAGCCGGGTTGAGGCCAAGGCCTGAGTCTATAATGGCTTTTTCAACAGCTTTGACGTTAGTTTTGTCCCACACCTGAATGGAGAGCATCCGGGATTCTGGAACAGAGACGCTGCCAACCTGATTTAGGGGTGTCGATGTGCCGTAAGCTTTGACCTGGATTGTATCAAGCAGGCTTGTCGATGCCCGCCCTGTTCTTAAGCCACCAAATTCGTCTTGCAGTACTTCGACAGCGCGCCCCATGCGGTGCTCAATGTCTTTACGTGTACCGTTGATGTCACTCATCAACGCCTCCCTTAAGTCTGAGTATTTTTAATGATAGTATAGGTCCCCTGACCTTCTACCACGTCGGCAAATGCACCAGGAGTGTGAATGGAAAACACGAGAATTGGAACGTCATTCTCACGTGATAATGCAATCGCGGCAGTATCCATCACCTGAAGGTTCTGTGTCAGCACGTCCTGATAGCTTAATTCTTCATATCGTTCAGCATTTGGATCCTTTTTGGGATCAGCTGAATAAACACCATCGACCTGCGTCCCTTTAAGGATCGCGTCACAGTTCATTTCAACTGCGCGTAACGCGGCGGCCGTATCGGTTGTAAAGAATGGGTTGCCGGTGCCAGCAGCGAAGATGACAACGCGGCCCTTCTCCATATGGCGAATGGCGCGGCGACGGACATAAGGCTCACAAACGGCGGACATTGGGATTGCTGATTGGACCCGCGTTGTTACGCCTTTACTCTCAAGCATACTCTGCATAGCGAGGGCATTCAGGACTGTTGCCAACATGCCCATGTAGTCGCCTGTGGTGCGTTCGATATTTGCTTCGGCCAGCGAAACACCGCGAAAGATGTTGCCGGCACCAATAACAAGCGAGACTTGAACGCCGTTCTCATGAACAGCTTTAATTTCTTCAGCAATTCGGTCCACGGTTTCGGAGTCTAGCCCAAAGCCTTTGTCTCCCATCAGGGCTTCGCCTGATAGTTTTAGAAGGACGCGTTTATATTTCGCTGAAGCTGTCATTCGTTTGCCTTGCTTGAGCGTGCACTATGAATTGCAGGACGCTCATCATGTTAAAACAAAGGACCGTTTCCGGCCCCCCGTTAGTATAGCAGTCAATCCGGCACAGACGACCGGAAAACGGCACAGAGTGAAATCACTCTAAGCCGATCCTGATTTATTACTTTTTACCTGCAACAGCAGCGACTTCTGCAGCGAAGTCTTCTTCTTTCTTTTCGATGCCTTCACCAAGCACGAAAAGCTTGAAACCCGTGACTTTCACGGTGCCACCGGCAGCTTTGCCAGCATCTTCAACAACCTTTGAAATCTTGCTTTCGCCATCAATCACGAAAGTCTGCTCAAGCAAGCAAACTTCTTCGTAGAATTTGCGCAAACGGCCTTCAACCATCTTTTCGATGATATTATCAGGGCGACCCGATTCGCGCGCTTGCTCGATCAGTACCTGACGCTCACGCTCAGTAGCTTCTGGATCAAGGTCGTCAATGCTCACTGATTGTGGGCGGGCAGCAGCAACATGCATCGCAATCTGCTTACCAACAGCTTCGAGACCACCTGTACCGCCATCGCTCTCAAGTGCGACCAGGACAGCGATTTTACCTAAGCCTGGGACCAATGCGTTGTGGACGTAGCTGGAAAGAACGCCATTTGAGACTGAAAGCCCATCAATACGACGAATGTTCATATTTTCGCCGATTGTTGCCACGTTGTGGGAAATTTCTTCTTCGACTGTACGACCTGTACCTGGATAATCCATTGCCTTCAGCGCATCTAGATCATCAGCGTCAGCAGCAAGCTTCGTGACGTTGCCAACCAAAGCCTGGAATGCATCGTTACGTGCAACAAAGTCTGTTTCAGCGTTCACTTCGGCGACAGAACCTTTGTTACCATCAATGTACACACCAACAAGACCGTCAGCAGCAACACGACCTGCTTTCTTTGCAGCGGCAGCTAAGCCTTTTGTACGAAGCCAATCGATTGAGATCTCTAGGTCACCATCATTCTCTGCAAGTGCTTTTTTGCAGTCCATCATGCCTGCGCCCGTCTTCTCACGCAGTTCTTTAACCAATGCAGCAGTAATTGCAGCCATCGTACTTCCTTGTCATTCCGAGAGTGTAAGCTTTACCAGAGGCTGCGGAGATCAAAGATAATCTCCGCGCTCTGATACGATATTTAGCTTTTTGCGCTGTCGTCTGTAGCTGGTGCAGCTTCTGCTGCAGCCGGGGCTTCAGTATCTGGAGCTACGGGTGCGGCGGCTTCAGCAGCGGGTGCTTCAGGCGCTGCAACGGCAGCAGGCAGTTCTTCAACCAATTGTTCACTGGCACCAATGTCGCCACCAGAAACACCGATTTCTTCTTGAATACCATCAAGCACAGAACCGACGATCAGGTCGCAATAGAGGCCAATCGCGCGGATGGCATCGTCGTTACCCGGGATCGGGTGCGAAATGCCTTCTGGATCAGCGTTACTATCGATGACACCAACAACAGGAATGCCAAGCTTGTTGGCTTCTTTGATGGCAATGTCTTCTTTAGTGGTGTCGATGATGACAAGGACGTCAGGCAAACCGCCCATGTCCTTGATACCACCAAGTGCGCGCTCAAGCTTTTCCATTTCGCGGGTCAGCATGAGTTGTTCTTTTTTCGTCAAACCTTCGATTTCGGCTGCATTCTCGAACATCTTTTCGAGTTCTTTTAAGCGCCGGATCGAGTTTGAAATTGTCCGCCAGTTCGTCAGCATGCCGCCAAGCCAGCGGTGATTGACGTAATACTGACCACAACGCTTTGCAGCGTCAGCAACACGTGATTGAGCGGCACGTTTCGTACCTACAAACAATACACGGCCACCTGCTTTAGTAACGTCGCGCACAGCAACCATAGCTTGGTGCATGAGCGGAACAGTTTGCTGCAAATCAATGATGTGGATACCATTACGGTCACCAAAGATGAACGGTGCCATCTTAGGGTTCCAGCGACGAGTATTGTGACCAAAGTGAACACCAGCTTCTAAGAGCTGACGCATAGTGAAATCGGGAAGCGCCATCGGCTTTTTTTCCTTTTCCGGTTAATCCTCCGCGGGTGTGGTTGGTAAACCAACACCGGAACGACGTTATTCATGAATTTGCATGAACTATCGCAAAACCCGCGTGTGAAATCGCGCGTGGTTTAACGCTTCGTCGAAAGGAATGCAAGCGACTTAAAGCGTTTTAGCCAATTTGACCTGGATGATGGCGCAGGTGTTTCACGCTGTGGAAAGACAATAACGTTTGGCCCCGGATCATCGCGGCGGGCTTTGGCGTCGGCGTTAGCAAAGCTCAAGACGGCAATAATCAGCGCAATCGGAAATAACCAAACCGCACCAAATGCCAAAAATCTGAGTATATCTGCGCCTTCTGGGCTCATTAACGTCTCCTGCGTATGGTTCATTTTAGCGGGTTTTTTGCAGGACGGGAACCAAGACTTTTAAAAACCGGACCAATCCAGGTCTCAAATTCTTTCAAAGGGCTCTTTTCCAAGTCAAATAACCAAGACATTCTGCGACCAATTAAAATTATGGAGTTTGTCATGTCACATACGAATGATCTTGGTCTTCCCGTTGGTTTCCCCGTCCCCGATTGGACCCCTGCGAAGCGCCCTCCCCGCACCCCAATGCTGGGTCGGACCTGCCGACTTGAGCCGCTCGATATCGACAAGCATGCGGCTGATCTCCATGCCGCGAATATGATTGATAAGGAACATCGGATCTGGACGTACCTAGGATATGGTTCGTTCGAGACTGAAGACGATTACCGCACATGGATCAAAGCGCAGGCTTTAGGTGATGATCCTTTATTCCATGCATTTATTGACCTGGAAACCGAGAAAGCTGTCGGCGTAGCCAGTTACCTCCGCATTGACGTCAATGCGGGCTCCATTGAGACCGGACACCTTAACTACTCTCCACTGTTACAACGGACTGTGGCGGCAACTGAGGGGATGTATCTGATGATGGCACGGGTCTTTGATGAACTCGGCAATCGGCGCTACGAGTGGAAATGCGATAATGCGAACGCCAGGTCCCGTCGGACGGCTGAGCGGCTTGGCTTTACCTTTGAAGGCGTCTTCCGTCAGTGCTTGATCTATAAGGGCCGCAACCGGGATACGGCTTGGTTCTCGATCATTGATACCGAGTGGCCAGCCCTCAAAGAGGCATATCAGACATACTTAGTGCCTGAAAATTTCAATGATGACGGATCGCAAAAGGTTTCGCTGGCTTCACTGACTGCGAAGGCTTTAGGGCGGTAAAGCCATCACGGAGTGGGAGAGGATTATATATTTCTGTCATCCCCGCGTTCGCGAACGCGGGGATGACGAAACGAATTTAGATGCTAAAGCTCTTTAACATCAAGAATGCCGGGGAGTGAGCGGACGGCGAGTGACAGTTCGTGTGACAAGCCGTAATCGTCTCCAAGATTGATGATCACCTCTTCGTCGATATCGCGGAGTTTTGCGGTCACAATGACTTTGCCTTTTTTACGTCGTCCCTCACCATTTGCATCGCGGTCACGGGAAAGTACAGCGCGGAGTGACGTTAATGGATCAATGCTGTCGACGTATAAGTGCATTTCCTTGGCTGCGTTCGCCGCTGCCGCTGCGGCGACTTCGATGCTTTCGAGACGTTGAATGGTCATGCGTGCGCTGTCGCCTTCAAAGTAGAGTGCGCAATCAACAATCATGGAGTTGCCTGGGATCAAAAGTTCGCTTTGCTGTGCGAGGATTTCTGAGAATGCAGTTGCCTCAAAGACCCCGGACGCATCCGAGAACGAAATGAAGGCAAAGCGTTTCCCGGATTTACTCGTCATTTCCTTTTTCGACAGGAAGGTTCCAGCAAGACGGACGGCACCAATTTCCTTGGCGGCAAGGACCTCTGAGCATGAGCGCACGCGTTTTTTGACCAACACGCGCTCGTAAGCATCCAATGGGTGAGCGGATAAGAAGAAACCTACGGCATCGAACTCTTCGCGCAGCCGGTCCATAGACTGCCAGTCGTCGATATCAGGGAGCCTGATCTCTTGAGGTTTTGCATCTTCGCCGCCGAACAAGCTGATTTGATTTGAATTCCGATCTGCAGCAGCCGCGCCGGCCACCGCGACAACGGTTTCCATACCCCGATGAACGCGTCGACGGTTTGTGTCCAGTCGATCGAAAGCCCCTGTCCGCACGAGATTCTCAAGCTGGCGCTTGTTGACGCTTTGTGGATCAACCCGATTGGCGAAATCACTTAAGGACTCAAACTGTCCGTTTGTGTTCCGCTCTTCAACCAACATGTCCATTGCTGCCGCGCCGACATTCTTGACCGCAGCCAGTGCATATCGCACGCCATCTTTTTCACCGTCTTCGGCTGTTTGTACCGTCTCAACCGTAAACGTCGCGACCGAGGCATTGATGTCGGGTGGAAGTAGCGGAATCTTTAATCGGTCCAGTTCCTGGCGGAATATGTTCAGCTTGTCCGTGTTGCCCATATCAAAGGTCATGGACGCAGCCAGGAATTCAACCGGATGATTGGCTTTCATATAGGCTGTTTGATACGCGACCAGCGCATAGGCCGCCGCGTGGGATTTGTTGAAGCCGTAACCGGCGAACTTGTCGACTACGTTAAAGATATCGTCAGCGAGTTTCTCTGGCACGCTTTGCGCCACAGCCCCCTCGACGAATATTTGTCGCTGCACGTCCATCTCGGCCTGGATTTTCTTACCCATCGCCCGGCGCAGCAAATCCGCGTTGCCAAGCGTGTAGCCGGACAGGACCTGAGCAATCTGCATCACCTGTTCCTGATAGATTGGAATACCAAAAGTTTCCTTAAGCACAGGCTCAAGGGTTGGATGCAGATAGTCGGCTTCTTCTTCGCCGTGCTTACGTCGAATGTAGCTCGGAATGTTATCCATCGGGCCCGGACGGTACAGGGCCACAACAGCGATGATGTCTTCAAACGTATCCGGTTTCAGGCCGCGCAACACATCGCGCATGCCCGCACTTTCCAGCTGGAACACGCCGGTGGTGTCACCACGACTGATCATTTTGAAGGTATCAGGATCGTCGAGCGGTATCTTGATCAGATCAAGTTTATCTTCGCCGTTCTTAATCTTGGCGTTGACGAAGTTCTCTGCCTTGGTCAGCACGCTCAAGGTCTTGAGGCCCAGGAAGTCAAACTTGACCAGCCCCGCATCCTCAACATATTTCATATTAAAGCCGGTAACCGGCATGTCCGAGCGCGGGTCGCGGTAAACCGGGATCAATTGCTCAAGTGGCCTGTCGCCGATCACAACACCCGCCGCGTGTGTCGATGCGTGGTGATATAGCCCTTCGAGCTTCAGCGCGATCTCGACCATATATTTAACGTCGGGCTCTTCGTTGATCAGGTTGCGCAGGCTTTGTTCGGTCTTGATGGCATCGCCCAACGTTACCGGGTTGGCCGGATTATTCGGCACCATCTTGGAGATTCTATCGACAAGACCATAGGGCATCTCAAGGACGCGCCCGACATGGCGGAGAACCGCCCTCGCCTGCAATTTTCCAAACGTAATGATCTGTGCGACGTGATCACGGCCGTATTTCTTTTGCACATAGCGGATCACCTCGTCGCGGCGTTCCTGGCAAAAGTCGATATCAAAGTCCGGCATGGACACACGTTCCGGGTTCAAGAACCGCTCGAACAGCAAGCCCCATCTCAGCGGATCGAGGTCGGTTACTGTCAGTGACCACGCCACCACCGAGCCCGCACCTGAACCACGTCCCGGCCCCACCGGAATACCCTCGTCCTTGGACCACTTTATAAAGTCCGCAACGATCAGGAAGTAACCTGGAAAACCCATCTGGTTGATAACGCTGAGCTCGTAGTCCAATCGCTCGCGGTATGGTAGCTCAGCTTTCTCTCGCGCTTCGGCGTCCATATCGTGGGTGAATACATGCTCGGCAAGACGATCCGTCAAACCGACGTGGGCTTGGCGTTTAAGCTCATCGGCTTCGGTGATGCCATCGCCACAATCATAAGGCGGCAAGATGGGGGCAATTTTTTCCACCACGAACGCGCATCGCTTGGCGACGGTCAGCGTGTTCTCAATGGCTTCGGGCAGGTCCGCGAACAATGCCCGCATCTCGGCCGCTGATTTGAAATAGTGATCAGAAGTCAGCCGGTGGCGATCTTCGACAGACACCACGGCGCCCTGCTTGATACACAACAATGCATCATGGGCGCGGTAGAAACCTTCGTCCGGAAAATACGGCTCGTTGGTCGCAACCAACGGCAAGTTCCTGGCGTAGGCCCAATCAATGAACTGCGGCTCGGTCAGTTTCTCTTCGGGCATCCCGTGGCGTTGTATTTCAATATAAAAGCGGTCCTGAAACGCCGCTGCCATGGCATCAAGAAACGTATTCGCATCGCCGGATTTGCCCATCCGGATCAAGCGCCCAAGAACCCCGTCTGCACCGCCACTCAAGGCAATCAGGTCGCCTGCATGCGCGCACAATTCGTCCAGGGTGACACCCGGACGCTGTGCATCCTCACTATCCATATAAGCGATTTTGAGCAACGTCAGCAGGTTCAAATACCCGTCATTGGTCTGTGCCAGCAAGACAATGCCGCCATCCTCAAACATCGGGCGGTTGGCGGGCTGTGTCTCGTTGCTCAACTTAATTGAAAGCTGGCAACCGATAATCGGTTGAATACCCGCGTCGAGCGCTGCCGCAGAGAACTCCAGCGCGCCGAATAGATTGTCAGTATCGCACAGGCCTAATGCAGGCATGTCTTGTGCCGCAGTTAACTTGACGAGGTTTTTGACCGGGATCGCCCCTTCGCAAAGGGAGTAAGCGCTGTGCGCGCGCAAATGGACGAAGTCAGAACATGCCATGAAAGCATAATTTCACATGTGAGATTGAGAGTCACCAGATGTTGCGTCTAAATTTGTGGATATCCACAATTAATTTGATGTTGCATACCCTCACCCCGGCCCTCTCCCTGAGGGAGAGGGAGGATATCTTTATTCATCCCGTCATCCCCGCGGACGCGGGGACCCAGACCTTCTGATTGCCTCGCTGGGTTACCGTTTTCGCGGAAATGACGAGGGAGTTTTGTGCTGGCTGCCGCGTTATCAGTGCTGCCCATGGGGAAGCTCCTTTTTAAAATGTGGACATAAAAAAAGCGCCCCCAGCAGGACGCTGATGATCGTGATAGAATGCTGGACTTATGAGCTGCCCAACAAAAAATCCCGGTGGAAAAGAAACACTTCTCCCCGGGACTTGATTATTCTTAATAAAAACATGAGGCGAGTATCAATAAAAAACTCGTGTTGGTAAGTGTAGCGTGGAATTAAGGTTCTTACGCTTCGACCAAAACACCGTTCTCAATACGTACGATACGGTCCATGCGTTTTGCCAAATCAGGATTGTGTGTCGCGACGAGAGCGGCGAGCCCTGTCCCTCTGGCCAGATGCATCAAGACGCCGAAAACGTCGTCTGCCGTATCCGGGTCAAGGTTTCCGGTCGGCTCGTCGGCTAACAGGACCCGCGGCGAAGACGCCAGTGCGCGGGCGATAGCGACCCGTTGCTGTTCTCCACCAGATAACATGCCCGGTCGGTGATCTGCGCGATCCATCAGACCCATCCACTCCAGCAATTCACGGGCCCGAGCGCGCGCGGTGCGACGATCGAGGCCCACAATGATCTGTGGAATAGTGATGTTCTCTAACGCTGAGAATTCCGGGAGCAAATGGTGGTACTGATAGACAAAGCCCAGATTATACCGGCGGACCTTGGTACGTTCGTCATCGTTCAAGCCGATGCATGACTGCCCGTCGATCCGAACATCGCCGGATGTTGGTTGTTCTAGCAAACCCGAAATATGCAGCATCGTTGATTTACCAGACCCGGATGGTCCAACAAGGGCGACGACTTCGCCTGCATTAATCTCAAGGTCGACGCCATTGAGGACATTGAGCTCGCGTTTGCCTTGCGAGAACGTCCGGGTTAGCCCTTCTAGCGCCAATACCGGTGGTTTTGCGTCCTGGTCACTCATAACGTAATGCCTCCGCCGGATCGATGCGGGCCGCACGCCAGCTTGGATACAGCGTCGCCAGGAACGATAACCCGAGACCCATCAGCACAATGGTTGTGACTTCGGTCGGATCAACAACGGCGGGCAAGCGAGACAGAAAGTAAATCTCGGCGGCAAACAAATCGGTGCCTGTGAGGCCTTCAATCCAACGGCGGATGTTTTCAATATTGGCGGCAAACGCAAGGCCCAAGACAAATCCGAGCATGGTGCCGATGACACCGACACTGGCACCCGCGATCAGGAAAATCCGCATAATCATGCCTCGTGTCGCGCCCATGGTCCGCAATATCGCGATATCGCGCCCCTTGTCCTTCACTAGCATGATCAGCGAGGAAATGATATTGAACGCAGCGACCAGAATAATCAGCGTCAAAATCAGGAACATCACATTGCGCTCGACCTGGATCGCATTGAAGAAACTCGCATTGGCCCGTTGCCAGTCATGAACCCGGGCCTGGCCCTTAAGCTCGCGCGTGACACGCAGGCCCATGCCTGGTGCGTCGTCTGGGTTCTTGATAAAGACTTCGATGTTTGAGACACCCTCCGGCATTCGGAAGTATATCTGTGCAGCCTCTAAGGGCATGAAAACAAACCCCGAGTCATATTCGTACATACCAATTTCGAACGTGCCGACGATCTTGAAGGCCCGCATGCGCGGCACCGTGCCAAACGCTGTGACATTGCCCTTAGGCGAGATCAAGGTGAGCTTGTCACCGACCCGCACCGCCATGTTCTGCGCTAATCTGGAGCCGATAATGACCACATCATCGCCTTTGAAGTCAGCCAGCGAGCCTTGTTTGATATTGGTCGCAACGATTTTGCGTTTTGCCAGGTCCTCAGCACGGATACCACGGACGAGTGCACCCTTGGCGACACCTTTGGCTGAGACCATAACCTGGCCTTCAATCAATGGGTTAACAGAGATAACGCCATCTAAATCAACAAGCTTTTTGAGCATGGGCTGGTAGTCCGTCATTTGCCCTGCAACCGGTCCATAGACGCTGAGGTGGCCGTTGATGCCTAAGATACGCTCAAGTAATTCCTGACGAAATCCGTTCATAACCGACATTACAATGATCAATGTCGCGACGCCCAAAGCAATACCGACAAGGGAGAACCATGCGATGATAGAGATAAATCCTTCCTGGCGACGTGCGCGGAGATAGCGCATGGCCATCATCCATTCAAAGGTGGAAAACATCGGGTTGTGGTACTCCTGCATAATTATGCATCAATATGCATTATTTCCGGGCGAACTTGAGATCGTCGCCCCTTGTAGGCGATGCGTGGCTGAGCTTCAACTGTGTAAGGGTGTCTCGAATAATTTGCCATATCCGACAGGTTGAGAATTATTTCCAGATAGCCGAAGCATGTGCCATCCAAGAACCTGATTGCTGCACAAAACGGGCTTTTTTAAGGCGGCTTCTGCCTCGGCGATGACCTCCATCGCACGCAGGTTGGTACAGGACGCAAAAACCGCGTCGCAATCCCCTGCTCCGACTTTAAGGTATCCAGCTAATGTCGACTTTGGAGAAATCTGCGCGACGGTTTGATCATCAACCTGATTGAACGCGCCGACCGCACTAATCGAGACGCCATCGGCTTCCACTGCGTGACACAGGGCATCGGTGACGTTTTCTACATATGGGCTGACAATCCCCAAGCGCTTCACACCCAAGGCCTGACATGCAGCCTTGAGCGCACTCAAAGGATTTGTGACTGGTAGATCAGGATGTGCCGCATTGACCAATTGGGCAACGCGGTCCTCACCAATCACCGTGGCACCAGATGTGCAGCCATACCCAATCGCTCGAATATCTGCGCCCAAGGGTAGCATTGCGGCTGCGGCCGTCATCCCGTCCGCCATGGTGGCTAAGGTTTCTGGGCGTACGTCGGGGGCACTTTCGATCCGGGTCTGATGCACACGAAGTCCAAGCCCCAGAAACAGTTTACCCAGCTCAAACTCGATCAGTTCGTCAGTTTTAAGCACGATCAAGCCCATCGCCGGGGCGCGGTCATCATAAAGATCGTAAGGCATGTCCATCGCAGTGACTTTCAGACTTTAGGTGATAACGGGCATTTCAGAGGCGGCGCGTCGGCTAAGAAGTTCTGGTGCACCCTCGCGGATAACCAGGTTTTCCTCGTGCACCATAACTTTTCCAGGGGCAAACGTCATGCCGGGTTCCAGCGTCATGATCATGCCGGGTTTGAGGACTGTCATATCGGTCGGCATATTTGATGGCCATTCAGTCAGTTGCATCCCAAGCCCATGGCCGAGCCGACCGACATCGTTGCCCATCGCTCCGCCCGCATCCATGACGCCTTGCATCGCGTGATAAAGGTCTGCGCAGGTATTCCCCGGCACCGCCGACGCAATTCCAGTCTCGGTCGCACGGTAGACAACGTCATAAGCACGCTTGGCTGCATCCGTGGTATCGCCAAACATGTAGTTGCGATCAAAGTCACAGAAATACCCATCAAAAGTCGCGCCTGTATCCAGGATCAACACATCCCCATGTGCGCTCGGCGTATCCGAGGGTGGCGAGATAATATCGCCATAACCACCCTGCCCCGTCCCACCAACCAGATACGCCACGTCGTCGGCGCCGGCATTCAGTGCGGCAATTTTGAAGGCGCGAAAGATCTCGACATTTGTCATACCGGTCCGAAGCACATTCGGCAGGTCTTCAAAGACACCGGACAACACGCCACAGATATGACGGACCTTTTCAATCTCGGCGTCGGACTTTGTCATACGCAGGGTCTGGATAATCGGCGACGCATCAACAAACGTCAGCGGCGCAATGGCTGCGCTCAAACGGTTGAAGTCGAGCATCGACATCCGAAGTGCAGTCTCGGGGCCCATCGGTAAACCAACTTTAGCGTCACCGGATGTGACGCCCCGCAGAACATCGCTCAGCAATGAAATTCCCTCATCGATCGGATTTGGCGATGACCATGTACGGATATCATCAATCCATGTTGCGGCCATGCACTCGGTGCCAATCGCCGGGATCACTGCAATTGGTTTTCCCGCAGCCGGAATGACAACGAACCAGGGTCGTGTCGGGCTTTGCCAGAATGGTGTGAGGAAGCCCGTGAAGTAACGCACCTCGGGTTCGGTCAGGACAAGTATCGCCGACATCCCCGCCGCGGCCATCATTTCCTGAGCGCGCGCAGTGCGCGCTTCAAACTCACTTTGATGAAAACCACGTGTTGGTGTGTTCAAGGCTATATCCATCTACCCAGCGTTTGTATTCTTATGCTGCAGTCTAGCTCAAAAGACAGGGTTTACGCCAATCATTCTGGGCTACAAAATTTCAACACAAATAAATATATGAAATCGCATTGCGAGTATTTTTTATTGACACTCGCGTCATTTTTTTATTAAGAATAATCAAGTCCCGGGGAAATGTGTGTCTTTTCCACTGGGATTTTTTGTTGGGCAGCTCACAAGTCCAGCATTCTATCACGATCATTAGCGTCCCATTTGGGGCGCTTTTTTATGTCTACATTTTGAAAAGGAGCTTCCCCATGGGCAGCACAGATAACGCGGCAGCCAGCGCGGCTGCAAAGGTTTCAACTAATGCCAATACCGGGTTTGGCAATAATCCGGGCGGTGAGTTCGCCACCACATCCACACCTTCAGGCCTCAGCGGCTCCGTCGGTATTGGCGGCGCAAATGCGCTCGGTGATGTGTTTCAAGTCTCAAGCTCACTTGCCAGTAATGACATCATGGAGGCGCCTCAAGATACCGCCGATAGTACGTTGTTCTCAGGGATCATCAGTACCCAGGAACAGATGGGTAGCGACCTCAAGCGAGATGGTCTAGTCAAACCAGATGGCCCCACTCAGCAAGCTGCAACGGGATCAGGTGGATCAACAAGCTCAGCAACAGCAAGTGAAGCAACGCAAAGCCGTGAACGCAGTGAAGAAACTCACGAAATCAGTCTATGAGCGAATTAATCCAGTGGTAGATTCAAGATCCCCTCATCCTGACCTTCTCCCGAAGGATAAGGGGCAAACGCCTAACCTCCCTCTCCCTATGGGAGAGGGCTGGGGTGAGGGGGCGAGCAGCATAAAGAACCTCCCAGCTCTCCCCGACGAGACCATCCAGTCCAATCAGAGACTGGCCGACAGTATCAAGAGACGCATCGACGTCGGCGACCTGCCTCGGTTCAAGCGGATGCCATCAACACCGACGCAACCAAAGCCATCCCTGAGATCATTGACCTTGTCCACAACGTCGAAGACCCGGCACAAGCACGGGAGCCTTATCAACGAACCCTGCAAGGCATCACGCCAGAGAACCAGCGACGACTGGAGCAAAACTATGCCCTCAGCCTGTCTGGTGGTGAAGATAAAGACCGCGAAACAAGCCAACAGGAAAACAATAATCTGATCAAGGACTGGAACGTCAATCATCGTAAAGTTGTCGATGACGACGCCACTGAACCGCTCAATGTCACAATACGCTCAAACGCTGATAATGAGATTGATCTCATGGATGGTGCCAGCGGTCTCCATGGTAAAGACTTCGATGCACAAAAAAAACTTCCGGTGTGGTTGATGATCTGGGCCGAGTTCTGGACACCGATAAACCGCTCACCCCTGAGAATGCGGATGCAATGAAAGCGCGCATTGATGAAACCTTCCCACATGATGATGACGCACGCCTCAAGGCCAAGGCCATTGTCGATGCGGCCCGCACCGGTAACACCGATGATACCGAGACGGCACTCCACGACTTACGTAAACAGGCCAATGATCCGAAGCGACTGGCCGCACAACGGGAAAGCCGTGAGTACTATGAGGCATACCCGGAAGCTAAGCGCCTCGAACATGCGGATCAGCGGGGTGACGTCAGGGACACGATGGAGAAATCCGTTCAAAACCTTCTGATCAATCGCAATGCGATATCGGAACAGCACGCAATTATAAAACAGCATGGCGAAGTGGCTGCAAACGGCAATGCCAATTCAACACAGCTTGTTAAGGGTGCAAAGGCGAAGAAAGAGAGGATGAAATTGGTTGATAAAAAACTTAACGAAGCCATCGCCAAAGACGCGTCAGCTTATGAATCCATACTGACCCATCCAAAAAAGTTCATGCAATTGATCTATTATATTTATCAATTGATACGATAATACTATTTTTCTTTATAGTCCTGACCCGGTAGATTTTAAATTACGGAGGGTCACATCATGAATAAAATAGACACACATACACCTGCGGCATGGCAGGCAGCTGATCTTAAAGATGATCGCAGCTGGGTGTTCCAGATTAACGACACGGCGCGCACGCATATGTTGCAGGCTGTTAAAAAGGCTCATGTACCTGATCGCCCCCTCTTTGATTATACCCGAGAAGATTTTGATTTTGATAGTGTCTGGCCAACCATCTCAAAAGCGTTGAACGAAGCGCATCATGGGCGTGGCATGGCATTGGTGCGCGGTCTGCCCCGCGAAGGACTTAGCGAGCAAGAATACGAGTTGATGAACTGGGCCATTGGTCTGCACACCGGTGTCGCCCGCCCCCAGGGCATTGCATCTCAGTACATCTCGTCGGTACGCGATGTCGGGATGGATTATCGCACCTCAAGCGGGCGTGGATATTCATCCAATGCCAAGCTCGACTTTCATGTGGACGGTTGCGATCTTGTAACGCTGACTTGCTACAACAAAGCAAAGTCTGGTGGCCAAAGCATGATCACCAGCTCGTTATCGGCCTATTGTGATTTAATGACGGCTCGTCCTGATCTCGCTGAAGTAACGCATCAGAAATTCTATTTCTCCAGGCAGAATGAAGAAGCGCCGGGTGAAGCCTTATACTATAGCCAGCCTTTGTATGATTTTGCTGATGGTCGCATGTTTGGTAAGTGGAATCGCAACCGGGTTCGAACGGGGCAAGAGATCGAAGGCGTGCCTCAGCTAACTGCGGCGCAACGTGAAGCCACAGACATGCTGGATGAGATCCTTCAGGACCCAAAGAACATGTATACAATGTACCTGGAACCGGGTGATCTGCAGATACTCAATAATCACGTGATGCTGCATTCCCGCACGGACTATATTGATTACGACACGCCTGAGAAAAAGCGCCTGCTGTGTCGGCTTTGGTTATCACCACCGGACTCGATATTGCTGCCAGAAAGCTGGAAAGATTACTTCTGGTCAATCACGCCGGGCACCGTGCGCGGCGGCATTCGCGGCCATCATCAAGACGAAACATGCCGGGCTTATGAGCAACGTCAGGCAGCCAGTCTTGGCATGCCTGCCCCCGACTACACCCGGTCTAGCGAATTCAGCAAATTAGGAATTTAAGATGCAACGGATAGATACTAAAGCAGACGCACAACGCGCGATCGATATCGTGACTTCGGGCGGGATTGTTCTTTTTCCCCATGACTGCGGCTACGGGATTGTTGGGGGCACCGAAGAAACAACAAACACGATTTTCAACACCAAGCAGCGCGGCGGGCATAAGCGTAATACGCTGGTGTGTGACCTGGAAACGCAACGCGAACTTCACAACGTTGATCAACGCACCCAGGACATGATTGAAACGATTGCTTTTGAGCATGATTTACCGATTGCAGCCATTGCACCATATAATCCGGATCATCCGTTTATTAAAAACCTAAGCCCAGAGTTGCTGAAAGGCAGCACAGCATTGGGACGGATCAATCTGTTCTTGAATGCAGGTAACTTTGCCAATGAACTGGCAGCGCGTGCGTGTGAGGTCGGCCAAATTTTGATCGCGTCGTCAGCAAACTTAACCGGGACCGGACAAAAGTTTCGCCTGATGGACGTGCAAGAAGAGGTACGCTCGATCGCAGATTTACATATCGATTATGGGCTTCGAAAATACCATACCTATAAGCGCTCGGCGACGATCATCAATTTCGCGACCATGGAAGTGGTTCGTATGGGCGCATGCTATGAAGTGATCGCCGATATTTTGAAACGCCAGTTCGATGTCGATATTCCAGCCGATCCCGGCCTTAAGGAAAACCCGTCGGGCCATCTTCAAGAATTCGCGCTGAGAGATATCGTCGAATAAGCCAAACCCCCTCTCCTTACTTGTCAGCGATATCTCCATGGAAGACTATCGAAGACATTCTTTAGGGGGGAATTATGCTCGATCAATATTTTAAGCTGACTGAGAACGGCACGTCTGTGCGCACCGAGATCATTGCTGGTGTGACGACGTTCCTGACACTTACCTATATAATGTTTGTGAACCCAAGCATCCTTGCCGAGACCGGCATGGACCATGGCGCGGTATTTGTCGCCACGTGTCTGGCGGCTGCCGTTGGCACGATGATTATGGGTGTTGTTGCGAACTATCCAGTTGCCGTTGCGCCGGGTATGGGGCTGAACGCTTACTTTGCATTCGGTGTCGTGCTTGGCATGGGACATTCGTGGCAGGTCGGCCTGGGCGCTGTATTTCTGTCCGGTATTATCTTTGTTGTATTGAGTATCTTGCCCGTGCGTGAATGGATCATCAATGCGATCCCGGATAGCATGAAGCGCGCAATCTCGGCCGGGATCGGGTTGTTTCTGGCGATCATCGCGCTCAAGAACGCAGGTTGGGTCGTTGATCACCCAGCAACCTTGGTCACGCTTGGTGATGTGAGTGCACCCCCTGCCCTGTTATCTGCGGCTGGGTTTATTCTGATTGCGGTGTTGTTCGCCAGACGTATTCCGGGCGCGATCATTATTGCCATCCTTCTTGTGACAGGTGTCGGAATCGCCTTAGGCGTCACGCCATCCGGCGGCATCATATCAATGCCACCATCCTTAGCGCCAACGTTCATGCAGATGGACATTATGGGTGCACTGAACATCGGATTGATCTCAATCATCTTTGCCTTCTTGTTTGTGGATTTGTTTGATACGGCGGGCACGCTTGTTGGTCTGGCGCATCGCGGCAACTTGCTGGATGCAAATGGGAAGCTGCCAAGACTAAGACGTGCGTTGCTAGCGGATTCGTCGGCAACCGTTGTTGGTGCCGCACTTGGTACCTCAACAACAACCAGCTATATCGAAAGTGCATCGGGGATAAACGCCGGTAGTCGCACAGGATTAACAGCTGTCGTCATTGCACTTTTGTTCCTGATCTCGTTATTTTTTCACCGCTTGCAGCCACAATCCCAGCCTATGCGACCACACCTGCATTGCTTTTTGTCGCCTGTGTGATGACACGCGGATTGTCAGAACTCGATTGGGAAGACGTCACAGAGGTTGTGCCTGCAGTGATCACAGCCATTTCCATGCCGTTGACATTTTCTATCGCGACGGGCCTTGGGCTTGGGTTTATTTCTTATACGGCGATCAAGCTGCTTTCGGGGCGCACACGAGAAGTACCTATTGCCGTTTACGTGATTGCTGCTGCATTTATCCTCAAGTTTTCATTGGTTTAGGTGCAGTGCAACAATTATATATCAATAACGAACAGCTTATTGTTCTTTTATGATGACATGATGGAATTTTTTGGGTATAAATTGGTTCGCTTTCGGGGTAGCCAACGAGCCACATTAAGGTCCGAGTGCGGGGGGAAATAATTAAAATGGCAAGACTTTCGGGTCTTGCCTTTTTTTATGCCAAATTCGTTTTGTTAGTCGTAAATCTTGGCGTCGACCTGCATCCATGCTGGAGATACCTTTTCAATCACTTTGTAGGTGGCGCAATCTGGCCGGTGCGAGCCTGGCAGGTATCCAGTGCTCATCAAAAATTCCCCGGTGATCTCGCCGCCGGTGAACTTAAACGTCTTCTTAAAAAGCTTAACCCATTCGGGTTTGGGCATTGGATAATGTGCTTCAATCCATTTAGAGAACCCGCCATGGCTGTCACGCATTGCCCTGATGCGCTTGGCGTTTTCGATGATGGCGTTGACCTTTAATTTGTTTCGGATAATACCCGGGTCGGCTAAAAGCCGCTCGATATCCTTCTCGTTAAAGTCGGCCACCTTATCAACGTCATAACCACGAAATGCATCATTGGTCGATTGACGTTTTTTTAGGACAAGCCCCCAAGACAGACCTGCCTGGAAAATCTCCATGGCGAGGCGTTCCATCAACGCCGTCTCGTCCGTGGTTGGAAACCCATATTCGGTATTGTGATAAGACGCGTGAACAGGATCATCCGGTGCGTAGTCGCAATAAGTACTCATGTTCTGAAATCCACATCATCATGAACGTTCATGCCGTCGAGCATATGCAGTTGCGCCGTACTGGCATCCCGAGACACATAGATATTTGCAACACTGTCGCCTGTACTTGATCGCACAGGTGTCAGTAACCGTGCGAGATCAGCCCCCTCCTTTGCATCGAGAACGGGCCAGTGATCTTTGAGGGCATTGGCTAGAAACACAAAGCCTTCATTCCATGTACCCGTCGGTGTCCAGGCAAGCCCTGGGCAAGTCTCTATGGTACAGGCATCTTCGCTTTGAATGTAACTAGGGAACGTGGCGTCACTCCACGTGCCATTCAAAGCGGTCAAATGATGCTCATCAGGGCCACCGGGGCGCATGCGTCCATAGATAACCAGCTTTGATGCCGCACCACTTGATAATGAGAACTGCTCATCAAATGCGTTGTGAGCGGCGTCTAGTCCAACCCGCTGCCGATTTATTTTAATGATTTTCTCGAGCGACATCACGTTGATCCACTAGGCTTAGTCTGGTCGGAAACTGATCAGATTGGCCTCATTAATAAAGTAGATGATAATCCAGACAACGGCAGTGATGGCCGTACAAATCACGACCTTTCGCCAAAGCATGGGCTTGTGCGGTGCGCCTGGTTCTTGACCTGGCTCCATTTCTTCTTCTGTTGATGGTCGGACGCCAAACGGCAGAACCATAAAGATGATGAGCCACCATAAAACAATAAAGACGAGACTACCTGAGAACCAATGGTCCATTTATGCTTGCTCCAACTCAACTAATGTACCGCAGAAATCTTTTGGGTGAAGGAACAGCACGGGCTTGCCATGTGCGCCAATTTTTGGATTTCCATCACCAAGAACGCGTGCACCTTCTGCCTGCATGCGATCACGTGCAACCATAATATCAGGAACTTCATAGCAAACATGATGCATGCCGCCAGACGGGTTCTTGTCCAGGAAAGGCTGTATGGGTGAATTGTCACCAAGCGGATGCAAAAGCTCGATCTTAGTGTTTTCAAGTTCAACAAAAACAACCGTTACGCCGTGGTCCGGCTCGTCCGTTGCAGCAGATACATTGGCACCCAGTGCATCCCGATAAACGGCGACTGCCTTATCCAGGTCTGGTACAGCAATCGCGACGTGGTTCAATTTCCCAATCATTGGATCCCTCGATTTTGGATAGACTTATACTCTAACTAGATGAACATCAGTGATCGGCTTCTTGTCAAGTAATCGACGAAAAGCGCGTCTCGATGTAATGCGTATCGTTTCAGAAATCTCGTTATCACTCTCACGTTTTTTCTTCGGAAGACGCTCAAGAGCTGCAAACACATTGTCCGCGACAGCATTAAGAATATCGTCTTCTTCGTAAGGTTCTAGCATGCCCGTCGTCGTAATGAACAACTCGCTTATCGGAGTTCCTGCTTTATCCACGACAAGCGTAATCATTACTGTGCCATTCCATAAGCCTTGGACGCGGCTTCGGATCGCTTCGCCGTTCAAAGGTACCATGCGGTTCCCGTCGTGAACCAGTCGCCCTGATTTCACTTGTTTGATCACAGTTGGGTCGCCGGGGGCCAATTTGATCATACCGCCGTTTTCGTTGACGATGGCATGCGGCACCTGACATTCAAGGGCCAGGGCTGCGTGCTTCTCTAGGTGACGTCGTTCACCGTGTACCGGGATCGAAATCTTCGGCCGCACATGCTGATACATCTCGATCAGTTCTTCGCGGTTTGGATGACCCGAGACATGGATATGTCCATCAGTGTCTTCGACGATACGGATACCGGCGCGCACGAGATTGTTTTTCATGGCAGAAATGCTGACTTCATTACCGGGAATGACGCGGCTTGAGAATATAACCGTATCTCCATCGCCCATATTGATCCGGGGGTGTCCGCCAGACGCAATGCGCGATAATGCTGCGCGCGGCTCACCCTGTGATCCGGTGCAAATAATCAACAGCTTATCGTTTGGGATAAAGCCAGCTGCATCCTCGTCCAGGAATGGCGCAATGTCTTCAAGGTAGCCGCATTTTCGGGCTGCAGTCGTCGACCGTTGCAGGGACCGTCCGGCAAGAACAACATCACGTCCACACGCCTCAGCGACCTTTGCAATCGTCGCCAAGCGCGCAACATTTGTGGCAAAGCACGCAACGGCGACCTTGCCGGTGCATGCAGAAATGATCTTGGTCAGATCTTTAGTAAGCTCAGATTCTGATCCCGAGTGTCCAGGGTTAAAGACGTTCGTACTATCGCAAACAATAGCTAGCACGCCGTCATCCCCTAGCCTTTCTAGCGCGGCCTCGTCTGATACTTCGCCAACAACAGGATCAGGGTCGAACTTCCAGTCACCTGTATGCAGCACAGTGCCAAGCGGGGTTTTGATCGCAATACCATTCGGCTCAAGAATGGAATGGGTCATGGTGATGAGATCAAGCTCGAAAGGCCCAATGGTCACAGATCCATTGAGCGGTAACTCGTGTAGCTCAACATCATTGGCGAAGTTGGTGTCCCCGAGTTTACGCTTCAGAATTTCCATGGTGAATGGCGTTGCATAGATCGGACAGCGTAAACGGTCCCAAAGGTACTGCACAGCGCCCAGGTGATCTTCGTGTGCATGCGTGAGCACAAGCCCGGCAAGTTGATCTTTGCGTTCCTCGATGAAAGCTGGGTCTGGTGTGATCAAATCAATTCCCGGAGGGCTGCCATCACCAAAGGTGACGCCGAGATCAATCATCAGCCATGTTGGCTTTTTGGGATTCCCGTAACCATACAGGTTCAGGTTCATGCCAATTTCGCCGGCACCGCCCAAAGGTAAAAATACAAGTTCGTCTGTCATCTAAATCTTTCTAAATAATCTCGTCATACCCATGTAGGCGACCATCAAGTGCGTTTCGTGCACTATTGGTTTCCGTTTATAGGCTGATGACGAATGTTTAATTCTATAATGTCATGTGCGATTTTTAGCGTTAATCACAAATAGTCCGCGTAAGGTTAGGTCTTCGTCGATGTTCTGAATCGATCGACAGGCCGGTGCATAGAACTTGGCGAGGCCACCCGTTCCAATTGCAGGCAAGCTCTCTAGCTCTTTCTCTTCGCGGATACGTGCGATCACGCCCTCAATCATTGAAGCGTAACCGTAATAAATGCCAGATTGCATAGCGGTAATCGTGTTTGTGCCAATGACACGCTCGGGCTTCACAATTTCAATGCGAGGTAGTTTCGCTGCAGCACGCTGCAATGCTTCGAGTGATAGATTGACGCCAGGTGCAATTACACCGCCTTCATAAGCCCCTTCTGGTCCCACCACATCAAACGTCGTTGCTGTGCCGAAATCTAGAACGATCAGCGGGCCAACATATGTCTTGTGTGCTGATACCGTATTGACCAGTCGGTCTGCGCCGACTTCACCTGGGCGATCGACATGAACCTCTATACCAAGCTCAACATCCGGGTCGCCAACGACGAGTGCTTTGCAGCCAAAGTACTTGGAACTCAGGGTTTTCAGATCGAACAGGTTTTCGGGCACAACCGTCGCAATGATTACTTCGGTGACGTCATCGCGGGAAATGTTTTCCAATTGCATAAGCTGGCTGAGCCAGACGGCAAGCTCGTCGGCTGTCTTGGCTATCTTTGCCGCCGCGCGCCATTGGCTAATGATGGCGCCCTCATCATTAAAGATGGCGAACACCGTGTTTGTATTTCCACTATCGATCGCGAGGAGCATTCAGCCCTCCTTTATCACGTCCGGAAAATAAACCTCTCCGGCGTCAATGCGCCGAACGTCGCCATCAACATTTAATATGAGACTGCCATCTTCGGCAATGTCCTCAAATACGCCCGTCATTGTCTCGCTATGCAGGCGGACAATGATTTCTTTGCCGATACCCTTAGCGCGCCATTTCCAGTCTGCACGAATGGGCTCAAACCCCTCTTCAACCCATCTTGCCGCGTGATCAAGGAAGTGACGGGCATAGGTTTCAAGGAACGTATAATCTGGAATGGCCTGACTTTGTTCAGCAAAGTTTGTGGCGGGAAATTCCGTGCCTTCGGGATGCGAGCGTAAGTTCACACCAAGCCCGATAATGACGTAATCCACATTTTGTCCAGTCTCGCCCTTTGCTTCTAGCAAAAGACCGCCAATTTTACTGTCATTGAGCAAAATATCGTTTGGCCATTTGAGACGGCAATTAAAGCCGGGCTCACAAAGTTCCCCAATCGTGTCGTATACGGCGCACCCTGTTACAAAGCTGAGCTCAGCCGCGCGTGACGCCGGCACATCAGGGCGTACGATGAGGGATGAATAGAAATTACCACGTGGGCTGTCCCAGGTATTATCGCGACGCCCTCGCCCCTCGGTTTGTTCTTTCGACCAGATCAGCGTACCATCCGGGGCCGCATCCTCACCCTGATCGGCAAGCTTGCGCGCTTCGGTCATCGTACTGCCGACGGTCTCAAGGGCGATAAGGTTATAGACCGCGGGCAGATGGGGCCCGGGGCTTTGGTCGCTGGTCATCCGGCTAACAGTGCCGCCGCGGCTATCTTCGCTGTATTCAGAACAGGGCTCGGATAAACAAAGAACAGGATGACAATGACCGATGTAACGCCGATCACGAATGTCATTTCACGACCGATGTTACTATCAAGCGCGTCAATCGGATCGTCAAAGTACATGACTTTGATGATACGAAGGTAGTAGAACGCACCGACGACACTGGTCACAACACCAATGATTGCAAGAATATACAGGCCTGCATCAATCGCGGCGACGAACACGTATAGCTTGCCGAAGAAGCCTGCTAGTGGCGGGATTCCTGCGAGTGAGAACATGAAAATAGCAATTGTAGCCGCAAGCAGCGGATGCGTTTTACCTAGGCCAGCAAGGTCATTAATACCTTCAACCATCACGCCACCGCGACGCATACACAAGATGCATGCAAATGTACCGATGTTCATGACGAGATAAATAGCCAGATAGACGAGGACACCATGAACACCAGATTCGGTACCAGCTGCCAGACCGACCAGTGCATAACCGACATGGCCGATTGAGCTGTATGCCATCAGACGTTTGATGTTTTTCTGGTTGATTGCAGCCAGCGCGCCAAGCGCCATCGACAATACTGAGATCACGATGACAATTTGCTGCCAGTGAACAAGCAGATCCCCAAACGGTCCGATCAAAACCCTGAGCAACAGAGCCAATGCTGCGATCTTAGGCGCAACGGCAAAGAATGCGGTCACGGGTGTTGGTACACCCTCGTAGACATCCGGCGTCCACATATGGAACGGTACAGCTGAAATCTTGAACGACAGGCCTGCCATGATGAACACGATACCAATCACAAGACCGGTTGAAACGTCGCCACCAGCCGAGAACAGGCCAGCCAGTGCATCAAAGTTCGTTGTACCTGCAAAGCCATAGACCAAGGACGAACCATAAAGCAGCAAGCCTGATGCGACGGCACCCAGTACGAAGTACTTGAGGCCAGCTTCGGTTGCGCGGCTGTCATCACGCTGAATAGATGCCAAGACATACAGCGACAGAGATTGCATCTCGAGGCCAACATAAAGGCTCACCAGATCGTTTGCCGAGATCATCAACAGCATACCAAGCGCTGCGAAGACAATCAGAATTGGGAATTCGAAACGGGCGACGTGATGGCGTTCCATAAAGTCGCGCGACATAAGAATGCCAAGCGCAGCGGCGATCAAAACCAGCGCCTTACAGAATACGGCAAAATTGTCCGTAACAAACATATCGGCAAACGTGATTGAGCGTGGGCCTGCTAATGGAATGAGCAGGAATACAGCTAAGATCAGTGTCACGATAGTGAGCATAGAGACGATGCGGAACGTGGCTTCGTCATTGTCACTCGTACCGCCCTTTTGGAACACACCAAACATAAGCAGCAACATGATCACGCCAGCCAGAAAAAGCTCAGGCAATGCAGGAACGATATTGGGCATTTCGGTCATTAACATACGTACTCTCCCCTATCGTCCGGCTACGTTGAGCGAACCGCTCGCAGCCAATGAAGTTTCCATCTGATCAATCAGATGCGCGACGGATACATGCATGAAATCAAGGAACGAAGATGGGTAAATACCCATCCACAATGTGATAATCAGCAAGGGCGCAAAGATAAGCATTTCACGCCTACTCATATCCTTAATCTTCATCAAATTCTCTTTAGTCAGCTCACCAAAGATAATTCGGCGATATAGATAGAGCGTGTAGGCAGCGCCAAGGATCACGCCGAGTGAAGCCAGCGCGGCAACCCAGGTGTTCACTTTGAAGACACCGACCAGAACCAGAACTTCGCCAACGAAGCCACCTGTTCCGGGTAAGCCCACGGATGCCATCGCAAAGAACATAAAGACGATGGCGTACTTGGGCATGCGACTGACCAGTCCGCCATAAGCATCAATCTCGCGTGTATGGATACGGTCGTAAACGACGCCAACGATGAGGAACAATGCAGCCGACACAACACCGTGTGACAACATCTGATAGATCGCACCTTCAATGCCTTGGGTATTAAAGGTGAAGACGCCAATCGTCACGAAGCCCATGTGAGCCACAGATGAATACGCAATAAGTTTTTTCATGTCCTCTTGAGCAAGCGCCACAAGCGACGTGTAAATCACGGCGATAGCCGATAGCGAGAAGACCAGAGGCGTAAAGTAGACACTGGCTTCGGGCATCATCGGTAACGAGAACCGCAACAGACCATAGCCACCGAACTTCAACAGGACACCGGCCAGGATTACGGAACCAGCTGTCGGCGCTTCAACGTGGGCGTCTGGCAGCCATGTATGAACCGGCCACATCGGCACCTTAATCGCGAACGAGGCAAAGAATGCGAGCCACAGCCATTTCTGAGTCTCAATCGGGAAGCTATATCCCATCAACTCGACCACATTGGTTGTTCCAGCGTGATAGTACATGGTCAGCATCGCGACCAACATCAGCACAGAACCCAAAAGCGTGTAGAGGAACATCTTGAAGGCTGCGTAGACACGTCGCGCCCCACCCCAGATACCGATGATAATGAACATCGGGATCAATACGGCTTCAAAGAAGATATAGAACAGGAACAGATCAAGCGCGCAGAACATGCCGATCATGAATGTTTCCAAGATCAGGAAGGAAATCATGTATTCCTTCACACGTTCTTGGATCGAATTCCAACTGGCAAGAATACATATAGGCGTCAGCAGCGTCGTCAACAGCACGAACAGCACAGAAATACCGTCCACGCCCATGTGGTACTCGATACCGAAATCTTCCATCCATGGAACTTGCTCGACGAACTGGAAGTCAGCTGTGGTTTTGTCGAAGCCAAACCAAAAGATGAGTGAGAGGACAAACACACCAGTTGTGACGAATAACGCAACGTTCCGGGCGTTCGTCACAACAACCTTTGGGTCGTCGTGACGGATGATTAAAATCGCCAACACGCCAACAAGCGGCGCGAATGTGAGGATTGTGAGAAGTGGTAAGTCGAACATTAGTCCCTCACGCCCCTTTTGTGAACATGTTCCAGCTCACCAACGCGGCGATACCGATCAGCATGGCGAATGCATAGTGATAGAGATAGCCCGTCTGCAGCGCCGAAACCCGGCGTGCCATAACGCGCACGGCAGATGAAACCCCGTCAGGACCAACACCGTCAATCAAGGCGCCATCGCCACCCTTCCAAAGGGCACGGCCCAATGCAAAGGCTGGACGGATGAAAATCTTGTCGTAAAGCTCGTCGAAGTACCATTTGTTGAGCAGGAATTGATAAACACCCTGGAACCGTGCGGCGATTTTGTCTGGGACATCCGGGCGCGCGATATACATCACATACGCAGCAGCGATACCGATCGTACCAACAATCAATGGCGCATACTTAACCAAAGCCGGCACATGATGCGCGTTTTCAAGCGCAGGGTGGCTTGGCAGGATCATGATGGCGTCGCCCCAGAATACGGCACTGCTCTCACCGACCATGATGTCATAGGTGAAGTAACCCGCACCGACGGCACCAATCGCCAAGACCACCAATGGCAAGATCATCACCATGGGGCTTTCATGGACGTGGCCCAGCACCGTCTCGTCACAGCGAGGCTTGCCATGGAATGTCATGAACAACAGACGCCATGAATAGAACGCCGTCAGCAACGCCGCTGTCAGACCCATGATAAATGCATAGTTACCAACGCCTGTGTGCGCGCCATAAGCCGCTTCGAGGACGATATCCTTCGAGAAATAGCCTGCAAATGGCGGAATGCCGACAAGTGCCAGAGAGCCAATCCACATTAAAGCATAGGTGACCGGGATCATTTTCCAGATGCCGCCCATTTTGCGCATGTCCTGTTCATCAGACATAGCGTGAATGACCGAACCTGCGCCCAAGAATAACAGCGCCTTAAAGAAACCGTGCGTCATCAGGTGAAATACGCCCGCGGAATATGCTGAAACACCACAAGCAAAGAACATATAGCCAAGCTGTGAGCACGTTGAATACGCAATCACGCGTTTAATATCGTTCTGTACGCAACCAATCGTCGCTGCAAAGATCGCGGTAGACCCGCCGACAACAGTCACAACCATCAACGCCGTATCTGAATATTCAAACATTGGTGACAAGCGCGCGACCATAAAGACACCGGCTGTCACCATCGTTGCAGCATGAATCAGTGCTGACACAGGGGTTGGCCCCTCCATCGCGTCTGGTAACCATGTGTGCAGGCCAAGCTGAGCTGACTTACCCATCGCGCCGACAAACAGCAGCAGACAGATGATCGTCAGAGCATGGAAATCAATACCAAAGACATTCAATACCGCATCTTGTTTGCCCGGCACGGCATCAAAGATGGTGTCTAGGTGAACGGTATCAAACAAAAGGAATGTCGCAAAAATACCCAGCGCAAAGCCAAAGTCACCAACGCGGTTCACAACAAACGCTTTGATGGCTGCGGCATTCGCCGTTGGTTTCTTGTACCAGAAACCGATCAAGAGATAACTGGCAAGGCCAACACCTTCCCAACCAAAGAACATCTGAACCAGGTTGTCGGCAGTAATCAGCATCAGCATCATGAATGTGAATAAGCTGAGATAGCACATGAAACGCGGTACGCTTGGATCGTGGTGCATATACCCGATCGAATACACGTGCACCATTGCTGAGACGACGCATACCACGATCATCATGACAGATGTAAGTGAGTCGACCTTTAAGGCCCATGAAAGCTCAAACGACCCTGAAGCGATCCATGTGAAAAGCTCAGTTGTCCGGGCATTTCCATTCAGCCCCACATCAACGAAGATCACTACGGCTAATACAGCAGTCATCAACATCATTCCGCAGGTCACAATCTGCGAGGCAAGGTCCATCTTGTGCTTAAATTCTTTATCCGCGCCAACGGTTGCCAACACCATAACACCGGCGATGAGCGAACCTGCAAGCGGCAGAAAGACGAGGATTGTCTCAATCATATCGATCAACCCTTCATCATGTTGACGTCTTCGACGGCGATAGAGCCGCGATTACGGAAGAAGACGACAAGGATCGCAAGGCCGATAGCGGCTTCAGCGGCGGCAACGGTTAACACCAGCATGGCGAATATCTGTCCGACCATGTCGCCCAGATGCGTTGAAAACGCGACCAGGTTGATGTTGACGGCAAGGAGCATCAATTCAACGGACATCAAAATGACGATGACGTTCTTGCGGTTTAGAAAGATCCCGAAAATCCCAAGTATAAACAGGATTGCCGCGACGGTCAGATAGTGACCGAGTCCGATCTCAATCATCAGATACCCTTCCCTGTTTCAACGTCCTGAAGCTTCACAGTATCCTTTGGATCACGTACGAGCTGATCGCTGATACGTTGTTTGTGGACGCCGTCGCGTCGGCGGTGTGTTAAGACAATGGCGCCGATCATGGCGACCAGAAGAACCATGCCGGATGCATGGAATAAAAATACGTACTTGGTGTACAAAATCTGTCCGATAGCATGGGTGTTGGATAGTTCACTCAGCGCCGGTGTAGGTGATGCAGCAAGGCTTATTGCTTCTGGCGCAAAGGCCCAGCCACCAACGGCCATGATAAGTTCGAGTAATAACACCAAGCCGATCAATGCGCCAACGGGCAAGTATTGCAAGAAGCCCTGTCGCATCTCGACAAAGTTAATGTCGAGCATCATCACCACAAACATAAACAGGACAGCCACTGCGCCGACGTAAACCACGACCAGGATCATGGCTAGGAACTCAGCCCCCATCAGAACAAACAAACCTGCGGCGTTAAAGAACGTCAAAATCAGGAATAGTACAGAATGCACTGGGTTTTTGGCCGAAATGACCAAAACCGCGGAGGCAATTGCCACCCCTGCAAACATATAAAATGCGAACGCGTGTATCATCAGTCCCCCAAACACACCTTAGCGATAAGGTGCGTCGATCCTCAGTCGTTCCGCCAATTCGGTTTCCCAGCGATCACCGTTCGCCAGAAGTTTATCTTTATCGTAGAGCAGTTCTTCACGGGTTTCCGTGGCGAACTCAAAATTCGGTCCTTCGACAATCGCGTCAACCGGGCATGCTTCTTGGCATAGGCCACAATAGATGCATTTAACCATGTCGATGTCGTAACGTGTTGTGCGGCGAGATCCGTCGTCACGCGGCTCAGCCTCAATCGTGATGGCTTGTGCCGGGCAGATCGCTTCGCACAATTTGCAGGCGATGCAGCGCTCTTCACCGTTTGGATAACGTCGGAGTGCATGCTCACCACGGAACCGGGTCGATAATGGTCCCTTCTCAAACGGATAGTTCACCGTCACTTTCTTGCGGAAGAAATAGCGCAAGGTCAGTGACATCCCGGAAATAAGTTCTGTGAGAAAGAGTGCTCGTGCGCCGCGTCCAATGAAGCTCATGATATGTCTCTTCTCACCCTTGACCCAAAACTGGGGCCATGTCGAAAGCCACGAGGAAACCCGACACCGCAACAACAGCCAACAATGAGAGCGGCAGGAAGACTTTCCAGCCGAGACGCATCAATTGGTCGTAACGATATCGTGGGAATGTGGCGCGAACCCATACGAAAATAAACAGACAGAATGTAATCTTCAGAGCCAGCCAGATAGGCCCCGGTATCCAGTTAAACAGTGCAATATCCATAGGTGGCAACCAGCCGCCCAGGAACAGCACCGACGTCATTGCAGACATCAAAATCATATTGGCGTATTCGCCCAAGAAGAACAGTGCGAACGTCATCGCTGAATATTCAACGTTATAACCAGCTACGAGTTCAGCCTCAGCTTCAGGTAAATCAAACGGATGGCGGTTGGTCTCGGCAAGCGTTGAGATAAAGAAGATCACGAACATCGGGAACAGCGGGATGATATACCAAACGTCACGCTGTGATTCGACAATGACGGAAAGGTTCAACGAGCCTGCGCACAACAGCACAGTAATAATGATCAATCCCATGGACACTTCGTATGAAACCATCTGTGCAGCCGAACGCATCGCGCCCAGAAATGCATACTTGGAGTTCGATGCCCAGCCAGCCATCAGGATACCGTAGACACCCAATGATGAAATCGCGAATAAAAATAGAATGCCGACGTTAATGTCCGCGAGGACCATGCCCGCATCAAACGGGATCACCGACCAGGCTACGAGCGCCAGGGTGAAGGTAATCATCGGGGCTGCAATAAACACACCGCGGTTTGCACCCGTCGGGATAATGGTCTCTTTCATGAACAGCTTGAGGCCATCGGCAATCGGCTGCAGTAATCCAAATGGACCCACAACGTTCGGGCCTTTGCGCAACTGCATGGCACCAATGACTTTACGCTCAAACAGCGTCAAATAAGCCACGGATAGCATTACAGGGACGATAATCGCGATGATTTTAGCTAACAACCATAATGTTGGCAGAACCTGTGTTTCGAAGAACTCAGCCATGGGTACCGGTTGCCTTTTCCTGAGCTTCCAAGAATGTCTCGGTGCACTTAGCCATCGTCTCTGAGGCTCGACTGATCGGATCAGTCATATAGAAATTATCAATTGGTGAGGTAAACGGCGCGTCAGTAACGTCGCCTGCAACGCCAAAGCTTCCCCATTTTGCATCGACAGCGATGTCGATGTTCATAAAGTTCGTATTGGCGTTAACCAGCATGGACCGCACACCGCGTAAATCATTGCAAGGGATCGACTTACCAAGCACATCTGAAAGGGCGCGAATAATCGTCCAGTCCTCGCGGGCATCACCAGGTGGGAATGCAGCTAAGCGTCCCAATTGAACACGTCCCTCGGTGTTGACCCAGGTTGCGTTCTTCTCGGTATAGGCTGCACCCGGTAAAATCACATCAGCGCGGTGCGCGCCGTTGTCGCCATGGTGACCCTGATAGACCACAAAGGCATTTCCGAGTGCTTGTGTGTCGATTTCGTCGGCACCCAGCAGATAAACAACTTCAACGTCGCCGTTACCGGCTGCAGCAACGATATCATGCGTAGCAAGGCCGCCCTCGCCCGGGACAAAGCCAATATCCAGGCCAGCGACACGTGATGCTGCTGTATGCAGGACATTATAGCCGTTCCAGCCCTTATTCGTATCAACGACACCATAAGCTTCAGCGATCTGATGTGTTAGGGCCTGAATAGCCGCGCCATCTTCGCGGGCCAATGCGCCCTGCCCGATGATGATCATCGGCCGGGTTGCGTCTTTTAAGATTTTGCCAAATGCGGACTTGGCATCCAGCACAGCTTTTAAGTCTGCAGGACAGGTTCCAAGATGCTCATAGTCATAACGTAAATCAGCAGCTTCGCCGATAACGCCAATTGGGAATTTGCCCGCCATAAAGCGTTTGCGGATACGTGCATTGATAATCGCAGCTTCAAGGCGTGGGTTTGATCCAACGATCAACAACGCATCAGCCTGCTCAATCCCGGCGATTTCCGAGTTGAAGATGTAAGCGGCGCGCGTTGATGGATCAATTTGTGACCCATCCTGACGGCAATCTATGTTTGCAGAGCCCAGATTGATCATCAATGCCTTTAAGGACACCATGGCTTCGGAATCAGCCTGATCACCGGCAATCGCTGCGATCTTTGATCCATCAAGACCATCGACCTTTGATTCAATTAAAGCAAAGGCGTCGTCCCAGGACGCAGGTACCAATTTGCCATTTTCGCGAATGTACGGACGATCCAGTCGCTGACGACGTAAACCATCACATGCAAAGCGGGTTTTGTCTGAAATCCACTCTTCGTTCACGTCTTCGTTCAAACGCGGCAGGACCCGCATGACTTCTGAGCCACGGGCATCAACGCGGATGTTGGAGCCGACGGCGTCCATGACATCAACAGTCTCTGTTTTCTTGAGTTCCCAAGGACGTGCAACAAAAGCATATGGCTTTGATGTCAGTGCGCCGACTGGGCATAAATCGATAACGTTGCCTGAAAGCTCAGAATCAACGGCCTTTTCGAGGTAAGATGTGATCTCAGCGTGTTCGCCGCGACCCAACATCCCCATATCCGTGATGCCTGCGATCTCAGTCGTGAAACGGACACAGCGCGTGCAGTGAATACAGCGTGTCATCACTGTTTCGATCAGCGGTCCCATTTCCTTGTCTTCAACGGCACGCTTGTTTTCTTTGTAACGTGAATGATCAAGACCATAACCCATAGCCTGGTCTTGAAGGTCACACTCGCCGCCTTGATCACAGATCGGGCAATCAAGGGGATGGTTGATCAGCAGGAATTCCATCACGCCTTTGCGCATCTTGTGCACTTCGGGGGTATTCGTGTGAATAACCATGCCTTCGCCGACAGGCATTGCACATGAAGCCACTGGCTTTGGTGCACGCTCTAGGGCGACCAGACACATCCGGCAGTTGCCGGCAATGGATAGACGTTCGTGATAGCAAAATCTTGGAATCTCAATTCCAATTTGCTCGCACGCTTGAAGGACCGTAAGGCCGGCGTCGACTTCGACTTCATTGCCGTCGATGGTCAGTTTAGGCATTTGTTGTCCTCAACCTTCACTACGTTACTCAGCGGCGACGGGCTGTGCGCCGCGTCCCCGTTCTTCCATCAAAGGACGGAAGTGACGAATTAATCCCTGGATCGGCCACGCTGCGGCGTCACCCAACGCGCAAATCGTATGACCTTCAACTTGCTTGGTAACCTCTTCGAGCAAGTCGATTTCAGCTGGCGTCGCATCGCCTGCACAAATCCGCTCCATCATTCGCCACATCCAGCCAGAACCTTCACGGCACGGTGTGCACTGTCCGCAGCTCTCGTGCATATAAAAGCGAGAAAGTCGGGTAATCGCGCGAATGACGTCAGTTGATTGATCCATAACCATCACAGCGGCTGTTCCAAGACCGGAACGAACTTCGCGAAGTGAATCAAAATCCATGAGAACCGTTGAAGACATTTCCTTGGTCAACAATGGCACCGATGCACCGCCCGGAATGATTGCCAGCAGGTTATCCCAACCGCCCCGCACACCACCGGCATGCTTTTCGATCAGTTCCTTCAAAGGAATGCCCATCTCTTCCTCAACAGTACACGGCTTGTTAACGTGCCCAGAGATATTGAAGAGCTTGGTACCTGTATTGTTTGGACGGCCAAGGGCGGCGAACCAATCTGCACCACGGCGCAGGATATCCGGCACAACGGCAATACTTTCAACGTTGTTCACTGTGGTTGGGCAGCCCCAAGCGCCGACGTTTGCTGGGAATGGCGGCTTCATACGCGGCTGACCTTTTTTGCCTTCAAGGCTCTCGATCATCGCGGATTCTTCACCACAGATGTAAGCACCCATGCCACGGTGAATATAGAAATCGAACTTAAAGCCCGTGCCACATGCATTGTCGCCAATAAGCTCGTTCTCGTAGGCTTCATCGACAGCGCGCTGTAGGGCTTCAGTTTCACGGAAGAACTCACCGCGCACATAGCAATATGCTGCGTTCGCCTGCATCGCAAAACTGGCAATCAACGCACCTTCGATAAGCTTGTGCGGATCATTACGCATGATTTCACGGTCTTTACACGTCCCAGGCTCACTCTCGTCCGCGTTGATAACCAAATAATGTGGACGTTCGCCGACGTCTTTCGGCATAAACGACCATTTCATGCCCGTTGAGAAGCCCGCACCACCACGACCACGCAGGCCAGATGCCTTGACGTTCTCAATGATGGTTTCGCGGCCCAGATCAACGAGTGCCTTGGTGCCGTCCCAGACGCCGCGTGCGCGTGCGCCTGTTAAGCCAACGTCTTCAAGGCCATAAATGTTTCTGAAGATGCGATCCTGATCTTTCAGCATCAGCTATTTACCTTTCCAGCTGTTTTCTGGGCGCGTAAGTCTTCTTGATGCGTCAGACTGGTCAATTCACCCAATGGCTCACATGTAAATCTTGCCAATTGCGACCCCGTTTTTGGTGTTTTTCCAGCGCGCAGCTCGTCGAGAATCGCTGCCGTACCTCCACTATCCAAATCTTCATAGTAATCGTCATTGATCTGCATCATCGGGGCGTTCACACACGCACCTAAGCATTCGACTTCAAGCAGCGTAAACTCGCCGTCTTCAGTGGTCTCGCCCGAGCGGACACCAAGCTTGTCCTGGCATGCCTTCATGATGTTGTCTGAACCATTGAGCCAGCACGGCAAGTTTGTGCAAACTTGAACGAAATGCTTCCCGATCGGCTTAAGGTTATACATCGTATAGAAAGACGCGACTTCGAGAACGCGAATAGCAGGCATCTCAAGGTATTCCGAGACATACTCGATCGCAGGCATTGGGAGCCAGCCGCCGCATTGGCGTTGCGCAATATCAAGTAAAGGCATCACGGCCGAGCGCTGCGCACCCTCGGGATACTTGGCGATTTCGGCTTCGGCGCGTTTACGGCCTTCAGCGTCAAATTCAAACGTCTCAGGTGCATCGGTCATCGGTCAACCTCCCCGAACACAACGTCAACCGAGCCAATATTTGCAACAATGTCAGCAAGCATATGTCCCTTAGATATAAATTCTGTGGCCTGCAACGAGGCAAACCCGGGTGCCCGGATTTTGCAGCGGTAAGGCTTGTTGGATCCATCCGAGATCAAGTACACGCCGAATTCACCTTTTGGTGCCTCAACAGCAGTATACGTCTCACCCGCAGGCACTTTAAAGCCTTCGGTATAGAGTTTGAAGTGATGGATGAGTGCTTCCATCGAATGCTTCATGTCCGTACGTGAGGGTGGTGTGACTTTATGATCAATTGATTTAGCAGGCCCTATCGGCATGTTATCAATAACTTGGCGGATGATTTTAATGCTTTCTCTCATCTCTAGCATGCGGATGAGATAGCGATCATAGCAGTCGCCGTTCTTACCCACAGGAATCTGGAAGTCATATTTTTCGTAGCCATCATAAGGCTGTGACTTGCGCAAATCCCAGGCAACGCCTGATGCGCGGAGGTTGGCGCCGGTAAAGCCCCAGTCCTGGCACTGCTCGGCATCAATGACGCCAATATTCACTGTACGCTGCTTGAAGATACGGTTTTCAGTCAACAGGGTCTCGGTATCATCCAGAATATCGAGGAAACTTGGGCACCATGCATAGATATCGTCTAGCAGTTCTTGTTGAACGTCCATAGCGACACCGCCTGGGCGGAAGTAATGCATATGCATACGTGCACCACAGGCCCGCTCACAGAACACCATGAGCTTCTCGCGATGCTCAAAGCTCCAGAGCATTGGGGTCATCGCGCCAACATCCATCGCAAAAGCGCTGATGTTCATTAAATGGTTCAATAAACGCCCGATTTCGGCATAAAGCACACGAATTGCCTGCCCGCGTGCAGGCACGCCGATACCAAGAAGCTTTTCAGTCGCGAGCGCAAATGCGTGTTCCTGGCACTGCGGCGATGAGTAATCGAGGCGATCGAAGTAACCGATAGATTGCACATAGGTTTTGTGCTCGATCAGTTTCTCTGTGCCCCGGTGCAGCAAGCCAATGTGCGGATCAGCACGTTCAATGACTTCGCCGTCCATCTCAAGGACAAGGCGCAGCACGCCGTGCGCAGCTGGGTGTTGCGGACCAAAGTTAATATTATAGTTCTTAATCTCGGCCATTACTTCGCCACCTCTTTGGTGGCGTCTTCAGCCTTCTCATCACCCGGGAGCATGCGTTGAACGCCTTCCCACGGGCTTAGGAAGTCAAAGCTGCGGAATTCCTGGGTCAGCTTAACAGGCTCATAGACAATACGCTTTTGTGCGTCGTCGTAACGAACCTCAACATAACCGGTCAGCGGGAAGTCTTTACGCAGCGGATGACCCTCAAATCCATAGTCGGTGAGAATCCGGCGAAGATCAGGATGATCGATGAATGCGACACCAAACAGGTCCCAGATTTCCCGCTCCCACCAGTTTGCCGAGCTGAACAGCGACGTCACGCTGGCAACAGGCGTATCTTCGTCCGTTCTAAGCTTGATGCGGATACGATTGTTATGGGTCATCGACAGCATGTGGTAGACGATTTCGAATCGCTCGTCGTCTTCTGGGTAATCGACACCACATACATCCAGTAACGTCAAAAACTGACAGTTCACATCATCGCGAAGGAATTTAATGATCTTAAGGACGTCGTCGCGGTTGATCTCAATAGACAACTCGCCAAGGCGCATAGTGGTACCTGTAACGGCATCACCGAGTGTGTCCTGAACGTATTTGCCCAATTCTTTAAGAGCTTGATCCATAATCATCCGTAAGCAGTTTGGTTGAAGTCTTAACGGAACAGTGTTCCGGTGCGTTTAATCTTTTTCTGTAATTGCATGACGCCATAAACCAGCGCTTCTGCTGTCGGTGGACATCCAGGGACATAAACGTCAACCGGGACAACCCGATCACATCCACGAACCACGGAATAAGAATAATGGTAATAGCCGCCGCCATTCGCACATGATCCCATTGAGATCACATAACGAGGTTCAGCCATCTGGTCGTAAACCTTACGAAATGCAGGGGCCATCTTGTTGGTCAGTGTACCCGCCACGATGATGACATCGGATTGGCGAGGACTTGGACGCGGCACAACGCCAAAGCGGTCTAGGTCATAACGAGAGACGTATGCATGCATCATCTCAATTGCACAGCACGCCAGACCAAAGGTCATCGGCCATAGGGAACCTGTGCGCGCCCAATTGACGAGTTTATCTACGGACGCAATCACGAATCCCTTATCTTGGAACTCACCTGTCACTTGACGGAGAATAGCATCTTGGTCCGCGCCTTGTGGTAAGGGGGCCAAGTTCGAATCAGTGTTGTTGCTTACTCCCATTCGAGAGCTCCTTTACGCCATTCGTAGACGAAACCAATTGTTAAAATGCCGAGGAATACCATCATCGACCAGAATCCAAAGACGCCAATGTTACCGAGCGAGATCGCCCAAGGGAACAGGAAGGCGACTTCGAGGTCAAAGATGATGAATAGAATAGCGACGAGGTAGAAGCGGACATCGAACTTGTGGCGAGCATCGTCAAACGCTTCAAAGCCACACTCATATGCGGATGATTTTTCGGCGTCAGGTCGCTGTGGTGCAACGATAAATGATCCCAATACAGCAACGCAGGCGATCGCAGTTGCGATACCTAAGAATACCAATATCGGAAGATACTCGCTTAGTAAGTCTTCCACTATTCCCCTCTCCCCGGATTAACCCCAGTCATTAATCATGCAATTTGTCTGTAAAAATGCACGTATTGCCCTAACAGTAGGCATAATAGGTATGACCCACAAAAGGTCATTTATCAATGTTATAACTTCTTGGGATGTGTGATTTTTTTGCATAAAGAAGGATTAGTGAACAATAAGTTTGCTGAAGCCAAAACAAATACCGTTTACACATGATCGTGTGGACAGCAAGTAAGCCACTTTAGCTCAGAACCTTGATCTTTCAGACAGAATATGATGTCCATTTTTTGGCTAATTTAGATAGTTTACTGTCCGGTTTCATGCACAACAATCATCGCCATCTTGTATTGGTGGACATGGAACGGTTCCATATGAACAGAAAACGCAGCAATCTCCAAGTTTTGGCTTTAGCACTACCTTGCAACCTTTGCAGTCATAAAACCACTGGCAAGCGTCAGTGGGCATCATCTCAATTTCGGCATGTCCGCACTTTGGACACGTGATTTCAGATTCTAAAGTTATGTTTGTCTTTGGCGTTTCCATAGTGCGTATCCTGTTAAGATGAGAAATGACTCAAGGATAGGGAGAAGAAAATAGTCGAGCACACCAAGCAATGATGAAAAGCCCTCTGCGCCAAGGAATACGACCAGAATAGGCGTGAAACAGCAAAGTGCAAATATAATAGTCTCGACTAAACCTACTTTGAGAAGTGAGGTGTTTTTCATTAGCTCTTCAAGCCTGAAGGAAGTTTCATAGATAACGTAGCGTCTGACAAAAGCATTGATTCAGCTCCTTAAGTATTAGAATTGTGTTAGGATAGGACCTGTAGTCACTAAAGGTGCAAGGATTTTCCCATGAGTAACATTTCAAGCTTACGAGGTATGTTAATTGGAGAATTATCCCGACGTACCGGTGTCAACATAGAGACCATCCGTTATTACGAACGAATTAGTATAATGCCAAACCCAACGCGAATTTAAGCGGCCATAGGCTCTATGATGAGGAGCAGATGAAGCATTTGGTTTTTGTGAAACGAAGTCGAGAACTTGGATTTAGTCTTGAGTACATTAGGGAACTTATAACGCTAGTTGATGTTGGAGCCTTCACCTGCGCCGAAGTGCACACGATCGCAACGTCTCACTTGAAGAATGTGAGGCAGAAGATAGTAGATTTAAGGCGCATGGAGCGGCTACTCAAATCTATGGCCGATGAATGCAGTCGAGGTGATGTTCCAGAATGCCCGATCATCGACATCTTGTCGCGACCTCTTGATTTATAAGAAAATGGGCGACTGGAGACGGCTCCAATGCCTGGCAGCCGTCTCCAGTTGCATCGTGATGTGTGTTTAAAGCATTCGTTTTACTGCAGCGTAATCACCCCTTACGCGCAACGTCACGTTGACATCCTGCTTGGTCCTGTTGCGCCAGAACTAGCCATGATTGCCATCGAAAGCAGCTATCAATGAACCTGATTCACCGGGTACTCCACGACCTTTCTTATAGCTGATCGACTTGCCGCCGCCGTCTCCGTGTAGGTCAAAATTGGCAACACCGCCTTCAACGGTCCAATCGAACTCAGCGACGGCCCCTTTCTTCATTGTAAGCTTCACTTCAGCACCCTGACCGGGGGCCAATGTGACTGTAATCTTATCCTTCCAAGCCAATTCAGTGGTCTGTGCCATAGCTGATTTGATAAATAGGGCAGAGACGATTGAGTTGAAGAGACACGATTGCTGATCAGAGTTTGATTTTGTTGCTGGTTCAGATGGAGACTGATTTTGGAGGTCTCTTAAACGATCTGCTTCTGCTTCTTGTTCAAGTTGCTTCTTGATTTCATCCATTTCACCAAGCCCCAATGCGCCACCGATACCAGTCGGATCAATAGCGTACTCTGCGGGCAGGATAACGGTTACCAATATCGCAATCGCAGAAATAAAGGCGATGATTGATGAGCGAATGAGTTGCCTTAGTCGGCAATTCAGCACGTGTTGGAATATCTTCGTTATACATGTTTTATATCCTTCTTGCTTAGGAAATGGCATAGCCGGTGAGGTGGAAGCCAATCAATGTGAAACCGGCACCCATCATGATGACGTTGGCAGTGTAGGCGTGACGTAGAAAGCTGGGATGACGCCGCCACCAACCCATCAATACGAGGATTGCGCCAAGCGCCAATAATTGTCCGATTTCGACACCTACATTGAATGCCAATAAATTAGGGACAAGGCCGTCTTTGGCGATGTCATACTCAATGATTTTTGATGCCAAGCCGAAGCCATGGCAAAGGCCAAAAATCAACGTCGCCAGCTTTGTATTAGGCTGTACACCAAACCAACGCTGGTAAGCGCCGATGTTATCGAGGGCTTTGTAGACAATTGAGAGACCGATGATGGCGTCAATAATGAAACTATTGATTCCAAAATCAAATATCACGCCGATAAGCATTGTGGTTGAGTGGCCTATCGCAAAGATCGTCACATAGATTGCTATGTGTTTCATTTGGTAAAGAAAGAAAATCACTCCGAACAAGAACAAGATATGATCATATCCTGTCATCATGTGTTTTGCGCCCAGGTAGGTGAAGGGTATCAAGAGGACACCATAAACTTCCTGGATGTAGCCCTTGTCGCCATTGGCGACCGCATGAGCAAAAACAGGATCTGCAAATGTGAATAGGATCGCTAGTGTGATTCCAATAAAGAATAGGCATCGACTTGCAGCAGAAAGTGGCCAGCCGTCACCCTTAGGTGATGTTTGTGACATGTAATTATTCCGTATTTGATTGATTAAAAAAGGCCCTTATCGGGCGACTAACTGCTTTGGCAGCGAGATCAAATGCGGGGCGGTCGATCAATACTGAAGGATAAATGATCAACAAGTGAGGTCGTGGAAATTGATTGCCGGTCATTGAATGAATTAGGGAGCGTTTTGCTTAGTATTATAGAAATCCCGGGCACGTCGTGGGAATGATCAGCCAGATTATGGTCATACGAGTGATTGAACGTCCGATCTTTAGGATGATCGATGTCGTTAGCATGCCCGTGATTATGCAAATGACCAGATTCCGCTGCATCTTCCAACACAATAGGATAAATTATCTCGTTCGTTTGTGCATGAGCAATAGGACCAAGTGTTGTTGCCAGCAGCATTAGTAACGCGAGTAATCTCCGGTAGGTCTTGAATTTTTTAAAACGAACGGCGTCGATTGCCCTCTTTCTCTTCATTATCACATCTATGAAATAGTTTATATTTAGGCAAGTTCTTTATTGATACTTCGGCGGCGGATAAGAGATCAATGCACTCGATAGAGAATGTGGTAAGAGCTCAAATTCTATAATTGGATGGACGTTTGCTTGAGATGAGACTCGGATTTGAGAATATTCATCACTAAGAAAACACTTTCAGCCACAGATTTTTATAATCGATGTCTTTTTCATGTTTCTTGGAGATTTATATGATGCAAATTCTCATTTGCACTGAGAATACATAATTTTAAGAAAATGGCGGGAGTGACGGGACTCGAACCCGCGGCCTCCGGCGTGACAGGCCGGCGCTCTAACCAACTGAGCTACACCCCCTAACCAGGGTCGCTAACACCGTAAAGCATCAACGGAAGCGATGATCTAAAGCACCCCTATCATGGTGTCAAGCTATGACAGCGCAGGTAATGAAAAACCTTGTCGATAACTCAACATTGAGCAAATGCAGGTTTACTGAATTGTGTTAATGATCGCGCCATTATATTGAGCACCCCATGCTTGGGACTTGTTGCTCAGGACCACGCCTAGTCTTCGAGATCATCAGCATCGCATCGACGAGCTCCCGGTCCCACTTAGTTTCTTGACCCATACGCAGGTTATCAAGACGCCCCCGATATTGAAGTTCGCTTGATTTTTTGAAATCAAAAAAGTCTGGCGTGCATACGGCGCCATAAGCCCTGCCCACGGATTGATCTTCATCGATCAGATAAGGAAAGTTAAAGCCATATTGCTTTGAGAATAATTTCATCTTGGGCGGTGAATCCTGCACAACGCTTTGATCGTCATTTGACATGACTGCGAGGACGTTGATTCCCTACTCCATAAGCGCGTCTGTATCGGCTGATAGCCTCTTAGCTATCTAGTGGCAGTGATTGCAGATGAACGCGATCAGGAGGCCTTGCTCGCCGAGTTGCGCCTGCATCTCGTCATCCTGCCCATCTGGATCGCTGAGCGTGAAATGAGGCGCTTTCCATCCAAAGTCGCCGATTGGTGTATCAAGCAACATATCAATTCTTACCTCGTGTCATGAGAAACAGTCACGATGACTTTGTACACGAGTAGACATGGCAACATCCGTCAGTTGAGAACTGACGGGACGTAGAGCCATAATTTAAGGTGAATGGTGGGCGATGACGGGCTCGAACCGCCGACCCTCTCGGTGTAAACGAGATGCTCTCCCAGCTGAGCTAATCGCCCATTCGACGGTTGATATACTTCGGCGCGCAGCTTTCAGCAACCCCTGAAATGCATCCTAAAAAGAAAACGCCGGCCACAAGGGCCGGCGTGTTCACAAGATATAAAAACGTCGATTAGTTGACGGCGTCTTTAAGACCTTTGCCAGCTTTAAACTTAGGCTGTTTAGAAGCTGGAATCTGGATTGTCTCACCCGTACGTGGGTTACGACCTGTTGTTGCTTTGCGGTCAACGACGGAGAACGTTCCGAAGCCAACGAGACGGACTTCACCACCACCCTGCAAAGAACTTGTTACGTTATCAAATACCGCATCAACGGCTTTGGTTGCATCGGCTTTCGTCAAGCCTGCGGAATCCGCAACTGCGGCGACGAGATCATTTTTATTCACGGCTCATGCCCCTTTTTAAGGTTTGAGAATATAAGTTACATCCGCTTTCCTGAGAAACAACATTTAGCTCCCAAGAAGCGGCGCTCGAGATAAATCTAGTGCGGACGCTCTCTCAGCGTCAATTAAACACCCCCGGAAAACCGCAGAATTCTGGGCTTTACCGATTCGAATCCCGTAACCCTCAGGAAACAAAGCGTTATTTGGTATGGCTTTTTTTAGTTATTTTTGTCGATTTGACTCAAATATGGCTGTAAGCCGCAGAATTCTGCGGAAAACACGCGAATCAACAGTTCCGATTCGAATGTATAAAATTTTTATAGAATGGATGTTGCCCCCCCCCTCACCCGGTGCTTTGCACCACCTTCTCCCGCGGGAGAGGTTCAATAAAAAAAGGGCGTACCCGAAGATACGCCCTTATCTATTCGGTTCGCTTGGAAGCGTTAGTGTTTCACTAATCCGCTTCCGACATCGTCGCCTGAGCGAGTCGCGAGTGCTGTGGCTTCGGCTTGGTCTGCTTCAGTCCACTCAATCGGTGTCATTGGTGATGCCAATGCGCGCTCAAGAACCTCGTCCACATTCGAGACAGGGATAATCTCAAGTCCCTTTTTGACGATGTCTGGAATGTCTGCGAGGTCTTTCTCGTTATCTTTTGGGATAAGCACGGTCTTAATGCCGCCGCGAAGGGCTGCTAGAAGCTTTTCCTTCAAGCCACCAATGGGCAATACACGCCCACGAAGGGTGACTTCGCCGGTCATTGCAACATCGCGACGAATCGGAATGCCCGTTAAAACGGAAACAATCGACGTTGTCATACCAACACCAGCAGACGGTCCATCCTTTGGTGTCGCGCCTTCAGGCACGTGCACGTGAATGTCGCGCTGATTAAACAGTGTTGGACGGATGCCAAACGTGTGAGACCGAGACTGCACATATGATTTTGCAGCCTGGATGCTCTCTTGCATCACATCGCCGAGTTTACCGGTAATCGTCATCTTACCGCGACCTGGTACCATGACGGATTCAATTGAGAGCAACTCGCCCCCAACTTCAGTCCATGCAAGGCCAGTGACGACACCAACTAAGTCCTCAGCTTCGGCTTCACCAAAGCGGTACTTTTTGATACCTGCGAACTTTTCGAGGTTCTTTACAGTAACTTTGACCTCTTTGGTTTCGCCTTTAAGGATTTCAGTCAGTGCTTTCCGGATCAGATTCGCCAACTCACGTTCTAGATTACGAACGCCGCTTTCGCGCGTGTAATAGCGAATAACGTCTGTGATGGCGGTTTCAGAGATCGACCATTCGCCGTCTTTGATCCCATGCTTCTCAAGCTGCTTTGGAATCAGGTGGCGTTGGGCAATTTCAAGCTTCTCATACTCGGTGTAGCCTGAGAGACGGATGATCTCCATCCGGTCAAGAAGTGGTCCCGGCATATTCAACGTGTTCGCCGTGGTCACAAACATGACGTCTGACAAATCATAATCGACTTCAAGGTAGTGATCATTAAAGGTCGTGTTCTGCTCTGGGTCTAGGACTTCAAGCAATGCAGAGGCCGGATCACCGCGATAATCGTTACCCATTTTGTCGACCTCATCCAAGAGGAACAATGGGTTCGATGACTTCGCTTTTTTCATCGATTGGATAATTTTACCCGGCATCGAGCCAATGTACGTCCTGCGGTGACCGCGGATTTCAGACTCATCACGCACCCCACCAAGCGACATCCGAACAAAGTTACGTCCGGTTGACGCCGCAATGGACTTACCCAGTGACGTTTTACCAACACCCGGAGGGCCTACGAGGCACAAAATGGGGCCGGTTACCTTATTGGTACGTTGTTGAACGGCTAAATACTCAATAATGCGTTCTTTGACCTTTTCCAGGCCATAGTGATCATTATCAAGAATGGCTTCGGCCTCGGTAATATCCTTTTTAACGCGTGTGCGCTTTTTCCAAGGAACACCAAGCATCCAATCAAGATAGTTACGCACCACTGTGGCTTCGGCCGACATCGGTGACATGCTCTTGAGTTTCTTTAATTCGGCCAGAGATTTTTCTTTGGCTTCCTTGCTCAGTTTGGTCTTGTTGATTTTCTCTTCAAGCTCGGCATTTTCGTCTTTGCCGTCATCGGTCTCACCCAGTTCTTTCTGGATCGCCTTGAGTTGCTCATTGAGGTAATACTCGCGCTGTGTCTTCTCCATCTGCCGCTTCACGCGGTTACGGATCTTCTTCTCGACTTGCAGGACGCCAATTTCAGCTTCCATAAAGCCAAGCACACGTTCAAGACGCTCAATAACACTCTCAACTTCAAGCAGTTCCTGCTTTTCAGAGATTTTTATCGCCAGATGTGACGACACAGTATCCGCCAGCTTCGATGGATCATCGATCTGGTTCAGGGATACGAGGACTTCAGGCGGGATTTTCTTATTGAGTTTGATGTAGCTCTCGAATTGCGACACCACAGAGCGGGAAATCGCTTCGAGTTCACGCTCATCACCCAGCTGTTCGGTAATCCGGTCAGCTTTTACCTGAAAGAACTGATCTGTCTCGGTAAATTCATCAATACGCGCGCGCTGAATACCTTCGACTAGAACTTTAACTGTGCCGTCAGGGAGTTTCAGAAGCTGCAGCACCGTGGATATAGTACCAATCTGATAGATATCATCTTTGCCAGGATCGTCCTCGGATGCATTCTTTTGCGCTACGAGAAGGATTTGTTTGTCATCCTTCATCACGTCTTCCAGGGCACGAACAGATTTGTCCCGGCCAACGAAAAGAGGTACGATCATATGCGGGAACACGACGATGTCGCGTAATGGCAGTACCGGAAAATTATCGTTTTTGTTATCTTGGTCGCTAGAAGTCATTAAATCGCTCCGTTGAAGTAATACGAGCACCGCACTCCGTCCATGTGGCCTCTATTCATTAGGCTTGGTTATAGTGAAAGTGGGCTGTTTAACATCGATGTGCAAGGTCAATTAAGACCGTAAATTGCCCTATTTTGCACGAAAATGAGGTTAATTTGAGGATAAATCGCCAATTTTGACTAAAATGGCTGTATTGGGGTGGAACGACAACGCCGTTTACCGGTTAAAGGCAAACGGCGCGACGTAATAGACTGGAAGTACTAAGCGTTTTAGGACGCTGAGGACTCAATTTCACCCTTGGTATCCGCATATATGAACAGCGGCAAGGCACCGTCGTCGACAGTATCTTCATTGATGACGATCTCTTCGACTCCATCAAGGCCAGGAAGATCAAACATCGTATCAAGTAAGACATTTTCCATGATTGAGCGCAAACCACGTGCACCCGTCTTACGTTCGACGGCTTTCTTCGCAATCGATTCGAGAGCTTCATCACGGAATGTCAGTGCGACATCTTCCATATCAAACAAGCGTTGATATTGTTTAACCAATGCGTTTTTAGGCTTGGTCAGGATTTCAATCAGTGCATCCTCATCCAGATCTTCGAGTGTCGCCAATACGGGCAGACGTCCGACGAATTCTGGGATGAGACCGAACTTCAACAGATCTTCAGGCTCAACCAATGCGAGGATTTCACCAGTCTGACGATCCTCAGGGCCATGCACATCAGCACCAAAGCCGATATTTGTGCCGCGACCACGTCCTGCAATAATTTTGTCCAAGCCTGCAAATGCGCCACCACAGATGAACAAGATGTTCGTGGTATCGACCTGTAGGAATTCCTGTTGAGGATGCTTGCGTCCACCTTGCGGCGGAACAGATGCAACCGTCCCTTCCATGATCTTGAGCAATGCCTGCTGTACACCCTCGCCTGATACATCACGTGTGATCGACGGGTTATCGGATTTACGGCTGATCTTGTCGACTTCGTCGATGTAAACAATGCCGCGTTGTGCACGCTCAACATTGTAATCCGCAGACTGAAGCAACTTCAGGATAATATTCTCAACGTCTTCGCCAACATAACCGGCTTCGGTCAATGTTGTTGCGTCAGCCATTGTGAACGGCACATCAAGGATACGTGCCAAAGTCTGAGCCAGAAGCGTTTTACCGCAACCTGTCGGACCCACCAAAAGGATGTTCGACTTAGCCAACTCAACTTCATTCGTTTTGCCGCTGTGGCTCAACCGTTTGTAATGGTTATGAACCGCAACTGAGAGCACGCGTTTCGCGCGTGACTGCCCGATGACATAATCATCAAGCACCTCGCAAATATCCATTGGTGTAGGAACACCTTCGCCGGACTTAACAAGATTAGTTTTATGCTCTTCGCGAATGATATCCATGCACAATTCGACACACTCATCACAGATGAATACAGTCGGGCCCGCAATTAGTTTGCGAACTTCGTGCTGACTCTTTCCGCAGAACGAGCAATAAAGCGTGTTTTTGGCATCGCCACCGCTGCCTGATTTACTGCTCATTTGGACTCCTAGATCCGTTATTCATTTAGAATCGCTATAATACCCGCCGTACCAGGGGCCGTACAATCCCCAATATCAACGTCAGCATAGTTCGTTGTTAGTGATGGCACAGGTTTAAGCTGCGCCATTTGGCTTAGCTATCGTCTTCAGTAGCTTTTGGACGCTCAGAAACGACTTCATCAAGGATACCGAATTCTTTGGCTTCTTTGGCGCTCATGAAGTTATCGCGGTCCATGGCTTTTTCGATTTTCTTCAAATCGTTGCCCGTATGCTCAACATACATATCATTAAGGCGTGCGCGCAAACTCAAGATCTCGCGTGCTTGAATTTCGATATCAGATGCCTGCCCCTGTGCACCACCAGAAGGCTGGTGGATCATGACGCGTGAGTTAGGGAGCGCGTAACGCTTTCCAGGTGTACCAGCACACAACAGCAATGAACCCATGGATGCTGCCTGACCGATGCAGACCGTTGATACGTCTGGGCGGATATAGCGCATCGTATCGTAGATCGCTAAGCCTGATGTGACGACACCGCCAGGTGAGTTGATGTAAAACGAGATATCTTTATCGGGATTCTCGGACTCCAGGAACAATAACTGTGCGCAAATCAAGCTTGCTACATCGTCGTGAACGGCGCCGGTCAGAAAGATAATACGTTCCTTCAACAGACGAGAGTAGATGTCGTAGGCACGCTCACCACGATTGGTCGTCTCAACGACCATGGGGACAAGCGTGTTCATGTAGGTATCAATTGCGTTGGACATCCGGTGTCTCTCCCTAATTTCTATCGCTTCGAGATAGTCTGCGACGCCCCTGTATGCAAGGGTGTTGTTAGATAAACCCGTGGATAATTGCGGAGAAGACCTCTACTCAGCGCTATGCGCTACCTTCTTTCAAGTAAGAGGTTATGTGAATACGCGTATCCCTTCTCCCTTGGGAGAAGGTCAGGATGAGGGGCGCATCGAACTGTTCATATTGTATAATGACCCCTCACTCGGTGCTGCGCACCACCCTCTCCCAAGGGAGAGGTGATGTGGAGTCGACAACAAAAAACCTCTCTCCCGAAGGAGAGAGGTTCTTAATAGCTTTGCTTTTTCTCGGTTAGGAGAAAATTACTCGGCGTCTTTTTTCTTTGCGGCAGCTTTCTTTTTAGGTGCAGCCTTTTTCTTTGGCGCATCTTCGCCGTCATCGCTTTTCTTTTTTGCAGCAGCCTTCTTTTTAGGCGCAGCTTTCTTCTTTTCACTTTCAGCCGTCTCGTTTTCAGCTTCGATCTGCTTGACGAGCTCTTCCATCGTGGCTGGCTTATCCGTGACCTTCACCATTTCAATAACGAAGTCGATGATCTTGTCTTCGTACATTGGTGCAGCAGCTTGCTCGAGCGCCTGTGGGTTGCTCTTGAAGTATTCCATGACCTGTTGCTCTTGGCCCGGGTACTTACGGGCTTCTTGCATCATCGCCTTATTCATATCGTCTTGGCCGATTTGAATGTTGTTGGCACGGCCAATCTCGTTCAACAGAAGACCTAAGCGAACGCGGCGGTTTGCAATATCCTGGAATTCTTCTTGCTGATCCGCATCTGGCTCGATCGTATGTGCTTCTTCGTGATCCTTGCCATCGGCATGTTGTGCGTCAGAACCGTGTTCTTCGTGCTGCCATTGATGAATGATCGACTGGTATTCCTGCTCTGCGAGCTTTGGTGGAACTTCGAAGTCAATTTGATCAGCAAGTTCGTCCATAAGGCGACGCTTAACCAGCATCCGGCCATATTCCTTGAACTCACGTCCCTGCTCTTCACGGACCATTTCGCGGAGCTTTTCCAGATTGTCGGCACCAGCCATTTTGGCAAGGTCATCGTCAATTGGAGATGGCTTGGTTTCGCGAATCTCTGTGACTTTAACATCAAATACAGCGTCTTTACCGGCAAGCTCTTCAGCGCCGTATTCAGCTGGGAATGAAACTTTAACCTCAACATCATCGCCTGCACTTGTGCCGACCAACTGGTCTTCAAAGCCGGGGATGAAGTTGTTTGAGCCAAGCTCGAGGTTGTAATCGTCAGCAGCACCGCCAGTGAACGGCTCGCCATCGACCTTACCAACAAAGTTGATCACAACGATGTCGCCGGCTTTAGATTTGCGTGCTTTGGTAATTGGCTCAGATGTCTTGTTGGCATCTGCAATACGCTGAAGTGTTTCATCAACGTCTTTTTCTTCGACCTTAGGCACCATGCGCTCAACTTTGATTTTCGCAAAGTCAGGCAATGTGATTTCAGGGAGAATATCAAATGACATTGTGTATTCGAGATCTTTACCGTCTTCAAAAGATGTCACGTCGAACTCAGGTTTGCTAACCGGGCGTACACCCTTTTCGGCAACCGCTTGCTCGGCAGAGCTGGAAACAGCAGCTTCAAGCACCTCACCCATGACAGATGGTCCATAGCGCTTGCGTAGGAGACCTACCGGCACTTTACCTGGACGAAAGCCTGGCATGTTTGCTGTTTTTGCGATTTCTTCGAGACGGTGCGCGACCTTCTCTTCGATTTCTTTCGCTGGGAGCACGACTTTATATTCACGGCTCAGACCTTCGGATTTAACTTCGGTAACCTGCATCGGATTTCCAAACACTCATTCGTTGATATCAATGGACGGATAATTTTCTCATCGTTTGTCGCCTCTTCGGAGCTGCGTCGAAAAGATGGTGCGGGTGAAGGGACTTGAACCCCCACGACTTGCGTCACAGGTACCTAAAACCTGCGTGTCTACCAATTCCACCACACCCGCGTTTCACCACCTTGAATACGACGCAAACTCATGCGTCACCCCTAAGCGGTGCGACACTCTACTTATTTCACCTTGCCTGTCAAACGTTGAAGAAAATGAATGGATTAATGTCTCTTATTGAGAAGGATTAACCCTTGAAAAGTGCGCGCATTGCACTGGATGTCGAGACTTTGCCGCGAGACTGATAAGCTTCGTGATTATCTTCAATTTTACCCAAGTGATAGAGGTAATTGACCATGATTCCAGCTGATTGGTTGAGGCCATTCACGGACGTATCGCCAAGCCAATTCAAACGTTCAATACGTGCACCATTCGAAAGATGAAAATTAGCAACGGGATCAGCTGCCCTGCCCTCACGGCGCTTTTCTTCAATCAGGTAACGCGCGCAAAGGCGCATCAATGGGGCTTTTACGGCATCAGAGACTGCTGTGTCTTTATGCCAATCGGGTTTCGTGAGGATATCCTTCACGGCACCTTTGAGGCCTGTATCTTTGCTATATACAGCCTTCAAAGCTTTGCGTTCTGCTGGCAATAATATCTTTGGGTCACCGACGGCAAACAGGCCTTCAAGCCATTTCCTAAAACCAGGTATTGGTGACAAAGTTGAATACGCTTTCAGGTTCGGAAACTCTTCACTGAGTTCGCCAACAACGCGTTTGATCAGGAAGTTACCAAAGCTGATTCCCGCCAGTCCTTGTTGCGCGTTCGAGATCGAATAGAAAATTGCGGTGTCCGCATCGCCTGGATTCTGCACCGGCGCGTTTTCGTCCAGCAATTCCTGAACATTGCCAGCAATCCCATCTACGAGGGCCACTTCAACAAAAATCAGAGGCTCGTTCGGCATCCGGGGATGAAAGAACGCAAAACATCTTCGATCTGAGTCCAACCTGTTTTTAAGGTCATCCCAACCTGCAATCGCATGAACGGCTTCATAAGCGATCAGTTTTTCCAAAATTGTTGCAGGAGTCGTATCCCAGGAAATTTGCTTCAATTCCAGGAAATCGACATCAAACCACGAAACAAGTATGGCCTTTAAATCACGCTCTAGGGCTTTGAGGGCACGGTCTTCGCGTGAAAAGCGTAAAAGCTCCGCGCGCAGATCGACCAGAAACTTAACCCCATCCGGGAGTGCGTTAAACTGTGTCAGAAGTTTTGTTCGTGGTGCCTCGAGTGCTTTGCGAAGAAGATATTCAGCATCACGTCGATCATTGTCGTCTTCGGATAATTGAACAGCATCAATAGTGGCATCGACTTGACCTGTGTCTGTATCAAACTCATGTGCCATTGTGCTCAAGAAACGTTTTCGACCTGTCTCGTCTAATGCCAGGTATACTTGACCAAGCTTTGCCGCTTCGGCCCGTGCCGAGACTTCGCCGCCTTTGTTGTTCAAGCAAGCCAGCATCTGCGTGCGGAGCGTGCTGAGGTCAGAATCAGGAAGATTGGGCCGAGCCATAGCCGTCGATAGGTCATAGCTCGTGCCAGCAATCGCGCGCCACCCGTCGCGCAGATTGTTGATCGTTCGGTCTAGAAAGCTTGTTGGTTCAACATCCATAACACTTAAAGTGCATTCATTATGTGGTTATTTCAAGGCGTCCTTTGTGACAATTAGAATTCTGGACGGTTTATTTTTTATCGAAACTTGTGACACCGTTCCAACTGCTTGGCGGCGGTGTTTTCATATGCAACTGGCATCTCTCCAGAAGCGACTGGACGACTCTGTCATCAGGGACTTCAGCTTTTAATTTCATGAGAACAATCTCGGCTTGATCAAAGTCCTGATGCAAATAAAAGTCGAAAGCTTGTTCGTAATTTGACGCGTGTTTTATTTCTTCTTTGCTGAGCCCGAATGCAACGAACTCGCCCCGCTCACCAATGAGCTCATAAAGTGTCACAGGAATACTTGTTCCCTTGGCTTCAACAATATCGACGCGACGGAACAGGAACTCACTCGAGGCTTTTTTGCTTATCACATCACTCACAAGAATGCTCGTACCGTAATACTTGTTCAGCCCCTCAAGGCGTGCCGCCAAATTTACATTGGGCCCAAGGCAAGTGTACTGCATGCGGTCCCGTGCGCCCATATTACCGACAAGAGCGTCGCCGGTATGAAGTCCGAATCGTGTACGCATAATTTGCGCGCCACGCTTTTTCGAGTTCTTCATTCAAGTCCTCAGAAACAGCAAGTGCTGACAGTGCGCCGCGGCATGCATTGTCGACGTGGTGGTCGTCATCCGACGGCGCATTCCACATCGCCATGATGGCATCGCCAATAAACTTATTGACGGTGCCCCTATTTGTCTGAATAGCAAAAGTCAGCCGCTCAAAGTATTCCGAAGTTTATGACATGACTTCTTCGGGAGTCATTTTTTCGGTCAGCGTGGTAAAGCCCTCAACATCCTTAAACAACAAGGTTACTTCACGCTTCACGCCGCCGACTTCTAACTGTTCGCCAGATTGAATGAGATCGCACACAAGCTCTCGTGGCACATAGCGTACGAAAGTCTCAAGCGCGCCACGCATGCGTTCCATCGAGTTTCTTAAACTTTGTATTTCATCAAAAGGTGATTGGAATGCTTCAATCGGCGAGAGGTTCATCTCGGTGACGCGGTCCGCCATTGCCCGCAGTCTTATGATGGGAACAGCGATCCATCCTGCCAGTGCAGCCACGCCCCAAACGGCAAACAACAGAACGACCCCTGCTATGATCAATGAATGATACAGCGTGGTGACGAGTTTGCCGGTAAAATCATCAACAGCCGCGATGCTGACAATTTGCCATAGCGTTTTACTGTCTGCACCTAATGTCTGGAAAAAACCAATATAGTCATTCCCATCAACCGTAAATTTAATCTCAGGTTCTTGATGTTCTTGTTAGATAGCCTTGGCAGCACGTAGTCGAGAATCTTTAATCCTGTCCGCCGATACGAGACGGAGTGCATCATATTTATCATGATATTCGACGATCTTATTATGATCTGTATGGGCAATCATATCACCATCGATATCATAGATCGCGACAACACCATTCTCACCAGGCGCAACTTCATTGGCTAGGTGTGAAAGTGATGTGAGCGGCAGATCAATACCCACAGTTGCACCAGGAAAATTATGGATGGTGGCAGAAATCGTCACGCCGGGTTTGCGAAGGCTAGAGAATATATATGCTTTTGTTATCGATGCTTCACCCGAAGCTTGAGCATCAATATACCATGCCCGAACACGCGGGTCGTACCTCGAAATTGTAGGTCTATTTTTTCACCTGCATCGATTTCATCGCCATTTACATCAAAATACCGCTAAGTTTGAGTTCGAACATCCATCCCCTTTAGAGGTTGAATGATGCGCCACCCTGTCACGGTATATTTAGGGACACCGGAAATATTGCGCATCTTTCCATCTTCATCGACAAATTTCACGGATTGGACAAAAGATCCATCCGGAAATCCAAAGAAGATGCTGTACATTTCAGGTGAAACGATGAGTACGGCTGTGAGTACAGCTTGGATAATTTCAGGGGTCTCTTGTTGAAAGATTGATCCGGGAAGCGCGGCAATAGATTTACTCGTACCAAAAGATTTATCGACGAGCATGTCGACCTCGCGTTTAACCAATTCAGCAGAATGGCCCATGCGGACTTTCGCGACTTCAAGAATTGTATCTCGGCTCTCCATGAAGTTGAGGATGGCAACGATAGAGACAGCTAGAACCGTGAAAACCACAAACGAGGTTGTGACCGTAATTCGAATAGGGAAATTCACTGGCTTCATAGGAAATACCGAGACTGTGTCATGCAGGATTATTATCCGTGTACACTAGTTAAACTAGTATACGTCAACTTATCTATATATACACGAAAATATCTCGGATAATACACGCGGCAGTTCATCTGCAATATCTTCGGCGATGAGGCCTGGGCCGAATGATGTTCCGGCTTTCCCATGACACCAAACTGCAGCACACGCGGCTTCGAACGAAGGCGCACCTGCTGCCAATAGCCCGCCAATTATACCCGCGAGCACATCCCCTGCCCCTGCAGTGCCTAACGATCTGGGTGCATTTGCATTAATCGCGGCACGACCGTCTGGTGCAGCAATAATCGTATCTGCACCTTTGAGAATAACCAAAGCCCCACTTTGTGATGCGGCAGCTTTCGCACGTGTAAGCTTGTCACCTGCCACATTGAACAGGCGTTTAAATTCACCTTCATGAGGTGTCAGAACCGCTGACCCTTGAATGGCATCAAAGAGCTCGGATGGATTGTCTGCGAAGACACTAAGTGCATCGGCATCAAGTACAACAGATCGTTTTCCGGTCATGAGTGCACTCAGAACCATCGATTTTGTTTCATCGCTGATCCCAATGCCTGGGCCGAGCACGACGGCATTGCGCCTTGGATCGCGGAGTGTATCTGCAAAATCAATGCGGGCTTCAACGATGTTGCCGGGGTCGCCTGCGAGATAAACCTCTCTTGCGGCCTCAGGCACTGACAGCGTTACAAGACCAGCCCCAATGCGACGCGCTGCCCGTGCTGCCAATCGTGCGGCGCCCGACATTTCTGCACTTCCCGCGACAACAAGGTGACCACGGTCGTATTTGTGATCAGTTGCGGTTTGCTTGCCAAAAACCTGATCATCCCAAAGGGCGGGCGTATTTTCAGTTATTTTTGGTTTGATGATGTCCAATACAGTTTCCGGAATACCAATATCAACAACCGTAATCTCGCCACAAAGACCACGCCCTGGATACAATAAATGCCCGGGCTTTTTCCGAAAGAACGTGACCGTTTCAATTGCAGGAAGCGTTGTGCCTAAAACATCGCCGGTATTGCCATTCAGGCCGCTCGGCAAATCAACAGCGATCGAAGGTATGCTCAAGTCGCGTGCCGCATTCAAAACGTTGGCAATGGGCCCTTCGATGTCGCGGGTTAGGCCCGCACCAAACAACGCATCAATGATAATGCAATCTTCTTCCAATGCAATGGGCCATAGAGGCTCAATCACGCTATCCCAGCGCTTGTAATTCGCGCGCGCATCACCTGTTAGGTCTTCGGGGTCACCCAAGGCCGCAATTCGAACCCGATACCCGCGCTTTTGCAGATACCTCGCCGCCACATATCCATCACCACCATTATTGCCAGGTCCGCATAGAACGAAGATTGAACGTTCCCCTGCCACCCGTGCAGCGTGGTCCGCAACGGCTCTGCCCGCACGTTCCATGAGCTCAAGGCCGGGTGTGCTACCGTCAATTGCCAACCGATCAGCTTGGCTCATCTGTTCAACACTGAGAAGTTCGTTTGTCATATGGGAATCGTACACAAGTCTTGGACAGAGCAAAAGTATCAAGCTGGCTCCTTGACCTTCAGACGCGTTTCGACAACTAAAGGCGTATATGAACAAGGTATCTTAAATCATGCGAGTAAGCGTTCTCGGCGCAGGCGTCATTGGCGTCACAACGGCGTACTTTCTGGCCAAAGATGGTCATGAGGTAACGGTCATTGACCGTGCCGATGCGGCTGCGCGTGAAACCAGCTTTGCCAACGGCGGGCAGATATCGGTTAGTCACACTGACCCTTGGGCATCGCCTGATAATCTTCGGAAAGTCATAAGCTGGCTGGGTGACCAAGATGCACCATTGGTGTTCAAGCCGTCACTCGACCCTGCCCTCTTAAAATGGATTTGGCTTTACTTAAAAAACTGTACGACGGCGCGGGCTGCGCTCAATACAGAGCGGATGCTGCGTATTGCGGCGTATAGTCAGAATGTCTTTAAGGATATTAGAAGTGACGTCGACGCGCCTTATGATGCACGCCACACGGGGATCGTTCACATTTACCGTCAGGCAAAAAGCTATACGAAGGCCTTGAAACAAGCCGAGGCTGTGACGGCTTTGGGGATTGAGCGCGCGCCGATTAGTAAGGATCTTGCTTTGGAAATTGAACCGAACCTTAGCCATGCAATGGATAGCCTGTGCGGCATCATCTATGCGCCCACAGACGAGAGCGGTAACGCACGTGTGTTTACCGAAAACATTGTCGCCGCGTGCCAAAAAGTGGGCGTCACGTTCCGGTTTCATGAAACGGTTCAGGAACTTTTGTCAGATGGTACGTGTATTTCTGGTGTGCGGACGGATAAAGGCGAGATCACATCAGAACGTCTGGTCGTTGCGATGGGGAGCTATTCTCCACTTTTGCTGCGTTCGTTAGGAATCAAATTGCCTGTGTATCCTGCCAAAGGATACTCGGTGACGCTGCCCGTCGAAGATAAGCATCTGGCTCCTATCACGGCACTTATCGATGATGAAAAGAAGTTGGTGTATTCCCGCCTTGGCAACAGACTGCGCATTGCTGGCCTGGCTGAAACTGTTGGCTACGATACCAAAATACATGATGCGCGCGCACGTCTCGTATTGTCAGGTGCGCTAGAGTTGTTTCCAAATGCAGGAGATATAAGCCAAGCAACGTACTGGACGGGCTTGCGCCCTCAAACTCCAGACAGTGTGCCCGTATTAGGGGCGACACCGTTAAAAGGACTGTATCTGAACACGGGACACGGCACGCTCGGATGGACGATGTCTGCCGGGTCCGCGCGTGTTGTTGCGGATATCATCAACGACAGGACGCCTGAGATTAATATGTCTGGGCTTGGTTTCAATCGGTTTCGTTAAGCCGTGCTGCTTTGTATCAAGCGAGGCTATCAAATTATTGTAATCACTGGATTCCGGCCTGCGCCGGAATGACGTGAATTTATAGAGGTGTCGTCACCCCGGCAAAGGCCGGGGTCCAGGGCGACAGTCCTACCACAAGCGGCCGGTTGATCCGAGCAAGATTGTGATGACACCGAGTACGAGGTTGGTCAGAACGATTTTGCGAATACGTTCCAGATTAGCTTTCGCATCTTCCCAATTCTCTGCCGCAACAGCTTCACGGAACAGCGCGTAAGGCTTCATATACAGATAGATGAACAGGACAATCATCAACCACCCAGTTCCATGCATCCAATGGATATGCAGACTGGCACCTCGGAAGCCCTGAAAGTCGACAAAGATCATCCAATACCCGGTTGAAGGTAATGCGACGGCGGCAATCCAGACCCAATGGAAGAACCTTGCAAACACGCGGTCCCAAAGCTTCAAGCGTTCCGGTGGTGGTTCAATCCCGGGTACGCTTGGACGTAGTACTTGATAAGCGAAGAACATGCCGCCAACCCACAACACGGCGAACAAGGCATGAGCGCCCAGCATAAATGGTGAAAGATCAGTCATAAGTTTATTTCTCCAGCTCTTTGGCGAGCTTACGTATTTCAGTGGCGGCTTGGCTTGACCGTTCGCTCTCGGTAACGCCCATGCCATCCATCATTGAGGCAGCAAAGGCGACCCGATTGCCGAGTGCATTTTTCGTCATCTTGAGTTTCTTGTCTTTAAGCATTTCACGAACTTTATCGACAAGCCGGGACCTTGGCGGTACCCGATTGAGAACAAGGCGCGCTTCGGACCCCTGCTCCACCGCAAACTTTACCGTGGGTTCCGTTGCCCAAACGTCCATGAGTGAAGGCTGAACAGGTATAACGACCATTGATGCAGCACGCATGGCGTTCTTAGTCTCAGTTTCAGTGTGGGGGGTACAATCAATAAGAACGATATCATAATCATTCTTCAGTCGATCCAGCTCGGTGCCTACCCGCCAGCCAGACACATCGCTTAAATGTATCGGGGTTAGCGGCTTGTTGTTTTCACCACGCAAATGGTGCCACGCCGTTAAGCTGGATTGAGGATCGATATCCATCAACGCAACGCGGTACTTTTCCGCCCATGTAACAGCAAGCTGTGCAGCCAATGTTGTTTTACCTGCGCCACCCTTTTGTTGAGCGACGGCAATGATACGTGCAGCCATCGGAACTTCCTTATGAGGTCGATTACTTTGCGGGCAACATTCCGCGTTTCTTTGCCATGTTCGTGAACTTGTTTAGTGTACCGGTCATTTTCATAAACACAGGCTCTTTGTCTGTGATGCCATAGCGCTTCGCCAACCATGCAGGATCAGTATAGGCAATCTTTGTCGAGCCATCTGCGGCCTGCCATGCAACTACCTTAAAGGTAAATCAAGACTAATAGCCGGATTTGATTGCATCAAAGGGGTGCCTAGTTTTGGGTTACCAAAAATCATGGTTTCAGTAGGTGCCAGTGTCATGCCGACTTTCTCGGCACCACGATTATGTTTAATCTGAGAGAATACGGTGATCCCTGCGCGCTCAAGAGCGATTCCCAGGCGATTCAATGTCTTCACAACATCGAAATCAGATGACTTAACAATCAGACCATCGCCATCAGCTTTTGCTGGCTGAACGGTGAAAGCAAGGACAGCAATAATACAGACAGCTGAGAGTGAGCGAATAATTGATGTCATAGTCTGGCTCCTGGTTAATTTGAATTTTTCTTAGCATAGAGATGGGCGTGTTCCAGCTCAATTAAAGTTCCCGTGAGGAATATGTTTGTTAATCGGTCAGTTTGGAAACTACACTGGTCTCGTTGATCAGTGTTTGATGTACGGGACAGCGATTCGAAATCTCATAAATCTTCTGACGCTGCTCGTCGCTCAGGTCACCCTCAATCGCAATCTCGACATTGAATTGATCGACTTTGCCCTCATCGGTCTCACATACCGCGCAATCTTCTGCATGAATTTTATTATGCCGCAATGTGACCCGTGCACGATCCATAGGCCATTTCTTGCGATCGGCATACATACGCATCGTCATCGACTTGCAGGCTCCCAATGCTGTCAGAAGATAATCATACGGCGTTGGGCCACTGTCGTTCCCGCCAACACTTAGCGGATCATCTGCACGTAGCGTGTGGTGTCCGTTAACGGAAACGGCATTGATGAATTTACCTTCGCCGGTTTCCTGGACAACGATACCATCTTCGATAGATGGGACATCATCCCCTTTGCCTTCAACGTGACCCGTACCGATATAACGTTCAGCCCAGGCTGCAATGACATTTGCGCAATAAATCGCGTCAGCACGCTTAGATAAAAGATGGTCCGCATCATCTAACGACACGAAGCTTTTGGGATGCTTTGCGGCGATATAAATTTCCTATGCGTTCTCAATCCCAACGGTATTGTCCACAGGAGAGTGAAATACGAGCAATGCCTTGCCCAATGAGCTCAGGTTTTCGGTGAGCTTTTGGCCACGAATATCATTAAGGAATTGCTTTTTAATTTTGGGGCTGTACCAGATAACGCATAAAAGGTGTTATCATGGATACTATGAGAAAGAG
>ERZ807291.42-NODE-42-length-158625-cov-146.773204_pt1 | contig 158625 bp, 156 predicted proteins | sample MGYA00521257_ERZ807291 | MGnify/ENA primary metagenome ERZ807291 (study PRJEB31413, sample SAMN03169783) | marine metagenome | biome: Marine; feature: Water; material: Subsurface seawater | place: North Sea | collected 2011-04-28 | depth 1 m m ... | reverse complement strand
TTGCCTTGAATTTGCATCAAACGATCTCTGTAAATTGGATGCTCAATGAGGGGTTGGCCGTCAAGAGTTTCATTTTTCATCAAATCTATCAGCATGTTTAATCTGCTCATTGTTGCGTCTGGTGGGGCAAGAGAGCCTCTCTCATGGCCTAATGTGGCATTTGCAACAGCCCAGCCTTCGCCTCTTTTCCCGATGATATTGCCTTCAGGAATTTTGACATCGGTAAAAAATACTTCGTTGAAACCTGGTTTTAAAGTCATGTCTACCAATGGCCTAACCTCAATACCAGGCGTATCCATTGGGATTAATAAATAACTAATTCCGGCATGCTTTGGGGCATCTGGTTCAGTTCTTACAAGACAAAAACACATTTGAGAAAATTGAGCTGTGCTTGTCCAGATTTTCTGACCATTGATCACCCATTCACCATTGATGAGCTCACCCTTGGTTTGAAGACTTGCCAGATCGCTGCCAGCGCCTGGCTCTGAATAGCCTTGACACCAAATCATTTCACCGTGGAGCGTAGGTTTAATGTATCTCTGTTTTTGTTCTTCAGTACCCATTTCAAGAAGTGTGGGAACCAACATATCTATTCCTTGGCCTCCCATTGGTGTAGGGGTTTTCGATTTTGAGAATTCTGATGCAATAATCCTACTTTTTAACATATCAGCTTCGCCACCATAGCCCCCATATTCCCTGGGAACTGACCTAGCAAAATATCCTTTTTCAATTAATATCTTTTGCCATTCGGACCGATGCATTACAGGCCCACTTGACCCTTCTGATTCCGCAAAAGGTGTTTTAGGACCATCTTTATTAAATGTTAGCCCATGATATTGCTTGCAGAATTTTGCAACTTCATCTAAAAATTCTATGTACTCCGGTCCATATTCTAAATCCATCATTTACCTCTTTATTTATTTCGAGTTTTTAAGATTTCTTTGTTTTAACCAGGCCTGCAAATACTTTTTTGGTATTTTTCCTAGGAAGTGCCTTCTAGTACTCTTTGAAAGATGGTAAAGCCTCACCACATATCATCACTACTATTATATTGGCTCAGAGTAATTAATCTTCTATAAAGCCAGCTAATCTTTCATAGGCATTGATAAAATCTTGTTTAAACTCCTGCACCACATCACTGGCAGAAATGCTCTGATTCATTAAGCCCACCCCTTGACCCACCCAGTAGGTTGAAAGCTCTTTTGCACCTTGGTGACCACTTTCAGCGAGCTTCGTGACCTTTGCTAGCGCTGGTTCGGCTACCATCGGCTGCAAGGGTAATGGAAGTGGCTCTGGTGCATCCTTGGCCTCCCATGCCTTTGTCCATTCGGACACTAGCTGTCTTGAGTGCTTGCCTGTTCTACTTCTTGATCTGATAGTCTGACCGGAGTTTGCTGCGATCATCTTCTCTTTAATTGCTGGTGGAACCTCAGATTCTACAGTGGTTAACCAAACTGACCCGCACCACGCTCCTGCAGCGCCCATGGTCATGGCAGCAGCCATCTGTTTACCGGTAACAATTCCACCTGCCGCAAGAATTGGAACATCTCCATAAGGTTGAATGGCTTCATGAACCTCAGGTATTAAAACCATAGTAGGGACACTTCCACAATGACCACCTGCTTCTGTGCCTGAGACCACTAAAATATCTACCCCAGCTTTGACTTGATTGATTGCATGTTCTGCAGTGCCAAGAAGAGCAGCAACTTTTACATTATTATCTTTTCCCATTTGCAACATCCAATCTGGCGGAACGCCTAAAGCATTGGCGATTAACTTAATGGGATGAGAAAAAGCAACATCTAGAAGCGCCTTGGCGCCATCAGCTTTAGTATTTTCTGCCATGTAGGTAGCAGATGGTTTGATTGTTCTGAGTTCAGAGGCCTCGATTCCATGTTTCTCAAGAAGATCTGCTCGAAAATCAGCATATTCTTGAGGAATCATCGACACAAGTTTTCCAGAGTCAAATTTTTGATCTTTCCCAGCCATTTTATTTGGAATTAATACATCAACACCATAAGGCAAGCCATCAATGTGCTCATCAATCCATTTAAGCTCCTCCTCTAATTGATCCGGCTTCATTCCAACCGCGCCTAAAACTCCACAGCCTCCTGCTTTAGACACTGCAACTACAACATCCCTGCAATGAGTAAATGCGACTAAAGGAAATTCAATATCAAGAAGTTGGCAGATTTTTGAATTCATTTTTTACTCTCTGGATAAGAATTTCAATATTTATGTTAGCACTCAGGATACACAAAATGAAATACATCGAGCATAATCATTCCTTGTATTAAAAAACTTTTAACTATGTCAAAAATTAAAATTGATTGCGCAATGATTACCAGAGATCCTGCTGAAGCTGGCGAGCTAAGTCAGCAGCTAGAAGACCTAGGCTATGATGGAGCCTATACATTTGAAGGTCCTCATGAACCCTTCTTACCTCTTGCAGCTGCAGCTGTGGCTACTAAAAGATTAGAATTATTAACTTCAATAGCGGTAGCCTTCTCACGAAATCCAATGACTTTAGCTAATCTTGGGTATGACTTGCAGTTGATGTCTCAGGGAAGATTTACTCTTGGTTTAGGTTCTCAAATAAAGCCTCATATTGAAAAAAGATACTCTATGCCATGGTCCTCACCAGCCAAGAGAATGGAAGAAATGGTTAATGCTATTAAAGCAATTTGGAGCTCTTGGCATGATGGAGAGGAGTTAAACTTTGACGGTGAATTTTACAAGCATACTTTAATGACCCCATTTTTTAATCCAGGAAAAAATCCATTTGGGTTGCCAAAAATCTATGTTGCAGGCGTTGGCCCACTCATGACTCAGGCCGCAGCAGAATCAGCAGACGGTTTCCTTGTCCACCCATTCCATACCACTAAGTTTCTTAAAAATGTTACAACACCATCGCTTGAGAAGGGGTTAGCACTAGCTGATAAGAAAACATTTGATGTCTCAGTCGGTGTAATGATTGCAACGGGAATGAATGATGAGGAGATATCAGCCGCTAGAGAAACCTGTAGAGCCCAGATTGGGTTTTATGGCTCAACACCAGCTTACAAGGTTGTGTTGGAGCAGCATGGCTGGGAGGGCGTGCAACCTGAGCTCAATAAACTAACTAAAAATGGTCAATGGCAAGATATTGCAGCTCTTATTACTGATGAGATGCTTGAAAGTATTGCTGTGAGTGGAACACCTGCGGAAGTTTCCAGGCAAATCTTCGAGAGATATGGCAGTATTGCTGCAAGAATTGCCCCGTCAATTTTTTCCGGTGACCCATCTGTAACTGCTGAGCTTATTAAGTCATTAAAGAGTAATTAGCATAATTAAAATTACTAATTAACTTGAAAGAATGATGCAAAAAAACTTGCTAGGTAGGCTAATGCTTGATTTGAGCGGCCACTCTCTTACCGATGAAGAAAAAATAATCTTACAAAACCCCCAGGTTGGTGGAGTAATTTTATTCTCTAGAAATATTTTTTCTAGGCATCAGGTGATTTCTCTGTGCCAAGCAATTCAAGATATTAATCCATACTTGATTATTGCAGTAGATCAAGAGGGAGGAAGGATTCAGCGTTTAGAAGAGGATTATACGAGATTACCCTCCATGCAAAAATTAGGCCAACTCGCCGCGAAAGACATAGAGACTGGTCTAGCCCTTGCAAACCATTTGGGGTGGTTGATGGCATCAGAAGTTATTGCCTCGGGCCTTGATATCAGTTTTGCTCCAGTATTAGATCTGGACCTCAAAACTAGTTCTATTATTGGCGATCGATCTCTTGGAGAAAATCCTAGAGAGGTCATCGCACTTGCAGACTCCTATATAAATGGCATGAATGAGGCTGGGATGCAGGCCATTGGCAAGCATTTTCCAGGCCATGGAGGCATACAAGCTGACACGCATCTAGAGTATTCTGAAGATCACCGATCGCTCATACAATTGGAGCAGCATGATTTACTTCCCTTTAGCCTGTTGCATAATAAATTGGGTGGCATCATGACGGCTCATGTTTCTTTCCCTGAGATTGATCCCGAGATTCCAACTTTTTCAAAGTTTTGGCTTCAGGAAATTCTAAGAAAAAAAATACATTTTAACGGTGTGATTTTTAGCGATGATCTTTCCATGAAGGGCACTAATTTTTTTGGAGATATAGTTTCTAAAACTCACCAAGCTCTTCAGTCTGGATGTACTATGATTTTGATATGCAATGACCGCGCCGGAGTAAATCAGGCATTAGAATTTATGCTCAATCAGAATATTTCTCAGTCTACCGAGATTCCACTCTTAAAAGCATCTAAATCTCTTACTTGGGATGACTTAGAGCGTGACCCAAGACGGCTGCATGTTCTGGATGAGATTCAGAAACTTAGCCTCAAAGTAGTATGAGTTCTTTACCAGACCTATCTGATCAGTATCCTGATATTACTCAGATCGGTAAGCTTCTCCTAAACCCTTATGGAAAAAAGCATTCCATTTCAGGAGAGATTTATACCGTTTCTTGCGCAGATGATAATTCTATTGTGAAATCTGTTTTGAAAGAAAAAGGAGAGAGCAGAGTGTTGGTAGTAGATGCTCAAGGAGTAGCTCACGCTTCAATGGTTGGAGATCAAATTGCTGAATCTGCATTGCTCAATAATTGGGCAGGGATTGTGATTAATGGGTTTGTAAGAGATATTGAAGCTCTCAAGACTCTTGAATTGGCTATCTTTGCTAGAGGAAGCGTTGCAAAAAAAACTGACAAACAAGATCATGGATTTAAAGATATTATGATTTCATTTGGTGGCGTTGTGATGCGCCCAGGTCATTGGATATATATCGATGAAAATGGCTGGTTAGTTTCTGATAAAAACCTAGAACTTTAATTCTAAATATCGTTTCTGCTTTTGCTTCCATATCTCTTCTATAAAAACTTTGAATTGTTGTCGATACTCATCCTCTTGTTGGAATGTCTTATTTTTTAAGCTATCTGGGATTTCGTAGACCTTGGCCTCAACTTTTGCTTCTCTCATCTCTCCACATAGAAAGTCCCAGGTTGATCTCTTGTCTGAAGCATAGACAACAGTAAAGTCTACAAGCTCACTGACTTGAGGCATGCCTGATAGAGCGATAGCCAAGGCACCAATCTTAGGTTTTAAAAAGTTAGGATAAGGTGAGTTTTGAGTTACCTGTTTTTCATAAGTGAATCTGGTGCCTTCTGCAAAGCTAAATGCAGTAGATGGGTTTCTTGAGAATCTCTTTGCAGCTTTTTGAGCATTCTCATAATCTAATTTTTTGAGCGCTGGATTCTCTTGTATTTGCTTTTGAGAATGCCTGTTTAAAAACGGCATATCGATTGTTTTATGCACTAAAAAAATAATGGGGATCCACTGGAGCTCTTTTTTCATAAAAAATTTTAGTAGAGGCATCTTTTTATGCCCAGCCGCCAAGAGAATAAAGATATCAGCCCATGATTGGTGGTTACTCATGGCTATGTACCAGGCTCCTGTGCTGAGATGCTCAGGAATATTAAATTCCCATTTGAGGCCATGCAGCAAATTGAGAGCTCCAGTAATAATTGCCACGATCTTACTACCTGTTCTGTTTGAGATGGCGCCTAGAAATTTTTTCAATGACTTGTTGGGAATGATTCGAGGTATGTTGATGAGAGTAAGAAATAAAACGCCAATCGATAGAATCAATACAATGGAAATGAAAGCGAGGATGCCAATAAAAGACTTTTTAATCCTATTCATTGTTTTTAATTTTAGACCATATTTTTTCTAATTCCTCGAGAGAGGTATTTTCTAGACCCTTCTGAGAAGTTGCCACTTCCTTTTCCATGGAATGAAATCGAGAAACAAATTTATTATTAGCGCGAGCCAATGCCTCATTTGCATCTATATTTAAATGGCGACTAACATTAATAATTGTAAATAATAAATCTCCTAATTCTTCCTCAGCATTATCTTGATCATTATTTTTAATCGCTACTTTTAATTCCCTGATCTCTTCCTCTACTTTAAGTATCACATCATTGACACTAGCCCAGTCAAAACCTTTTTTAGAAGCTTGTTTTTGGATCCTCTCTGCTCTTAGGGTAGGCGGCATTGAGCTTGGAATATCTTCAAATATTATTTGAGGAAGTTTATCTCGCTTTTCTTCTGCTTTTACAGCCTCCCAGATTACTGCTTGCTCTTCAGCAGACTTAGGAACAGGGCCCGAATTAAATACATGTGGATGACGTCTGACGAGTTTTTGATTTAAGGTATCTGCAACTTCATTGAAATTAAATAATTCTAGCTCACTGGCAATCTGAGATTGAAAGATTACCTGCAACAGAACATCTCCTAATTCCTCTTGGAGATCGGGGTAGTCTTTACGAGCAATTGCGTCTGTCACCTCATAGGCCTCTTCAATTAGGTGCTTGGATAGAGACTCGAAGGTTTGCTCTACATCCCAAGGGCAACCAGTATCCTTGTCTCGAAGTTTTTGCATTGTATCGAGCAAGGATTGAACAGGGAGCATGTTAAAAGCCGCTTATGTCAGCATACCTGGCTTGATGATATTCTGAGGTGCCAAAAATTTGCTCTGCTACGCGAGCTCGTTTGAGATAGAAACCAATATCATATTCATCAGTGACTCCGATTCCGCCGTGCATCTGAATGGATTCATTGCTCACTAAGTGAAGCGTTTCACCTGCTTGAAATTTTGCTAGACTAGAAAGCCTTTCAAGATCATTTGAGCTTTCGTCTGCAGCATGCATTGCAGCCATTACCGCTGATTTTGTTAACTCAATTTCGCAAAACATTTTTGCTGCCCTATGCTGCAAAGCCTGAAAAGAACCAATCGCCACACCAAATTGCTTTCTTTCTTTTAGGTAGTTAACGGTTACCTCAAAAGCTTCTTCCATATTTCCGAGCATCTCAGCAGCCATGGCTATTCTTGCTAGATCCAATACCTTCTCCACTATTTCACCAGCCATATCAGCTGCACCCAAGCAAGCTTCCTGTGACAATTTTAGATTATTCATTGAAATATTGGCATAGTTGCGACAATCAGCAGTAGAAATTTGTGAGATTTCAAGGCCAGCAGAGTCCTTGTTAGCAACAAACACTGATAGGCCATTTGACTCACCAGGTTTTCCAGAAGTGCGAGCAACAATGAGTATCGTGTTAGCGCTAGCACCATCGAGCACAAAGACTTTTTGACCATTAAGAACCCAATGCTCATCAGACAGCGTTGCAGATGTTTCTATTTGAAATGGATTGTGATGATGGCCTTCGTCTATTGCAAAGGCAGTTGTTATTTCACCAGATACAATTTTAGGAAGGTAGATTTTTTTATGATCCTCTGAGCCCAGCATTTTAATGACCGAGACACCCAAGACCGCAGTGGCCAATAATGGGGAGGGAGTTAGCGTTTTACCAAGCTCTTGCATGATGACGCTAATGCCTCCAATTCCAAAATCTGACCCACCAAACTCTTCGGGTACCAAGATGCCTGACCATCCAAGCTCAACCATTTCCTGCCAAATGCCACTATCCCAACAGTTAACATTATTACTATCTCTTAAGCTTCTAAAATGTGTCACTGGAGTTCTGTCTCTAGCAAAGCTTAGAGCTGTATCTTTGAGAAATTGCTGTTCTTCTGAGAGTATTAATTTCATTTTTTGTAATCCTTAGTTAGGCAAATCTAGAACTCGTCTAGAAATAACATTTAATTGAACTTCTGAGGTGCCACCTTCAATTGAGTTTGCTTTAGTTCTCAACCAGGCTTTGGTAATAGCTTGTTCATCATCAGAAAAACCTTGTTCACTCCAACCAAGACCTTTATTTCCCATGGATGCAATCATTAGCTCATAACGGTCTTTATTGTGCTCAGTTCCATAGTATTTAAACATAGAGGAAGCAGCAGAAGCCTTAGCACCCTCATCATTTGAGCGTTGCAGAGTTAAGCCGAAAGTATGTTCTTTCATTTTGTGCAGAGTGATATTATCTCTGTGACTGGGGTGAGCAATTTTTCCATTCTCTTCACCTAGATATTTTTTTGCAATACTGACAACATCTGCTCCAGAGCCAGTGCCACCGCCTGCCAGACCAAAATTAGAGATGAAATTTCTTTCATGCTGCAATAGTTTCTTCGCAATCGTCCATCCTGAATTCTCTATACCTACTAAGTTTTCTTTCGGCGCTTTGACATCATCAAAGAATGTTTCACAAAAAGGAGACTTGCCACTGATTAAGGTAATCGGCTTAGTGCTAACTCCCTCTGTTGCCATATCTATTAGTAAAAAACTAATCCCATTATGTTTGGGTTCTTGAGGGCCGGTGCGAACTAACGCAAAAATCCAGTCTGCTTTGTCTGCATATGATGTCCAGACTTTCTGACCATTGACTAAATAATGATCTCCCATATCTACAGCCTTGGTTGAAAGACTAGCAAGGTCTGATCCTGAGCCAGGCTCAGAATATCCTTGGCACCATCGAATTTCACCTTTAATAATTTTAGGAAGATGCTCGCGTTTTTGTTCCTCACTTCCGAACTCAATAATACAAGGAGCCAGCATCCAAATTCCAAAGCTATTTAATGCAGGCCTTGCTTTTATTTTGAAAAGCTCCTGATGCAGCACTTTGATTTGATCTCTCTCCAGACCACCGCCACCATATTCTGTTGGAAGCGCCGGAGCTGTCCAACCTTTGGCTCCCATTCTATCCAGCCATAATTTTGATTCAGGGTTTACATACTCTGCATTTCTACCACCCCATACTTCTTCTTCGGGAACAAGGGGAGTTCTCATGGAGGGAGGGCAGTTTTCTTCAAGCCATTGCCTGACTTCTTCTCTAAATAGTTCTAAATTTTCCATATTTTTTGATACTTGTGCTAATTATAAGAACAGATATTATAATCAGATAAACATTATTTTGATAATTTAAAGCATGAAATCTTACCACGCCCCAGAACCAGGAAAACCTCTAGAGTTTATTGAACTGCAAACGCCGGAACCGACTGGCAAAGAGGTTCTAGTTAAGACTATTGCATGTGGAGTTTGTCATTCTGATGTCCATATTCACTCTGGAGCCTTTGATTTGGGCGGAGGCAATGAATTGCCAGTCCCTTTACCAACTCCATTCACCTTAGGCCATGAAATTTTTGGTGAGGTAGTTGCGGTAGGGTCAGATGCTGAAAATGTAAATGTTGGAGACAGGAGAATAGTTTATCCCTGGATTGGTTGTGGTGCTTGTGAAGTATGCATCTCTGGAGATGAACATTTATGTAATTCAGGGCCTGTAATTGGCGTCATGCAGCCAGGTGGTTTTGGTGATCATGTGATTGTTCCAGATGCTAAGTATCTCCATGATGCTGGAGATACACCTGAGCATTTGGCAGGCAGTTATGCTTGCTCTGGACTAACAGCTTATAGCGCATTAAAAAAGGGAGCGCCCTATGCCTCGAATAATAGCCTGATTATTATTGGAGCTGGTGGAGTAGGCATGATGGGACTACAAATTGCTAAAGCAGCATTTAACTGTAATCCAATAGTGATTGATGTAGATGAAACTAAGCTGAAACTCGCTTTGGATAGCGGTGCCTCAGCAGCAATCAACCCAACTGATGAAGATGCATTTATGAAAGTTTTTGAGATCACTGGAGGCAATGCTGCAGTAGCGATTGACTTTGTTGGATCCGAGCAATCTACTGCCTTTGGAATTAACCTTTTGAGAAAAGGTGGTAAATACATCATCGTAGGTCTCTATGGCGGCGAATTGAAATTACCTTTACCTCTAATACCAATTATGGAAAGAGGTATCCAGGGATCTTATACTGGTAGCCCGGGTGATATGCATGAGTTAATGGAGCTGGTTCGATCAGGCAAGATTGATCCTATTCCAGTTGAAAAAAGATCTGCATCTGAGGCTAATCAAACCTTGAAAGACCTTAAAAATGGCCAAATTCTTGGAAGAGCCGCTCTTATGCATGACTAAATTAATTTATTTAATTTCATGCAGATCTCTCTCAGCTCATTATTAATAACAGCGTCTGCTTTTGAGTCATAGCGGGTTTTATCCCGGTTAAATATAACCACCTTTCCACCTTGAGAGAGCGTTACCCCTGGCAGTTTTCCGGCAGGCATCACTTTCAGTGATGAGCCCATGACTATCATTAGGTCGCACTGTTGAGAGAGGTCTGTAGCTTTATCAATGTGCTCTTGAATTAGAGGCTGACCAAATGAAATAGTTGCCACCTTGACCAGTCCATTGCAATAAGAGCAATTGGGTAAGGCATGATTATTGGTGATAGCGTCATGGAAATCTTGAATTGAATTTTCTTGCAGGCAGTCTAAGCAAGCTGCTTTTTTAGCACTGCCATGAATTTCGATGATTTGCTCTTCATCTGCGCCAGACAATTGGTGCAGACCATCAATGTTTTGAGTGATAAGGAAATTATGGGAGTTCATTGAAAGAATTCTCGCAACTAACTCATGCCCGGAATTTGGATGAATGGTCCTTAGTAAATTATGTAATTCAATATTTCGTGACCAGGATAGCCTGCGTTGATCCTCATGCCTCACAAAGTCTTGAAACTGAATAGGCTGATTGGTTGCCCAAAAACCACTGTCACTTCTGAAGTCAGGCAGTCCCGACTCTGTGCTTATTCCAGCACCAGTCAAAATAACTATTTTGGAGCCTGGGTGAAGCAGTCCAGCAATTTTATTAAGTGAGCCCATAAACTTTTTAGAAATTTTACTCCTCAGAGTATAATTCTTTCTATGTTTAAAAATATAGGAATTATCTTAAAGAAACACGCATCTATAGAAGAGCGCTCTGTAGTGCAAGATTTGATTAAGGTGTTGGCTAAAAACCCTTTACATATATTTGCTGAAAAGGGCACAGACCTACCTTTGGTTACTGAAAAAAATGGTGATGATTTTCCGCATCAAATAGATCTTTTGATAGTCTTTGGTGGAGACGGAACTTTGCTGGGAGCAGCCAGAAAATTCATTGCCTCAGAAATTCCCTTGCTTGGAATTAACCTTGGAACTCTTGGTTTTTTAACTGATATTAATATTGAGAACTTTGAAAGCGTCATACAAGATATTTTGAAGGGCGAGTATGTTCTTGAGGAACGAAGTCTTGTTGAAGCCCATTTTTCAAATAAAAAAGTGTTTGGCCTCAATGAAATTTTAATTCACTCAGGATCTTACGCTCAGTTGATGAGATACAGGCTCTTGATTGATGGGCAAATGATCTATGAACAGCGATCTGATGGCCTCATTGTCGCCACGCCAACTGGCTCTACTGCCTATGCACTGTCGGCTGGAGGATCTATCATCCATCCAGAATTAAATCTTTGGAATATTATTCCCATGATGTCGCAAAGCCTGTCGTCTCGACCTCTGATTGTCTCAAATAAAAAATCTTTAGAAATTCAGTTAATTCAAGGGCCTTTAGACCATGCAATGGTTTGCGTTGACGGTCAACAAGATATCCCCATTCAATATAACGAGTCAATTATTATTAGAAAAAAAGATATATCGCTAAAAATTATCCACCCTGCTGACAATGATTTTTATGAGGCTTGCCGTGAAAAACTTGGGTGGAGCTTAAACATCACAGCAAATAAAACTTAGTTGAATTGAACACCAAGAGTGCATATTTTTACATTATAGCTGCTGCGATTATTTTGACAGTTTTAACGAATTTTGGGCTTCATCGTTCATTAGAACTTTTCTTGTTTATCAAGTCTAGCTTTGGTACCAGCTATCTCTCTGTTGAAAATACATATCTTGTAAATCATGAATGGTGGAGATTGATCACCCCAACTTTCTTGCATTTTTCAATTACTCACCTAGCTTTTAATTGTCTGTGGATCTATATTCTTGGCTCCACAATTGAACGCATGGACGGCACGGTGCTATTTTTAGCAGTCTTTTTGTTAACTGGCATTATTAGTAATGCCGGACAATTTCTTTGGTCTCAAGAATATATTTTCGGTGGTTTAAGCGGGGCGGTATATGGCCTATTGGGCTACTGCTTTATTATTGAGCTAGATTACAAGGGATCGAGATATAGTCTCCCGGAGGCTCTATATTTATTTATGTTTATTTGGCTTTTAATAGGCTTCACCGGTATTTTAACCATCTTTGGATTTGGAAATATAGCTAATACAGCTCATTTAATTGGTATGATTACAGGATTTATAATAGGCTTAATTACAAAATATAGTTTTAAACTTTAAAAGTATGACCAAAATTACAAAAGCTATTTTTCCTGTTGCGGGGCTAGGAACCCGCTTCCTACCAGCAACAAAAGCAATCCCTAAAGAAATGCTACCCATTATCGACAGACCCTTGATTGAATATGCGGTCGAGGAAGCTGTGATGGCTGGTATTACAGAGATTATTTTTATTACTAGTCATACAAAAAGAGCAATTGAAGATCATTTTGATCAAAATTTTGAGCTTGAGGCAAAGCTTATCAAGTCTGGAAAACATGAGTATCTTGAAAAGATTAATCGTAAGATTTTTGAGAATGTAAAATTTACTTATGTGCGCCAGAAATCTCAAAAAGGATTAGGTGATGCTATTTTGCAAGCGAAGCACTTAATTCAAGATGAAGCCTTTGCTGTATTGCTAGCCGATGATTTAATTTTAAATGATCCATCATGTACAGCTCAATTAATGAGTGTATATGCTCAAAAAAATTGTAGCATCGTTGGGCTAAATATAGTGCCTGATAAAGACGCTCACAAATATGGGGTTATATCTAGTGACGATGTTGGTCACGCTGAGCAAACCTTTGCCATCAATGACATTGTCGAAAAACCAACAGAAAATGCTCCTTCCAATCTCGCTGTAGTAGGTAGGTATATTTTGTCCGCTACTATTTTTAATTATCTTGAGAATTTAGCCCCAAGTGTTGGTGGTGAAGTTCAGCTCACTGATGCAATCAAGTTGATGCTAAAAGATGAACTAGTAATCGGCCATCTTTATAAAGGTTTAAAATTTGATTGTGGCTCCAGGCATGGATATGCCCAAGCCATAACGCATTTAGCAAAAGATATTTTAGCCAATTAGGTGATATTGCTAATACTCAGTAAATGAAATTCTTAATTTCACTCCTACGGTTATTGCCTCCAGAGCTTGCCCATTTATTAGCGCTAAATGCACTGCATTTTTTATATGTAATGGGCCTCAGCAAGTTTATTTTTCCCTCACCAGTGACAGGGGATTCTTTTATTTACAGGAATTTAAATTTTAAAAATAGATTGGGGATTGCTGCAGGCCTTGACAAGAATGGTGACTATATTGATTCCCTGGGGTCTCTTGGCTTTGGTTTTATTGAGATAGGAACAGTGACTCCATTAGCGCAGGCAGGTAATCCCAAGCCTAGAATATTTCGTCTTTTCAACCAGCACGCTATTATCAATAGATTAGGCTTTAACAACAAAGGGCTTGATTATCTTGTCTCAAAAGTAAAATCTAGAAAATATTCAGGCATTTTGGGGATTAATATTGGAGCCAATAAAGACTCGGAAGGGCAAAAACGTATCGATGACTACATAGAATGTTTTTATAAAGTATCTCCCTATGCTGACTATATAGCAGTCAATATCTCATCTCCTAATACACCAAATTTACGTGCTCTGCACGCAAGAGAGAATTTTATTCCACTTTTTTCTGCCCTCAACATTGCTCGATCTGAACAAGATTTCGCCAACCCAGTTTTTATTAAATTATCTCCAGATGAAAGCAAAGAGACAATTTCAGATATTATCAAAGCCATTAGAGAATATGGGTTTGATGGAATTATTGCCTCTAACACGACCGTCGATCATTCAGAGCTACCCGATGAAGCCTCTCATAAAAGAGTTGGTGGCTTATCAGGTAAGCCTCTATTCCAGAAATCTAATGCACTCCTTGCCTCCATTCATGAAGATGACCATGATTTGTTTAAGATTGGCGTTGGTGGAGTTTTTAGCGCTCAGGATTTTAATAAGAAATTGGAGTCAGGCGCTTCTTTGGTTCAGATATATACCAGTTTTATATATGAAGGCCCTGGGGTAGTATCCAAGTTGCTCAACTAAAATGGTAACGAGTGAATTTCTAATTATTACATTTGTAATTTTATTTTTAATTGGAGCTATCAGTTTCTTAAAGCCATCTAAGAAAATGAAGGCTTTAAGTGAAATCAGATTTTTTGCAAGCAAGGAGGGCTTTAAGATTGGCTCCACGCCTCAGCTAAGAAAAAAATTTAAAAATTGGAATGCTCAAGTAGCCATTTATCAATTAAAAAATATTTCTTCTTACGATGATTTGCATTATGTGAAGAGTGATGGGCGTCTCAATCTATACTCTCCCATGTCTTTGAAATATGACAAACGGTTTCCAGAGATCCAAGATAAAATTCTTGCACTTCCAATCTCTATACTTGAAATTATTTTTTTTAAGTCCAATATAGCAATCGTCTGGGACGAAATGCTGGGCAAGGAAGAGCTCTTGAGAATTAAGGCTGAAATTTTAAAGTTATGTAATTAAATAAAACTATAGATCATTAAATAATACAAAATGCCCAAGACTTTAGTAATCGTTGAATCGCCATCCAAAGCGAAAACAATCTCCAAATATTTAGGATCTGACTATATTGTTAAATCTAGTGTTGGTCACATCAGAGATTTACCAAAGGGCAAATCAAAAACACCAGTTCAAAGAAATACTATTCCCAAAGATCTCCCTGAAGATGAGAAGCGCAGGCTTAAAAAGATCAATGAGCGAAAAAGACTGGTGAGACGCATGGGCATTGATCCAGATAATGGGTGGGCTGCAAATTATGAGATCATTCCAGAAAAAGAGAAAGTGATTAAGGAGTTAAAAGCTGCTGCTAAATCTGTGGACACTATATTTCTTGCAACAGATTTGGATAGAGAAGGTGAGGCAATCGCTTGGCATTTAAGAGAAGCACTGGGAGCTGATAAATATAATTATTCCAGAGTTAGGTTCAATCAAATTACAAAAGATGCCATCTTAAAATCTTTCGAAGATCCAAAAGAGATAGATATTAATTTGGTTGATGCGCAACAAGCAAGAAGATTTTTAGATCGAGTCGTTGGATTTGAGCTTTCTCCGCTGCTATGGGCAAAAATTGCCAGGAACTTATCTGCTGGACGAGTTCAATCAGTAGCCTTAAGGTTGCTGGTCGAAAGAGAACACAGCATCCAGAAATTCAAGCCAGAGGAGTTTTGGGAAATTTCATTTATTGCTGAGGATCAATCGAAGGCAAAGATTTCTTTCAACCTCAATAGAAAAAAAAGTGATCCTTTGCTGCAGTCTGAAGAAGCCAAGAGGATTGCAGATCTGATTTCATCAGCAGAGCTTGCTATTCATGAGGTAACTCAAAAACCAGTTAAATCCAAGCCTAAGCCGCCCTTCATAACATCTACATTACAGCAGGCTGCAAGTACCAAATTAGGGTTTAATGTGAAGCGAACTATGAGAACCGCTCAAAAGTTATACGAAAATGGCCTGATTACTTATATGAGGACTGATGCGCCATCTCTCTCAGCAGAGTCAATTGCAGATGCAAGAATGTATATTGAAACCAAGTTAGGTGATAAGTATCTTACTAATGCTCCAAGAATATATTCAAGCAGTGAAAATGCTCAAGAAGCACATGAAGCTATCCGACCTACTAATGCATCCACTAAATCTGAAGCATTGCTTTCTTCTTCTGATGAAGAAAAGCGGTTGTATGAGCTTATATGGCAACAATTTATTGGCTCACAACTTCCCGATGCTGAATACTTAGCCACTAATGCAAAAATTCAGTTAGAAGGCTATGTTTTTTCTGCAACTGGTCGTGAAGTGGTTTTCGATGGCTATACCAGGGTTGTTAAACCCAAGTTAGATGATCCAGATGCTTTAATTCTACCGAGCCTTAGCGATGGCCAAATATTATCTCTTGCTGAATTGGACAACAAACAAAAATACACCAAACCACCTGCGCGTTTTTCAGAAGCTGCTCTGGTTAAAGAGCTTGAAAAGAAAGGAATTGGCAGGCCTTCAACATATGCAAATATTATCTCCACGATTCAAGATCGAGGTTATGTTGAGGTTGAAAACAGACGCTTTTTTGTTAAGAAAATTGGAATGATAGTCTCGGATAGGTTGGTTAGTTCATTTGACGATATTATGGATTACAGTTTTACAGCTAATTTTGAAAATCAGCTAGATCGTGTTGCTAATGGAGAATTAAATTGGAAAGAAGTTCTTGATTCCTATTATTCAGCATTTAAAGATGACTTATTGAACGCTATGGATGAAGAGACCGGCATGGCGCCCAATTTACCCACTCTTACAAATATCAATTGCCCTGATTGCAAAAAGAATAAATTAACGATTCGGAATGCAAGCAATGGAGTTTTCTTAGGTTGTGCAGGTTACAGCCTCCCCGATGATGAGCAATGCAAAAAAACACTCAATTTAATATCTGGTGACGAAGCTGTAAGCATCGATGATCAAGAAGAAGCCCAACACCTAGTGACCAAGCGAAGGTGTGCAACATGCGACCTAAGCATGGATAATTATCTGCTTGATGAAAATCATAAACTTCATGTGTGCTCAAATAATCCCGACTGTGCTGGGTTTGAGGTTGAGGAGGGTGCGTTTAAGATCAAAGGCTATGATGGCCCCACTCTTTCTTGCCACAAATGTGGTTCAGAGATGCAATTAAAGACAGGTAGGTTTGGCAAGTACTTTGGCTGCATGAATGATAACTGCGGTACTACCAGAGCGTTACAACGTAACGGTGAGCCAAAGCCAATAGTCATGGAGCCTATTACCACTGATATACCCTGCACGAAGTTCGAAGACTTTTACTTGCTTAGAGATAGCATGAAAGGCTTATTTTTAGCTGCAAGTAAATATCCTAAGAATCGCGAAACGCGAGCACCAACTGCTGAAGAATTCCTTTCTGCTGTATCCAAAGATAGCCTGATAGACGCTTGCAAGTATCTAGAGGACCCAATGAAGCACTTACATCTTCTAGAAGCATCAAAAAAAGATTCTGAAGGGAACCCTTACATCATTCGCTATAACAAAGTAGAGGATACTCATTACCTTGCATCTGAAAAAGATGGCAAAAAAACTGGCAATACGGCGACTCATAATGGTACAAAATGGGTTGAGGTTTCTAAGTAGCCATTACTTGAATTAGTTCAGTTTATTCCCATATAAGTCACTAGAGCAAGGTCTTCACTATCATTTTGAAGAGTGTTACAGTTTAGGGAATATATCTATGTCAAATTATTTAGAATTAACACAGCTACCAGATGGCACTATTGTGCTAAGGCGATCAGATGACCATGAGCACCCAATTGTAAAAATTGAATTTTCTGGAGAGTCTAAGGAGTTTTTAAATGGCGAGGAGCTATCTGTAGCAAAAGAAATGATACGCGCTGGAATAGAGAGCGTGAGTGGCAATGCAATAGATTTCGATGATTTTTTTGATAGCCACAAACAAAGTTTGCGCAAAAAACCCGTCACTTTACATTAGTGAGTCCTAATTAAGCCCACACTTTTACCTTCCACAAAAGCTTCTTGCTCTCTAAGATCGATTTTAATCGTAGAGAAATCTTTATTGGCTGGAATGAGCTCTAGCAGATGATCTTGTTGATTAAAGTATTTTAAGGTCACCTCGTCTTCAATTCTTACAACAACCAAATCACCGTTTTTAACCTGTGTTGTCTTCTTAACAGCCACCAAGTCATCTTCATGAATGCCTGCGTCTATCATGCTCAATCCTTTGACCTTTAAAAAATAATCAAATCCTTCTGCAAAGAGACTTGGATCGCATGAAATTCTTTTTTCAATATTTTCTTCGGCCAAAGTCGGCGACCCTGCAGCAACTAGACCAATAACTGGAACGCTATCGCTAACGGGTTCAAATGATTGCTGACTTTTAACAATTGACAGGCCTCTTGAGGATCCACTTTGAATTGCAATATAGCCTTTTTTTTCTAGCGCTCTTAAGTGCATCTCAGCAGCATTGGGTGACTTAAATCCAAGCTCTTTACAGATTTCAGCTCTGGTTGGTGGAAAACCTGTTTTATTAAGATAAACTTCTACACAAGCTAGAACTTTTGACTGTTGTTTTGTTAACTCTTTCATAATATTTATACTGTATATTTTTACAGTATATGAATTTTAAACTTTAATGGCAACTTTACTTATTTAATATGAATTCAAAATTGGTTGTTGGGATATCTTCGAGAGCACTTTTTGACTTAAATCAAAGTCATCAAATCTTTGAAAAACAGGGCATTGAAGCTTATAGAGAATATCAAATACAAAACGAGGATCAGATCCTTGATCCTGGTGAAGCATTTAATCTGGTCACCAAGATCTTAAAAATTAATAATTTTTACGATGACGGAGATAGGGTCGAGGTTATCTTGCTATCTAGAAATACAGCTGATACTGGCCTTCGCGTTTTTAACTCGATAGAAGCTCACAAATTAAAAATTAGCCGAGCTGTTTTTTGTGGCGGAGAAAGTCCATACAAGTATGTTAAAGCCTTTGGGGTTGACTTGTTTTTATCTAGCAGCAAAGGTGACGTTCAAATGGCTATTGAAAATGGTGTGCCGTCAGCCAGGATTATCCCGTCTAAAGCTAAAAAATCTAAAAAATCTGATGAGTTACTAAGAATAGCTTTTGATGGGGACTCAGTCATTTTCTCTGATGAGTCTGAAAAAATATTTGCAGCAGAAGGCTTGCAGGCTTTTATGGACAATGAGCGCAAAAAGAAATCCATGCTAAAGGCCGGCCCCTTTAAATCATTCTTAGTTGAGCTCAATAAACTGCAATCTGAATTGAATTCAGATGAATGTCCTATACGGACTGCATTGGTTACCGCAAGGTCTGCGCCTTCCCACAAGAGGGTAATTAAAACTTTAAGAAAATGGGGCGTGCGAATTGACGAATCTCTTTTCCTAGGAGGAATGAATAAAGCAGAGTTTCTACAATCATTTAAAGCAGATATTTTCTTTGATGACCAACAGCAAAATATTGATGATGCGTCTGCAAAAGTTACTTCAGCTCATGTACCATTTGGAATTAAAAATAGGAAATAGCATGGATATTGTTTGTTTTGACATGGAAGGCACTCTCACTCCAGAGATATGGGAGCAAGTTGCCCTTGATACGGGCTTAGATGAGCTAAATAAAACAACTAGAGACATACCATCTTATGCTGATTTAATGGATTATCGTCTTGGAATTATGAAGAAGCATAATCTTAAACTGGCAGATGTCTTGGTTGCTGCAAAAAAATTAGACCTACTTGAAGGTGCCTTAGATTTTCTTCAAGAAATTAGAAAGCACTTTCAAGTCGTGATCTTGTCTGATACTTTTCATGAATTTGCCTTCCCTTTGATGGAGAAAATGGGCCATCCATTGCTTTTATGCCATACCCTTAATGTTGATGGCGAAGGAAATATTCTTGGTTATAAACTCAGGCATTCTCAGGCAAAAAAACAAGCCATCCTTGGTTTTCAAGCCATGGGTTACAAGTGTTTGGCAGCAGGAGATTCCTATAACGACACTCAAATGTTCGAAGTGGCAGACCACAGCTTTTTTATCAATGCACCAGAAAGTATTTCAAGCTCCTTTCCAGATATTCCGAGCTTTCAAAGCTATCAAGATCTTCAAGTGGCCTTGATGGCAAATCAATCACGCGCATGAGCAATCCTTTTTCTGTAGAAAATTATTCAAGACCAGAGCTTGAGTTACCTGGAGGAGAAAAGGAGTTACTGCTGCATAGTTGCTGCGCTCCCTGTGCGGGAGAGATTATGGAGGCTGTTGCCATTTCAGAAATTAAAACTACAGTATTTTTTTATAACCCTAACATTCATCCTCAAGAAGAGTATGAGATTCGCAAGGATGAAAATAAGAGGTTTTGCGACAAGTTAGGATTTAATTTTATTGACGCTGATTATGATAAAGATAATTGGTTTGAAAGAATCAAGGGTCTTGAGGATGAGCCGGAACGAGGCGCCCGATGCACACAATGTTTTGATATGAGATTTGAAAGATCCGCTTTATTCGCTCAAGAAAATAATTTTAAGGTTTACGCCACAACTCTGGGCATCTCTCGCTGGAAAGACATGAACCAAATCAATGACTCTGGTCATAAAGCAGCGGACAGATATAAGGATGTGCAATATTGGGACTTTAATTGGCGAAAAAAGGGCGGCGCAGCTCGCATGATTGAGATTTCTAAGCGAGAAGAATTTTATCAGCAGGAGTATTGTGGATGCGTCTACAGCCTTCGAGATACTAACAAATGGCGACAAGCCAACAACAAAGATCGAATTATTAGAGGAATTAAATTCTATAATTAATTTGGGAAACACTACCTCTGCAAAGTACAATACTCACGAATGAATACCCCAGGCAAAAAATTTAGACAGGCTATTGCTGACAGCAATCCTCTTTTGGTTGTTGGTGCAGTCAATGCATATTGTGCAAAAATGGCGGAATCTGCCGGTCACAAAGCTCTATATCTCTCGGGTGCTGGTGTTGCGAATGCTTCTTTTGGATTGCCTGATCTGGCCATTACTACCTTAAATGATGTTGTGGAAGATGCTAGAAGAATCACTCAAACAACTGATCTACCTCTTTTACTTGATATTGATACTGGTTTTGGTGGTGCATTTAGCATTGCCAGGACAATCAAAGAGATGATTGCGGCTGATGTTGCTGCAGTTCACATTGAAGACCAAGTCGCACAGAAGAGGTGTGGCCATAGGCCTAACAAGAGCCTGGTGGATAAAATTGAAATGAGTGATCGTATTAAAGCTGCTGTAGACGGCAGAACGGACGAGAGCTTTTTTATAATGGCAAGAACAGATTCTTTTGCGAATGAGGGCATGAGCGGCGCGATTGAACGTTGTGAAGAATACATAGCAGCTGGAGCTGATGGATTATTTCTAGAGGCAGTAAATAGCCTTGAAGATTACCGAAGTCTCAAAGATGCTTTAAAGGTTCCCGTCTTGGCTAATATTACTGAGTTTGGTCAAACTCCACTGTTTACAGCCGAGGAACTAGCGACTGCGGGCGTTGACATCATGCTATTTCCACTTTCAGCATTTAGGGCTATGAATAAAGCTGCTGAGTCTGTTTATAAAGACATTGCAGCCAATGGTACTCAAAAAAAATCAATCGAACTTATGCAAACTCGCGATGAGCTGTATGAATATTTAAACTATCATTCTTTCGAGCAAAAACTCGATGAATTATTTTCAAGAAAGGGGAACAAGTAAAATGGTAAAGAAATTAGAAGGCGCGGGTTTACGTGGGCAAGTAGCAGGAGAAACCTCTCTATGTACGGTTGGGCAGGAAGAAGGGTTAGCTTATCGAGGCCATAAAATTGAGACTTTAGCTGAGAAGGGGACCTTTGAAGAAGTTGCTTATCTTTTGCTGTATGGCAAGTTACCTAACGCATCAGAGTTAGCTGAGTATAAAAACTTATTAAAAAGCCAAAGAGATCTTCCGGACTCTTTGAAGAAAGTTCTTAGAGAGATACCTGGCTCAGCCCATCCGATGGCAGTCATGGCAACGGGTTGCTCCATGTTAGGCAACCTCGAGCCAGAAGATTCCATAGACAATCAGATGCATTCAATTAATAGAATGGTTGCGACGATGCCATCGATTGTCACATATTGGTATAAATTTACTCATGAGAATGAGGAGATTAGCTTGATCAATGATGAGGAGACCATGGCCGGCCATTTCTTGCACATTCTTCACGGTAAAACCCCATCAGACTTGCATAGAAGAGTGATGGATGCATCCCTGGTCCTTTATGCTGAACATGAATTCAACGCATCAACATTTACAGCTAGAGTCTGTGCATCCACTATGTCTGATATTTTTTCTTGCGTCGTTGCGGCCATTGGATCTCTAAAGGGACCCTTGCATGGAGGCGCTAATGAAGCCGCAATGGAGATGATTGAGAATTGGACCACTAGAGATGAGGCCAGAGAAAAGATATTAGATATGCTAGCTAATAAAGGCAAAATCATGGGTTTTGGTCATGCAATATATTCAGAGCGCGATCCTCGCAATGCTGTTATTAAAGAGTTCTCAAAAGAACTGTCCCTTGTGTATGGAGATGATTCTTTGTACCAAGTCTCAGAGGAAGTAGAGAAGGTGATGTGGGATGAAAAAAAATTATTTCCAAATGCTGATTTTTTCCATGCATCTGCATATTTTTATCTTGGCATTCCTACCAAGCTATTTACTCCAATTTTTGTGATGTCTCGTGTGACAGGCTGGACTGCTCATTGCATGGAGCAGAGAGCCAACAATAGAATTATTAGACCAAGCGCAGACTACACGGGTCCTGAAAGCTCTGTTTGGGTAGATCTTGAAGATAGGGAGTAAAAGATGTCAAATAATGTAGAGGTAAATGTAAGGCCTGATCCAGATTCTTTGCTTGTCCAAATAGCAGATTACGTGTCAACTCAGGATGTTAATTCAGAGCTAGCCTTGTCTACAGCAAGAAACTGCTTGATAGATACCATAGGATGTGGACTTTTAGCACTAACATTTCCAGCATGCACAAAAATGCTTGGACCCATTGTTCCAGGCACTACTGTTCCTCATGGCGTGAGAGTTCCTGGCACTAATTTTTTATTAGACCCAGTTAAAGGTGCTTTTGATATTGGCTGTATTATTCGTTGGTTGGACTATAACGATACTTGGCTAGCTGCTGAGTGGGGGCATCCATCAGATAACCTAGGTGCCATTTTATCCATAGCAGATTATGTATCCCAAGAAAATGTAGCATCTGGAAAAGACCCTTTAACCATGAGAGATGTCTTAGAGTGCATGATTATGGCTCATGAGATTCAAGGGGTTTTAGCACTTACCAATAGTTTTAATAGAGTGGGTTTAGACCACGTTGTTCTTGTTAAAGTTGCGTCAACAGCAGTGGTAACAAAATTACTTGGTGGAACGACAAACCAAATTGTTGATGCAGTCAGTCAAGCCTGGGTAGATGGCCAAAGTCTAAGAACATATCGTCACTCACCTAATGCAGGCTCCAGAAAAAGCTGGGCAGCTGGTGATGCAACAAGCAGAGCAGTGAGATTAGCGCTTATTACATTATCTGGAGAAATGGGTTATCCAGGGGCTCTGTCTGCACCCACTTGGGGTTTTGAAGATGTATCATTTGGCGGAAAAAAACTTGCTTTAAGCCAACCCCTTGGAACCTATGTCATGGAGAACGTGCTGTTTAAGATTAGTTTTCCTGCAGAATTTCATGCTCAAACAGCTGTTGAGGCTGCTGTGACCCTGCATCCTCAAATTATTGATAGACTTGACGATATTGCCAATATTGAAGTCACCACCCATGAGTCGGCTATTAGAATTATTTCTAAATCTGGGGCTTTAAATAATCCTGCAGATCGAGATCACTGTCTGCAATATATGATTGCCATAGGTTTGATTCATGGTGATTTGATTGCAGAGCATTATGAGGATGATGTAGCAGCAGACCCAAGAGTTGACGCATTGAGAGAAAAGATGACTATCCAGGAAGATGCAAGGTACACACAGGAATATCTTGAAGCCGACAAAAGATCAATTGCTAATAGAATCCAAATTTTCTTTAATGACGGTTCTTCCACAGATATTGTAGAAGTCGAGTACCCAATTGGGCACAAAAGAAGAAGAGAAGAGGGCATACCAGTCTTAGAGCAAAAATTTAAAACTAATCTACTCAAGAGCTTTGATGAGTCAACTGCTGAAAGCATTCTTGTTAAATGCTTAGACCAACAATCTCTAGAGGCTATGAGTGTTTTAGATTTTCAGGCAATGCTTGCCGTAGACACAAATTCTTTTTAGAGGTTTTCAGGCACATACCGCAAAGCTTCTTTACTGAATAGGAAGACTTGATCTGAGTAATGGACTGATTCAGGATTTCTGGATGCACCAAAATTATGCATTCCGTAAATTGTTCTGCCATCCTTTTGTTCTGCCATGATATAAAAAAGGCCATCGCCTCCAGACATATCTAGGCTTTTGGTTTCTTTATTGGGAGTCCCGTAAACTGCTCGCAGAGTATCTACGGAGCCTTGCATACCATAGGACCTATCTCTACGACTAATTGTATTCATGGCGGCCCACCTTTCGCTAGGCGCCCGACCAATTGTTTTAAAGAGATCATCACAAGACGCCTTGACTGTTTGATAACTTGGAGTTGACTGAGAGTTCATTTCCGAGATCCACTCTTGAGCCATCAAACAGACGCCGAGTCCTGCATATTCATTATTTTGATCAGTGCTTCTGTCCCACTTCGTTATTAAATTTTGTATTGCAGGATCATTGCTTGCAATTGAACTTAGAAATAAAAACTGTCTGGAATTTTTGGAATAAGAATTATTAAACTTTATCTCAATAAACTGATTAAGATCTATTGGTTCCAATGAATCTAAAAGCTCATTTGCAACATGAGATCGATTTGTTAATCGTTGCTCATATGCAACATGTTTTTTAGGAGCTTTGTATTCAAGGGAATAACTTCCCATGACCGCATAAGGATTTTGATTAGTGCTCTGAATCCAACCATTGGCTGGGTTAATAAAGACTGGTAGATCAGACACTAATTTTTTATCAGACCAGGCATGCTTTAAGGTTGAGGCACTAATAATATTTTTGGCTAACTTAGCATCAGCTCTATGGGGAATCCTTCCATTGTAAAAATAACCAATATTTTGCATAGAGTCCATAACTACAAAATTAAAGCTAGGAATTTTTCTCTGAGCTAACACTTGCTCAAATTCAAATACATTGTTAGTTCTGCTGAGTTGATACCAGCCCTCAATTTCACGAAATGAATTTTCTGTTGAATGTTTGAGAGCAAAAAATTGTTTATTTATCTCTAACACGGGTCCAAATTGAGAATATCTAAACTTTTGCTTTGTCTTTAGTTTCAAGAAACCAAGTATCTTAAATTCTAGGTAGTCTTCTTCTATCTCGAAGGGCACCCATTCATTATCAAGCAAATATTCATTTTCGTTAGCTGGATTCACTGTTAATTGAAATATGTCTAGCACGTCAGGCCTATTTACTGTTGCGCCCCATCCAACACTGGCATTAAATCCAACGTTAATTAAAAATGATCCAGGAAAATTTCCGCCATGCGCCTTCCACCCCGTCTCACTTTCTACATTTAACTCATACCATCCCACTGGGCCTGCCAGCGGCTGATGAGAATTGATCAATAAAAAAGAAGAATCAGAGATAGTTTTTGAGCCATTAATAGCTATGGCGTTGGAGCCAGTAGGAATTGAGTTGCTTTCAATGCGGCTAATCTGAGCAAGATCTCTATCTAGGCCAGCAAAGAATAAATGTTGAATATAAGAGCCTGCAATCACATCCTCAGCGATAATAGGATGCAGAGCTAAATTAGCCTTACCAGGATTATTAAATGCAAATTCATTGATTCCATCTGCATAGGCTTTAGCCATAGCTAGTATCTGAGGTGATAACTGTTTTTTAGCGACCTCATTGACTTTGGTGTGAACCTTTAAAAGTCTGACCAGGTAATCAGTCTCAATATTCTTTAAACCATTGGCCACGGCATTATTGCCTCTGTAGAGAGGCATAAGCTCAGTTAAATCATCATATGCATCCTCAGCATGTGACAGACCAATGCCAAAGGCCACATCAATATCTGTTTTACCTTTAATATGAGGGATGCCCCAAAAATCTCTATGAATTTGGACATCATAGTCACTGGAGTTTGAGCGTGCGGGATTATTGGTACTGACACACGCATTGAGCAAAAATACCAAACCTAATACAGTTAAGTTGTTGACTAGGGTTGAATTTATTTGAATCATCACAATTTATTATTGTATTAGCTTTATTCAGAAAAAAATGATCAATATGAAAAAAAATATTTTAGTTATTGGTGGTAGTTCTTTGATTGGTCAGGAAGTCATAGCATTAATTAAAGCTGCAGGCGATCACCCCATAGTCACCTCTCGATCGAATCTAGAAATCGAAGATGTCAGTTTCTATCAATTAGATCCTAATGATGATTTATCCCAGCTAGATGCTTTACCAGAATCTATTGATGCCTTGTTGTACTGCCCAGGCTCCATTTCCCTAAAATCCATTCAGCGAATGGAGCTCAGTGAAATCCAAGCAGATATGAAAATTAATTTTGAGGGAGCCTTTAATGTTGTAAAAAAAGTACTTCCAAATCTAAAAAAGAATGATGGAGCATCGGTTGTTTTTATTTCTTCTGTTGCAGCCAATACAGGCATGACATTTCACACTTCAATTGCTGCATCCAAGGGAGCTCTAGAAGGATTTTCAAGGAGTCTTGCAGCTGAATTGGCGCCCAGGGTCGCTGTTAATTGTATAGCCCCATCTCTAACCAATACCCCTCTGGCTGCCAATCTCTTAAGTGATGAGAAACGAATCAAGGCCTCAGAAGAAAGACACCCCCTCAATGCTATTGGTGACCCAAAAGCATTGGCTAGGGTTATATATAGTTTATTGTCTGCAAAAGAGAATTGGATTACAGGGCAAACTATCTCTGTAGATGGCGGATTATCAGCGATTAGGTAAAGATGGATGCTATTTTATAGTCTATAATTTCGTCTATGTCAGGCAATACATTCGGAACATTTTTTAAAGTTACTACTTTTGGTGAAAGCCATGGCAAAGCTCTTGGATGCATTATTGATGGATGTCCACCTCAAATAGAATTGACGGAACTAGATATTCAAATTGAATTAGATCGAAGAAAGCCTGGGCAATCTGATGTCACAACGCAACGCAAAGAAAGTGATCAGGTTAAGATTTTATCTGGAGTATTTGAGGGTAAGACCACAGGAACTCCTATTGGCTTGATTATTCATAACGAGGATCAAAGATCTGAGGATTATTCAAATCTTAAAAATACGTTTCGACCGAATCATGCTGATATTACTTATCAAGCAAAATATGGCCACAGGGACTACAGAGGGGGGGGTCGCTCCAGTGCCAGAGAGACAGCAATGAGGGTTGCAGCAGGAGCTATAGCAAAAAAATTTTTAAACTCAGTGGGCATCTATACCACAGGCTTTGTCAGTCAGATTGGCTCCATTAAAGCTGATTTAATTAATCCTCAGGATGCAAAGGCAAATAAATATTTTTTTGCTGATGCTCAAAAAATTACACTTCTAGATGATATGTTTTCTGCCCTTATTCAAGAAGGCAATTCAGTTGGCGCTAAGTTAGGGGTGCGTATTGAGAATTGTCCAGTGGGTCTTGGAGAGCCAGTGTTTGATAAGCTAGACGCTGATTTAGCCAAAGCTATTATGAGCATCAATGCAGTCAAATCTGTTTCTATTGGAAATGTAGATGATATTTTGGATCTAAAGGGGTCAGAAATTAGAGATGAGATTCGTTCTGATGGTTTTGTTTCCAATAACGCTGGTGGCATCTTAGGTGGCATTTCTAATGGAGATTTAATCAATATTGAGTTTTTAATTAAGCCGACCTCTAGCATTAAAGCTAAAGGACAAAGCATTAACTCAAGTGGTGAGGAGGTCGCCATTGAGGTCACTGGTAGGCACGACCCCTGCGTTGGTCTAAGAGCAGTGCCAATAGCTGAAGCCATGTCCAATTTAGTCATTATGGATCATTTCTTAAGAAACCGAGGTCAGTGTGGGGGTGTAGAGCAATCTCTGCCTTTTACTAAATAATATGAACAATACTCTCTACGATAAGCTCTGGAAAGAACACTTGGTTCATACCTCTGATTCCGGCGAAGCTTTAATTTATATAGATCGACACTATCTCCATGAAGTCACTTCTCCACAAGCTTTTGAGGGATTGAGGCATAAAAAGTTGGCTCCATGGAGGCTTAATGCAAATGTAGCCACCCCCGATCATAATGTGCCCACCATTAGAGGTAAATCATTTACTGCTGATTCCATTGCGGATGAAGTATCAAAAATTCAAGTGGTTGAGCTGGACAAAAATTGCCATGAATTTAATATTCAGCAATTTGATATTGAATCTCAAGAACAAGGTATCGTTCATGTTATGGGCCCCGAGCTAGGTTTTACTCTTCCTGGAATGACAATTGTATGCGGCGACTCACACACTTCAACGCATGGAGCATTTGGTTGCTTGGCCATGGGCATTGGCACTTCAGAGGTTGAGCATGTGCTAGCCACTCAGTGTTTAAAAATCTCTAAATTAAAAAATATGCAAGTGATCTTTGAAGGTCAACTTCAAGCTGGTGTGACCTCAAAAGATATCGTTCTTCATTTGATTAAATTGATTGGCACAGCCGGGGGAACTAATCATGCAATAGAGTTCTCTGGCTCATATATCGACTCTGCCTCCATGGAATCAAGAATGACCATCTGCAATATGGCTATTGAAGCTGGTGCAAAAGTTGGCTTGGTTGGCGTTGATCAAATTACTTGTGATTACGTTAAAGCCCATAGCCAGCTCTCTAGCGAACAATTTGAACTTGCTCAAAATTTTTGGAAAACGCTAAGATCAGATGAGCACTCCATTTTTGATAAAACGATTAGCATTGATGTGGGAGTGATTAAGCCGCAGGTTACATGGGGCACTTCGCCTGAAATGACTATTGATTTTGATGAAAAGATTCCGGTTGAATTAAATGTATCAGCAGAAGAATTAGAAAATTTTAAACTAGCTAAAGCTTATATGGGTCTTGAGGGCGCTGAAAAACTTCAAGATCTCAGCTTTAACCGTGTGTTTATTGGCTCATGTACTAATTCCAGAATTGAGGATTTGAGATCAGCCGCTGCAGCCATTCAAGGCCAGCGAGTCTCTGCTAAAATTACTGAAGCTATTGTGGTGCCGGGTTCAGGCATGGTGAAAGCTCAGGCAGAAGCTGAAGGTCTCGATAAGATTTTTGAAGACGCAGGTTTTTTATGGCGAGATCCTGGCTGTTCAATGTGTTTAGGCATGAATCCAGATCAGTTACAGCCTTATGAAAGATGTGCCTCTACCTCTAATAGAAATTTTGAGGGGAGACAAGGTAATTTAGGAAGAACTCATTTAATGAGCCCAATGATGGCTGCATTAACAGCTATTAACGGCACTATCCCCGATCTATTATGAGCAATTCAAGTATTCAGGGAGTGGTAGCACCATTTGATAGAGATAATATTGATACCGATCAAATCATCCCAACAGAATATCTTAAATCAATTAAAAAGTTTGGTTTTGAAGATTACTTATTTGATGGTTGGAGATATTTAGATCAGGGTCGACTTGGCATGACTCCCAGTGAGAGATCTCTGAATACAGAATTCATTCTTAACCAACCTATTTTTAACAAATCGACCATCCTTTTAACTCGTGATAATTTTGGATGCGGTTCCAGTCGAGAGCATGCTGTTTGGGCGCTCAGAGATTTTGGTTTTCGAGCAGTGATCGGAAGCTCTTTTGGCGATATTTTTTATAATAATTGTTTTAAAAATAAAATTCTTCCAATCAAGATCTCTAAAGAAAATATCAATCGACTGTTTGAGCTCTCAACTCAAGGGCCTCAAAGTTTTACAATTAGCTTAATTGAACAAGAGATCAAGGCTGATCATGATATTTCCATATCTTTTGAGGTCGATCCCAATCAAATCAATCGCATTATTCATAATCTTGATGACATTGACATTACCCTATCAAATAAAGAATATATTGAATCTTTTGAAGAGAATCGAAGAAGTGAAAGGCCGTGGATTTTTGAATAAACTTAATCCTGGATAGAACTATGACTAAACAAATTTTAATACTTCCCGGGGATGGCATTGGCAAAGAAGTCACAGCATCTGCTATGAAAATTTTAAACTATCTTATCGAAAAATATCATCTAGATTTTATTACAATAGAGCGAGAAGTAGGGGGAGCATCATACGAGCTTCATGGTAAACCTTTAACTGAAGAAACTTTAGAGATTGCCAAGCAATCAGATGCAATACTATTTGGAGCTGTTGGAGGTCCTCAATGGGATAGCTTAGACTGGGATGTTAGGCCTGAACAAGCCTTGCTGGGCCTCAGGAAAACCTTAGGATTATTTGCAAATCTTAGACCTGCATTTTTATTTAATGAGCTTGCATCTGCATCGCCCTTAAAAAACCACATTATCGAAAACTTAGATATCTTAATCGTGAGAGAGCTCACTGGCGGAGTGTATTTTGGTGAGCCAAGGGGTTTGGTTGAGGACGTTACTCCAAAGTATGCCTTTAATACGATGGTTTATAACGAAGATGAAATTAGACGGATAGCCAGGGTTGCATTTGAAGCAGCGATGACTAGAGGTAAGAAGCTATGCTCTGTAGACAAGGCAAACGTTCTTGAGGTATCCAAATTTTGGCGCGGCATAGTGGCAGAGATGGGCTTAGAATATCCGGAAGTAATGCTTTCACATCAGCTAGCAGACAACACTGCAATGCAGCTTGTGCTGAACCCCAATCAATATGATGTCATTGTATCTAGCAATTTATTTGGTGATATTTTATCTGACATTGCTGCAACTCTTAGTGGCTCCATTGGAATGCTCCCCTCAGCCTCTCTTAATAGCTCTGGACAAGGTATGTATGAACCATGTCACGGGAGTGCTCCTGATATTGCTGGGCAAGGCGTTGCTAACCCTTTAGCTATGATTTCTTCTTTAGCCATGGCCTTAGAATATTCACTGGATAGGAAAGATCTTGCAGTAAAGATTGAGTTGGCCATTAAAAATTTTATTGGCTTGGGGCACAGAACAAAAGACATTACCACTAGCGAAGGATTTATTAAGACCAATGACGTGGCACCACTCTTGATCAAGTTACTTGAAAATGAGTAATTCAGCCGTCAGCCTTGCGTTAGTTGGAGCCACAGGTGTTGTAGGGGCAAAAATTATTAAACTGCTAGAAAAAAAATCTTTTCCTTTGGCTCGTTTTATCCCGTTAGGTCATTCAACCGTTGGCAATCACATTAGCTTCAATGGAGAAAAGTATGTTGTGCAATCTCTAGAATCTTTTCAGCCAACTACAGTTAACTTAATTATATTTGCAGCTGGCTCTGCTGCAGCACATGCTCATGCCAGAGCCTTTGTTGATGCCGGAGCTTATGTTATTGATCTCTCTTCTCATTTTCGTTATGAAGATGATGTCCCATTGGTGATTCCGGAAATCAACGGACATTTATTAGATCAGCTAGAAAAACCCAGTTTAATCGCCAATCCAAATTGCTCCACTGCACAATTACTGATGGCGCTCAAACCGATTCATGATGCGCTTAATATAGAGCTCATGAATGTGGCAACCTACCAAGCAGTTTCAGGTACTGGCAAAGCAGCATTAGAGGAGCTCCACAATCAAACTTATTTTACAGATTCTCCTCAATCCCCATCTGTCTATCCAAAACAAATAGCTTTTAATGTTATTCCTCAATGCGATGTTTTTCTTGATAATAATTTCACCAAAGAAGAGATGAAATTAACCTGGGAAACTCATAAAATCTTAGATCCTAAGATTTTTGTTCAAGCAACATGTGCAAGAGTCCCAGTTTTCAATGGTCATTCAGAGGCCGTATTTTTTAAAGTTTCTAGAGGTACCTCACGCGATAATATTATTAGCATCTTGAGTGGTGCGGAAGGGGTTAAAGTTATTGATAACCCTGATGAGCTTGAGTACCCGACTCCAGTAGAGTGTGCCAATGACACAGAAGATGTTTTTGTAGGTAGGATTAGAGTCCAAGAATTGGGTGGAGATACCTGGGTTTCTTTGTGGATTGTTGCTGATAATGTATATGGTAAGGGCGCTGCGCTCAATGCAGTACAAATTGCTGAACGATTGCTTCAATCAAAAAAGTTATAAATGAAAAAAATACTTCTTTTACTTGCCTTATTTTCTAGCATTATCGATGCCCAGGGAATCATTGGGAGTCCCAATGTCTCGCTCAGTCCAGAAGGCAATTTTTTAATCACAATCCAAATCAGAGATGTGCCAGAGATACAGGAAACTGATATTCAAATTATGGATTTTAAGTCATCAGAACTACTGCCGGAAAAGACATTAGAATATTTTCTATTTGAAAATTTAGAGATTTTTCAAAGGCTAACTTTTGCTCTGCCTGCAAACTTTCAGGATACATATTTTTCATTTCGATTGCAGGTAGGGCTAGAACTCTCTAAGGATATCTTTATATTTTTACCACAAAATACTCTGCGGCGATCTTCAGAGCAGAACCTATCTTTTAAGCTGCCTGCAAAGAAAACATCCGGTCAATCCCAGAGATACAATATCCAGGACGCCTTATCCGGAACGGTTGAAGAGCAGCTTATTAAGCAGGTTGAAAGCAAGCAATCTGTAGATGATATCGCTGAGTCTACCGACTTGAGCAAACCGCAATTTCAGCTCTCCAAGCAAACAATCAGTAGCGAGCAAGTTGAGACTATATGGAGCGTTGCAAAATCAGTTGAAACAAATTTCAATGCGTCTATCTATCAAATTATGTGGGCTTTTTACCTAGAAAACCCCAATGCTTTTATTAATGAAAATATTAATTTAGTTAGAAGTGATATTGATCTAGCCATCCCTTCCCCCGAATTAGTCCAATCAACAAATAACCTTGATGCAAAAAATGCAGTTAATTTTATGTCTTCCTATACAGGCAAAAGATTATTAAATTCCAGAGCTCAATTAATTTTAACTGCTCCCAAAAATATACAACCTGAATTTAAGCAGGTGATAGAGGATTCATCTATTAATTCTGAGCTGAAAATTCCTGCCTCCCTGTCTAGTAGCAATAATGCCAGGCTATCAGGCGAGGATATAGTCAATAAAAATACCTCTACCATCACATTGGGCGTTGAGAGTAAAAAAATATCTGTGCCCTCATCTACAAACTCAGAAACTGATGCAGCATTTCAACTCAGAGATCTTCTATGGGTGGGAGTTCTGTCTCTTTTAGCAGGCTTCTTAATAGCAATTACCCTTATTGGATTAAATCGAAAATCTTCATACACCAAAACCTCAGTTCAAGAAGATTTTTTAGAGGATGAGGCAGCGACTTTTCAATCCAACCTTAGTATTTCCAATGATATTGAAGCTCAGGAGCTCGATCTAGTGCGCACCTATATTGATATGGATGATTGGGCGAATGCGGAGCCAATCCTTCAGCGGTTAATTTTAAATTCCTCTAATGCACAGATACTTATTTCAGCAAAGGAACTTTTAGAGAAAAAGATCTAGCTCGTGAAATTTGTTGGAGTATGTGAATATGATGGATCTAGTTTTTCTGGGTTTCAATCTCAGTCCAATGCTACTTCAGTTCAGGACGCACTTGAGAAAGCAATTGCTTCTGTGGGCCATATCACAGACAGGATGAATTATTCTGGTAGAACTGATGCTGGAGTGCATGCTCTGGGCCAGGTATTTGATTTTCAATCAAGCGACATCAGGACCATTGATCAGTGGTTGAAGGGAATTAATTCAGCGTTACCTGAGACCATGGCTGTCACTTTTCTTCAAGAGATTTATGATAATTTTCATTCAAGGTTTGATGCGATCAAGAGAAAATATGCTTATATTATTTACACCGGATCAACCAGACCTGTATTTTTAAAAGATTATGTTTTTTGGGAAAAAAATATCCTAGATTTTGATGTGATGAAAACAGAGGCCGCTCATCTTATAGGGACTCATAACTTTAGTTCATTTAGAGGCTCCAAATGTACAGCCAATAACCCTATTAGAACTATTGAATTCATCAATATTCAAAAGCTACCAGATTTCATGATCATTACTATCTCAGCAAATGCATATTTATATAATATGGTTAGGATTATAGTGGGCACATTAATCGATATAGCCACAGGCAGATTGCAAGAAAGTATGTTGGATATTTTAAATACAGAAAGCAGGCTAAATGCAGGCAAGACAGCACAATCACAAGGTTTATTCTTCTTAGGAGCAGAATATAAAGATTTAAAATTTCCTGATCAAATGCATAATTCGTCATTATTCAATCTTATTAAGAGACCTAATGAAACTTAAATTTTGTGGCTTACAAACCCTAGAATCTCTTCAGCATGCTTGTGATCTTGGTGCTGACTACGCTGGGTTTATCTTTGCGGAGAAGAGTCCTAGAAAAGTGAGCCAAGAATTTTTAGAACAGCTTTCCTTATTTAACTTTCGCAATACTCTTCCTGTCTGCGTCTTTGTTAATCCGTCACCTTCATTTGTCGAGCAAGTGGTCGAGTTTCTTCCAACTGCAATTCTACAATTCCATGGAGATGAATCTGATAGCTTTTGCAGTCAATTTAAGAAACCTTATTGGAAGAGCATTCCAATCAAAGATGCTTCTTCTATCTCCTTGATTTTAAGCGACCCATATCCATCGGCAGAAGCAATTTTGTTAGAAACATTCTCTTCAAATTTGAATGGTGGTACGGGCAAATCCTTTGACTGGACTCTCATTCAAGGCGCAGATCTCAGCAAGAAATTTATTTTAGCTGGTGGAATTAATGAGGCTAATATTGATGCTGCTATTTCCCTTAATCCATGGTGTATTGATATAAACTCTGGGGTAGAATCACAACTCGCATTAAAAGATACGTTATTGATGACCCAGATGATAAAGAGGTTTAACAATGGATAATTTGATTGATTTACCAGATGCCGAAGGTTTTTTCGGAGATTATGGAGGCAAATTTGTACCTGAGACTTTGATGTTTGCATTGCAGCAGCTAGAAGATACTTATGATCGCCTTAAACAAGACCCTGATTTCCTTAAAACCTTTGATCATGACCTCAGTCAATTTGTTGGCAGACCTTCGCCATTATATTTTGCGCAGAGGTTAACTGAGCATTATGCAGGGCCTCAAATCTGGCTCAAGCGTGAAGATTTAAATCATACCGGAGCTCATAAAATCAACAATACCGTTGGTCAGATTTTACTAGCAAAAGCCATGGGCAAGAAAAGAATTATTGCTGAGACTGGTGCTGGGCAGCATGGGGTAGCAACGGCTACCGTTGCGGCTCGATTGGGACTAGAGTGCCATATTTATATGGGTGCTGCAGATGTTCAAAGGCAATCCTTGAACGTCTATCGTATCAAGCTCTTGGGAGCTACTGTTCATGCGGTCGATTCTGGTACAGCAACCTTAAAAGATGCTCTAAATGAAGCCCTAAGGGACTGGGTGACTAATATAGACAACACTTATTATATTATTGGCAGCGTTACAGGCCCTCATCCATATCCCATGATCGTAAGAGATTTTAATTCTGTAGTCGGGAGAGAGTTGAGAGAGCAATCTGTTAAACTTTTTAATAAATTTCCTGAAGCAATCATTGCCTGTGTAGGCGGAGGCTCAAATGCTATGGGAATTTTTTATCCTTTTATTCAAGAGCCCGAAGTGAAACTGTATGGCATAGAAGCGGCTGGTAGCGGCCTTGAAACAGGCAGACATGCTGCTCCACTGAACGATGGCCAGCCAGGTATTTTGCACGGAGCAAAGAGCTACCTGATGCAAGATAAAGATGGCCAAGTGATCGATACCCACTCTATTTCTGCTGGGCTTGATTACCCTGGTGTTGGGCCTGAGCATTCTAACTTGAAAGACTCTGGTAGAGCACAATACCTAGCTGTTAATGATGAAGAGACATTGCGTGCATTCCATATGGTTACCAGAATGGAGGGCATCATGCCTGCCCTTGAGACAGCTCATGCCTTTGCCGCTCTAGATTACCTAGTGGAAACATTTAATCCGACGGATAATATCGTGATTAATGTATCTGGAAGAGGAGATAAAGATATTAATACTGTTGCTACCATGGATGGCATCTCTCTTGACTAGATTAAAGCAGAGGCTTGATTCGCTAGCTGCTGGGTCAAAAAAAGCTTTAGTTGCATACTTAGTAGCAGGAGATCCTGATCTCAGCACTACATTAGAGCTGATGCATGGGTTTGTAGCATCGGGTGTGGATATTATTGAGCTCGGCGTTCCATTCACTGATCCTATTGCTGAAGGCCCAATTATTCAGGCCGCTCATGATAGAGCCCTAAAGACTGATACTTCACTTAACCAGATTTTTGATCTTGTGGAAGAGTTTAGAAAAAATGATTCTGATACACCCGTTATCTTAATGGGGTACATCAATACATTTTTGGCTAACAAAAAAGCCTTAGAATCTATTCATGAGAGAGGAACAGATGCAGTATTAATTGTAGATGTTCCAGGTGAAAGCACCCTTGAGAATATAGGAATAAATAATTCTCATATTGCCTCAATTTCCTTGATATCACCTACTACTGATCTTAAGCGCATAGCAAAAATATGCCAGACCAGCTCAGGCTTTATTTACTACGTGACCCTAAGAGGAGTCACTGGTGCCTCTAACTTAGATATTAGTGAAATAGAAAAAAACATTGCTCACATCAGAGAGAACACCACTTTACCCGTGATGGCTGGCTTCGGCATTAAAACTCCTGCTGATGCCAACAAGCTCAGCAAGGTGGCTGATGGAGTGGTGATTGGTTCTGTGCTCGTAGATATGATTCACCAGCAATCGACTCAAAAAGATTACAAAAAAATATATACTTACCTCAATGAAATCTCTGCAGTTATAACTCAATGAATTGGTTAACTAAATTAATTCCATCGATTGGAGCAAATGACGAGCCTGCAACGCCAAAAAGCAAGGTGCCTGATGGCCTATGGAATAACTGTCCTGCATGCGAGGCAATTTTATATCAGCCAGAATTAGAGAAATCTCTATTTGTTTGCCCAAAGTGTGATCACCACCTAAGAATTGGTGCGCGAACAAGAATGTCATATTTTTTTGATGGCGGCACTTTTGAAGATCTGGCAACCAATATTACCACCAAAGATATTCTCAAGTTTAAGGATACCAAACCTTACACCCAAAGGATTAAAGAAGCTGTTGCTCTGACTGGAGAGGAAGAGGCAATTCTCATTGGTCAGGGCAAATTAGAGGGCAGGGGCGTTGTTGTTGCTGCATTTGAGTTTAGGTATATGGGCGGTTCGATGGGTGGCGTGGTAGGGACGAAGTTTGTTCAAGGCATTGATGCGGCGATAGCAAGCAAAGTTCCTTTTGTATGTTTTTCTACAAGTGGTGGCGCTCGCATGCAAGAGTCTATGGTGTCTTTAATGCAGATGGCTAAAACCGCTGCAGCTTTAGAAAAGCTTAAAGCAGCAAAGTTACCATATATTTCAATTATGGTTGATCCTATTTATGGAGGCGTTTCAGCTAGTCTAGCAATGCTTGGAGATATCAATATTGCAGAGCCTAAAGCTCTTGTAGGGTTTGCAGGACGACGGGTGATTGAGCAGACCGTGAGAGTTGATCTGCCTGAAGACTTTCAAAAATCTGAGTTTCTTTTAGAGCATGGAGCTATAGACATGATTGTTCATCGCAAAGACTTACGGCAAAAGGTTTTCAGTCTTCTCTCTAAGCTATACCCTCAGAGTCCATGAGCACTAATCGCCTCACAGGAATATTCATTGCTCTTACATTTGCTATCTGGGTCTTTATTTTTGCTCTCTCCCCGCAGCCTAAGTATCAACAACCCCAAACATCAATCAGTATTCCCAGCCCCCAAATAACATCTACACTCCCTGAAGGTGATCTGGAGATTAAGCCTTATGAGCTAGAAGATACTAAACTCAACATTAAGATTGAAGACACCATTCCCTCAGCTAAATCCATCGTTGAAAAAACAGATTTTAGTTTATACGTTTATAAAATAGGTGCATTTGGCTCTTCTAAAACCATTACAAAAGTAATCAAGTTATATAGCGATGCAGGATTCCCTGCAATCACAGAAATCAATCAATCAAACAAAGCATTGACAAGTATTCTTGTCGGACCTTTTGTATCCGAGCAGGATATTCTTAAGAATCAAAAAATTCTAAATGAGATTGCAGAAATCTCTCAAGGAGAGATATTAACTTGGACTCCTTAGGTTTTCAGCACTTTGATTTCATCTTAATTGGAATTATTTCTCTCTCAGGCATAGTGGCACTCTTTAGAGGATTTATTCAGGAAGCACTCTCTCTAGTATTGTGGGTCTTTGCTTTCATGGCCTCGTTGTACTTGGCGGAGCATTTAAACTCTTATATTTCTGAATACATAGAGAACCCTGAGCTTAGAAGAATGGTTTCACTGCTTGCCATCTTCGCTATTATTATATTTGCAGGTGGTTTTGTAATTAAAATACTTAGAAGTCTTATTCATTGGTCTGGAATGGGTGGCTTGGATAGGTTGCTTGGTGCTTTATTTGGATGTGTAAGAGGGATTATTTTAATTGCGATTATCTATCTAATATTGCCATCAGATATAAAGCAATCAGCATTCATTGCTGAGTCTAAAAGTGCATCAATGCTTAACAAGCTCTCCCCCGAGTTAGAAATTTTTTTTAAAGACATGATCTCCAATAAAAATTCAGTTATGCTTGATTCCAATATTACTCCAACCAATCAATCATAATGTGTGGAATTGTAGGCATCTTTGCTGAGACTCATGTAGCTAGCTCTCTTTATGAATCCTTGCTAATGCTGCAGCATCGGGGTCAAGATGCAGCGGGAATGGTTGTGTGTGATGAAAATGGCAGACTGCACAGCAGAAAATCGATGGGTTATGTGCGAGATGCTTTTCAGCAAAGACACATGAACAAATTGGAAGGTTATTACGGCATTGGACATGTCAGATATCCTACCGCTGGAGGTTCTGGTAAAGATTTTGCTCAGCCTATGTATGTCAATTCACCTTATGGGATTAGCCTTGCGCATAATGGCAATTTAACAAATTCTAAAGCCTTGGCTCGCGAACTATTTCATGCAGAGATGCGCCACTTAAATACTGATTCTGATTCTGAGGTTCTGCTAAATATTTTTGCTCACGAGCTAGCTAAGCAAAGAGCTATTTTGCCATCTGCTGAGCATTTTTTTCAAGCTGTGAAAAAAGCTCATTCTCGCTGTCATGGTGCCTATGCTGTGGTTGCACTCATTACTGGGTTTGGTCTACTTGCTTTTAGAGATCCCAAAGGCATTCGCCCATTGGTGATAGGAGAACGAGAGGGTAAAAATCACAAGGAATATATCGTAGCCTCAGAAAATGCCTCTTTCTCAGCCTTGGGTTTTCAGACTCTTAGAGATGTTGAACCTGGAGAAGCGGTCTTTATAGATCTTAATGGCCAGCTTCATAGCCAGCAATGTGCTGATAATCCAGAGCCTACACCTTGTTTATTTGAGTATGTGTACTTGGCTAGACCAGATGCTACCTTAGATCAGATTTCCGTGTATAAAGCGCGCATGAGAATGGGCAAGAAGCTTGCTAACAAAATCATGCGGATTAATCCTAATCATGATATTGATGTAGTGATTCCTATACCTGATAGCTCTACCACTGCTGCACTCCAAGTCGCTACAGAGCTCAATATTCCCTATAGAGATGGGTTTGTAAAAAATAGATATATCGGCCGAACATTTATCATGCCTTATCAAGAGGAGCGAAAAAAATCTGTCAGACGTAAATTAAATATTCTAGACCTTGAGTTTCAAGGAAAAAATGTTCTTTTAGTTGATGATTCAATTGTACGTGGCACTACGAGCCAAAAAATTATAGAGATGGCCAAAGAGGCGGGCGCCAAAAAAGTATACTTCTCTTCAGCAGCTCCCCCAGTCAAATTTCAAAATCTTTATGGAATAGATATGGCAGCCACAAGTGAATTAATTGCTTCGAATAAGACAGAGGAGGAGGTTGCTGAAGCTATTGGAGCAGATTGGCTTATCTATCAAGATTTAGAGGACCTTATTGCTTCGGCTCAAGAAGGCAATCCTGAGATTAAGAAATTTGAAATCTCTATTTTTAACGGTGAATATCCAACCCCCATTAGCAAGGAGTACCTTCAAGAGCTAGAGATTGCTCGGCAAGATACCAGCAAGCTCTCTAGAGAAACCTCACGCTAGACGTTTACGATATTGATAGATGGGATGTTTGCACTCCCAGCAGTCTCAACATAGGTTTCTATCTCATTAAAATTTAAGTAACGGTATATATCATCAGCCAGTGGATTGATCTCTTCCATGTATTTTAAATACTCTTCTAGGTTTGGTAATTTACCTAAAATGGATGAGATTGCAGCAAGCTCTGCAGATGCAAGAAATACGTCTGCACCGTCACCCAGGCGATTTGGAAAGTTTCGCGTAGAGGTAGATACAACTGTTGAGTTAGCAAGTACCCTGGCTTGGTTTCCCATGCAAAGAGAGCATCCAGGTATTTCTGTACGAGCGCCCGAGGTGCCAAAAACATTATAGACACCTTCTTCCATTAACTGCTTCTCATCCATTTTAGTTGGAGGCACAATCCATAATCTAGCTTTTGTACCATTATGTTTTTTCAGCAAATGACCAGCTGCTCTGAAATGGCCAATATTAGTCATGCATGAGCCAATAAATACCTCATCAATTTTTGTTTCACAGACCTCTGAAAGGGGTTTGATATCATCTGGATCATTAGGGCAAGCAAGCAAGGGTTCTTTGATTTCATTGAGGTCAATTTCAATAATCTCAGCATATTCAGCATTTGCATCAGGCTCTAACAACTCTGGATTTGCAATCCACTCTTCCATGGCTTGAGCCCTTCTTTCTAGAGTCTTTTCATCACCATAGCCGCTTCCGATCATCCATCTCAGCATCACAATATTAGATTTAAGGTATTCAATAATCGGTTCTTTGCTCAGTCGCACTGTGCAACCAGATGCTGATCTCTCAGCAGATGCGTCAGATAGCTCAAATGCTTGCTCTACCTTGAGATTAGGGAGGCCTTCAATTTCTAGACAACGGCCTGAAAATATATTTTTCTTCCCTTCCTTTGAGACTGTCAGCAAACCTTTTTGAATAGCTGCATAAGGAATGGCATTCACCAGATCTCTCAAGGTTATACCAGGCTGCATATCTCCTTTAAATCTTACCAGCACAGATTCAGGCATATCTAAAGGCATAACTCCCAAGGCTGCTGCGAAAGCAACTAGTCCAGAGCCAGCAGGAAAACTAATTCCTATTGGAAAGCGTGTGTGGCTATCACCACCTGTGCCCACCCCATCAGGCAACAGCATCCTATTTAACCAAGAATGAATAATTCCATCTCCAGGTTTTAGGGACACTCCACCACGATTCATAATAAAATCAGGCAATGTGTGCTGCGTATCAATATCCACAGGCTTGGGATAGGCTGCGGTGTGACAGAAGGACTGCATTACCAAATCAGCTGAGAACCCTAAACATGCAAGCTCCTTTAGCTCATCTCGAGTCATTGGGCCTGTTGTATCTTGCGAGCCCACTGTTGTCATTCGTGGTTCGCAATATGTTCCTGGACGGATTCCTGCAACACCACAGGCTTTCCCCACCATTTTTTGTGCGAGTGTGAACCCTTTATCAGAGGCATCTTCTGCGTCAGGTCTTGTAAAAATATCTGTTGGCTCTAACCCCAAGGCTTCTCTTGTTTTATCTGTTAGCTGCCTTCCAATAATTAAAGGAATTCGCCCATTCGCTCGAACCTCATCTAGTAATACTGGTGTTTTCAGCTCAAAGCTAGAAAGCACATCGCCACTCTCAGCATCTAATATTTTTCCATTAAAAGGTTCAAAAATAATTTCCTGACCCATATTTAATTTTGATACATCACATTCCACCGGGAATGCTCCTGAGTCTTCCAGGGTATTAAAAAAGATTGGAGCAATTTTTCCTCCAAAGCAAAAACCACCTTCTTTTTTATTTGGAATCGCAGGAATCTCATCACCCATGTGCCATAGCACTGAATTTGTTGCAGATTTTCTAGATGAGCCAGTACCCACTACATCTCCTACAAACACCAGAGGGTTACCTTTTTTCTTTAGTTCCCCAATAGTCTCCAATGGTTTCTCTAAACCTTCTCGTGGCATCTTAAACATTGCCAAGGCATGCAAAGGGATATCGGGTCTAGACCATGCATCTGTTGCAGGCGACAGATCATCAGTATTAATTTCCCCAGGCACTTTATAAACAGTAAGCTTAATTTGGCTAGGAATCTCTTTTTTTTCTGTAAACCATAAACCTTCCGCCCATGAATCAATTACTTTTTTGGCATTTGCATTTGTTTGAGAGAGCTCCAGCACATCATTAAACGCATCAAAGATTAACAAGGTGGTCCCCAACGCTTCTGCTGCCTCTTTTCCCAGCTCATCATCCTTTAGGCATTGAATTAAAGGCTGTATATTGTAGCCACCCAGCATTGTGCCAAGAATTACTACAGCCTCTTTCTTCGAAATATACGGACTGCTTGTTTTACTTGTTGTGATATCAGCAAGAAAACCAGCTTTTACATAAGCCGCTTGATCTACGCCTGCTGGAGTCCTTTCTTTTAAAAGATCTAGCAATAATTCAGGCTCCCCATGATCCTCCTTTAAAAGGTCTACTAACTCAGATGTTTGTTGGGCTGATAGTGGTAGAGGTGGTATTCCTAATTTCTCTCTCTCTTGGCAGTGTATTTTGTAATCTTCAAGCATATTTTTCTCCTGGGATCGTCATTTTACTGCGGTATCTCCAAATACCCAAGCCCATTGATCGATTCATGCCATTTACTTTAATAAAATCATGTATTATCCAAAACATGAAGAAGAACAAAGCTTCCACTCCATGTCTTGGGATATGCTCGACTACATATGGTGATAACGTCTGCAAAGGCTGCAAACGCTTTTTACATGAAGTGATTAATTGGAACAAGTACTCTGTCTTAGAAAAAGAGTTAGTGAATTCTCGCTTAGAAGATTTTAAGTTAACCGTCTTACGCGATAGGTTTTCCATTTCCAATCCAGAGTTGCTTGCATCTAAACTCAATGAGAAGGGTATTAATTTTAATGATGCGCTAGATCCCCTGACTTGGATTTTTGATCTTTTACGTGCCGCTGGCTCTCAGTCACTTGATTTAGAACAATTTGGTATTAACTCTCATACTCAAATGGATTTATCTGAGCTTAAAAATAATATTTATATAGAATTTTTAGAATTATCTGAGGCTCATTATCAACGGTATTTTTTAGTTAGCGGTCGGTAAATCCAGCCAATTTGTTGTATATCTTGGTGATGTCATAGACTTGGTGATTGGGAGTAGATGACCCGGGGATTGCGAAGCGTAATATATCTGAGCTTGCTTCTCATTCATTGAATCTATGTACTGCATCAATTTATCATCTTGCTTCACGTGAATGCATTGATCTATTTCATTGAAAAGTAAACCTTGCGTGATTGAATGTTTCGAGAACTGATTCAGTATTACACCTGCTTTTGCGTATGAGTAACCCCGCTTAAAACAATTGCTCAGAGCTGTTTGTGCTCCAGCTAAAATATCTCTTGTATCACTGACTGGACTGGGAAATTGAATGGTATGAAAACCTCTGTATTGTGCTTGATTATTAAAAGGACTAGTAAAAATTAATACTGATACCTGTAAGCACTTTTGCCCCTCATTTCTTAATTTTTCACTGGCTCTCACAGCAAAGTTACTTACCAGAGGCCTCATCTGTTCTAGATCAACTATTTTTTTCCCAAAGCTTCGACTAACAATAATTTGTTTTTTAGGCTCGGTATTTCTATGTATTTGCAGGCATTGCTCACTTCTGAGCTCACGCACGGTACGCTCCAGCACCACGCTAAATTTATCTCTAATAAACCGAGTGTCGCTTTGCATTAGCTCATAGCCTGAGTAAATATTTAGAGCATTAAGGCGCCTTGATAAATTTCGACCAACCCCCCAAATTTCATGGACTGATAAATTTTTTAAAGCACGCTCAATATGATGCTGTTCGTTCAAACACAGCACCCCTGTTCCTCCAGCTCTTTGTTTTGCGATATGACTTGCAATTTTTGCTAGCGTTTTTGTAGGAGCTATACCAATACGGACGGGTATCCCAACCCATTGGCGCACAATATTTCTACAATAAATACCAAATTCGTAGGCATGACTACTAGTTTGCATGTGTTGTAGATCTAAAAATGCTTCATCAATGCTGTAAACCTCAATGTTATTCACCATGCCTGCTAACACATGCATGACCCTGCTCGATAAATCTCCATATAGTGCAAAGTTTGATGAGAACGCCTCCCCCCCTTGAGCTAAATAGGCGCGCTTGATTTGAAACCATGGCACTCCCATTTTTATACCCATAGCTTTAGCTTCTTTACTTCTTGCGATCACGCATCCATCATTATTAGATAGCACGACAATAGGTTTTTTTCGTAAATCTGGTCTAAACACTCTCTCACAAGATGCATAGAAGTTATCACAATCCACTAGCGCTAATAACGTCATTCAAATTTATTGATGGCAGCAGTAACTGTGCCCATTATGTCTAGATCTTGTCCATGCTGCACGTAAATGGGTTCATACGCTGGATTCTCTGGTAACAGACAAAGACGAGGTCTGAGCTGCAATCTTTTGCACACAAATTCTCCATCCAGTGATGCCACAACAATACTCCCATGTTTTGGTTTAAGACTCCTATCTACAATTAAGATTGCTTGATCTCCGATATTGGCATTAATCATGGATTCTCCTGACACTCTTATTAAAAAAGTTGCTACGTTATTCTTAATAAGGTATTTATTAAGATCTATCGGGCTCTCTAGGTAGTCATTTGCGGGGCTTGGAAAGCCAACTGATACCGGTTCCAAAAAAAATTTTGTAAAAGTTGCTGGCAGATCATCTGCCGATATTGAACCGAGATAATTAATAGTCATGGGATTTTAAAATACTGTATAAACATACAGTATTAAAAATTTAGACGCAAGAGTTTTTAGAGCTTAAATTCTTTCAGTGTTTTTTCTTTATCCTCAAGCGTGAGGCACCAGCCCGTTTCGTGCCAGTCACCAAGGACAATGCGTATGCCATTAATATTTGGCATCACGATCTCATGAGTATAGGGACGATGGGTATGACCATGAATTAATAAATCAATTTTATGATCTGTAAAAAACCGATGAATTGAGCTGGTTGCAACATCCATAATTGAAACAGGCTTATTATTATTATGAGACTCGCTAATATCTCTCATGCCTGCGGCAATCTCGCGCCGTTCTACGAGAGGCTTGCTTAAAAACTCTTGCTGCCATGAATCAGAGCGCACCTCTTTTTTAAATGCCAGATACTCCAGGTCATCAGTGCAAAAATTATCTCCATGTGAGAGAGCAATCTTTTGATCAAAGTAATCTATAAAAAAAGGATCTGGTAACACAGTCATGTTTGCCTCTTCAGCAAATCTCTTGCCACATAAGAAGTCTCGATTTCCATGCATAAAAAATATTTCTAGGCCGCTTCGAGTTGCTGCTTTTATTGCCGCAATAACCTCTAATGCAAACGGCGCGTCATCGTCATCACCTATCCACACCTCAAACAAGTCACCTAAAACATATAGATGTGAGAATTCTTGCTCAGCTGCTTTTAAAAATTTAAAAAAACCTTCTGTAGTTGAAGGTTTTGCTTCAGACAAATGCAGATCAGAGATGAACCCTAATTTCATTCACTCACTGTAACGGAGTTAATGGTTGTTGGCTCAAGAGGAGCATCAGCATAACCGCCAACTGTAGATGTGGTACTTAGCGCAATTTTGTCTACGATGTCCATGCCATCAATAACAGAACCAAAAACAGCATAACCCCAACCTTGAGAGGTTTCAGAGGTATGGTTAAGAAAATCATTGTCCTTATGGTTAATAAAAAATTGACCCGTTGCAGAGTGTGGGTCCATGGTTCTAGCCATTGCAAGAGTGCCACGATCGTTCTTCAATCCATTATTCGCTTCGTTTTGAATTGGCTCTGTTCCCGTTGGCTTTGGAGCCATATTTTCATCTAATCCACCACCTTGAACCATAAAGCCATCAATGATTCTGTGAAAAATCGTACCATTGTAATAGCCATCTTCTGCAAGCTTGAGAAAGTTTGTTACAGTGATGGGCGCTTGATCAGCATTGAGTTCTATGTGAATGTCTCCGGCTGAGGTAGAGATAGTTACAAGTGACATTTGATCCTCCTGTGGATAATATTTAATCTGATCATTTGAGTCAGATGATGATAGAAAGAAAGCTAAAGCAACGGCAGCTATGATAACTACTAGAAAAGTAATTTGTATTTTTGACATCAATAAAACCTACATTCAATTTAAGTTCCCTATAATAGGTGATTCACATATTAAATAACAGATGACATTAAGATTTTATAGTTCTTTAACCAACACGAAAGAAGACTTTGTGCCGATTAACGAGGGTGAGGTTGGTATATATGTGTGTGGAATGACAGTATATGACAGCTGTCACCTAGGCCATGCTCGAGCAATGATGGCATTTGATATTCTGGTGAAATATCTAAAATATCAAGGCTATAAAGTTAATTTTATTAGAAATATTACAGACATTGATGACAAGATTATCGAGAGAGCCATGAAGAATAATGAGCTAATTGGTGATTTAACGCAGAGAACCATTTCTAGTATGCATGAAGACTTTTTAAAGCTAGGCCTGGATCTGCCTACTTTTGAACCCAAGGCTACAGATCATATTCCTGGCATGATTGAGATGATTGAGAGCTTGATTGAGAAAGGGCATGCCTATCATTCATCCGGCGGAGATGTTTTTTTTGCTGTCAGAACCTTCCCAGAGTACGGTAAATTATCTAATAAGAATATTGATGATCTAAATCCTGGATCTCGAGTGGTAGAGGACGAGTCAAAAAAGGATCCTTTAGATTTTGTGCTATGGAAAAGTGCCAAGGAGGGCGAGCCTTTTTGGGATTCGCCATGGGGAAAAGGCAGACCGGGTTGGCACATTGAATGCTCTGTTATGTCATTAAAAAATCTAGGAGAGCATTTTGATATTCATGGAGGGGGGCCAGACTTGCTCTTTCCTCACCATGAGAATGAAATTGCTCAATCAGAATGTTCTTCAGGTAAGCAATTTGCCAATTACTGGCTGCACTCAGGCTTACTAAAAATTAATGGTGAGAAAATGTCTAAGTCTTTAGGCAATTTTGCTATGTTGAAGGACCTATTTACCTCCTACCACCCCGAAGTCCTTCGTTACTACTTAGTCTCCAGCCACTACAGAAGCTCTCTAAATTTTGATCAAGAGTCCTTAAATCAAGCTAAATCAGCATTAACTAGGCTTTATCAGACACTAGCTTCAATTGAGGGTGAGGGCAGCGAATATGACCAAGACATGGTCACTCAATTCTCTGTTGTGATGAACGACGATTTAAATACTCCGGAAGCTCTTAGCTTACTATTTCAGCTTGCCAAGCTGATTAATAGCTCTGAGGATCCAGGGCAAATTATAAAATATGGCACAACTTTAAAAAAATTAAGTGGTGTATTGGGGTTGCTGCAAGATGATCCTAAAATGTTTTTTCAGTTTGGAGCAGCAATAGCAGATCAAGAAATTGAGCGACAAATAGCCTTAAGAAATACCGCAAGAGACGAAAAAGATTTTGAAACAGCTGACAAGATTCGCGATAGCTTAACAGAGCAAGGCATTATCCTGGATGATAGCAGCGAAGGAACAACCTGGAAAAAATCTTAACGCAGCTATTCTTCTAGACTTTCAATCACAGAGTCAACACCTGTTGAGCCCATGTTCATTCCAACCACTCGCTCAATGCCCATTTTAGAATAATGCTCAGCTGCATCCGTCATCAAGCCTGATTGATCTAGAGTCAAACCACCATCAACACAGACATTGATTCCTGTAATAAATCTTGATTCATCTGAGGCAAGAAATAATGCTGTATTTGCAATATCAATTGGCATGCCAAAATCCTCTATTGGTTGATCAAGCTTACTATCTTCAATTGCAGTGGCTAACAGAGGTGTATCAATTGCCCCAGGCGAAATAGCATTTACCCGAATCTTGTCTGGACCTAGTTCAATAGCAGCATTCTTACAAAAATTAATTACTCCAGCTTTGGCTGCGGAATAGGCAAGAGGACCAGATCCCCCACCCATGCCTGCGATTGATGCAGTATTGATAATTGAGCCACCTACTGGGTTTTTTTTCATGACCCGTGCGGCATATTTAGAGCCTAGAAAAACTGATTTGAGAAGAATTTGAAATGATCGATCCCACTCATCTGCATTGATGTGAGTGATTGGGCCGATAGCACCACCAATCCCAGCATTGTTAAATAAAATATCCAATGCGCCAAATTGCTCTACCGCCATAGCTATTAATTTTTCAACATCTTCCTCCAGAGAAACATCGGTTAAGCATATGCACGCATTCTGCTCAAAATTTTTCTGCTTGATAAGTTCAAATGTTTCTTCGAGGGTGCTCTTGTTCATATCAGCAAGCACAACATTAGCTCCATGCTCTAAAAATAATAAGGCTGTTTCTTTACCAATACCACTAGCAGCTCCAGTGATAACCGCTACTTTATTTTCTAATCTTTTCATTGATCAATTATTACTGAAAGGGCCGTAAAAGAGAAATAAATTTCTTTGGTGTGATGCTGGGCAGAAAAAAATCATCATGCATGCAATGATTAAATAGATTAAAATCGATGATCAGCTAAAGAAATGGCTCCCTGACGTGGGATCGAACCACGGACCAATTGATTAACAGTCAACTGCTCTACCGCTGAGCTATCAGGGAACAAGTTGAGAATTATAAATTAAAAATCAGAAAGTAATACACGATAATGACAAAAAATTTAATCGTTCAATCTCCATTTGACCCTGCTGGGCATCAGCCAGCTGCTATTGAGAGCCTGGTCAAAGGTTTAGAGGATGGGTTATTGCATCAAGTTCTGCTTGGGGTCACAGGCTCTGGCAAGACATACACTATGGCCAAAGTGATTGAGTCAACGCAGAGGCCTGCGGTGATTATGGCACCAAATAAAACTTTAGCAGCGCAGCTGTATGGCGAGCTAAAGGATTTCTTTCCATCTAATTCTGTTGAGTATTTTGTTTCTTATTATGACTATTATCAGCCAGAAGCATATGTCCCAACTTCTGATACTTATATCGCAAAGGATGCCTCTATCAATGAACATATAGAGCAAATGCGCCTGTCTGCAACCAAAGCCTTGCTAGAAAGGAATGACACTATTGTTGTTGCGACTGTGTCTGCTATTTATGGATTGGGCGCACCAGAAGCGTATTTAAATATGATTTTGCATCTTGATCGTGGTGATGCGATTGATCAGCGATCTATTCTTAGGCGTCTTTCTGCTATGCAGTACACTCGCAACGACATTGATTTTCGCAGGGCTACCTTTAGAGTGCGGGGCGATGTGATTGATATTTATCCCGCAGACTCAGAAAGAGATGCTTTAAGAATTGAATTATTTGGAGATGAAATTGAGAGGCTACTTTGGATTGACCCTTTAACTGGCGAAGTTATTCAAGAAACTCCTCGGGCAACCATTTATCCAAAGACACATTACGTGACTCCAAAAGAAACAGTGCTGGGTTGCCTGAAAGCTGTAAGAGAAGAGCTGAAAGATCGACTTATTTATCTAAAAGATAATGATAAATTGGTTGAGGCTCAACGGCTGCAAGAGCGAACGACCTATGATTTAGAAATGATGCAAGAACTTGGATATTGCCAGGGGATAGAAAATTATTCACGCTATCTTTCGGGTCGAGGTATTGGTGAGCCCCCCCCATGTTTATTTGATTATCTGCCAAAAAATGCCATTGTGTTTATGGATGAGTCTCATGTTTCAGTTCCTCAAATTGGAGGCATGTATAAAGGTGACCGTTCAAGAAAAGAAACCTTAGTAGACTATGGTTTTAGGTTGCCTTCGGCTCTTGATAACAGACCACTAAGGTTTGAGGAGTGGGAAGAAGTTACTCCTCAAAAAATTTATGTTTCTGCAACTCCCAGCAAATATGAGTTAGAGCATGCAGACAACATGGCAGAGCTTTTAGTAAGGCCAACAGGCTTGATTGATCCCCAGATAGAGGTAAGACCTGCATCTTCCCAGATTGATGATGTGATAGGCGAATGCAATGCAAGAGCCGCATTAAAAGAAAGAGTTTTAATTACCACGCTCACTAAAAGAATGGCCGAAGATCTAACAGATTATCTTGAGGAAAACGGCATTCGAACAAGATACATGCATTCAGATGTTGATACTGTCGAGCGAACAGAAATTATTCGGGATTTGAGATTGGGGCATTTTGATGTGCTAGTAGGCATTAATCTGCTAAGAGAAGGTTTGGATATTCCAGAGGTTTCCTTGGTTGCAATTCTTGATGCTGACAAAGAAGGTTTTTTGAGATCCGAAGTCACAATCATTCAAACCGTTGGCAGGGCAGCAAGAAATGTCAAAGGTTGCGCTATCCTTTATGGGGACAAGGTAACTGGATCAATGCAAAGAGCCATGGATGAGATGACTCGGCGGCGAAAAATTCAAGTGGCGTACAATAAAAAACATAGCATTACACCCACATCAATCACCAAAGATATTAAAGATATTATGGAGGGGGCGAGGGTCACGAAAAAGGCTAAAAAAACTCAACCCAAATACTTTGAGGAAGACCTACCCTTTAAAATTGAAGCAGATGGTCCAGATAAAATCTCTAAATCAATTACCAAGCTTGAAGAGCAAATGTATGTTTATGCCAAGCAGACAGAATACGAAAAAGCTGCATTTTGCAGGGATCAAATTAAAAATCTTAAGTGGCAATTAATTAATTCTTAGGAATTTAATTACAGTTTTGCGCTAGAAGTAGGTAGTAGTAATCCCGAACTCTTTCTACGAAATCAACTGTTTGCTGTCCCCTGGAGTAGCTCTTAGAGTCCATCGGGGATTCCATTTTAATTAAGTGCTCCTCTAAATCCAGCCAAGTTACTTTTGTGGGATTTTTATTCAGCGCATCAATTGCATTATTGATGTTAGTTACCCCCAAGTTATAGGCGGCCAATACAAATGCTATTTTGTCCCCTGACGAGGTTCCAAACTTCACTATTTGGTTGAGCTCAGAAAGGTATTGAGCTCCACCATATATACTTTGAATCGGATCCAGTCTATTAGTCACCCCAACAGAAGCAGCTGTAGGGAGTGTGAGCATCATCATGCCTTTGACCTGCGTAGCTGATCGAGCTTTTGGGTTCCATTGAGATTCTTGAAAAGCGACAGCTGCTAAGAGCTCCCATTCAAATTCAAATGTTTTGGCGGCCTCAACAAAGTCTTCTTGATATTTTTTTAAGCGAGTGGAGGAGAGCTTTTGAAACTTTTGTTTTTCAAAATTACTTAGGCGCGAGAATGCCAGCAATTTTTCACTGATCATATTGCAATATACTGATACTGGAGTGACAGCAGGCTCTTTGGCACACCCAAGAAAAGTTAGCAATATACATAAAATTGTGATGTTTTTTGTGATGAATTGTGTTGTTTGTATTTTTTTAATTTTAAACATCCTTATAATTAACCATAACAATATTTTACTAGAGAGCTAGTGTCAAAAAATTTAAACTTGCTGCTTCAAGGTCACTCAAGTTTTTCGCCGTTTAAAATTTCTTCTCAGAGCTCACAATTTTGCAAGTCCAATCATTTACCAGCTTTCAATCTTAGCTGTAGTAATTATTACGCAGTCACTGTCGATCAAGATTTTTCAAGTCATACAAAATTGCTTCGCTTGCTTAGCGCAACAAAGCAATCTCAATTGCCTCATTTCTTGATTGGCCCCAGAGCTGGAACCATTAGCCCATGGTCCTCTAAAACCAGTGAGATTATTAGCAATGTCAGCATCGAGGGCGTTCAGGGTATTGAAAAGTATGTTGGATATTTTGCAGACACCTCAATAAATATCACAAAATTAGACATTGGCTGTCTCTTTGATCGCATGACTCAAGAAGTATTTTACTGTCAGGAAGATCTGTTCAATCTAGACCAGACTGCTGTCCGCAGATCCTTAAAGTATATTGATATTTCTCATGGTGCAAATAATGCCTTAGTTGAAGCTAATAGAGCATTAGGGTTGGCGCTTTCTGCAGAAGAGATTCTATACTTAGAAAATTTTTATTCTTTAGCTCAGCGAAATCCGACCGATGCCGAGCTTATGATGTTTGCGCAAGCTAATTCTGAGCATTGTCGTCATAAAACTTTTAATGCTTCTTGGATCATTGACTCAGAGACCCAGCAGCAATCACTATTTGATCTAATTAAGATAACTAGTGAAGGCAATAAACCTGATCTTATCTCAGCATACAAAGATAATGCTGCAGTCATATCGGGAGCTGAGGTGTTGACCTTAAATAGAAATCTTAATAATCAGTATTCCTTCTCTAAAGAGATGGTAAATTCTACTTTAAAAGTAGAGACACATAATCATCCAACAGCTATCTCTCCTTTTCCTGGGGCTGCCACTGGTTCAGGTGGTGAGATTAGAGATGAAGGGGCAACTGGATCAGGGGCAAAGCCTAAAATGGGGTTAGTGGGATTTAATGTCTCTCATTTAAGATTAAAGCAATTTCCGCGTCCATGGGAGGCACCTTTAAAAAAACCACATAGAATTGCTTCCCCCCTCCAAATCATGACCGAGGGCCCGCTTGGTGCTGCCGCTTTTAATAATGAGTTTGGCAGACCTAGCACTGTGGGTTACTTCAGAGTGTTTGAAAGACTTATCACAAGCAACTATTCTGTTGGTTTTCATAAGCCCATTATGTTGGCTGGCGGTATAGGCGAGGTTAAAGATCGAAATAGTTTAAAAAGCTCTATAAGCGCAGATGATCTAGTGGTTGTTTTAGGTGGCCCTTCCATGCTGATCGGCCTCGGTGGTGGCGCCGCCTCATCAATGTCTTCTGGAGAAAGCAAAGAGGACCTTGATTTTGCATCGGTGCAAAGAGAAAACGCTGAAATGGAAAGAAGATGCCAAGAAGTGATCAATCAATGCGCCTTTGAGTCTCCCAATTTAATTGAATTTATTCATGATGTTGGAGCTGGAGGACTTTCTAATGCTATTCCTGAGCTAGCTAAAGATTGCAATCTTGGGGTCAGGGTTGATCTTAGTTTAATTCCAACAGCTGATCCACGCCTCTCTCCAATGGAAGTTTGGTCTAACGAATCTCAGGAGCGATATGTGCTTGCCATCAAGCCATCTAACAAAGAGATTTTTCAAAAAATCTGTCGCCGAGAGAGATGTCCAGTTGCATTTGTTGGCATCACAACAACTTCTGATGCGGTAGAGGTGTATGATCCAGAAAGAGATGAATATCCAGTTCAAGTTCCTCTGTCTATGCTCTTTGGAGATCTGCCAATTCAAGATATTGAGGTTACATCCTCTGATCACTTGATTGCTAAAGAAGCTCCAAATCTTAATATTAGCCTCTCTGATGCTGTGCAAAGGGTTCTGTGCCATCCATCCGTAGCATCTAAATCATTTTTAATTACCATTGGCGATAGAACAGTTGGTGGCTTAGTTGCAAGAGATCAGCTGGTGGGTAGATATCAAACCCCCACATCTAATTATTCTATGTCCACAAGATCTTTTCTTTCTAACGAAGGTGAAGTTTTGTCAATTGGTGAAAAACCAACGATAGCTGTTAATAATCCTGCAGCATCGCTGCGCATGTCATTAGCAGAAGCTTTGATGAATTTAGTTTCAGTTCCTGTTCTTGATTTAGACTTGGTGAGACTGTCAGCAAACTGGATGGCTGCTTGTGGCGATGTTAAGGACGATTACTCCCTAAGAGTTGGTGTTGAGGCAATATCTCAGATGTGCACTCAACTTGGGATTGCCATCCCAGTTGGCAAAGACTCGCTGTCTATGAGAACTAAATGGACAGAAGAGCAAGAAGAATTTGAAGTGAAAAGTCCTTTATCAGGCGTGATTACCGCCATGGCTCCAGTAGCAGATGTCTCCAAGGCAGTGACCACTGAATTACATCCTTGTGGTTCTTTGGATCTTTATCATTTACGCCTAAACAGCAGAACTAGAATGGGCGGATCTATTTTTGAAGAGGTCACTGAATCTCTGATGTTTGAGACCCCTGACATCGATGATATTGAGGCATTAAAAAATCTCTTTAATGCAATCCAAGAGCTCATTCAGAGAGGCTGGATTACAGCACTGCATGATGTTTCTGATGGAGGCATCATGACAACACTCGCCGAGATAGCTTTTACAAATAAGATCGGAATGACCATTTTATTATCTGATGATGTGCAGAATGAGGCACAAATTTTTCAAGAGCTCTTTTCTGAAGAGGTAGGGGTTGTAATACAGATTCATGCAGAGCATGAGGGGTCAGCGTTAGCATTTATTGCGCAACATAATATAGAACATAGAAAATGTGCTACGCAAAATGCAGAACCTCAAATTACCATCGCTCATCATGAAAATATAAAATTTCAGGAATCTGTCATTGCCTTAGAAAAGATCTGGACGGAGACATCTTTTGCTATTAAGTCGCTCAGAGATAACCCAGAGAGTGCCAAGCAGGAATATGATCTTATCGATCGCTATGATGCAGAGGGCTTGGTTGCTAAAGACAGCTTTCAATTTTCTGCTCAGCTGCCCGTCATTCGTGCTGACATCAAACCTAAGATTGCAATTTTTAGAGAGCAAGGAGTCAACGGTCAAAATGAAATGGCTGCTGCTTTTATGCTGGCAGGATTTGAGGCGCAAGATGTTCATATGCAAGATATCTTAGATAATCCTAGTTTGCTTTTATCATTTCAAGGGATAGCAGCCTGTGGCGGCTTTTCTTATGGAGATGTTTTGGGAGCTGGAGGTGGCTGGTCTTCCAGCATCAGTTGCAATGCCCAAGTTCGAGATTCTTTTGAACACTTTTTTGGTCGACCCGACACTTTTACCTTTGGCGTTTGCAATGGGTGTCAGATGCTTTCACATTTGAAAGACTTAATTCCAGGTGCTGAGGATTGGCCAAACTTTCTATGGAACGAGTCTGATCAATTTGAAGCAAGATTATCTCAAGTTACCATTGCTAGATCTAGCTCAGTGATGCTCCAAGGCATGGAGGGCTGGCAAATACCTGTAGCGGTTGCTCATGGAGAGGGCAGAGCTTCATTTGCAGATGGGGCCATCAAGAATCTTCAATCGGATCATCAGATAGCTATCCAATTCACCAACAGCCAAGGGAGCCCAACCTCAGCTTATCCAGCTAACCCAAATGGTTCCCCAGAGGGGATCACTGGATTAACATCTAAAGATGGCAGAGCTACAATCATGATGCCGCATCCTGAAAGAGTCTTTAGAGCCCAACAACTTTCCTGGAAACCATTTGCATGGGAAGAATATTCTCCATGGATGCAAATCTTCCTAAATGCATATAAGTTTACAAAAGACTCATAAAGTCTGAGCGAAGAATTACCAGAGCTTGAGAGCCTCCTCACGAAATGGATAATTTCCCTCTTTCTTATCTGCAAAGTAATATTCCAGTGTCTTTGTGACTGTTGGGAAGGCTATTTGATCCCATGGGATATCTTGCTCATCAAATAATTCAACTTCTGAGCTCTCAGATGTTGGACCAAACTTCTCATTACCAAGCTCTGCTAGATAGAAAAAATGAACCTGGCTTATGTGAGTGAGACTAAATGCAGTATAGGCAGAGGTAATGATTGGTGAGGCCTGTGTTTCCTCTTTAGTTTCTCGCAAAGCTCCTTCTTGAAGAGTTTCAGAGTTTTCCATGAATCCAGCTGGAAGAGTCCATAGTCCAAACCGAGGTTCAATATTTCTTTTGCAAAGCAGCACTTGATCATCTTTTACGCATATTGTTCCAACTATCAGATTTGGATTTGTATAAAAAATGGAATCGCATGCCGAGCAAATATAGCGCTTAATATTGTCATCATCAGGAATTTTAAAATCTATTTGATCGCTTCCGCATTTTGAACAATATCTCAAAAGTACTCCTTTCGTAGAGAATTAAATGTTGTAAGAAGTTAAACTTACCCAATGATTGAAGAGATGAAGTATAAACTAAAATCTAATAATTTTGAAAAGCCCAGTGGTCGGCCGCAAGCATCTGTCCTGATTGCAATTTTAAATTATGGAAAATTTATTGAGCACCCCGAGCTCATCTACACTCAGCGCTCTCATCACCTTTCCTCTCATTCTGGCGAGGTGAGCTTTCCTGGAGGCAAAGCAGAGGAGGACGATACCAATCTTTTTGAGACTGCCTTAAGAGAATCAAATGAAGAAATGAGCCTCCAAAGTGAGGATGTGACCGAGATTGGTAAATTAAATTATTTAATTTCACGCCATAAAATTGAAGTTAACCCCTTTGTTGCAACTATAGATCGACCGCAAGACCTTCAGCCCAACCAAGAGATTCACGAAATTTTTACCGTACCACTAAGTTTTTTACTGGATTCCAATAACATGGAGCGAGAGCGCATTGAGAGACAGGGAAGTGTTTGGATGGTGCCAACATGGAATTTAAAAAATCAAAAAATTTGGGGTCTCACAGCCATGATCACAGTCAATTTTTTAAACGTTTGTTTTGATGCAAACATAGAGATTTTAGAGGAATAGAATCATGATTATAGAGATGAACAACAAAAAATTGACCACTGAGAATGAAGATTTCTGGATTGCCCCGGATGCTACAGTGATTGGAGATGTTCAGATGGCCAAAGACTCCAGCATTTGGTTTCACTGCACCATTCGAGGTGATAATGAGCCTATTATTATTGGAGAAGGCACCAATATTCAAGATAATTCAGTGATTCACACTGACCCTGGCTTTAGTTGCGCCATTGGTAAATTTGTGACCATCGGACATATGGTGATGCTTCATGGGTGCGAGATAGGAGACGGAACCCTTATTGGTATAGGCTCTGTAATCTTGAATGGAGCCAAGATTGGTAAAAATTGCATTATTGGTGCTAAAGCTCTGATTACCGAGGGGATGGAAGTGCCTGATGGTTCGATGGTCCTTGGAATGCCAGGCAAAATTAAGAAAGAGCTTTCAGCAGAAGAGCAGCTCATGCCATCATTAAATGCCCATCATTACATTGAAAATTACAAAAGATATAAAGCAGCTTTAGGCAATGGACATGATAGCTAAGACCGTATCTTATTTTGATGGCGAGATTGAATGCATAGGCCAACTCTCAATACCAGAGTCCTCTGAGGTACTTCCAATAGTTCTAGTTGCGCATACCTGGAAGGGTCGTAGTAAGTTTGAGGATCAAAAAGCACAGGCTTTAAATGAATTGGGATATGCGGCTTTATCCATTGATATATATGGTGGGGGAGTTAATGGTCAGAGCGTTCAAGAGAACCAAACCCTCATTGAGCCATTTATTTCAGATAGACAGCTATTTCGCCAGAGGCTCATTAGCGCAGTTGAGTTTGCAAAAAGTCTCAAGGGAATTGATTCTTCAAAAATTGCAATGATTGGATTTTGTTTTGGAGGCCTTGCATCTATAGAGTTAGTGCGCTCAGGCTATAACTTAGCCGGATGTGTTAGCTTCCATGGTCTTTTACAGCATTCTGCTGAGCCTTTTAATAAGGTGAACTCCAAGTTATTAGTTCTGCACGGCGATCTAGATCCTATGATTTCTCCAGAACAAATCCTAGCCCTACAAGACGAAATGACTCAGTCCAGAGCCGACTGGCAATTTATTAGCTATGGCAATACCTATCATGCTTTCACAAACCCACAAGCTAACGATATTGAGCTGGGAACAGTTTATAATCATGATAGTGATAAGCGTTCCTGGATCGCTATGACTAATTTTTTAAAGGAAGTGTTTGATAATGTTAACAAGTGAAATCAGAGCTAAGTTTTTAGAATATTTTGCAAAGCATGATCATGCGATCGTGGATTCTAGCCCCTTGGTTCCATTGAATGATGAGACTCTTTTATTCACCAATGCTGGGATGGTGCAATTTAAAGATGTATTCCTAGGAACAGATCAGAGACCTTATCAGCGTGCGACCACAACTCAGCGATGCATAAGAGCCGGCGGCAAGCATAATGATTTAGAGAATGTTGGTTACACCCTGAGACATCATACGTTTTTTGAAATGCTGGGTAATTTCAGTTTTGGGGATTATTTTAAAGAGCATGCCATTGAGCTTGCTTGGAATTTTTTAACTCAAGAGCTTGGCTTGGAGAAAGATAGGTTGTGGATTTCTGTTTTTAGAGAAGATGATGAGGCAGAAGAAATCTGGCGATCTAAAATAGGCATTTCTCCAGATAGAATTGTGCGACTGGATGAAGAAGATAATTTTTGGTCTATGGGCGATACGGGTCCTTGCGGTCCTTGCTCAGAAATTTATTATGATCATGGCGAACAATACGAAGGCACACCTCCTGGTTTCGCAGGTGACGATGGAGACAGGTTTGTTGAAATCTGGAATTTAGTTTTTATGCAGTTTAATAGAGATGCTGCTGGTGACTTAACGCCTCTACCAAAACCTTCTGTCGATACTGGCATGGGATTAGAGCGAGTGACTGCAGTGATGCAGGGTGTTAACTCTAACTATGAAACAGATTTATTTCGACATTTAATCTCAGCATCTGAGATGGCTATTAAATCTCCAGGTGAGCCTTCTCATAAAGTTATTGCCGATCATATTCGAAGCGTGAGTTTTTTGATTGCTGACGGTGTCATGCCATCAAATGAAGGGCGAGGCTATGTGTTACGCAGAATCATGCGTCGAGCCATTAGGCATGGATATAAGCTAGGAGCTAAAACACCATTCTTATATCAATTGGTCTCTCCGCTGGTCCAGCAAATGGGAGGTGCCTTTCCAATGCTTGGAACTCATCAATCTCTTATTGAATCCACCATTCATGATGAAGAAAATAAATTTTTAGAAACGCTGGATAAAGGAATTGAGATTTTAGATAAAGAAATAAGCAAAATGACTTCGAGTGTTATTCCAGGAGAACTGGTATTTAAGCTGCATGATACTTTTGGATTTCCATTCGACTTAACTGCTGATATTGCCCGCGAACAAGATCTATCCCTTGACCAAGAAGGCTTTGACCAATGCATGGCACAGCAGGTTAAGAATTCAAAATCAGCAAGTAAATTCAAAGGCACTCAGTTAGACTTATCTTCAATTCTCGCAACTCATTTTCTAGGATATGAAAGATTAACTGCCGAAGGTGAAATCTTGGGGTTATGGGAGGAGGAGATTCTAATTGAATCTGCAACAGACCCTAAAGAATATCTAATGGCTGTGAACCAATCTCCTTTTTACGCTGAATCGGGCGGTCAAACAGGGGACCAAGGCACATTTGAAGGTTTAAATTGCGACGGTCAGATCTTGGACTGCATCAAACAAGGCAAAATCTTTATTCATAAAATTGCTCTTAATAAAGGGACCATCTCTGTTGGCGATCAACTAAAATTAGCAGTTAATCCTAGTCATAGAGGCTCATCGGCAGCTCATCATTCTGCAACTCATTTAATGCATGCAGCCCTCAAACATGTATTAGGAGATCATGTGCAGCAAAAAGGCTCCTTGGTAGATGCATTAAAATTACGCTTTGATTTCTCTCACCCCAAGGCCGTTAGCAAAGATGAGCTCAAAGAAATTGAATCAATTGTAAATATGCATGCCCTAAATAATTCTGAAGTGACTACAAATTTAATGAAGCTGGATGATGCTATTGCCTCTGGAGCAGAAGCAATGTTCGGAGAGAAATACGATGATGAGGTTAGAGTTCTATCTATGAGTGATGGTTTTTCCGTTGAATTGTGTGGCGGGACTCATGTTGCAAGAACTGGTGATATTGGCATGTTTGTTATCACAAATGAATCCAGTGTTTCTTCAGGTATCAGAAGAATTGAAGCAGTTGTTGGAACAAAAGCATTAGATCTAATGTTAGAGCTTCGCAATCAAGTGCAAGTCTCTCAAGTTTTGCTAAATGTTGGAGCGGCAGAAGTGAGCTCTAAAATTAAAGATTTGATTGCAGAAAATAAATCTTTAAAAAAAGGCAAGAAACCCAATGAATCATTGCTAATGGACACACAAGAATCTCGCCACAGCATAGGTGATTGTGAGTTAGTGCTCATTCGGGTAGAAAACCAAAATATTCAGGATTTAAGGAATCTTGTGGACCAGCATAAAAAAGATCAACACAAGCAATGCGTCTTAATTGTTAGTTATCAAGAAGAGAAAGTGATCTTAGTCTGTGGTGTTACTAAGGATTTAGAGACATCACTTCAAGCCAACAACATAATTCAGGAAGTGAGTCAGTCTATTGGCGGCAAAGGCGGAGGACGGAGTGACTTTGCTCAAGGTGCAGCTGAATGTAACAACATTGATGAATTTTTGAAATCCATTCCTAATATCGTACAATCCCTCGCTTAATCTTTAGGCGTTAAAATAGAACATGGAAACCATAGTATTAAAATTTGGCGGCACCTCTGTTGGCTCAACCGATAGAATTTCTGCTGTTGCAAATCTAATTCATGCAGCATCCAGCGAAGCTTTTCCAGTGGTTGTTGTATCTGCTATGAGCGGAGAGACTAATCGCTTGATAGATTTGGCCCAGTCTTTTGGAGCCGAGCCAAATAAAAGAGAGTTTGATGCTCTAATTTCTACCGGAGAGAAAGTGAGCGCATCTTTAGTTGCGATTGCTTTAAATCATTTGGGCTTAAAGGCTAAATCTTTATCTGCAGCCCAGGTTGGGATGAAGACCACCGCTCAATTTTCAAAGGCTAAGATCTTAGAGATGGACAATGAGATTATTTTTCAAACCATCAAAGATGGCTACATTCCAATCGTGACTGGTTTTCAAGGCATTACCGATACAGGAGATATTACAACCATGGGTAGAGGCGGTAGTGACACGACTGCTGTGGCTATTGCAGCGTCTATTAAATCTAAGCGTTGTGATATTTACACTGACGTTGATGGCATCTACACCACCGATCCAAGAATTGCTCCTGATGCAAAAAAGCTTGATTCTATCTGCATGGAAGAGATGTTAGAGTTATCAGGGCAGGGCGCCAAGGTGATTCAGATACGTGCTGTTGAGTTTGCAAATAAATATAAAGTCTTAGTCAGGGTATTATCAAGCTTCAAACCAGGCTCGGGCACATTAATTTTACATGAGGAGAACGGTATGGAAGACGCAGTGATTACAGGGATTGCATCTCAAACTGATCAAACAAAAGTTACATTGCATGGTGTGGCTGATACCCCAGGAATTGCATCAGGCATCCTGAGCCCTATTAGCGATGCAGGCATTGATGTTGATGTCATTGTTCAAAATGTCAGCGTATCTAATAAAACAGACTTTACGTTCACTGTTGCCACTCATGATAGAGCAGAGGTTGAAACAGTTCTCAAAGAAAAAATGCATGGCATCTTATACGACGAACTAATTATCGAAGAAGCAATTGGCAAGGTATCTTTGGTCGGTGTAGGTATGCGCTCTCACGCAGGCATCGCAAGCACCGCCTTTAATGCTCTGGCTGATGCAGGAATTAACATTCAAATGATCAGTACCTCAGAAATAAAAATTACCATTGTGATTGCAGAGACTCAGCTTGAAGAAGCGGTGAGAATTTTGCATAAAGCATTCAACCTAGGAGACTAATGTTCGATCTTATTTTAAAAAACGGTACCCTTGTTAATGAAGGTCAGATTTTCGAATCTGATCTTGCCATCAAAGGCGATAGAATTGAGAGAATTTCTCCCTCGATCGATGCGGAATCAAAAGAGATAATAGACTTAAAAGGCAAACATGTTCTACCAGGACTTATAGACGATCAAGTTCATTTTCGAGAGCCGGGTTTAACGCATAAAGGCAACATTCAATCAGAGAGTCGGGCTGGTCTAGCTGGCGGTGTGACCAGTTACTTTGAAATGCCAAACGTGAACCCAACCACTACCAATCGAGTGAACCTACAGGCTAAATTTGACCTTGCTGCCACAAAATCACATGCTAATTATTCCTTTTACATGGGTGCGAGCAACTCTAATATTGAGGAAATTAAACAGCTAGATAATACCCTCGCATGCGGTTTAAAAGTTTTTATGGGCGCATCTACTGGAGATATGCTAGTGGATAATCAAGACACACTTGATGCAATCTTTAGAGAAGCCCCAGTCAATATTGTGACTCATTGCGAAGACACCCCAATGATTCAGGCCAATGAGCAGGCAGTCATTGCAGAGTTTGGCGAGGACATCGATGCCACCTTTCACGCACAAATACGCAGTGCTGCAGCATGCTTAAAATCTTCGCAGCTTGCCCATGATCTTGCTACTAAGCATGGATCTAACCTACACATTCTTCACTTGACAACGGCCGATGAAATGAAACTCTTGACTACGGGAGAGTTGGCTAATAAAAAAATTACCGGCGAAGTCTGTGTCCATCATTTATATTTCAGCGAAGCTGATTATCTGACACATGGAAATCAAATTAAATGTAATCCGAGCGTTAAAACAGAGCAAGATAGATTGGCATTAATCGAAGCGGTAAAAGCTAATAAAATTGATATTATTGCAACAGATCATGCACCTCATACCTGGGAAGAAAAACAGCAAGCATATTTAAAAGCCCCGAGTGGGTTGCCACTAATTCAGCATTCGCTTTTAGTTTTATTGGACTTTTATGCAAAAGGTATTTTTTCACTGGAGCAAATTGTTCAAAAAACCAGTCATAATATTGCTGAGCGTTTTCAAATCAAAGATCGCGGCTATCTAAGAGAGGGCGGTTTTGCTGATCTAGCTATTGTTGACCTTAGCGCTCAAACCTCTGTGACTAAGGAAAATATACTATATCACTGTGGATGGTCGCCATTTATGGGGCAAACCTTTCCTGGATCTGTGGAGCACACCATCATCAATGGGAAAGTTGTTTATCGAGATGGCGTTTTGTCTGCAGACCTCCCAATAGGTCAAAGGATACAATTTAATCGATAGTGTTATTTTCTTATTTTAAAGCGTTATAATTCTTGTCCGAAATCGGAGAGTTGGCTGAGTGGTCGAAAGCGCCTCCCTGCTAAGGAGGTATACGGGTAACTGTATCGAGGGTTCGAATCCCTCACTCTCCGCCAGTTTCTAGCAATCCTTATAAAGTTAACGAGGTAGAGCTAATTAAAACCGAGATTCAAAATAAGACTACTGTCAGGTAACTCTTAGATCTTAAAATATTACTCAACTTTAGATTTTATTTCCCATGATTTATGAAGTAACTGGTAGAATTTCACCATAATTTTTTTCTATATTTAATAGTAATGGCCTCATCACAATCAGATAATCCCGCCTCTGCATTTGATAGTAGATTAGAGAGTATTTTAGAGTTGCTAGACGAAGAAAATTCTCAACATTTTATATACCTTACTGGTGCGGCAGGTACAGGTAAAACCACACTCATTGAGAGAGTTAAAGATGAGTGCTTACTAAAAAAAATTGTCGTTGCGCCAACCGGAGTCGCAGCTTTGAATATTGGTGGCAGCACTATTAATTCAGCTTTTAGGATTGGTTTTGATACATTCCCCGTGATCCAAGAGTCAAAAGATCCTCGCTTTAAAAAACTTTTAAAGAATCTTGAGTTATTAATTATTGATGAAATTTCCATGGTTCGAGCCCCTATGCTAGATGCCATTTCTGATACTTTAAAAATACACCGCAATTCCTCGAAGCCTTTTGGCGGCATACATGTTCTTGCATGCGGAGATTTATTTCAACTACCTCCGGTAGTTAAAGATCATGAGGAGACAGTGATTTTCGAGAAATATGATTCAGTTTATTTTTTTAGTGCGCACAGTTATAAGGAGATTGAGAGCCCATCATTTTTTGAATTAACTCTTTCTTTTAGGCAGCAAGACGATGAGGAATTTTATGATCTTCTGAATAATATTCGCCTTGGCACTAATCTTGAAGAATCAATTAAGAGAATTAATAGCCAGTGTCATAATCCAGAATTTGATACCGAATCTTCTTTAATCATTACCTCAAGAAAATATCGCGCGGAGCAGATTAATGAGGAAATGTTAAATTTAATTGAAGGTCCTGCGACTGCTGCTAAATCAAGAGAGCAAGGAGAATTAAATGAGAATGATCTTCCCGCTCCAAGAGAGCTAAGAATTAAAGAGGATGCAAAAGTTATGTTCATTAAAAATGATCCTGACGGCCGTTGGGTGAACGGCACCATTGGCTTGGTCATAGATTGCTCCGATAAAAATAAGAAAGTGATTAAAGTTAAGGTGGGCAAAGAAGTATTCAAGGTTAAAAGAGAAGAGTGGAATAAGGTGAAATATGTTTATGACGAGTTTAATGATGAGATGGAGGAAGAGATCGTATCCTCGTTCAAGCAATTCCCTTTAAAGCTTGGATGGGCTGTGACCATCCACAAAGCTCAGGGCTTAACTCTAGAGAGCTGTTCTGTAGATTTAGGCGAGGGCGCTTTTGCTACAGGTCAGGCATACGTTGCTTTGAGTCGATGCAAAACTTTGGAGTCGTTAAACCTGTATCAGGAATTAAAGATTAGAGATGCTTTGGTGGATCCTGACATCCAAGATTTTCATGCAGAACACTTCGGATAGCCCTACAATATAAATTCTATTTTTTATTGAGTGGGCGTAATGCAAAATTTTATTAGCGAACTAGCAACTTTTGTCTGGACTTGGAATGTCCCCATTTTAGTTGGCGCAGGGATTTTCTTTTTAATCTACTCAAAGCTAGCACCATTCAAATATGTTGGACATGCTTTTGATTTGCTGAGAGGCAAGTATTCTAAGGAAGAAGATGTTGGAGAGGTCACTCACTTTCAAGCCTTAACCACTGCTTTGTCTGGAACTATTGGCCTTGGAAACATCGCAGGGGTTGCCATTGCTATTCAGTTAGCTGGACCTGGAGCGATTTTTTGGATGTGGCTTACTGCCATTGTTGGTATTGCAACTAAATTTTTCACTTGCACTTTAGCTGTGATGTACAGAGATGTAGATGAAAATGGTAATGTTTTAAGCGGCCCAATGTACGTCATTAAAAATGCTTTGCCTGCCTCAATGATGCCTTTAGCATATTTGTTTGCCGCCGCTGGATTAATTGGCGCACTGCCAGGCTTTCAAAGCAATCAATTGGTTCAAATTGTTGGGGATTTGCCAATGTTTCAATTTGAGGGCTTTAATTTAATAGCTGGATTGGTCTTGGCTGCAGTTACAGGCATCATTATTCTTGGAGGATTGGTCCGAATCGCCAAGGTTTCTGAGTGGCTTGTTCCTTCTATGAGTTTTTTGTATTTTGGGTCTATTATGATTGCGCTGACGCTCAATTTTGATCAAATCATCCCTGCATTTAAAATTATTTTTGAAGATGCCTTTACTGGATCTGCTGTTGCTGGTGGCAGTGTGATAGCCGTTATTATTATGGGTATTCGCAGGGGCGCTCATAGCAATGAGGCAGGCATTGGAACCGAGACCTTGGTTCACGGCGCGGCAAAAACCTCTGATCCAGTGAAGCAAGGTTTAGTGGCAATGCTTGGACCCATTTTTGATACCTTGATTATGTGCACATCGACTGCGTTGCTCATTATTATCTCAGGTGTTTGGCTAACCTCTGATTCAAATGGCGTCACTTTGACGGCGGAAGCCTTTAGCATGCTCTTGGGACCTATTGGTTACGCTGTATTATTTGTGTGTGTTGTCTGCTTTGGCGCCAGCACCATCTTTACCTATTCTTTTTACGGATCAGCGTGCTCTAGATTTTTATTTGGAGAGAGGGGCATTAAGATTTATCAATGGGTCATTATTATATTTGTGGTCGTCTTTGCTGTCGTGCCGATTGAAGTGGCGATGAATATTATAGATATTGGTTTTGCGATGATGGCTATTCCAACCTTAGTGTCTTCAATCTGGCTGGCTCCCAAAGTTATTGCTAGAGCTAAGACTTATTTTGCTTCACTGGACTCTATCCAAACTTAAGTTCAAGAGTCTTTTAAGATCTCCCTAGCAGCATTGCGACCCGGCAATCCCGTTACGCCTCCGCCTGGATGAGTTCCTGATCCGCACATATAGAGAGATTTTAATGGGCCTCGGTAATCCCCATAATTCAATAATGGTCTTGCCGCCCACATTTGGTCTAAGGTCATCTGACCATGCATGATGTCGCCACCAATGAGCCCAAATTTCTCCTCTAAATCCAAAGGTGATAAAATCATAGTACCTAAAATAGAGCCCTTAAAATTAGGTGCGTATTTTGTTACTGTTTCAACAATGGTCTCTGCTGCAGCCAAGCGATGATCATGCCAGGACTTTCCATCCTGCAGTGACGGCGAGAATTGTTGACAAAATAAGGAAGCAACATGCATGCCTTGAGGCGCCAATGTTGAATCAAGTGTTGAGGGGATCAACATCTCCACTATAGGCTCTGCGGACCAGCCATCTTTTTTAGCATCTAGGTAGGCTCGATCCATGTAATCAAGTGTTGGAGCAATTACTATGCCACTTTGGTGGTGCTCAGCAATTTCTTTTCCAGGTAGTGCGGTAAAATCTGGAAGTTCTGATAGTGCGACATTCATTCTAAAAGTCCCAGAGCCACATTTATATCCATTCATGCTCCTATTAAATTCAGGACTTAAGTCACTTGCAGGAATTAATTTTTGATACAAAAGTTTAGGATTGAGATTGGAAATAACTTTACCTGCTTTTACTATTTGTCCCGAAGCTAGCTTAATTCCTTTTGCCACACCATTAGAAACAATCACCTGCTCAACTGATGAATCCGTATAAATGTTCACCCCTAAATCCTCGCAAGCATGTTTCATTGCCTGAGTAATAGCCCCCATGCCACCCATAGCATGACCCCAAGCACCTTTCTCCCCATCAACCTCACCAAAGACATGATGCAGTAAAACGTATGCTGAGCCTGGCGTATCAGGACTGGCAAAATTACCGACAATTGCATCGAATCCAAAAGCAGCTTTTACATGCTCATTCTCAAACCAAGAATCTAAAAAAGAGCGAGCACTTTTAGTAAACAAATCATAAACATCTCTGTGGACCTCGTTACCTTTGGTTGCAATTGGCCAGAGTTGAAGCGCTGCATTAAGAGCACCTTTAATTCCTTGTTTTGGATTTGGGGGAGTCTTTACTGAGAGAGCTCTTAGCACATCGGCAACCGCCTCAATTCTTCTATAATATTCTGGCAACCTCTCAGAATCTTGAAAAGAGAATTTTCTAAATTCTGTTTGGGTTCGCTCTAAGCCCCCACCTAATTTTAAATAAGTCGTATCGTTGATGGGTAAAAAATTAGAAAGTGGACGTTTTACAATTTCTAGACCGCGTTTCTTGAGTTCCATCTCTTCAATAATCTCAGGGTTTAATAGGCTTACCGTGTAGCTGGCGACAGAGTTTTTAAATCCTGGATGAAATTCTTCGGTGACTGCAGCCCCTCCAACAATAGCCCTCTTTTCATACACAGAAACCTGGTAGCCTGATTTAGCGAGATAAAAAGCGCATACCAGGCCATTATGGCCACCACCAATAATTAAAGCATTGAGATTCTTCTTAGCCATGAAGCTATTTTATACCCGAATGGGCTTTAGGGTTTTAGCTCCATCCAGCTCTTTAAATTGCTGCAACATACTTTTACTGATTTCAACAAAGGATTGGTAGCTTCCATTTTCATCCATTTTTTCCTCAATAATACATCCTGAATCAAAGAGTTTAGAGCGAATGGCTGATTGCATTGGGGAGAAACAAATCCATCCAGCAACAATTTCTCCAAATAGCATTTCAGAGATTTGAGTTTTCAGCTCATCAAGCCCATCTCCAGTTTGGGCAGACACTCTAATTTCTGGATGTTGCTCATTTGCCGGTTGAATGGTACTTTCTGCTAGCAAGTCAGTTTTATTGAGAACTCTAATTTGCGGTATTTTCTCTACCCCAAGATCTTCTAAAATTAAATTTACTTGCTGGATTTTAAAATCACTTTCTGGATCAGCTGCATCAATAACATGAAGCAAAAGATCAGCCGAGGACAAGTCGTCTAGAGTTGCCTTAAATGATTCAACAAGTTTTGTAGGAAGGTTTGAGATAAACCCAACAGTGTCTGAAAATAGCATGGTGCTTAAAGTCTTAGATTTAAAGTCAGCCTTGCGAGTGGTTGTATCCAGAGTTGCAAATAGCTTATCTGCAGCATAAAGACCACCTTTAGTTAAGGTATTAAATAGAGATGTTTTACCTGCATTGGTATAGCCCACTAGAGCAACCAGTTTATTTTCTCCTTTTTTTCTGGAATATCGGTTTAAGCTTTTTTGATTGTGCTGCGTTTTAAGTCTTTTTTTTAATTGCTTGATTCTATTGGCTACCAACCTTCTATCTGTTTCAAGCTGTGTTTCTCCAGGGCCCCTTAACCCAATTCCTCCTTTCTGCCTCTCAAGATGACTCCATCCACGAACCAGGCGTGTCGACAGAAAACTTAATTGAGCAAGTTCAACTTGCAATTTTCCTATGTCACTTTGAGCTCTAGTGGCGAATATATCTAAAATTAATCCAGTTCTATCAAGCACTCTTGCGCATAAAACTGTTTCAAGATTTCGCTCTTGTGACGGAGACAGTTCGCAGTCTAGCAATACAAGTTTGATGTCTTTTTCTGCAACTAGCGTCTTGAGTTCCTCAACCTTACCCTTGGTTATAAAATGACTGGCAGAAACAAAATTTTGCTTTGAAAAAATATGATTTTCAATTTTCAATCCTGCTGATTGTGCTAAGTCTAAAAACTCATTCGAGTTAAAATTATGCGACTCTTTTGGGGATGACCTGAGGAGATCTACCGATACAATCACTGCTCTGAGATCTTTGGGGGCTAATGTTTTTTCCAAGCTAAATAAACTTTAAAATCATCTTTTTAACATCTTGGTAAATGTGATGGAATGAGTGCTTGTTCCATCTCGACGAAACTTAGATAACTCTTGATACTCTGGATCATTGAACCAGTTACTAGCATCTTCTTGTGTTAGAAATCCAAATAAAATTACTCGACCTTTTAATGGTATATCTCCTTCTTTGTGCTCAGGTGCATCATCATAAGTAATAAAGGAGCCATTGTATTTTTTTAGAATTGGAAAAAACCCCTTTTCATACTTTCGATACTCATCAGCATCAGTAATTTCAAGGTTTGCAATCGCAATGATTTCAAAATCAGACATAAATAACTTCCACTTAGTAAAAGTTAATTGTACTCAAAACTTCTTGCAAAAACAGGGCTAATGATTTGCAAATCTTTGGTTCTTTGCTCACAATCGATTCTTTAAAATATTTGATAGAGCATGAAAAATCTTTTTCCATATGTTGGCAAGGAAGTGATCGTTACCCAAGAAATGTGTGATTTTAATGGGCACATGAATGTGAACCATATTAAAGCAGTCTTTGAGCAGGGGTGGGAGTTTACTTCTGAAGATTTTGGATTTAATGATGAGTATCTTCAAAGTGGCTTTTCTTCTTTCACTTTAGAGGATAGCTATAGGTTTCAAAAAGAGTTCCTTTTGGGCGATAAAATTTTTCCTGCTTTTCGATTATTTAACGTAAATACAAAACTCTTTCACATGATTGGCGCACTTTTTGATCAAGATAGTGCTATTTGTGCAATGTATGAAACCGTAGAAGGCCACATTGACATGAGTAAACGACGAATGGCTCCAATGGATGCTAAAAGGTTGGAGAGAGTGCTGGCCATCAAACAAGCTCATGATAGTCAAGGGCCAGTGCCTTATGATGTAAGATTAAAAATTAAAGATTTATAGCCCAAGGCTTGAGGAAAAAAATGAACAATAATTATGCTTTGATTACTGGAAGTACCGCAGGTATAGGTTTGGATATAGCTCAAGAGCTAGCAAGTCGAGGTCACAACATCTTATTAACTGCACGAAGAGAAGATCGTTTGAAGGATATTGCTGAACAGATAGTCGCTGACTTTGGTGTAGCAGCGCATTATGTTGTTGCCGATCTTGGGGAGATTGACGCCCCTGGAAAAATTTTTGATTTTTGTACTTCTAATAATTATGTCGTAGATATTCTAGTAAACAATGCTGGGTACAGCATCAATAAAAAATTCCATGAAACTGATGAGGCGGAGGAAGAAAAGTTTCTTAGAGTGCTGGGCACTGGTGTCATTGCGCTCACCAAGAGATTTATTCCAAGCATGCTGGATCACAAATCTGGAAAAATTATGTTGGTATCCTCTCTGGCGGCTTTTGCACCTCCTGCCACTGGTTGGGGTGCTTTATATGGACCAGTCAAAACTTTTATAAATAGATTTGGCGATGCTTTAAATTTAAATTACCGGGCTCATGGCATTACCGCCACTAATGTTTGCCCCGGCTTTACAGTGACAGAATTCCATACAGCCAGCGGCATGCAAGATGCCATGGACGAAGTACCAAGTTTTATGAAAAAAGATTCTAAAACAGTGGCCAAGGGCGCAGTAGATGCCATGTTGAAGGGTAAAACTGTTTGGGTGCCAGGGCTGCTAAATAAATTAATAGCTTTTTTATGCAATAACCTTCCAACTTCGCTGGTCATTAGAATGAGCTCTAGTCTTGCGGGTGGTCGTTATGAGTGATCCTACAGACATATCAGAGAAACGAATTCTTCCAACCTTTCTGCTGTTTATAGTTTTATCTTGGCCTTTAGGTGCCCATAGATTTTTTTTACGGCGCTATGCTTCCGCTATTCTATTTATCATTACTATTGGTGGATTTGGTATTTGGTGGATTATTGATTTCATTTTAATTGTGACCGGATCCATGAAAGATGATCATGGAAAAGTTGTTAAAGTCTGGGTAGATTGACTAGTTCGCAAGAATTGCATCTGAGACAAAAGCATTGCTCTGTCTTTCTTGACCAAAGGTAGAAACTGGACCATGACCTGAGATAAATAATACCTCTTCGCCAAGGGGCCATAATTTTTGAGTGATTGAATTTATTAAATCCTGATGATTGCCTCGCGGTAGATCAGTTCTTCCAATAGACCCTTGAAACAAGACATCCCCTACAGCGGCTAATTTTGATTCTGGATGAAAAAATATAACATGGCCTGGCGTGTGTCCAGGACAAAAAATAACTTGTAGGATCTCATTGCCAAGAGTCACCTCATCACCATCTTTCAGCCATCTGTTGGGAGTACAGTTTTGCGCCGGAAACCCAAACATTTTTGCCTGTGACTCCAAGGAGTCAAGTAAAAAAGCATCTTCTTTGTGAGGGCCTTCAATCTCCAACGATAGCATTGATGCCAACTCCATTGCAGCTCCCGCATGATCAGCGTGACCATGAGTTAGAAATATTTTTTCTGGAATAAGATCATTATCCTTTGCCACACTAAGAAGAGTATCTAAATCACCACCTGGATCAACAAAGGCACATTTTTTTGAGTCTTCACAAAAAAGAATAGGAGCGTTTTGTTGAAACGGAGTGACAGGTGTAATTAACGCTTTGATAAGTGACATGATTGTATTTTATATAATTTATTGGGTCAGAAGAACTTATTGGATGAAATTCTTATTGTTCGTAATTATCACATTAAAAATTATGGATAAATAAGTTGAATGATAGAATTAATAATGGAAACATAAGATATTAATTAAATTATTTGTCAGAGCGAGATTGTTATAAAATAAACAGTCTTGTTATATGGGGGGATCATGAAAATACAATCATTGAGTTATGTGCTAATCGAAACCACTGATCTGCAGGAATGGGCTAATTATGCTCAGAATGTGGTCGGTTTAATGAAAAATGAATCCTTGAGTGATGAGAATAATTTATATCTTCGAATGGATGAAAAATCATTTAGATTTCATATTTCTACTGGGGAGGCTAAGAGGTATGTTGCAGCTGGTTTCGATTTAAATGATCAAGAATCATTTGAGCAAGCAAAAATTGAACTATCTGAGGCTAATGTTTCTTTTAAAAATTTTACGGACGAGATGACTCAAGCGCGACAGGTCACTGACGGTATATCCCTGCAAGATCCAGCAGGCAATGCTTTAGAAATATCATATGGCGCCTTAGATGACAAAGAGCCATTTTTATCTCCGCAGGACATTAAAGGTTTTATAACCAAGGGCTTAGGATTTGGTCATGTTGTATTTGCGGCCCCAGATCTTGAGGTAGCTCATAGCTTTTATATAAATGTATTAGGGTTTGGAGATTCTGATTATATGAATTTTCCGATGGGCCCAGCGCCTGACGCACCTGAAGTAAAGTTAAATTTCATGCACTGTAATAACCCAAGACATCATACGGTGGCCTTGTACGAATCACCAATTCCACCCTCAGGATTAATTCATACTATGGTAGAGGTAAATGACATTGATGAGGTTGGTCGTGGGCTGGATCGAGCCATGCAAAATAATGTTCATATCTCATCCTCGCTCGGTAGACACTCGAACGATATGATGGTGTCTTTTTATATGCAAACACCATCGGGTTTTGATTTAGAATTTGGTTACGATGGCTGGCAGGTTGATTGGTCTACATTTACTAAGCAAGAAAGTAAGATGCCCAGTTTTTGGGGCCATGCATTTTCTCCACCTGAGAATTAAAAATATGAATAAAGTTATTTCACATGACGATTTAGTTAGTCAGCTATCTGATGGCATGACCATCGGTATTGGTGGTTGGGGTGCTCGTCGCAAACCTATGTCTTTGATTAGAGCTATTTGTAATTCAGATTTACAGGACTTAACCATTGTGAGTTACGGCGGCCCAGATGTGGGATTGTTGTGCGCGCATAAAAAAATTAAAAAATTAATTTTTGGATTCGTATCTTTGGATATGATTCCATTAGAGGCCCATTTTCGTCAAGCGCGGCAAAATGGAGAGCTTGAGTTAATGGAGCTAGACGAAGGAATGGTGCAATGGGGCCTTAGAGCGGCTGCAATGAAAATGTCTTTTCTTCCGACAAGAGTGGGGATGGGTACAGACGTGCTGAAGTATAATCCAGAAATTAAATTTATTACTTCTCCTTACTCTGATGGCGAGCAGTATGTTGCTATGCCAGCTTTAAATCTTGATGCAGCCTTATTACATGTAAATACTTCAGATCATAAAGGCAACACGCAAATCGAAGGTCCGGACCCATTTTTCGATGAAATGTTTGCAAGAGCCGCCGCCAAAACTTACGTTTCATCTGAGCAAGTGGTTGACACATCCGAGCTCGGCGGTAAAGAAGGCGCAATATTTAATAGGTTTGAACGCAGTTTAGTGTCCGGAGTTATTCATGCTCCAGGCGGCGCACATCCAACCTCATGTGCTCCCAACTATGGTTTTGATATGGCGCATTTAAAAGAATATTCGGCTGCTGCCAAGTCTTTTGATGGTTACAGTACGAATTATCTAAATCTTTCCCATGAAGAATATATTGAGGCTGTGGGAGGTCAAAATTTTATAAACGATATTCCTTTACCTCAATTTTAATATGTCAGACTCAATCTTATTATCGGAAATTTGCATTAGCTCTGCCTCTAAAGCTTGGAAGGATGATGGGGAGTTACTTGCAACAGGCATTGGCTTAATTCCAAGAATAGCGGCAGGTTTAGCTAAGCTAACCTGTAATCCAGATTTGATGATGACCGATGGGGAAACATTTTTAATCTCCAAACCACTGCCAATGGGTAAAAGAGATTCATCAGAGGATGTAATAGAAGGCTACATGAGTTACAGCCGTGTTTTTGAAAACTTATGGGGAGGGCAACGACATGCAATGGTTACCCCAACGCAGATAGACTCATTTGGCCAAACTAATATTAGTTGCATTGGAGATTATGACAATCCCAAAGTGCAGTTATTGGGGGTGAGAGGGTTTCCTGGAAATTTTATCAGTCATAAAAATTCTATTTTTATACCCAATCATTCAACCAAGACCTTTGTTAGCGGTGAGGTCGATATGGTTTCTGGCATGGGATACAACAGCTATCATTCTCAAGTGGCAAAGCCTCATATTTCATCAGTGATCACAAATCTAGGAGTTTTTGATTTTAACGGCCCAGATCATCAACTTCAATTATTATCCCTGCACCCAGGGATTACTCTTGAGGACGTTGCCACTAATACTGGTTTCGAGATTGCAGTGAAATCAGAAGAAGAAACAGCCTTGCCTTCAATAGAGGAGCTTGCCTTAATCAGAGAGGTGCTAGATCCTTTAAACACTAGACAAATAATTTTTGGGGAATAATAAAATGACACGCGCTAAACCAACTATTCAGTATAAAAAGAAAGATGATATTGCAATCATCGCAATGAATCGACCAGAGTATAACAATGCCCAGAATGGCAAGATGACATATGATCTAGACAAAGCATTTAAGAAAGCTGTGGATGATGATGAGGTGAAGGTGATTGTCTTAAAGGGGAATGGTAAACATTTCTCCGCAGGCCATGATATTGGAACTCCCGGCAGAGATGTCGATGTGGAGTACGACAGAAAGTCTATGTGGTATGACCATACAAATAAACCAGGTGGTGAGTTTTGGTATGTTCGTGAGCAAGAGGTCTACCTAAATATGTGCAGGCGGTGGAGAGATATCCCAAAGCCTACCATTGCCATGGTTCACGGGGCATGCGTTGCTGGTGGCTGCATGCTGGCCTGGGTTTGTGATTTAATTGTTGCATCAGAAGATGCGTTCTTTGCTGATCCTGTTGTTCGCATGGGCATTCCAGGAGTTGAATATTTCGCTCATCCTTATGAGCTCAATCCCAGGATTGCTAAGGAATTCTTATTTCTAGGCGAGCGAATGTCAGCTGCAAGAGGCTATGAAATGGGTATGGTTAATAAGGTTGTGCCTGCAGGTGATCTTGAATCATCTGTAATGGAGATGGCAGGAAAAATTGCTCAAATGCCAAGAATGGGATTAGCTTTAACAAAACAAGCGATCAATCATGTTGAAGATTTGCAAGGTAAGCGTAATGGCATGGAGGCTGCATTCGCTTGGCATCATTTTTCTCATGCTCACAATGATCTAACCACAGGAAATGTCTTATCAGGTTTTGATGCGAAAAAAATGGCTAAGTCACAAAGAACAAAGAAGACAGCGCCGAAGAAAAAAAAATAATACTCGAGAAATATTATCAATAATTTAACGGATATTTTAGGCTGCAAATACCCAATTATTCAAACTGCAATGGGTTGGGTGGCTACTCCTGAGTTGGTCGCGGCAACTTCAAACGCAGGAGCGTTTGGATTTCTTGCGTTGGCTACATCTGGTCCAGAAGAAGCTCTTGAAATGATAGAAAAAACATTGACTCTAACCAACCAACCTTTTGGTATCAATTTTCATATGTTTCAGCCTGGAGCAGATCAAATTGTTGCTGCAGTAATTAAACATAAAATCAAAGCAGTCAGTTACTCACGCTCACCAATTGCTGAGTACATTCAAGAGTTTAAGAAGCATGGTGTTATTTGCATACCAACTGTAGGTGCGTTGAAACATGCTTTAAAGGCTGAGCAACTAGGTGCTGATGCTCTGGTTATTCAAGGATCAGAGGGAGGAGGTCACACAGGCTCTACCCCTACAACCCTGCTATTAAGTTCTGTATTACAGCAAGTTAATATTCCTGTTATTGCTGCGGGTGGATTTAGAGACGGAGCTGGTCTTGCTGCTGCATTAGCTTGGGGTGCTGATGGTATTGCAATGGGAACTAGGTTCATGATGACTCAAGAAAGCCCTGTCCCCTCTCAGACCAAAGAGTCATATCTTGCTGCAGGGATTGATGATATTAAGATCACAAAAAAATTTGACGGCTTGCCTCACAGACTAATTTTTAATAACTATATTGAAAAGATAGACTCCTCGAATCCACTCACCCTACTCTGGATTTCAGTCAGGTCTGCCATCAAATACAAGCAGCTCACACAATCTTCATACAAGGATATTATTAAAGCTTTTTTTGCCATGCTCAAGGGTGATGACCTAACCATCTCCCAGTCAGTGATGGCAGCAAATAGCCCAGCGATAATTCAAAAAGCTATGGTTGAGGGCTTTCCAGATGAAGGAGCCATGCCCTCAGGTCAGATAGCAGGCTTGATTTCAAACCTTCCACCATGCGACGAGTTAGTAAAAGAAATTATGAATGATTTTAACCAATCCTTGACTAGGCTCGAGGGAGTCAGGAGATAACTTATGGGTGTGAATACGTTAATTGTAGATGGCATAGCTGAAATTGGATTGGACTGCCCTCCAGTGAATGCTTTGAACTCTCAAGAATGGCTAGACCTAGCTAAGAACATTGATCACCTATCTCACAATGATGATGTCAAGGTTATTGTCATTACCGCAACGGGGAAGGGTTTTTGCGCAGGGGTAGATATTAAGGAGCTTCAAATAGATTCATCTAAGATCCATGATGTGAATGACGGTTGCTGGAAAACTGCGAGAGCCATTCATGTTTGCAATGTGCCAGTGATTTCAGCGTGTCATGGATTTGTGCTTGGGGGAGGTATTTTATTGGCTGGAGCTTCTGATATTGTGTTGGCAACCAAAGATGCCTATTTTGGACTCCCTGAGATCGATCGAGGGGCTTTAGGAGGTGGAGCTCATTTAAGCAGACTCTTTCCTTTGCAAGCGGTTAGGAAAATGATGTTTACGGGAAAACCCATATCAGCTGCAAGAGCATATGAATATGGCTCCATAGAATCTTTGCATGACACCGAGGATTCTTTGCATGCTGCTGCAATGGAAATAGCTGCAGATATAGCCTCCAAAAGTTCCATTGCTGTGAACCTTGCAAAGAAAGCACTCAATCAAATTGAACATGGAGATGTCGATGAGCATTATAAATCTGAGCAAACTTTCACATTAGAGTTATACAAATCAAAAGATTCGCAAGAAGCAAGGGATGCATTTGTAGAAAAAAGGGATGCAAATTTTAAAGATGAAGATTAGTTTTACAGAAGAACAAAATACCTTTCGTCAGGAAATTCGCTCCTGGCTTGTAGCCAACCTTCCCAAAGAAAAACTAAAGTCATTGGATACAAAAGAGGGTTTTGAGCAACACAGAGAATGGGAGAAAACTCTGAATTCAGGAAATTGGTCCATGGTTACCTGGCCCAAGGAATATGGTGGAAGAGGTCTAAATTTAATAGAGTGGTTAATTTTTGAAGAAGAATATTATCGAGTTGAAGCGCCAACCAGGGTGAATCAAAACGGAGTATTTCTTTTAGGACCAACTCTTATGGAGTTCGGAACAGACGATCAGAAGAATAAATTTTTAAACGCTATGGCCTCAGGTGATCATATATGGGCTCAAGGATGGTCAGAACCAGGAGCTGGTAGTGATATGGCGGCAATTAGAACAACCGCGGTTTTAGAGGATGGGTTTTTTGTGATTAATGGTCAAAAAACTTGGTCTTCTAGAGCTGCCTATGCTGATTATACTTTTGGTTTATTTAGAACCGATTTAGAATCTGAAAGACATCATGGCCTATCTTTCATCTTAGCTCCCTTGGACCTTCCAGGAATAACTGTTAGACCAATACCTCAGTTAGATGGTGAGCCTGGTTTTGCAGAAATATACTTTGATGATGTTAGGGTGCCAGTTGAGAATATGATCGGAGGTGAGGGTGATGGCTGGAAAATTGCCATGGCAACTGCTGGGTTTGAAAGAGGGTTGATGCTTAGAAGTCCTGCACGATTTCAACAAACAGCAGCTAAGTTGCTCTCTCTTTATCTAGAAAATGAATCTCAATGCTCACCAGCTATTCAAGCTAAAATCGTTGAAGCATGGGCTAAATCAGAGTCATATGCTCTCAGCATTTATCACACAGCATCTAAAATGATGAGTGGAGCTTCCATTGGGTCAGAGTCCAGTTTGGGAAAAATTTTTTGGTCTGAGTTGGATTATATGATGCATGAAACAGCATTAAAAATTCTTGGAGCAAGCGCTGAGTTAGATGAAGAGCAGCATCAAAATGCTGCTCAATGGATTAAAGGTTTTATGTTTTCCTATGCAGGCCCTATTTATGCGGGAACTAATGAGATTCAAAAAAATATTATTGCAGAGCGTCTGCTTGGACTTCCAAGGTAAATTATGAAATTTGTATTTACCGAAGATCAACTACAGTTTCAGGACACCATGAGAGGATTCTTATCTCAAGAATGCACCCCTGACTCGATTCGCTCAGGCTGGGTGGATAAACAGCCATTGAATCAACAAAGATGGAACGCTATTGCAGAGCTTGGAGTCCTAGGTGCCAACTTATCTGAGGAAGACGGAGGACTAGGCGTAGATCAAGTTGCCCTAGCTTTAATGGTAGAAGAAATGGGATATGTGGCTTTGCCAGAACCAATAGCAGAGCAAAGCTTCCTGATTAACGATGTTCTACATTTATTTCCTGATCAGATACAGGACGCTATTAGAGCTGAATTTAATGAGGGCAAAGAATACATTGCGGTGTCGCATCCCCAAAACCCTCATCCAGTATTTTTATCAGAAGCCAAGGGATTAATCATGATTGATGAGACATCATGCCATTTTGTTAAACCTTCAGATGTGAGCAGTGAGCTGATTAAATCTAATGACCCCTCAAGAGTTTTATCAAGGATTCTTGGTGTTAAAAATACCATCTCATCCGACGATAATTTCCAACAACTTAACCAAGAGATCAATTCAAGAGGGACTCTATTAACAGCATCTTTACTCCTTGGCTTGTCTCAGAAGATGCTGGATCTAAGTTCAGCTTATGTCTTGGATAGAAATCAATTCGGAAAACCCATCGGATCTTTTCAGGCAGTCAAACATATGTTGGCTGATATTGCAGTCGCAATAGAGTTTGCAAGACCCGCAGTCTATAGAGCATCTTATTCGCTCTTAGAGACCAATCCTAAATCTGCCTTGCATTGTGCTCATGCTAAATATATGGCGGTTAAGGCTGCTGAATTGGCCTGCAAGAATTCTATTCAAGCACATGGTGCAATGGGTTATACCTGGGAGATGGACTTGCATATTTACATGAGAAAATCTTGGTCTCTGATGGCTTGCTGGGGTAATGATGATTATCAGCAGAATATAATTTTTAATACTCTCAGATCATCAGATGATGAACTGGGCGTGCTGTACACTTTTTAAGTTAAGAGGAAAATATTATGCAAGATGCATACATTGTTAGCGCTTTACGCACACCAATAGGAAAGAAAAAAGGCTCCTTATCTGGAATGCATCCAGCTGACCTAGGTGCCTCGGTTTTATCAGCTACTTTTGATCAAGTCGACCTAGATCCAGGCTTAGTAGATGATGTAATTTTTGGCTGTGTTGATACGGTTGGGCCTCAAGCTGGAGACATCGCGAGAACTTGCTGGCTCGCCGCGGGGTTACCAGAGCATGTTCCAGGAACGACAGTTGATCGCCAATGTGGCTCATCACAGCAAGCAGTTCATTTCGCAACTCAAGCCGTAATGTCAGGAACATCAGATGTGGTTGTTGCAGGCGGGGTTCAAAATATGAATATGATTCCGATCTCTTATGCCATGTTAGCTGGCCAAGCCTTAGGTTTTACCGATCCTTTTTCGGGATCAAAGGGTTGGGTTGAGCGCTATGGGACCCAAGAGGTCAGTCAGTTCAATTCTGCTCACATGATTGCTGAAAAATGGAAGATTTCTCGGGAAGAAATGGAGCTTTTTGCTTTTAATAGTCATCAAAAAGCAATGAGAGCAATAGAGTCTAAAGTCTTCTCAGATGAGATTATCTCTATTGGCGATTTCCATGTTGACGAGACTCCACGACCTGATACTTCTTTAGAGAAAATGGCTTCTTTAAATCCTTTGGTGGAAGGGCACAGTATTACAGCTGCTATTTCCTCTCAAAATGCAGATGCTGCTTCAGCACTCTTGGTGGTCTCTGAGAAAATTTTAAAAGAGTTTAATTTAACTCCTTTGGTTAGAGTTGCGCACATAAGCGTTAGAGCTGATGACCCAATATGGATGCTTACGGCGCCCATGCCGGCTACCCGACATGCTGTCCAAAAATCCGGTATTCAGCTTAAAGACATTGGCTTAGTTGAGATTAATGAAGCGTTTGCCTCTGTTGCTATGGCGTGGCAAAAAGAAATGGACTACCCCATAGAACAAATGAATATTCATGGTGGCGCAATAGCTCTTGGTCATCCACTGGGTGCAACTGGGGCAAGATTAATGACCACTCTTATTCACTCTATGAAAAGAGATAATGTGAAATTTGGTTTGCAGACCATGTGTGAAGGTGGCGGCCAGGCTAATGTTACTATTTTAGAGAATTGCTCATGACAAGATTACAGAATCCTGAATATCCTATTGGAAGAAATTTGTTTAAAGGGCAAAATATTCTTCTTACAGCTGCTGCGGGTGCAGGCATAGGTTTTGCTACTGCCAAACGTTTTCTAGAGGAAGGGGCAAATGTTTTTATATCAGATGTGAATGAGGCTAGATTAGATAAAGCCATTGAGAGTTTAAGAGAGTTAAACCTTGGCACTATAGAGGGCTGCATCTGCAACGTTACTGAAGATGCTGATATTGATGTCATGTTCGCATTGGCACTTGAGAAGTTTGGGTCCTTAAATGCAGTTATAAATAATGCAGGTCTTGGTGGCGAATCCTCCTTAGAGAGTATGACCAATGAAAATTGGGACTTGGTGATGGATGTTACATTAAAGGGTGCAATGAAGATGATGAGAGCAGCGATCCCAATCTTAAAAATCTCAGAGGGTGTGATAGTGAATAATGCCTCTGTGTTAGGTTGGAGAGCACAGGCTGGACAGTCTCATTATGCTGCAGCTAAGGCGGGCGTGATGGCCCTCACTAGATGTGTCGCCTTGGAGACTGTAAATGACGGTATTAGAATTAATGCAGTGGCCCCCAGTTTAGCTATGAATCCACACCTATCAAAAACTAGTTCTGCTGAGCTGATAGCAGACCTTTCTTCAAAAGAAGCTTTTGGAAGAGGTGCTGAGCCTTGGGAAGTTGCAAATGTTATTTTATTTTTAGCATCAGATTTATCCTCTTATATGACGGGTGAAGTCATTTCTGTTTCTTCTCAGAGAGCATAAGTGGAAAAAATTGCTTACAAGCTCTGGAAAAATAATTCTGAGTCCCTGGGTCAATTTAAAGCTTTCCTTCTGCAAGATTTAGTTAAAACTTTGCAATCTCAGGTAATAGAATTGCAGGTTAATATTGCTGATGATGATGTGAAGTCTGCATTACAACTTGCTCAATCTAGCTACCCTGCATCTCCAGATGCTGTTGTGTCCATTAAGGTAGCTAGCAGCTATTACTCAGAAAATATCATGGAGTACCTTCAGACTGCTTCCAGAAAAGTGGAAGGATTTATTGTTAGCGAGTCAGTTATTCTGCATGATGAGAGCAAAGACCAGGAAGGGCAAAGGAGTGAAGGATTTTCTCAGATTGTTTTCTTGGAAAAACCAGAAAATATGAGTTCCTTTGACTGGTTTGATCATTGGACACACCATCACACCAAGATAGCCATTGAAACTCAATCTAACTTTACATACATTCAAAATACTATTGTTAGACCTCTGCAAGAATCCTCTCCGAGATTTATTGCCATCATTGAAGAATGTTTTCCATCTGGTGCCATGTCCGATCCATCAATTTTTTATGATGCCCAGGGTAATACAGAATTACTGTCGAAAAATATTGAGGTGATGATGGATAGTTGCAAGCAATTTATTGATTTTACAAAGATTGAAGTAATTCCAACAAGTCGTTATAGAATGATAGAAAGTAATAAAATATAGGGGGTATGTTTTGGCAGATATAAAAATAGCATTGGTAACAGGTGCGGCAAGTGGGATGGGAAGAATTTCAGCTAAACGCTTGGCTGCTGATGGTGTGCATGTTGCTGCAGTTGATGTTAATGAAAGTGCATTGAATGATCTGAAACAAGAATCTAATAATATTTCAATTTTTCCATGCGATCTTTCTGACACCGCAGCCGTTCAGGCCATGGTTCAGCAAGTGCAAAGTGAACTAGGCCCTATAGATCGAGTAACAAATGCCGGCGCGATAATGCCTATGGGTAAAGTCTCAGACTTATCAGCTGACTCCATTAACATGCTCATGAGAATTAATTACGAAGGTACAGTTAACATTGTTACCAGCATCCTCCCAGAAATGATTAAAAGAAATGAAGGGCAAATTATACTTTTTGGCTCCATCGCCGGCACTTGCCCGGTTGAAAATATGGCAGCTTACAGCGCCTCTAAAGCAGCAGTAAATATGTTTGGAGAAATCTTAGCCAAAGAATTGGAGGATACGGCTATTCGAGTTTTGCTAGTTTGCCCAGCTATGACAGATACCCCATTAATGAGATGGGTTGATGAGACTGATGCTCCTAGCTCTATAAGCAAGGCAAAGAAAAAGGGCACTCTCAATGACCCAGAAGAAGTAGTAACAGCAATAGAGCGAGACTTATTGACTGATAAAGTTATTTGTTTTCCTACCTCAGATGCACTCTATGCCACAAGAATCCGAAGGTTTTTCCCAAATTACTGGTGGAAACTATTGAGTAAAAATTCATAATTCATTAATAACATGTCAAAAATTAAATTAGCTCCAGACAATAGAAATCTCTCTCAATTTCCAGGGGAGTATGGATTACCATTTTTAGGGAAAACCATTGACTTGGTTAAAGACTCTATTGCTTTTTGCAATGATCACTATGAAAGATTTGGTCCTGTATCGCGCTTAGACATGGTCAAAAATCAAAGAATTCTGATGTGCCTAGGGCCTGAGTTTAATGAGGCAGCACTTTTTGATCCAAAAGGTAATTTTAGTTCGGCTGGTGGCTATGGAAGCTCTTTAGGCACTTTATATCCTGAAGGCATGCTTATCCGAGATGACAAGAAACATAAGAGAACCAGGAGAGCCTCTCAACCAGCATTTAAAACAGATGCATTGAAATCTTATGTTGAGATGCTTAATCCAATTCAAGAAAGAAGAATTCAAGCAATGCCTGTTAATGAGGAATTTATTTTTTATGACAATATTCAAGAAACGCTTATGGATGTTGCAGCAAGAGTATTTATTGGCCTAGATGAAAAAAGCCCTGAAGCCCAAAGATTAAATTATATTTTTGAAACAATTAACAAGGGTCTGATCACTCCTTTTCCTTACAACATTCCATTTACAACTTTTAACAAGTCACTCAAAGCAAGAGAGGAGCTTAGGCAGTTCTTTAAAGTAAATATTCCACTTCGCAGGGGTTCAGATGCAGAGGATATGTTTACTCGTTACTGCAACGCGCAAGACGAAGATGGCGAATACCTTGATGATGAGGATATTGATGGCCATATGGCATTTTTATTGTTTGCGGCATTCGACACCACAACAAGTGCTTTGACTAATATTCTTTATTACCTAGGTAAAAATCCAGAGTGGCAAGACAAGGTCAGAAATGAAATTTTTAATGTCAAAAATGAAATGCCAACTTTTGAAGATTTAGCTGAAATGACATTAACAGAATATGTTTTCCAAGAAACATTAAGATTTTATCCTTCTGTCATGATCCTTAACAGAAGAACTACGCGTGATGTCCATGTTCACGGATATGATATTCCTGCCAATACTATGGTTATGCTTAGCCCACCGTTTACTCATAGAATGGATGAGTGGTGGTCCAATCCTTTGGAGTTTGATCCTATGAGGTTTTCTCCAGAAAGAGCAGAGCATAAGAGACACGGATTTAGCTACGTTCCATTTGGTGGGGGTGCCCACAAATGCATAGGAATGCATTTTGCTTTAATGAATGCGAAGTTATATTTATTTCGACTTCTCAAGAACTATCGAGTGACGCTGCGTCCTGACTATGACCCAGCATTCATGCATGTTCATTTACCTCGACCCATTGATGGGCTGCCCATAACCCTAACAAAGATTTAATTTTATGATTCCAGAAGGTCAATATATTGATGTCCAAGATGATTTTCGTTTTCATTACTATGATGAGGGTGAGGGTGAGGCTGTAGTCCTTCTTCATGGTAGCGGCACTGGAGCATCTGGTCATACCAATTTTAAAAATAATTTTATTGCTCTTAGGGATGCTGGTTTTAGAGTTATTTTGCCTGATTTACCTGGGTATGGATTTTCAAGCAAGCCTGAGGATGTTATTTACTCCTTGGATTATTTCAATCAAAAAATTATAGAGCTACTGGATAACTTAGCCATTAATCAATTCTCTTTAATTGGAAATAGCTTAGGCGGAGCTCTTTCCATTGGCTTAGGATTAAGTCATTCAGAGCGTGTTCAAAAGCTTATTTTAATGGCTCCAGGGGGAGTTGAAGATCAAGCAGCCTATGGTGAGATGCCAGGAATTAAGAAGTTAATGTCAGATTTTCTGGGTGGGGATATGAATCAAGAGAAAATTGAGGGGCTCTTGGCTTTATTTCCTTATGATGCATCCATTGTTACAGATGAGATGGTTCAAGAGAGAATGGAGATTTTGCCACTCATGAATTCTCAAGTGTTGGCAACCATGGCTATTCCAAATATGGAGGAGCAACTTCATCTTCTGCATCAACCAGTACTGGCTTTCTGGGGTATGAATGATCAATTTATACCTGTCTCTGGCTCTATGAAAATTGGGGAGCATTGCCCTAATGCTCAGGTTATGCTCTTTAGTCAATGCGGTCATTGGGTAATGATTGAGCAAGAAGAGGTTTTTAATACTTCCTGCATTAATTTTTTAAAGAGTTAATCCATGAACCTAAATACAATTAATGACATTGCTGCTGAGCTATTTTTAGCTCTTAGAAATCAACAAACCATCGGGCCATTAACCGATAAATTTCCTGACATTGATATCAATGACGCATATCAAATATCTCGCAAGTTTTTATCGCTCCGTGAAGATGATGGTGAAATAATTGTAGGGAAAAAAATTGGTGTGACTAGTGCAGTTGTGCAAGAAATGCTCGGCGTGAATCAGCCAGATTTTGGATTTTTGACCAATACAATGCAGGTCTCTAATCAATCTGAATTCTTGATTCAAGGCTCGTTAATTCAACCACGAGCTGAAGCAGAAATTGCATTTATTTTGAAAGATAATTTACATGGACCGGGCATCACCAAAGAGGATGTGATTGATGCAACAGCTAAAATCTTGCCTTGCTTTGAAATTGTTGATTCGCGCATTCTTGATTGGAATATTAAAATCCAAGACACGGTTGCTGACAATGCTTCTTGTGGAATATTTGTTTTAGGAGAGGGCGAGTGTTCGCCTGCTAAGTTTGCTATGGATGAGTTAGAGGTTCAGGTCACAAAAAATGGTGAGTTTTTATCTTCTGGTTTTGGCTCAGCAGTGCAAGGTCACCCGGCAGAAGCAGTGGCCTGGTTGGCCAATACTCTTGGAGCATATGACATTCCCTTGCTGCAAAATGAGATTATATTATCAGGCTCATTGGTGCCATTAGAGCCAGCTGTCTCTGGAGATAAATTTTCAATGGAGCTCAAGGGCGTTGGGACCTGCGAGATCAACTTTACTTAATTATGATAAAAACTAACTGCGCGATTATAGGTTCTGGAAATATTGGAACTGATCTAATGCTTAAGATTTCAAAAACATCTCCCTCTCTTAACCTTACAGGTGTTATTGGAATAGACCCTGCATCAGAGGGCCTGGCTATGGCTCAATCTTTAAATATTCCTATTTGTTCAGAAGGCCTGCAGGGGTTTATGGCGATGCCTGAGTACGCCGATACTCAGATATTTTTTGATGCCACATCGGCAGGGGCCCACAAAACGCATCATGAGTTAATTTCACAAGATGGCAAGCAAATGATTGATTTAACACCAGCAGCTATAGGCCCATATTGTGTGCCTGTTGTTAATTTATCAGAACATTTGCAGGAGCAAAATGTAAACATGGTAACTTGTGGTGGCCAAGCAACTATACCCATGGTGGCAGCAGTGAATCAAATTTCAAGCGTTCGGTATGCAGAAATCGTTGCTTCGGTTTCCTCAAAATCTGCTGGCCCAGGAACCAGGGCTAACATCGATGAGTTTACTCAAACTACAGCTCTTGGCTTAGAGAAAGTTGGAGGTGCAGACCGCGCAAAAGCAATTATTGTTCTCAACCCAGCTGATCCTCCATTGTTGATGAGGAACACAGTGTTTACATTGTGCGATCCCGTGGATCAGCAGTTAGTTAAAGAGAGCGTGGAGATGATGGTGTCTAAAGTTCAAAGTTACGTTCCTGGGTATCGTTTAAAGCAGGAAGTTCAGTTTGAGCGTTTTGGATCCAATAATCCTTGCATAATTCCAGGGTATGGAGAGTTTGAAGGTTTAAAAGCATCAATTTTTTTAGAGGTAGAGGGCGCAGGTCATTATCTACCAAAGTACGCAGGAAATTTAGACATCATGACGTCTGCGGCGATGGGGACTGCTCAAGAATTAATTAAATTAAGCTCATGACAAAGAAAATATATATACAGGATGTGACCTTAAGGGATGGAATGCATGCTATTCGACATCAATATGGTCTTGATCATGTGGTGGAGATTGCTAAAGCATTAGACGAGGCAAAGGTAGACGCGATTGAGGTTGCTCATGGAGATGGGCTCTCTGGCTCTTCATTTAATTATGGTTTTGGTGCTCACACAGATCAAGAGTGGATTGCTGCAGTTGCAGATAACCTCAAGCACTCCAAATTAACCACACTTATACTCCCAGGCATTGCCATTAAAGAAGATCTAAAATGGGCATGGGATCTTGGCGTCCGTTCAGTTCGAGTGGCAACTCACTGTACCGAAGCAGATGTTTCTAGGCAGCATATCGAGTTTGCAAGAGAGCTTGGAATGGACACCATTGGATTTTTAATGATGTCACATATGACAACGCCTTCAAATCTAGCAGAGCAAGCAAAATTGATGGAGTCTTATGGGGCGGAGTGTGTTTATGTTGTTGATTCTGGTGGCGCGCTAAGCATGCAAGATGTTGCTGAGCGATTTCAAGCATTTAAAGCTAAGTTAAATCCAGAAACTCAAACAGGCATGCATGCTCATCACAATCTATCTCTTGGAGTCGCAAACTCAATTGTAGCTGTTGAAAATGGTGCCGATAGAGTTGATGCAAGTTTAGCTGGGATGGGGGCTGGAGCAGGAAACGCACCTTTAGAAGTTTTTATAGCAGCAATTGATCGATTGGGCTGGTCTCATGGCACAGATCTCTTTAAATTGATGGATGCTGCAGAAGAGCTTGTCAGACCTCTGCAAGATAGACCGGTTCGGGTTGATAGAGAGACTTTAACTTTGGGTTATGCGGGAGTCTACTCTTCTTTCTTGAGGCATGCTGAGTCTGCAGCTGAAACTTACAAACTTGATACTCGAGAAATTTTAGTGGAGCTTGGCAAAAGAAAAATGGTTGGCGGCCAAGAAGATATGATCGTTGATGTGGCATTAGACCTTCTTAAAAAGAAAGCTGAATTATGAAAATAGGCATGACCCTCCCGGTCATGGAACCAGGGCTAACCCGCAAGGATTTAGAGGTCTGGACCAAGCAGATTGATTCAGGACCATGGTCGCATATAGCTCTTGGAGAAAGAGTCCTTTTCTCAAACCCTGAATTTATCTCAACCCTTAGTGCTGTAGCAGCCTGGACTAGCAGAGTTGAAATTATTGCAACAATTTCAGTTTTAACAATGCATGATCCAGTATTAAGCGCCAAACAATTTGCAACCATTGATATGCTTTCGGAGGGTCGCTTTACTTTGGGCGTTGGAGTGGGTGGCAGGGAAGAAGATTATCAGGCCATTGGCTCTGACTGGTCAAAGAGACGATGGGGTTTGTTAGCTGAAAAAGTGAAGGTCATGCAATCAATTTGGGTTAAAGAACTGCATCCAGAATTAGGGCCGGAGGTTTTTTCTAGCAAAGGCCCAGAAATTCTTGCTGGTGCAGTTGGTCCAAAAGCCATGTCCATGGCAGCAGATTTTGCAGATGGCTTAGCAGGCTTTTCATTCAATGCTGATATAGAAGAAATTAAGGATTCATTTCAAAGAGTTATGGAGGCCTTTGCCTCAAGAAATACACCTCCCAGATTAGTTACAAGTTTTTGGTTTGGCTTGGGTGAAACTGCTAGAGAGGATATCCAAATTCACTTGAGCAGATATCTAGGTTGGATGGGAGAGGACTTAGCATCAGAGCTCTCAAAAACAGCAGGGTTAGCAGGCACAGAAAGAGATCTAAAAGATTTTTTGCTTGCGATCAAAGATGCAGGGGCAACTGATGTTCTCTTGGTACCAACCTCAAAAAATATTAATCAGTTACTTGCAGCCGAAGAAATCGTAGCTTCTATGGCGTAGAGACTTAGTCTGAAACATAAAATTGACAAAATTAATCAACCTGATACTCGTTGATTAATTGTAATATTTATATAATAGTTAAGATAAGAACAATACATATAGGGAGAATATTTTGCCTGATCAAGAGTTAATAGCGCCTGAGCTGCCAGAGCAAAGAAATCCAAGTGAGAGCGATCTCTCGTCTGGCTGGTATAAAATTGCAGATAGCAGTCAAATTAATCCCAAAGAAGCCATTCAAGTGGACAGCTTCCCAACCCAAATAGTTGTGTGGAGAGGTGAAGATTCCAAGTTAAGAGCTTTAAATCTTTACTGTAAACATATGGGAGCCTCACTTGCATGCGGTGAGGTTGATGGTAATAGTATTAGATGCCCGTTCCATTCATGGCGCTGGGCTGGAGAGGGCCATTGTGATGAGATTCCTTACGCAAAAAAAATACCTGCCAAGGCATTAACGCGTGCTTGGGAGATTGATGAGGTTAATGGCATTGTATATGCATGGTTTGACAAGGATGCGAACCCATCAGACCCTGATGGCCAGAGATTTGAGTAAATAATAGGAGAAAAAAATGAGTGATTTACCAGATAGATTTCCCAGAGGATGGTTTGTACTAGGCCATCAACGAGATTTTTTAGTTGGAGAGACTAAAACAATTTATGGATTTAATAGAAAGCTTCAAGTTGAGAGGTTGGAAGATAACTCAATTAAGTTAGATCTAGGTAATGAGTTGTCATGGCCCACGCTAGAAATTAATCAAATGGTTATGGTTTGGCATGACGCTGAAAATCAGGCTCCAGATTTTCTTCCTAAAAAAATAGAGGAGTGCTACTCAGATGACTGGTCTGATTATGGCATGGCAAGCTTTTTAGTAAAAAATAATTGCCGAGAATTGATTGATAACATGGCTGATAAAGGTCATTTTGGGCCAGTGCATCAAGCCCCATTTGAAGGGTTTTGGAATGAGGCAAAAGACCATACTTATACTCAAGAGATGACGGCAGATAGCCCTATTCTTGGAAGAGATTTATTTTCTCAAGCAACTTATGAGGGACCAGCCTACATGACCACATACATGAGCGCTATTCATGATGGACAGAAAGTTGAAAGCAGACTTGCCGTGACACACATCCCTTTAACGCTGACCTCGTTTCAGATTAATTTTGGGGTCATGGTAAAAAAAGTACCTGGAATGTCAGCAGAAGATGAGGCTGCATTTATTCAGGGTTATGTTGATGCGAATAATTTTGCATTTGGTCAAGATGTTCAAATCTGGGAGAATAAAATTTATATTCCAGATCCTGTGGTGTGCGACGGTGATGGCCCATTACACAAATTAAGAAAATGGTACGGCCAGTTTCTTGTCAATAGAGAGGATATTCCTGCTGGGTTAGATCTAGAAAAAAGAGAATTCTAGTTTAACAATTATCCATACCTACATTCGTGAAAGTTTCCCTTGATGAGTTAGATCACAAGATTCTTAAAATCTTAGAGTCTGATGGGCGCGCGCCTGCAAAATATATTGCTGAGCAGCTTTCAGTCAATGAGGTCACAGTTAGCAAAAGACTAGCTAAAATTATAGAGAGTGGATTCTGTAAAATTATTGCCATCGCAGACTTTGAAAAATGCGGTTTTGATCACCTTTTACCCGTTGGGATAAGGGTACATGGAGAAAAGCTCGAGGAAGTTGCTAATATTCTTTCGGGTTTAAATGAGGTATTTAGTGTGAATGTGGTGAGTGGCATTCAAGACATTGAGATTCTTTGCGCAACACACACACTCCAAGAAACTAAGATATTTCTAGATGAAACTCTGCCATCAATCGCCGGCATAAAAAGTATTGCACCAGCCATTGCTTCTAATGTTTATAAGTTTGAAACAGACTGGACTCCCTTTACCAATGAAGCTTGATCAGACAGACAAGAAGATCATTCAACTGCTGGGCGCTGATGCCAGGATGTCTAATAATCAAATGGCAAAAGCTATCGATGTGACTGAAGGTACTGTCAGAAATAGAATTCAAAAACTTATTCAGAATAAAATTATCAAAATCACAGTGATTAATAACATCAACAGAATGGATAATCCCTCGGTAGCATTTGTGGGCCTGGATGTAGAAACTCGATCAAAAGATTCGATCGCCAAGTCACTATCTAAGATGAAAGAAGTGCGTTTTGTTTCAACCTTGATCGGTCGCCACGATTTAATGGCCTTTATTCTTGCTGAGGATATTACCAAGCTTTCCAAGGTTCTTTATGAAGACATTGCCTCCCTCCCAGGCGTAAGGTTTTCTGAGTCATCTATTGGTTTAAAATATTATAAATATGACTATCGCTGGGCCAGGATCTTAGATTGAATACATCGCTAACTCTCACTATTCCTGAACTTATTAAGCAGCAGGCCCTGCAGCATGGACAAAGAGAGGCGTTGGTTACTGAGCAGAGTGTCATTACCTTCAAGGATTTAGAGCTGATCTCAACTCATGTTGCCACAAACTTAATACATCTGGGTCTCAACCAGGGCGATAGAGTAGCGATCTGGGCTCCCAATATGAATGAGTGGGTATTAGCCGCTATCGGCGCTCAGAAAGCAGGCGGGGTGATTGTGCCCATTAATACTCGCATGAAAGGCAAAGAAGCTGCATATATTCTAAATAACTCACAAGCTAGAATTCTTTTTAGTGTAAGCCAGTTCTTAGATCTAAATTATTTCAACCTTCTATCCAATGAAGAGTTGCCATACTTAGAACATCAAATTGCCTTAGATGACTCAGCAGTTGAAGGTATTTCTAGCTTTTCATCCCTACTTGATTCCATCAAATCTATTGATCTTCCAATTGTGAAGGGGGAAGATCTTGCAGATATTATTTTTACGTCTGGTACCACAGGCAAGCCAAAAGGAGTCATGTCAACGCATGCTCAAAATATTCAAGTATTTGATTATTGGTCTAAATACATAGGATTAAATCAGAACGATAACTATTTAATTGTGAATCCTTTTTTTCATACTTTTGGTTACAAGGCTGGCTGGCTGGCTTCAGTAATGCGAGGAGCTACAGCTTATCCTTGTGCAGTATTTGATGCTGATAGAATTATTTCAATGATCCATGAGAAAAAGATTTCCATGCTGCCTGGCCCACCAACTTTATATCAATCTATTTTAACCAGCGACAAACTTGGTCATGTAGATATTTCCTCTTTGAGGCTGGGTGTTACTGGGGCTGCCTCTATCCCGATTCAATTAATCAAGGATATGAAAGAGCAACTTGGCTTTGAAACAATTATCACCGCTTATGGATTAACTGAAAGCACAGGCGTTGTAACCATGTGCACCCCAGAAGATGATTATGAAACTATAGCGACTACTTCAGGCTGTGCCATTGCAGGTGTGGAAGTCAAGTGTGTTGATGAGGATGGAGAAACGGTTGTGGCTGGAAGTCCAGGTGAAATTCTTGTAAGAGGGTTTAACGTCACTCGCGGATATTTTAATAATCCAGAGGCTACCAGTGAAGCCATAGATGAAGATGGCTGGCTGCACACTGGAGACATAGGCATCTTGGATGCTCGCGGTTACATCAAAATCACTGATAGAAGTAAAGATATGTTTATTGTCGGTGGGTTTAATGCATATCCGGCTGAGATAGAAAATATTCTTTGTGATCATCCTGCGATTTCTCAAGCAGCAGTCATAGGTATTGATGATGAAAGAATGGGGGAGGTTGCCAAAGCTTTTATTATTTTAAAACCTGGTGAAAGTTTAAGCACTGAGACTCTGCTGCCGTGGTGCAAAGAGAATATGGCCAATTACAAGGTTCCGAGAGATATAGAGTTTGTAAAAGACTTGCCCACAAATGCTGCCGGGAAAGTCATGAAATATGTATTAAAGGATGGATCATGAGAATCGTCATATCTGAAGATAACAATAAGTTATATAGGTCTGAGTTGCTTGCCTTTGATCCCTCAATGGAGATTATTGCACTAAATCCTCTGGATTCGAGAGATCCAGCTTGGGAAGTTGTTCCTGAATCAGATGCTTTATTTATGTGCTATCAATTCTTATTTGCAGCTAGGGATCACCCAGAAATTCACGATGCTTTATTGACCTTATCTAAGCGAATGAAGTTTATTCAAAGTGGATTTGCTGGAATGGATTCCCCAATACTCCAAGCTATTTTAAAAATAGAAAATATTCAAATTGCTAATGCAAGTAGCGTTTATGCAATTCCAATTGCCCATTATGTTTTTTCGCAAATATTAAGATGGAACAAGAGAATAGATCAGCACATTGAGTTTCAACAATCTAAGAACTGGGCCCCAATAGCTGGAGATGGTGAGCTTACAGATAAAACCTTGGTGATTCTTGGCTACGGAGGCATTGGCAAACAAGTGGCTAAGCTAGGCAAAGCTTTTGGCATGAAGGTAACTGGGATCAAGCGTAATCCAGTAGATGATGAGTATGCTGACGAGGTTTTAGGGTTGGATCAGTTTGAGGAATTACTTCCTTTAACTGATTACTTGGTGCTTGCGTTACCTGATAGCGCTCAAACTAGAGACATCATCAATGCAGATGTTCTAAAAAAACTTAATAACTCAGCCATGTTAATTAACGTAGGTCGAGGCACTGCAATTAATGAGCTGGACCTTGCAGACGCATTGAATAGCGAAGAAATTTCTGCAGCTGCATTGGATACAACAAAGAATGAGCCCCTTGAAAATTCCTCTTCGCTTTGGACAGCTAAGAATTGCTTTATTTCAGCACATGATTCAGCTCACTCACTAAAATCCCTAATCAGAGCATTCGAATTATTTTTTCAAAATATTAAGAATATTCAAAATGGTCAATCAATAAAAAACCTTTACTCAGAGTGAAGGGAATATTTTGGATGAAATATGATATTTTTAGCAAGTCAGTAGCAACTATTGAGTGGGAGTAGTTGCAAATAGCACTAACCCTGTTCTAAATTATCGTCGCTCTGGTGGAAGAGGGGTATTAAGAAAAGTGAAAAAGTAATGGACCAAAATAAGAATCGCTATGTCTTCAGTGCCTCCTAAAATCCTGCTAAGTCCTAGACCGCCTATAAATGCAATAACACAATTGATCAACTTCCAGCGCAGTGTCACATAATGAATGCATGCGAATAGAAAGTTACTAAATAATACTGAAGATATCATGCCGAATGTGCCGCTTAATAAAATAGGTAGCATCATCCTAAAAGCAAATTCCTCAACTATAGAAATCAAAAGTAGGTAAGTTAACCAAGCTAAATGAATCCGTTCAATTTTATGCCCTGTCTTTAAATAAAAGAAAATAAAAAATAAAGATATAGCAGACAAAGCAAAAAAATATAAAACTGGAGAAGATGCTAATGGCTGCAGATAGATACTATTTATAAATGATTTAGTTGATACAAAAATACAAGTTCCTGCTACGACCGTCATGGTAAAAAAATGACGAGCTATCACTTGTTGAAACGTATTAATGAGGCGACTTTGGTCTGCAGTAGGACGTTGCAACCTTTTTTTTGGGACAGAATTTTGCAAAATATTTCCTCTAACAGTAATGGTGCCCTCTCCAGGAATCGAACCTAGAACTACTCCTTAGGAGGGAGTTGTTATATCCGTTTAACTAAGAAGGCTAGAATCATTATACCTTTGGACTGAAAAACATTAGAATATCCGCAAGGATTAAAACATGACCAAAGAAATAACAATCACCTTGCCAGATGGCTCTCAAAAGCAAGCTCAAGCTGGAATCACTGGTTTTGAGATTGCTGGAATGATTGGTGCCGGCCTTGCAAAGGCTGCGATTGCTTTTGAGGTGAATGGCGCTCAAAGAGACCTAAGTGACAGCGTGCATGAAGACTCTAGCATCTCTATCTTTACCATTGACTCTGATGAGGGCCTTGAAATCATGAGGCATACAGTTGCTGCTCAGGTCTTGGCTCGCGCCATTAAAAATCTTTACCCCAGTGCTAAGTTGGCCATTGGTCCCACAATTGATGATGGCTTTTATTATGATTTTTTCAGTGATAAAACTGTGTCCATTGATGATTTACCTAAAATTGAAAAAGAGATGGAGAACATTGTTGCGTCCAAGCTCCCGATTATTAAAACCATGCATTCTAAAGATGATGCCATCTCATCGTTCGCTGCGATAGATGAGCCCTACAAAGTAAAAATTATAGAAGACTCAGGTCAAGATGATGATTTTCAAATTTACAATCAAGGGGACACAGGTTTTATTGATTTATGCCGAGGACCGCATTTATCAAGCCTAGAGAAGGTTGGAGCTTTCAAACTCACAAAAATTTCAGGAGCCTACTGGAAGGGTGATTCAAGCAATGAAATGCTAACTAGAATTTATGGTACTGCATGGAAAAACGAAAAAGAGCTGAACAAATACCTGGCTCTGCTTGAAGAGGCCGGAAAGAGAGACCATCGAAAACTAGCCAAAGAAATGGATCTCTTTCATTTTCAAGAAGAGGCACCTGGCATGGTGTTTTGGCATCCAAAGGGATGGTCAATTTATCTTGCCTTGCAAAATTATATGCGCAAGAAGCAAGCTGCAAATGGATACGATGAAATTAACACTCCATTAGTCGTTGATAGAAAGCTTTGGGAGGCATCAGGTCATTGGGACAAGTACAGAGAGAACATGTTTATTACGGAGATTGATGAAGAGCATGCCAATGAGAAGCGGGTAAATGCACTCAAGCCAATGAATTGCCCATGCCATGTTCAAGTTTATAATCACGGCTTAAAATCCTATAGAGACTTACCCGTTCGTTTAGCTGAGTTTGGTTCCTGTCATAGATATGAGGCATCTGGAACAATGCATGGATTAATGCGTGTGAGGGGCTTCACACAGGATGACGGTCATATTTTTTGCACAGAAGATCAAATTGAAAGCGAAACAGCATCTTTTATTTCTCTGCTATCGTCTATTTATAATGATTTGGGGTTTAGTAGCTTTAATATTAAGCTCTCAACTAGACCAGAGGTCAGAGTGGGGTCAAATGACGTCTGGGATAAAGCTGAGCATGCCCTTGAATCAGCAATTAAAAACTTAGATCTTCCATACTCGATTGAAGAGGGCGGCGGAGCATTTTATGGGCCAAAACTAGATTTTGTTTTGACTGATGCAATTGGTCGAGAGTGGCAGTGTGGAACCTTTCAAGCTGATTTTAATCTTCCTGAACGATTAGATGCTGAGTATATTGGAGAGGATGGGTCTAAGCATCGTCCAGTGATGATGCATCGTGCAATTCTTGGATCATTTGAAAGATTTTTAGGCGTTCTTATTGAAAACTACGCTGGCAAGTTACCTCTTTGGTTAGCTCCAATTCAAATCGTGTTTATGACCGTAACTGATGAAGTGTCTGACTATGCCTCTAGTCTCAAGGCTCAATGTGATGACCTTAATCTCAGAGCAGAGTTAGATTTAAGAAATGAAAAAATAGGATATAAAATTAGAGAACACAGTACTGCAAAAGTGCCCTTGATGGCTGTAATTGGAAAAGAAGAGATGGCTTCAAATACTATTTCAATCAGAAACCTTAGTGAGAATAAAACTAATACCTACTCAGTAGAAGAAGCTATGAACTTATTAGTTGATAGCTCTTCCTTGCCTTCTTAAAATTATTGTCTCCAGCCCTCTCGGTCAAAGACTCTTAAGTAAGTTAGCTGATCATGATCAGACTCATTCGCAACTTTAACAAAGTCACCCGATTGAACTAAAATCACATCGCCTTGAGTAAGAGAGTAGGAGTCTTGATGCTCTATTCCCTGGCTTGGATCTTTGCCATGCCCCTCCATAGAATTCATGTATTCAATGACTTCCATGGTGCCTCTGCCATTGACTACAATGTAGACAACATCCGATTCAATCAATCGATGCCCAATTGTAGATTTCCCAGGTTGAATTACAGTTTTACTTGCAATCACTTTACCCAAAAGATCATTGGTCCAAACAGAATACTCATCCGTTACTTTTTGGGGACTGCCACCAACTCGAAAATTTACATATTTTTTTGCCATGATTTTTTTATAATGTTATGAACTTGTAGTTGATTAAAATTTATATCAATAAATATGTCAATAAATATAATTTTAATTGATTTAAAAGCATTTATTCATTACTTTTTATGTAGCTTTACTACAGCTAAAATATTTATAGCCATTTAATTATTTTTATATATAATTTTATACAGCGCTAATTTGACTAGCTTGCAAGCGCTTTATAAATTTTGCTAAACCAGATTTACACTCAAAAAAAATCTCTTTTAGTATCAAATAAGCCATGACTGTATTTATTAACGTTTTCTTTGGAGATATACATGACAGATAAAAATTACAAAAATCCTGCCACAATTGCATTGCATACTGGCTGGAGAAAAGATGAAACAACAAACTCTGTGGCTGTACCTATCCACATGACATCTAGTTATCAGTTTGATAGCGCTGATCATGCTGCAAATCTTTTTGCTTTGGGCGAATTGGGCAATATTTATTCTAGAATTATGAATCCAACCAATGCCGTGCTGGAAGATAGAATTGCAGCGCTTGAAGGAGGGGTTGCAGCTTTGTGTGTGGCATCTGGGCAAGCTGCATCAGCTTACGCTATTCAAAACTTATGCACTCATGGAGATAATATCGTTGCCTCATCACATCTATATGGAGGCACCTACAACCAATTTAAAAATGTTTTAAGTGACATGGGAATTGATGTGAGATTCGTGGACCCTGCTGATCCTCAAAATTTTGCCAATGCAACTGACGATAGAACTCGTGCATATTATGGAGAAGTGTTACCCAATCCAAGTTTTGAAGTTTTTCCTTTAGCAGAGGTTGCAGATCTTGGCAGGCCGCTTGGCATCCCATTGATTGTTGATAATACTGCTGCGCCTCTTCTGTGCAAGCCTTTTGATCATGGCGCTGCTGTGTTGATTCACTCAACCACTAAATACATCGGGGGTCATGGCACCTCCATTGGCGGGATTATTGTGGACAGTGGGGCATTTGACTGGGAAGCACATCCTGAGAGGCAGCCTAAATTAAATACTCCTGACCCCTCCTATAATGGAGTGATTTGGACTGAGGCAGTTAAACCAATGGGCCCCATTGCATACATTCTAAAAGCTAGAACAACACTGTTGAGAGATTTAGGTGCTGCAATGAGTCCCTTTAATGCTTTTATGTTTATCCAAGGCTTGGAAACTTTGCACTTAAGAATGAAAGAGCATTCTGCTAACGGGCAAAAAGTTGCAGAATTCTTAGCAACGCATCCTATGGTTGAAAGAGTTTCATATCCAGGTGTTGCAACGGGACTTCCCAAAGAGAGAGCTGAAAAATATCTTTCAGGTGGTTGTGGCGGACTACAAGGTTTTGAGATTAAAGGCGGGATTGCGGCTGGTAAGAATTTTGTTAATTCCTTAGAGATGCTTTATCACGTTGCTAATATTGGTGATTCACGGAGCTTGGCTATTCATCCAGCAAGCACCACTCACTCTCAGTTAAATGAGCAGGAGCTTATAGCTGCTGGAGTGAGCCCTGGATATATTAGATTATCCATAGGAATAGAGCACATCGATGACATTATTGCAGATATTGAACAAGCATTAGCAAAAGCTAGCTAGTTAAGAAGCAATGTCTGTGAGCACTCCAGATGTTAGTTATATTATTATTGGTTCTGAGCAGCGGCTGTCAAAGATCAAGTCATACCAGATCGAGGACGGCGCAGAGTGTGTAATGTGTTCGTTTGCTTCTCTAGCAGATTTGCCAGCAATTTTAGATACTACGATTGCTTCTTTGGACTCTCAAGTTATTTCGTTGATTCCTGCTGGAGCATTCCCTAGAAAAATTAGCAGGTCACAGTTACTTTATTTTGCAAGGAGCGAGTATCAATTCTGGGGCTGGTATCACTTTGGAAATAAGTTTAAAGGAGCCCTGCAGAGCATTGGTAAAATTAATACTTTTTTTAATAAGGTGCCCCAGCTAGAACAAGGCATATTTTTCTCTAAAGCTCTTTATTTTTCAGTGGGAGGTATGGGAGAAATAAATCCCAATCCATTCTCTGAATTAGCCAAAAGGCTTTATCTTAGACTGGATCCACAAAACCCATTGCCATCGCTTACAATAAGAGGAAAATCTTTATTAATTTAATTTTATGCAATTAATTACTGCGAACAACCTTAGTTATTCTATTAATGAAAATCAGTTGTTCCATAACCTCACATTTGCCTTGGATTCCGGGAGTGGGCTGCATGTTAAAGGCGGCAATGGCTCTGGAAAGAGCACTTTAATAAGAATTCTATTGGGCTTAACCTCTCCAACGAAAGGTGAAGTAATATTCCCTGAGCCAAGTCCCTTCATTTCATACCTAGGTCACAAGAATGCTATTAAGCAATATCTAACACCCTTGCAAAATTTAGATTTAATGCTTGATTCATCAAGCTTAGAAAGTGCCATGACATGGATGCGCACCTTGGGGCTCGCAAGGGTGCAAGATGAAATGACGGCAACCCTTTCTTTTGGGCAGCAAAAAAAACTTGCTTTGATAAGAGTACTAAGTAATCCATCAGATCTAATCATTCTCGACGAGCCATTTGTTGGTTTGGATGACTCTTCAAGAGATCTATTAAGCAAGTTCCTATCTGCGAGGCTTGATGATGGAGCTGGATTAGTTCTCACATCGCACATCGATCCTCAGGTTTCTTGTGACGAACTTATTCTTAGAGAGAAAGAAGATGTTTAATTTACTCTTTGCAGAAGCTTTCAAGTTAAGGCATAGGCTTAGAGCCTGGTTAGGACCTCTGTTAATAATGGTGCTTGTGCTTATAGCGTTTCCTTTAAGTATTGATGTGTCTCAGTATGATTTAAATAAATTTTATTTTTCCATCATTGTTATTTCCTTGCTCATGATCTCATTCCTTGCCACTGAATCTATTTTCTCTGAAGACTATGAGGATGGATCTCTTGAGCAAATATATTTAGAAGAAAAAGATTTTTATAAAGTCGCCCTAACAAAAATATCTATTTATGTTTTTTTTATTGGGATACCAATGTCGTTGATAGGTTCTGTATTTTCATTTGCTAATGGGGTCTCAGCCGATGAGCTACCAAAAATTTTTGTTGTTTTATTATTCTCTACTTTAATCTTATTTAATCTATTTGCTTTTGGTAGCGCCTTATCCCTAAACAAAGGTGCAATGCTAGGCGTGCTAGTTAGCTTGCCATTAACCCTACCAGTGATTGTATTACTGGGCAGAGCAGTTCGAACTATTCAGTATGGAGAGGGCTTTTTGGAAGTATTGGCTTTATTGCTTGGAGTGGGACTGATCTTGATGGCCATCATGCCTTTAATCATCTCTGCAACATTAAAAACTCATCTAGAATGAGTGACTTCAGTTTATAATAACCCCTGTGCTTACATCATTCATCCATAGATTTTCTTCGCCTAAAAGCTATGTCAGCGTTACAACAATGTACCTGCCATATGTCATGTATCTAGGATTTTTCTTGCTAGCTATAGGGTGGGTTTGGGGGCTTGGATTTGCTCCCCAAGATGCCATTCAAGGTAATTCATATCGCATTATTTTTTTGCATGTTCCTGCATCTATATTCGCCCAATTGATTTATTTTTTTATGGCCGTTTGCGCTCTTATGCATCTAGTATGGAGAGTCAAATTAGCTGCCTATCTCATTAAATCCGCCGCTCCAGTCGGCGTAATCATTACTTTTATTGCACTTTTTTCAGGTTCTATATGGGGCATTCCCACTTGGGGAACATGGTGGCAGTGGGATGCAAGAATCACCTCCACGCTGATACTCTTTATTATGTACCTGGGAATTTTGACTTTGCATAGTTCATTTTCTAACCTCGAGAAGGCTGATAGGTTGATGTCAATTTTGGTTGTTGTTGGTGTTGTCAATATACCAATTATTAAAAAGTCTGTAGATTGGTGGTCAACCCTTCATCAGCCAGCCTCTATCACAATTAGCGAGGCCCCATCCATTGATTCTTCAATGCTTTATCCCTTGCTGGTATCAATCTCTGGTATGGGCTTAACTCTTATTGCATTGGGCATTCTCATTAGCAGACTTTATATTTTTACAAGAGAAAAAAATAAAAAATGGGTGCAGAATTATGAGTAACTTTGCTTTTTCAACCCTGCAAGATTTTTTTATCATGGATGGCCATGGTATTTATGTGTGGTCTGTTTACTTGGTCTCATTAACACTTATTGTTATTAGCTTTCAGGTCACTAATAGAAAATTGCATCAACAGAAAATAAAAAATGCGCAAAAGTAGAAAAAAAAGATTACAAAATTTTATTATTATTTTGCTTTTATCTAGCGCTGGAGTACTCCTGGTATTATTCTCACTTAACTCAAAACTTGATCTTTTTTACTCTCCAACAGAAATGCTACTAGCACAACCACATCAAGAATCACGGATTAAGCTCGGTGGCATGGTTAAAACAGGCTCTATCAATAGAGTGGGCACGGATATTTTTTTTGTTGTTACAGATTTTGAAAGCGAAGTATCAGTTACATTTCGCGGAATTACTCCAGATTTATTTAAAGAAGATAGTGGGGTTGTTGCCTTAGGATATTATCGCAATCAATCATTTGTTGCCGAAGAAATTTTTGCAAAACATGATGAAAATTACATGCCTCCAGAATTAAAAAAGGATAGCTAGAAACATGTTAGTTGAAATTGCACATTTTCTAACTGTTACCTCAGCCGTAATCTTATTATTAATCCTATTTCTTAATGTCTTTTTTTCTTTTGCTAAGCCTCACGCTAATCAAATAGTTTTATCTAATAAATTATTCAATCAAGCGTGTTTTCTTATTTTTATTTCTTTTGGTCTCTATGTGTACTTGGCTGCCATTGATGATTTTTCCATTACATATATCGCTAATCACTCAAACTCACAATTGCCAGTATTTTATAAAATTACCTCTATCTGGAGTGCTCATGAAGGCTCTATGTTTTTATGGATAGTTTTTTTAACACTTTGGAGTGTTCTATTTGTAAACTTTCTTTCATTGGCACATCCTCTAAAGAAAGGTACCTTGTTGATGTTAACCCTTATTATCTTAGGCTTTCTATTATTTTTATTAGTTACTTCTAACCCCTTTGATAGAATTTTGCCTTTTGCTGCTGGTGAAGGAGCAGATATTAATCCTGTGCTTCAAGACCCAGCATTGGCCATTCATCCACCCATGTTGTATCTGGGTTATGTGGGCTTTGTTATCTCCTTCAGCTTTATTACCGCCTATCTTTTTTATGGCGATTTTAATTACCCTTGGGAGAAAGATATTCAGACATGGTCTTTGGTTGCATGGATATTTTTGACTATTGGCATCACCTTGGGCTCCTGGTGGGCATATTATGAGCTTGGCTGGGGCGGCTACTGGTTTTGGGACCCTGTAGAAAATGTTGCGCTCATGCCTTGGTTGGCTGCTACTGCCTTTATGCATTCCCTTTTTGCATCTTCAAAATCTGGCGTCCTAAAAACATGGACTTTATTCCTAGGAATCATGATATTTACTTTGAGTTTATTTGGGGCTTTTATTGTTAGGTCAGGAATAATTGACAGCGTGCATTCTTTTGCAAACGACCCTCAAAGGGGCATGTATCTTTTAGGATTTTCTGGGTTCATCACAATCATTGCTCTAGCCGTACTGGCATACAGGTTACCTCAACTGCAATCTTCAAAACTAATAGTTGCAGGTTCCAAGGAATCATTTTTATCCATGAATAACATCTTGATGTTGACTGCTATTTTCTCTATTTTTCTAGGAGTCACCTACCCTTTAATACTTGAGTCACTAAATGGCAACAAAGTGAGCATTGGGCCTCCTTACTACAATACGATCTTCTCTCCATTGATCCTTATTACGTCAATTTTTATGATGGCATCTATTGATGGATTGTGGCAGCGAGGAATGCAGCTTCGCAAGCTATACATTTCGATTGCTCCCACTCTTTTTGTATCAGGCCTTGGCGTATATGGAATTTGGCATTTCACTCAAATTTTTTCAATACTAGCTTATGTTGGCATTTTATCTGGCTTGTTGATCATTGTTAGCTATTCCCTCAAAACAGTTTCAGCGCTTCGTGATAAAACCTATTTAAACAAAGGCAGTTTATTGGCGCACGTGGGCTTGGGCCTTTTATTCTTTTCTATTTCTATGAACAGTATTTTAAGCTATCAAAAAAATATAAATCTTTTTGTTGGCGGGGAGCAGGTTATCAATTCCAAGATCCCTCAATTCCAATTTGTAGATCTTCAAAAAATTAAAGCGAGTAATCATGACGTAATTTCAGCTACTATTTTTCTTATTCATGACGACAAGCCTATTTATTTAAACCCTGAAAAAAGAAAGTATTTTGCCCGAGGTCAGATTACGTCTGAAACTGCTATTCATGCATCATTCTTAAAAGATACCTATTTAACAATAGGTGATCAATTAGAGGATGGAAGCTGGACTTTTAGTCTACAGATTAATTATTTTGTGAAGTGGATTTGGTTTTCATCAGCGCTCATGGCTGCAGGCATAGCAATGACAATATTTAAAAAGAAAATATAGTGAATAGAGTATTCAGCCTATTATTAATACTGCTCCCAGTGCTAATTTTAATCATCTACGGCAAAATTTTATTAACTAGTCAGGAGGATGTGACCGCGCTCTATGATCCCAAACCAATCCCTCAATTTCAACTTTTAACACTGCAAGGCCAAGAAATTCTGCCGACAGAATTTGATGGCATTAGTTTGTTAAATGTTTGGGCTAGTTGGTGTATTACATGTTTAGTTGAGCACCCTTTTCTAACCAAGCTATCTCAAAATAACATTAACCTTATTGGATTAAATTACAAAGACTCCAAATCGAATGCCCAGCAATGGCTTAAGAAGAGAGGCGACCCCTATAAATTCTCCATTCATGATCCAAGAGGGGATTTAGCATTTGATTTAGGTGTGACTGGCGCTCCCGAGACTTTCTTGGTTGCAAACCAAGAAATTATTGGCCACATTCAAGGCGAACTCAATCAAGAAAAGTGGGAGTCTATTTTTGTTCCATTAATACGTTCCATTGAAGCCCAAAATCCATGAAAGCATTCATTTTCACATGCTCTGTCTTACTCTGCACATCAAGCTTTATGCAGGCTGAAGAATTATATAGTTTTGATGATCCCAGGAAGGAAAAACGTTTCTATTCGTTGATATCTGAAATTCGATGCCCCAAATGCACCAGTGGCAGCATAGCAAGCTCTGATGTGCCTGTCTCCCGGGATCTAAAGCAACGTGTCTACGAATTAATCCAATCAGGCTCCTCAAATGCAGAGATTAAAAATTATGTTAAGCAACGATTTGGTGCATCTTCAGATTACAAGCCTGCATTTGAGGGCGCAAATTATATTTTATGGCTTGGCCCATTTATTTTCCTGGGCCTAATGATCACCCTGTTCTTTTTGAGGAGGAGATTGTAATGTTTGCTCTCATAGCCATCTTAATTATTGCATTACTGCCAATCATGGCCTATTTGCTGAGTGGAGCTTCATCACAAAAAGCTCTGGTATTTTTTGCAACAGTCATGCTCTTTGGAGGGCTGCTTCTGAATCATCAATCCTCTGATCCTTTATTCGGTTCTTGGCTGCATTCCAAGCAATCCAATGCTATTCAACAAAAGATTCGCAACAATTCAGAGCTTTCAGATGAGATGATCTTAACTTTTCTCAGTCGAAAAGATCTAGCTCAAGATTCATTTTTACTAGGCACTTTAGTTTTTTATAAAGCCCTAGAGTTAGAATCATTTAATTCAGCTGAAAGTATTTTAAGAAGTTTAAATTCAGCATTTACAGAGCCTGACTTTCAGCTACCAATATATAACTTACTGGCAGATTTAAGAGATGCTAAGCACCCCTTAGTCTCAAATTCCAAACTATTACTAACCATTCAAAAACCCTTAGACTGCAGCCCGGAACTCTTAACCGTCACAGTAGAAATTCCAAATGGCCCGGCTGTAGATATTGCTGCAAAAGATTTTATACAGCCAGACTTCACCCAAGAACTTTTTCTAGATCAATCTGATGCCCTGGTTAGAGGATTTGACCTTCCATCAGCTTTTTTAAACCAAGAAATTGTTAAAGTCACCGCTTCAATGTCTTGTAAAAATAATGCATTCTATTCAATGAAAACAATTGATCTAAGTGATGCGCAGAACCATCAAGAGCAAGTGTTTATTTATGAGAACGAATGGTTAAAAAAGGAACAATAGTTTAAAATGGGAAAAGGATAAATTTAATGCAGCTTAAACACATTAAACTGGCTGGATTCAAAAGTTTCGTGGACCCCACGAGGATATCTTTTCCCACAAATATGGTTGCCGTTGTTGGCCCAAATGGTTGTGGTAAATCAAATGTTATAGATGCGATACGCTGGGTTTTAGGAGAGCTTTCTGCTAAAAATCTTCGCGGTGACTCAATGTCAGATGTTATTTTTAATGGCTCAGATTTAAGAAAGCCATCAGGGCAATGCAGTATTGAACTGTTATTTGATAATTCTCTGGGTAAATTGGGTGGCGAGTATGCCAAATATAATGAAATCTCTATCAAGAGATTAATGACCAGAGATGGCCAGTCAAATTATTCTATTAATGGTACCTCCTGCAGACGAAAAGACGTGCAAGATATTTTCCTTGGTACTGGCTTGGGACCAAGAAGCTATGCCATCATTGAACAAGGCATGGTTTCCAAAATTGTTAGTGCAAAGCCTGAAGAAATGAGAACGTTTATTGAGGAAGCGGCTGGAATTTCTAAATACAAGGAAAGAAGAAAAGAAACTGAGCAACGCATTAAAAAAACAAAAGAAAACCTATCCAGGGTTCAAGATATTCGTGATGAGATTAATCGCTTGATTAGCAGGCTGCAGAATCAAGCAAATGCAGCTGATAAATATAAAAAATTTCAAGTTGAAGAGAGAGACTTAAAGCTAAATATTTCGATTTTAAATACCCTCAGTGCCAAAGCCCAAAAAGATAAATTAACTTCTGAGGTAGCAACTTTAAAAAATCAAATAACCGTAAAATCTGCTGAAGTTGAAACTCATCAATCAACGATTGATCAAATTCGGACAGAGCACTCAACCGTTCTATCTTCTTTTGAAGTAGCGCAGAAAAATTTTTACTCCATAGGTGCAGACATTGCGAGACATGAAACCAATTTACAAAATTTAAATAAAACCTACGCTCAAACATCAGAAGATCTCACCAGGGCAAAGGAAAGTTACTCAAAAGCCATTGAAAAAGAATCAACATTTGAGTCCTTAAATCCCAAAGAGAATGAGTTGAAGCTAAATATTGCTATTCTCAAGGCATTGCAAGCAAATGATCAGAAAAAAGTTTTGCAAACTCAGATTGCTGAACTTGAACAAAGCTTAGCACTCAAAGTCTTGGGCGTAGAGAAGCATCAAGCAGAGATAGAGCAAATTAGAAATGACAATACTTTAATGTCTTCCAGGCTTGAGATAGCGCAAAGCGTATCATCAAATATTAGAGCTGAGATTGCCGGGTTAGAGGCTAATCTTAAAAATCTTTCCAGAACACAGGTCCAAGCAGAAAGCGATCTGGGTAGAGCTCAGACTAGCTATCAGCAAGCTCTAGAGAAGGAGTCTAATCAAGAAAATCTGAGCCCTAAAGAAAAAGCGATGAACTTACTTGATCACATTCTTGAGGCCCTGCAAAACCTCGGGATCAGCGGGGATCCAATTAAGAAAAAAGCTCTGGAATTAAAAGAATCCCTTGTCACCATTCTTAAAATTGCCTCAGATCAATCTAAAAGTATGACCGAGGAATATCTTCAGAGACAAACTAAGTTTGAAGAGCTATTGCGTCAGACTGCTGAAAAGATGTCTCAACTCGATGCAGAGCTTCAGCTCTCCCAAGAGAAAAAAATTCAAACTGATCAAGAATTAGCGGCATCTAAAGAGAAGCAATCCGAAGTCAATGCCAGCATTCAAAAATTAGAAGATTCAAAATTATCAGTCTCGCGTGAGCTTCGTGCCATTGAATCTAAGGTAAATACTTTAAAACTTGATCTTAGAACCTTTGAAGTGAATCTTGATAATGCTTCAATCATACTAGAGAAAGCCGAAATCAATCTAGCAGATATCAACCCCAGCGAGTATGCGGAGTTCAACCTAAGCAACTTAGAGGCATCCCTCTCAGAGATTCAGACTAGCATTTCAGCTTTGAGCTCCATTAATTTAGCCGCACCTGATGAGTATCTATCAAGGCAAAATCATCTTTCGAAACTGCTTGAGCAAACCGAATTAAAAAAAGCCGAGGTAGACAAAGAGCTTTCAGAGCTAGTTCAAAAGAGTGCTACTGCAGAGTCTGAGTTGAATACCATTAGACAAAAACAATCAAAAGTCGATGAATCAATTCGTGAAGCAGAAAATAAAAAATCTATTGCTTCCCTTGATCTTCGTGGTCTTGAGGAAAAATCTAATAATAGAAAATTAGATTTAAGAACTTTTGAAGTAAATTTAGATAATGCATCCCAGGCACTTGTAAAGGCTGGAATAACTATTGCCGAGTTAGATCCATTAGAATTTGAAGGAATGAGTGTGAGAGACCTTGAGCAGTCTCTTGCAGCAATCCAGGCTAAAATTATCTCTCTTGGAGCCATCAATTTAGCAGCGCCAGATGAGATTGCCGAGGAATCCAAAAGGATGGAGGAGCTCGATGCTCAATTAGAAGACTTGAATGAAGCGATGGATAAACTGCAAGGAGCAATCAAGAAAATAGATGCTGAATCTAAATTAAAATTTGATGAAAGTTTTAATGCTGTTAATTCTAAAATTCAGGAAATCTTTCCGAAGTTATTTGGTGGCGGTAAAGCGGCGTTAGAACTTCTTGATGGCGACTCACTTAACTCTGGTATTGCTCTTGCAGCTCAGCCTCCAGGAAAGAAGAATGCAACTATCTCTCAGCTTTCAGGCGGTGAGAAGGCAATGACTGCGCTCTCCCTAGTCTTTGCTCTTTTTGAGTTGAACCCAGCTCCTTTCTGTCTCTTGGATGAAGTTGATGCTCCTTTAGATGACTTAAATGCGACTAGATTTGTGGCTATGGTTGAAGAGATGTCCGATAGAGTGCAATTTATCTTTATAACTCACAATAAGATTTCTATGGAAAAAAGTGATCATCTGATGGGCGTAACCATGCAAGAGGCTGGTGTTTCCAGGGTAGTTTCCGTAGACGTCAAGGAAGCGCTAAAATTAGCTGCTTCTTAAAATGCTATCTAATCTAGAAATATTATTAATCGCAGGGGCTATTTTACTTTTTTTAGTTACCTTGTATCTTTTTTATAGATCCAGATTTTCTAGAAAGCTTGTTGAATCTAGCATTATAGATACTTCTTCAATGCTATTTGATGAAAAAATTGAGCAAGGATCCTTGAGCTTTGAATCTGAACCAGAGCCTTCTGCTGGACAGGAGCTAGTAATCTTAAACCTGATCTCCATGGATAAATCCAATTTTGATATTAATCAGGTATTAACTCTCTTAAAAAACTTAGATGCAAAATATGTAGATGGTTTTTTTAGCTATCGCGATTTGACTGGTACTGAGCTTTTTAGAGTAGCCAGTGGAATTAATCCAGGGGTGCTAGAACTAGACACTGAAACACATATTTTGTTAATGGCTGTAGATCTTTATATGGTGCCAGATCCGCTGCAAGCTTTTCAGGGAATGTTGGATTTTGCTATGGATGTCTCAGAGAAGTTACATGCAAGTGTGTGTGATGGAGCTAGGGCCCCTTTGAGTAAACAAATGATAGAGCACTACAAATCTAAGGCTCAGGAAGCCAGTCATTTAAAGGTAATGCAGAAAACTTCATAAAATGAACATTACTAGAGAGCGGTATCAAGAATTGCAGCATCAGATTCGAGATCATGATCATGCCTATTACACGCTAGATAATCCAACGATAAGTGATCATGAGTATGATTCTTTATTTCAAGAGTTACTTAGTATAGAAACCGATAACCCATTGTGGATATCTCCTGAGTCTCCTTCGCAAAGGGTTGGCGTAAAACCTGAATCAGATTTTTCTACATTTAAGCATTACAAGTCCATGCTTTCATTGGCAAATGCCTTCAATGACAAGGATATTTTTGATTTTCACGAGCGAACCTTAAAAAATCTAACAGATGCAAAAAAATTACAATATTTTTGTGAGCCTAAGATGGATGGTGCTGCAGTTTCATTGATTTATGAGGATGGTATTTTGGTTAGAGGTGTGACCAGGGGGGATGGAAGTGTTGGCGAGGATATTACTTCAAACATTCGGACTATCAAGTCCATACCTTTAATTTTAAAAGAATCTAGGAAACCATTTCCTCGCCTCATAGAGATTAGAGGTGAGATATTTATTCGTAAGGCTGCATTTAAACGTTTGAACCAATTGGCAGAGCAAGAAGGCCAGAAAATTTTTGCAAATCCTAGAAATGCGGCGGCAGGAAGTCTTAGGCAGCTAGATCCTATGATTACCAATGTTAGGCCTTTAGATTTTTTTGCACACGGAGTGGGAGCTTGTGAAGGGGTGAGCTTTCTAGTGTTAGATGAAGTGTTTGATACCTTTGCTGGATGGGGTCTTCCAATCAATAAGTTGAATGCAATGGTTGATTCTATAGATGATTGCTTGCAGTATTTTAAAGATATCGAGGCCACCAGAGATCAAATTCCTTTTGATATAGATGGGGTGGTTTTTAAAGTTGCTAGCCTTGAGCTCCAAGCAGACTTAGGTGAGATAGCGCGCTCTCCTAGATGGGCCATAGCACATAAATTTGCCGCTGAAGAAGCTGTAACAACCATTGAGAATATTGAGTTTCAGGTTGGCAGAACAGGGATTTTAACTCCAGTTGCAAAGCTAACATCAGTCAATGTTGGCGGCGTTAATGTTAGTAAATGCACTTTACATAACATGGACGAATTAAAGAGATTAGATCCCCGTGTTGGTGATGAGGCAGTGATTAAAAGAGCTGGTGACGTTATTCCAAAGATGATCAGGGTTATTCCTGCTGCAGGGGTTAGAGGGTCAGTAGTTCTTGCTCCTAAATTTTGTCCGAGCTGCAATTCTAAAGTCTTTATAAATTTTCAGACTGATTGGTTGATTGTTAATTCTGCCAATGAGCCAATTAAAAAATTCTCCAGTATTTATGAGGCCAATTTATATCTTTCAGATCATCCTCACAGGGAACTGCAAATTAAAGAAATCAAGATTTCTAGCCCTTTTATTAAATGCTCAGGTAGAAATTTATGTCCTGAAATTATTCAGGGCAAGTTTACTCATTTTGTGTCAAGAAAAGCCATGGATGTTGATGGGCTAGGGCAAGAAATTCTTGATAGTCTTATTAGTAAAAAATTTATTCAGGAGTATGCAGATATATACTCCCTGAATAAACATCGATTAGAGTTAGAGGGGTTGGAGCGATTTGGAAAAAAATCAGTTGATAACCTCATAGAATCAATCAAAAAATCAGCTCAGGTTGATCTATTCAGATTCCTTTTTGCGCTCGGTATTGAAGAGGTAGGAGAGACCACTGCTCGCAATCTTGCATCCCATCTCCATGACTTCAAAACAATCTCTCAAGCCTCTTTTGATGAATTATTAGCAATTCCAGATATTGGTCCAAGAGTGGCCTCAAAAATTAAAGATTACTTTGATGATGAAGAGAATCAACGCCAGCTTACTAATATTCTTCCTCATCTAGATCTCATCTTGCCTTCAGCAATTTCTACCCAAGGCTCAAGGTTATCTGGTCTGCACATTGCTATTACAGGAAAATTAATTTTGATGTCTCGCGATGAACTCAAGGAGCTATTGATTCAAAAGGGAGCCAAAATTACCTCCACGGTATCTAAAAAAACCAATGTACTGATCGCAGGAGAAAATGCTGGCTCTAAACTTATTAAGGCTAATGAGTTAGATGTTAAAATTATTACTGAAGATCAAATAGGTAACTTTTTAAATGATGCATAAGAATTCATTAGTAGCTGCTGTATTGTTATCTACATTACTAGTTTCTTGTATTAGCTCGCCACCAGAGCAGCCAGATGATATTTGCAAGATATTTAAAGAGAAAAAAAGTTGGTACAAGGCAGCAATGAAGACCGAGAAACGTTGGAAATTGCCACCTTATGTTTTGATGGCATTTTTTCATCAAGAATCTAGCTTTCAAGCAAAAATTCGACCTGAAAGAGAAAAATTGCTTGGGTTTATCCCTTGGTTTAGACCTTCATCATCTGTGGGGTATTCTCAGGCTTTAAAGGATACTTGGAAAGATTATCAGGATGAAACCGGCCGCTCTAGAGCAAGCAGAACAGATTTTTCTGATTCAGCTGATTTTGCCGGTTGGTATGCCAGTAAAGGTTTTTATCAGGGTTTTGCTACCACTGACGCTCGCTCCCTCTATCTTGCCTACCATGAGGGGTACGGAGGGTTTAAAAAGAAGACCTATCGCAAGAAACAATGGCTGATTAGAGTAGCAGATAGAGTGCAAGCACGCTCAACAATGTACCAAAAGCAATACTGGGGTTGCGCCAAAGAATTAAAAAAGAAGAAGTTCTTCTTTTTTTAATCTAAACCTCTACTATTTCTAATCCCAGTTCCTCCGCTTGAGATTTAAAGCTTTCACCAGCTAATATGGATTTCTTAGACTCCTTAGTCAGATAAGCCTCATTGACCCTAACCAGGTCATCTATGGAGCAATGAATAACTTTCTGTCTCATCTCAAGACGCTCCTTGATGCTGATCAATTCTAGGTTGTAATTGAAATCATTTTTTGCCTCTCCGACTGGAGATAGCGGCTTATCAATTGATGATACTACTCCCAAGATAGCTTCCTCTAGGTGCTGAGGAGTTATTGAGGTTTTAGCCCACTCAATTGCTTCTTGAAATGATTCGAAGGTCTCTCTACACTTTGGATCTCTGTATGAAAATAATTTGAATGTATTAGTTGAGGTATCATTTGTTGCTCCAGCACCGTAAGCACCTCCTTTCTCTCGGATAGCTGTATGCAAAAATCCATTTCTTAGCACTGTCGCTAAGACAGATAAGGGTGCAGCATCAGGGTGCTCTCTTGAGACCCCATTAAATGATTGAGCGCAATAACACACCTGGGAACCAGTGATCCATGCAAGCTGAGTATTGATGGGCTTAATCAGCGATTGCTTGGTATCTGAATACAGATTTTTAAATTCCTTAGTATTGTCTGCCACGCTAGCTTTGGAGCAGGCAGTAAAAATTTTATAAGGCTCATAAGATATCTTGGTATGAATGCTTTGTAGAATATCGCTAATGTAATCTATCTTTCCATCCAGTTGAATTTTTGCAATAACTTCTTTGGTTCGATGTAGCATTTGCAGCCCAGAGATATGAAAAGATGTAGCAGCTAATTCATTTAAAGAGCTTGCGGATGAGTTCATGGCTAGGTAATGTCCATTCTGATTTAAAGATTCCTCGCTTCTTGCAATAAATATATTTAATAAATCAAGCAATCGTTTCTCCTCATCGAATCTCACATGCTGGACTGTGTTGCTTATCATGCACTCCATCTCTTCAAAATTTTCTGCAAGACATTTAGAGCTCACACTTAAAAATAATTCGCCATCTTCCGATGGCAAACCTGTTTGTAGTTTGATGGATGCACTGATTCCACCACTAATTTTAGATTGGTATGCTTGAATTTCTTCATAAGATTTATCTAAATAACCAACTTCAGTCAAAATAAAAGTATAGAGAGAAGAGAATAGCAGCTCTTCATTGGTTAGATTAGCGCATGGAAAAAGAAAGTCTGAGTAGACCAAACCATTGGTTCCAACCTCATAGATAGATCTATTTCCCTTAGATTTTTTAATCTCTGTATATTCTCGTTTTAAGGGAATGTCAGCAATTGTAACTTTTGGTAAAATATCTACATCGTCTACCGCTTCTTGCCTTTGCTTTAGATCATCTGCCAATTTAATAATATTATCTTTATCGCTGCCAGAAAGAGTCTGCTCTTTTTCTTTTAACTTAGAAGAGAAGTAAGTATCTAAATTCTCATTAAACTTTACATCTGGCTTGAGCTCATAAGTGAGGCGATGTGGATTTTCAAGCAATGAGGAGTTAATTAGATCTTCAACATAACCCTCAGAGTCAATTTTATTTTTTAATTCTGTAAAGTTTTTATCTAAATCTAACATTGAGATAGGATTGTCATAATGCATGCAAGCGTTCATGCAGCCTAGCATTAGCTGGAGCCCGTATGGCATTCCTCCTCCAGATATTTCTCTTTGACCAATCTCTAATTGATGAAGTGCAGATGATATAAGGTCTCTCGGAACACCATCTCTTACTAAATTTTTTAAGGTAGAAAGAACAAGCGTTTCTATTGCCTCGGACTGATTGGCTCTTGCTCCCTCGAGACCTGCCATAAAAACAATTTCCTTGTTACTTGGTTCTAATCCGAGGAAAGGAGATGGAGATTTACCTAGATCAGTTAGCTCTAGAGCTTTTCTGAGGGGGGATGATGAATTATCAAGCAGTACATTAGAAAGAAAATATTTTTCTAAAAGATTAAGTGGCTCATGGCTGTTGCCAAGCAACCAGCTCACTACAACATGATGATTATTTTCATCTCCTGGTATCGGTTGATAAGTGCCTTGGGCCATTTGTGGTGCTCTAAAAATCTTAGCCGAAGGAATGACGAGTTTTGATGGCGCGGGAGTAAATTTACTAAATACATTTTTTTCCAAGTGATCATGAATTTCTTCAATCGACACATTTCCGAATGTAAAAAAAGTGGCATTGCTGGGGTGATAATGCTTTTGATGAAAGGCAACTAAATCTGCATGAGTTAAATCAATAATTTTTTCAGGATCACCGCCACTATTGTGGTGATAAGTAGTTTCCTCGAATAGATGCTTGGACATCCCATGCCAAAGTTGATCAGTCGGCGAGCTCATGGCTCCCTTCATCTCATTAAAGACCACACCTTTGATTTCTAACTCTTGATTGGAATCTAGTTCTAATCTATGACCTTCTTGAGAAAAATCTAAAGGATCTAGTCTTGGAAAAAATGCTGAATCCACGTACACATCCAGCAAGTTCTTGAAATCTTTATTATTTTGAGTTGCAAATGGATAGGCAGTCCAATCGCTTGAAGTGAATGCATTCATGAAAGAGTTTAGTGAGCGCCTAATCATCATAAAGAAAGGGTCACGGACAGGATACTTTGCCGACCCACAAAGTGAAGTGTGCTCTAGAATATGTGCTACGCCTGAAGAGTCTTCTGGGATGGTACGAAATGCAACCATGAAGACTTTCTCGTCGTTTGGGGAGTCTAGATGAATGTGTTGTGTCTCAAATTCTGAGTGCTGATAGATTTGAGCATTAACATTTAGCAACTCTATTTCTTGTGATTCTTTTAGTTCAAACATAGCTTTTCATACAAAGTAAATGCATTATATTAGTCATATTAACGATAGATTACTATTACCAATGACATATAAAAACTATTCCTTGATCGCCTCTATGCTTTTGTTGATTTCAGCATGTACGACTACACCTTTTGTTGAGCTAAACAGCAGGAATAATTTTCAACTTGAGCCTGCCTCAGAATTTAAAATTTATTTAAATCAGGATAATCTGCCTGTTGAAATGGATCCTATTTTAATAGAAAACTTAGGTGAAGCAGCGCGCAAATATCTTACAGATACAGGCCATACCTCGTCTATCGATGCCACACTCATGATAGAGATTGGTCTTGCAAGTAAGGAGAAAATTAAAGTGGATGATTTTCGCTTTTATGGCTATCCCTTACATAGGCGTTATTTGCATGATTTTGATCGCGTGAACTCAGTCCCAGAATTCTATTTAAGAATTTCAGTGAAGGATGTGATTGAGGATAAGACTTTATGGACCGGATTAACCAAATGGCGCAAAGGCTCAAGTTACACTCCTACCGATTCCTCTTCAGCCGAACTTCTTGTTGAGCATCTATTAGTTAATTTATAAATCTCTTAGGGTCGACCGATAAAGCAATGGCGGTTGAGATGGGGTTAGGTGCATTATTGATTTGAGAAATAAGATATTCAGAGAGGAGGGGAGCTAAGCTAAAACCTCGAGAACCTAATGCTCCTAAAGCATAGATGTTTTGAGTGGTTGAAATTCTGCCAGCAATTGGAAGTCGATCCTTGCTGCCCACTCTAAGACGAGCCTCAGTCATTATTGAGCCCTGAGTTTGTAGCTTTATATTAAAATTTTTTTCTGTGCGAATAATTAAGTCTCGAGCTGAGTCTTCTGATGCCTCAAGATCAAGAAACTCTTTGTCGTGAGTTGAGCCAACCCACGTTACCCCATTAACTTTTGGAAGAATATAGCCCTCAGAGTTCACGGGCATCATAGGTTCAATCATTTGCGGCTCTGTTAACCCAGCAAGCTGACCTTTTGAAATCTTGAGAGTGGGAATATAAGGCAAGAGACCAGCACCACTTGCAATAATTACAGCATCATATGTGTTAATGCTAGTGCGCTGATTGGAAAAATGTAATTGGAGTTTAGAATCTTTGTCTGAGACCTCCTTGAAGCAATGATCTGTGTATACATTAATATTTTTTTGGTTTAAAAGCTCCCTACAAAGAGCTTGAGGAAACAGGTAGCCGCCTTGCAGAACTTTCAATCCTTTTGAATTTAATCCAAATTCTTGATGCATAGCATCCTGATCAATAAGCTGAAAAATATCATCTCTGTTGAGGGCAAGCATACTTTTGAGCCACTCTTCCTGGTAATGATTGAAGTGCGAAAACATCAAGCCTGATCTTTTGTATTCAGATGGAAAATTACCATACAACTTATCAGCATAAAAATAGCTCTGAGCAATGAGATGAGCATAGGGACTATTGCTAGCAGAGAATCTTGGATACAAGGCTGCCACAGGGTTACTGGAAGTTCCACATGCTGCTTGCGAGCCATACTCGAAGACGTCAACCTGCATGCCATGTGCGGCAGCTGAGAAGGCGCAAGTACTGCCTGCAATACCTGAGCCTATGATGGCGATGCGTGGATTAGCAATATTTAAATTATTAGTTATGCCTTGTGAGCTTGTTTTTTTTCCAACCAACTTATGCCTTTTGTTGGCGAAGCCTTTGACTTTGATGACCTCAAAGCCAAATTTTTGCAGATGTCTTTTTACAAAACCAGCCGATGTAAATGTCCCAAAAGTTGCCTCATTAGCTGATAGCATGCCAATGAGTTGGATCACATTACTACTCCACATGCCCTGATTTTTTGAAGGATCAAAGCCATCGAGGTACCAAGCATCAATCAAGTTATTGGAAAAACCTAAAAGATTTTTTAAAGCAAGCTCGACATTATTTTGTATTAATGTAAGACGAATATTTAATTTTGGTAAATCTATTCTATGCATATCATTGTGCATGGGCAGATATTTGCTTAAAAAGTATTCACCAACCTCTTGCAGTTCAGGGAAGTGCTTTATCACCTGAAAGATCTCTTCTTTTGAAGGCAGCGCCTCATCAACAGATAGGTAGTCCAAGGTCCCCATATTGGATTCATTTTTTCTGTTGCACCACATCATTGCAGTCACTAAAAAATTTAAACCAAACCCAAAACCTAATTCTCCAATGGTCAATTTCTTATCTGCCTTAAAACGATTTTCTAAGTTATTTGGCTCTATAAATACATTTTTTATTTCTTGAACCGCATCTGCTTGAAAGAATCGATCATCGTAATCCCGAGAATGTGGCAGTCCCTCAACCCAATTTATATCTTGGCCTTTGACCTCAAATGGATTGTTAAATAGACTATGATGAATTGGCATTAAGGAGTAACTTATGAAATTCTATTTTAATTTTTTCTACGTATTTATTATATGTGGTCTTCTCCTTTCATGCTCAAAAACTGAACCAGTCCTTCTTGGAAGCAAGGGCAATAGCCCTGCCGTGCAAAGTCTATATGAGCATTCTGCAGAGTTTAGCCAACAGGTTTATTCTTATGAAAATGGTATTCATGCAGCAGTGGGGTATGGCATTGCTAATTCTTATTTAATTGAGGGGAAGGGCAGCAATATTATTATTGATGCAACTGACAGCGTCTTTCAAGCCGAGAAAGTCTATAAGCAATTTACAGCAATAAACAGTAATCCAATTTCAGCTATTATCTACACTCATAATCATGGCGACCATACTTTGGGAGCAAGGTATTTTGTAGATCAGCAGACCGAAACCCCTTTAATTATCGCGCATAACTCCACAGCAAAAGCTGTAGAAAAAATCTTTGGTATCTTAAACCCCATTATTTCATCAAGATCTGAAAAAATGTTTGGCACAGAGTTGCCGGAATCAGAGGTTGTAAATGTTGGAATTGGCCCATTCTTAAGTGTTGGCAAAAGTGCTCCTGGCTATGTGAAACCAACCCTAACTTTTGAGGACGAGCTGAAGATAAATTTATCTGGTATTGCCTTTGAGTTCTATCATGCGCCTGGAGAAACGGACGATCAGCTATTTGTTTGGTTGCCTGAATTTAGCGCTTTATTTCCCGGAGATAATTTATACAAAACTTTTCCAAATCTTTACACCATCAGAGGAACATCTCATAGAAATGTCAAAGCATGGGTCAGCAGCTTGGATCATATGCTGACTTTTAAACCTCAAAATCTTTACCCGAGTCACACACTTCCTATTCAGGGGCCACAGACTTTGGAAGTCTTAGAGCTTTATCGAGATGGCATTCAGTTTGTGCATGATCAAACTATTCGCTTGATGAATCTGGGCTTCTATCCAGAAGAAATTATTGAACAACTTATACTGCCTGAGAATCTGGCCTCATCTCCATTTTTACAAGAATTTTATGGAACTGTGCGATGGTCTGTGCGAAGTATATTTAATGGCTATCTGGGTTGGTTTTCTGGCAATGTATCAGAGCTTGACCCAACACCCATGTTTCGTAAGGCCGAGTTGATGTCAGAGCTAGTGGGCGGGCCTGAATCTCTTTATCAAGCATTAGAGTTAGCTGTAAATGTCGAAGAGATGCAGTGGGCCCTTGAATTATCAGATCTACTCCTAGCTCTTGACTATAAATTTGATGAGGTGATTGCTATGCGAGCTCAAGCCATTCATTATCTCGGCAGTCTCTCCTCGAATCCAAATAAACGAAATTATTTTTTAAGTGAGGCGCAGAAGCTGGCTGGCAAAGATACCAAACGAAATATTATTAAGCCAGGCGTCGACATGCTTGATGAAATCCCAATTGACATGTTTTTTGATGTTTTAAGTGTGAACTTAAACCCCGATAAGATTGATGCATCAGAATTAATTTATGCATGCTTTGAATTTTCATCTGGATTGGTAAAAACAATGATTGTTCGCAATCAAATTGTGCAGATTAAAAATACGAGCCCAGATTTCTGCGATTTTAAAATTAATACTTCAGAAAGTATTTTAAAACAGGTCTTGGCAGGATTAAGAAACCCTGTTAAAGCAATAGCATCTGGTGATCTAATAATCGATAAAGATGTATCTTTTTTAAGGTTCCTTGGTAACTTTAGACCTTAGTTGGAATATCTTTAAACGCTACACCTTTATCAGCCCTTGGGTCTTGCGGAAGCCCAAGTACTCTTTCGGCAATAACGTTGCGTAATATCTCATCTGTGCCACCCGCTATTCTTAGTCCCGGAGCTCCGAGCCACGCACCTTGAAAAGAACTCACCCCTTCATCTTCATCTATTAGCATCCCAGCCATATCATTGGCGTCTATTCCAAAATTTCCAATAGATTGAAGCTTGTTTGCGCTAACAATTTTTGTAATTGAAGCCTCTGGTCCAGGAGCCTCGCCTTTAGATAGAGCAGAGATAGTTCTAAATTTAGTATATTTGAGACCGTTAGCTTCACAGAACCAGTCAGCTAATTTTTCTCTCACAGCATCATTTTTAATTAAGGCTTCACCAGCATCATCTTTAGCTTTAGAGAGGGTAAGAGCTTCTTCAATATCAGACCCCCGAGCATCACCAACGGCCAACCTTTCATTCATTAGAGTGGTAATAGCAACTTTCCAACCATCTCCAATCTCGCCTAAGCGTTGAGAGTCTGGAATTCTTACATCATCAAAATAGACTTCATTAAAACCAGAGCCGCTTCCTGCTTGGCCTGTAATCTGCTTAATGGGCTTCACTGTGATCCCGGGAGACTTCATATCTACAAAAAAGAAAGTTAAACCCTTGTGTTTTGCAATGTCTGGATCATGTCGGACAACTAGAATACCAAAATCAGAATAATGAGCACCTGAAGTCCAAACCTTTTGCCCGTTAATAACCCATTCATCACCATCTTTTTCTGCTTTGCTTCTGAGACCTGCTACATCAGATCCTGCCGAAGGTTCTGAAAATAACTGACACCAAATTTCTTCTCCCTCCGCCATAGGTGCGAGGTATCTATTTTTTTGTTCTTCAGTAGCATATTGCATCATCACAGGGCCGCACATACCAAGACCAATTTCAAAAATTCCTCCTGGCACATTAAATTTTGACTCTTCCTGGCCCCAAATAATTCTCTCTATGGGTGTAGCTTCTCTGCCACCAAATTCTTTTGGCCAATGAAGCATGGCCCAGCCAGCATCATATTTCTTTTTTTGCCATTCCTTGGATGACCGAAGGTGACTCTCTAGGCTAGACTCTCCATGACCATTTGACTTATCTTCTTTTAGTTCAGCATTCGCCTCTAACCATTCTCTGCATGTTGCTCTAAATTTTGCTTGATCGGGTGTGTCGTTAAAATCCATAATTTACTCCTTGATTAAGGTGTTTGTTTTTTCTAAGTTAATAACAAGCTTCTCTTTCCATGTTGCCTCTGATCCCAGAAGCACTGAAAGTACCTTAGAGCGCTTGTAGAACATGTGGCAATCATATTCCCAGGTATACCCATTACCGCCATGGGTTTGAATATTCTCTTTTGAGCATAATTGAAAGGCTTTTGTTGAGCTGACTCGAGCTGTCGCTGCGGCTAATGGGAGCTCAGATGACTCTGAAGATAATGCCCATGCACCATAGTAACAATTAGATTTCGCTAATGTGATTGCGATATACATATCAGCAAGCTTATGTTTGATCGCTTGATAAGAACCAATTTGTCTTCCAAAAGCAAACCTTTCTAGTGAATACGACTTAGCCATGTCCAAGGCAGCTTGTGAGCCACCTACTTGTTCAAATGCGAATAAAACAGCTGCTTGGTCCAACAGATGTTGAATATATTCCCAGCCATGCCCTGACTGACCAAGAAGTTGAGAAGGAGTGTCATGAAACTCTACTTTAAAGAAGGCTTTGGAAGTATCAATATTTTTTTGCGATGTCACTGTGACAGATGGATCATTTAAATTTACAAGCCTCAGTTCAGTGCCTTGGTTTGATGTTGCAACTACAATGATATGAGATGCTATTTCCGCATCCGGAACTGCAATTTTAGCTCCATTCAAAAGATCACCAGAAGAGGTTACTTTTAGATTAGATTCTGTTGCTTGCTGAGATGCTTCAGCAATGGCATAGGTCCCCACCACGTCACCATTAACTAGTTTTGGAAGAAGGTCTGCTTTAGTTGTCTCCGAACCATATTTAATAATCGCTTCAGTAAAAAAGTAAACCGAGGAAGAGAAGGGGACAGGTGCCAAGGATCGCCCGAGCTCTTCTGCAATAACGCATAGCTCTAAATGACCAAGCCCTAGGCCATCATAAGTCTCTGGAATTCTTATCGCAGTCCACCCCAGCTCAACTATTTTCTTCCACAACTCATGGTCTGCATCCCTGGATTCATCCATGACTTTACGAGCATTACTCAAACCACCCTCTTTATCGAAAAACTTTCTTGCTTCTTCTTGTAGGTATTTTTGATCGTCTGAGAAATCTAAATTCATAATATTTTTTAAATAGTTTAAAGTTACATCTTATAATCTAGCCTATATTAAAACATATTATTACTTACAATTTAATAAGCTAAGCACTTCACAACATGGCCATAAAAATATCAGCAGATCAAGACAATCAAGCCAGAGCAAATAAAAATGCCAGTGGATTATTTCTGGGAGTAGTTTTTGTTTTATTGCTCTGCGGCATCCTGGCTTTATCGCTTTGGGTGAGCGAGCTTTCCCGCGCATCCTCTAGTACTGATAAGTTGGTGGAGTCCAGGCTTGCCATTCTTGAAGAGCAATTGCAGCTTGCTGATTCCACTTCTACTGAATTTTTAAGTGATATAAATACTCAGCTGCAATTTTTAGACAAGGAGATTAGAAAGCTTTGGGATTTAAGTAACAAAAGAAATAAAGTTAACATTCAAGCCTTAACAAAGGACGTATCAAAACAATCATCTCTTCTAAAGGAGATAGCTATAACTCAGACCAACGATCAAAAAAATATAGAAAAATTTCGCATTCAATTATCTGGTCTCGAGAAGGCAGCTCTGAGTCTGAATCAGATCAATGAAAACAACGATGCTTCAACACGCAAGCTTGGAGAGCTTAGTAATAATCTTTTGATGTTAGAGGAAACAGTTCAAGCTTTTGATTCCTATAGGAAGCAAAATAATGAATTAATGCAGGCCCTACAATTACAAATTTCTAATCTGAACCTCTTGGAGATGGAGAGCACTGAGTAATCTAAAATTTAACTTTTAAGTAAAAAGTTTGGGGTTTCGGTAAAAAGCAGGTATATTTTGGCTAAACATTCTTCAAATTATGGGGGGAACCATCATGAAGAGATTATTAAGTGTATTAACCATTGCAACTTTTGTTGCGATACCTAATGTTGCTTTTGCACAAGAAGCAGGTTTAGTTTTAGAGGAAGTTGTTGTTACGGCAACCAAGAAAGAAGAAAACGTTCAAGATATTGCACAAACTGTAAATGCAGTCTCTGGTAGCGCACTGGATAATTACCAAATTCGAGATCTCAGTGAGCTAGCTCAGGTTGTCTCTGGAGTTGAGTTTACTCAAATTGATCCTAGGCGTGCAACCATTATTATTAGAGGTCAAAAACTTGATCCAGATGGTGGAAATGATCAGCCCATTCAAGGCTACTTAGACGATGTGCCTCTTAGAACAGGCGAGATATTTCTACAGTTGTATGACACAGAGCGTGTAGAAATTCTAAAAGGTGCTCAAGGCACACTTCAGGGAGTGGTTAGCACAGGTGGCGCACTTCAGATATATACACGATCAGCTCAGGTTGGCAGTGACGAGAGAAATGGCTATGTTAAAACAACATGGGCGGATAATATGACCTCGATTATTGAGGCTGCTAGCGACTTTAAACTTTCAGACACCATGTCTTTGAGATTTGCGGGCGTTAGAAATAATAACGATGGTCAAGAGGTTAAAAACATTAGAACTGGTGTGGACCAGGAAAACAGATATGACTCTGGTCGTATCAGTCTTTCATGGGAACCAACAGATAACTTAAGCGTAAGATTTAAATACCAAAACATGGAAACAAACTCTGTATACCCTCAACCTGTTGCAGGGGAGCCAGGTACATTTTCCTTTGATGCATTTAAATTTGTTGCGGGAGCTTCAAATCCATACTTCCCTCCTGTTACGGTGGGAATTGATGGTGCTGCCAATGCTTGGGTTTCTACGGTCGCTGCATTAGCAGGACCAGCTGCAGCTGCTCAGCTAGCATTTGTTCATCAACCCACTTGGTCAGATATTCCTGCTGGCGGTTTAAAAGGTGATGCTGGAGTTGCATTGCAATATCACAACCCGAGACAGAATACTTCAGCTGAGGTTCATAATCTTATGATTGATTACGACATGGGAAGTCATGCGCTAGCCTTAAGGTTTTCAGATTCTCAAAGTGACTCAATGGGTTTGATTGATCGAGACTATGCAGGAGCATACTCATACGGTTACCCACAAGAAGTTAGAACTAATACAGGTATTGAAACAATTGAGATGCGACTGTCAAACCAAGACAGCGACAAGCTTGAATATACAATTGGTTTCTTCTCAAGAGATTCACAGACCTACACCAACGCAGATTTAGATGTCTCAATGGATAGGTACGAAGTTCATCCTGGACTTTTCAAACCGATAGTGGGATTTGACTATAAAACACCTAACCAAGCCTGCTTAGCTGAGAGAGCTAATCCAGGTTTATTTGCAGCCAAACCAAATGTCATAACCTGTATGGGCATTCCATTGGATAATAAAACTGAAGCATGGTTTGCAAACTTTAAGTACAACCTATCAGACAAAACATTTATTCAAGTTGGTGTTCGTGAGCAAGAGATTATTGGGTATAGAGCTCAAAACTTGTACTTACCATTAACTGCTTTGGTTACACAGGCCGATGGTGGTGGAATGACAATTCCAAGAATCCCAGCGAATCTTCAAAATTCTAATAATGAATCTACCACTGGTAGCTTTAAGATTGGACACTACTTTAATGACGATGTGATGCTTTATGTTTCTACTGAGAGTGGCTTTAGAAGCCCCGGTGCGACTATTTCTCCTGTTGCTATTAACCCTTCTTTGATTACCTTTGAAGAAGAAGAAAGCGACATGACAGAGATTGGCATGAAGGGTGAATTTATGGATGGAAGACTCAGAATTAATGCTGCTTACTATGATTATTCCTTTACAGGCTATCAAACTAAGTGGGATAACGTTAGCGCGAGAACATATACTGCAGCTGGTCCAGGCGTTATTCAGCAGGTCCAAGGTGGAATCTTTAATAATAATGATGCTTCTATCTCAGGTCTAGACTTAGAATACGCTTACGTAGTTAATGCTGATCTAACTCTTGGTGGAAGCTACACTTCTACTGACTCAGAGTTTGCTGCAGGTTCGATTGGTTATGCTAATGATCCTTCCTATGCAGGAATGTCAGCTGCTACAAGAGACGTTAGTGGTGAACCTGTTGGCGATGCAGCAGAATCATCTTTAACATTCTATCTAGATCATAGTGTCGCTGCCTCATGGGGTGGTGAGAGATACACTAGATATAACATTAGCTGGAGAGACGAAAGAACAAGTGCTATCAACCCTGACCTTAAAATTAGTGCTCTGATACTAGCCAACATTATTGTGGGCTGGAGATCAGCTGATGATGTTTGGGATGCAAGTTTCTTTGTAAAAAATATGCTGGATGATGTGGATATTTCACACATCCAATCTTATTACTCAGACTATCATTTGCCTGGAGGTGGAAGTCTACCTTCTAAGTTCTATGCTGCTAATACCAATATGGGTAGACAGTTAGGAGCTCAGTTAGTCTATAGATTCTAAGTAATTAGTAATTAATATTAAACGGCAACCTAGGTTGCCGTTTTTTTTGGAGAGACCTTAAATGCACCCAGTTTATCTTGCCATCTATCTTGTCATGTTTAGCAATGCTATTGATGGTGCTGACAGTCAATCCTATGTCAATGAAACAAGAGAGCCTTGTCAGGTTCACGTGCAAAATAGAATGCCTTTGTTTGGAGATCTTCACGTGCATACAGCACTCTCTCTTGATGCAAATACCCAGGGCACTCTCAACACCCCTGATGACGCTTATCGCTTTGCTAAAGGCCAATCATTGTATCTTCAGCCTTATGCAGAGGATGGAACCAGCAAGAGAATCTCCAAACTCAAGCAGCCTTTAGATTTTGCTGCGGTCACTGATCACGCTGAGCTGCTTGGTGAGGTGAGAATGTGTAGTGACATCAATTCACCAACATACAAAAGCTTTCATTGTCGAGTTTACAGAACCTTTCCCAAACTCTCCTATTTCTACCTAAACGCCAAAGCGAGTGTTAGAGGTGCAGCATCAGTGTGTGGTGAAGATCGAGAATTATGTCTTGATGCTGCTCAAAACCCATGGCATGAAACTATTGCAGCAGCTGAGTCTCATTACGATCGTTCTAGTGATTGTAGCTTTTCATCGTTTGTTGGTTATGAGTGGACTGGTGCTGCATACTCCGGCAATAACCTGCATCGAAACATTATTTTTAATAATTCAAATGTTCCCGCAAACCCTATAAGTTTTTATGAAGCCCCCTCTAGGAAAGCTCTATGGAGTCAATTGGATCAAAACTGTCATGATGATTGTGACTACGTTGTAATTCCTCATAATTCTAATCTTAGTAATGGCTACATGTTTGAAAAACCAGATCAAGAGGAGCTATTTATTCAGAGCCAAAAAGAACCTTTAGTTGAAATTTTTCAGCATAAAGGAAGTTCAGAATGCAATATTAGTCCGAGTGATCCCTTGTGCGCATTTGAGCAACTTCCATACAAAGACTTTAGATCAAAATTTCAAAAAGATTTCTCTAGGTCGCCTGATGCTAGTTTTATCAGAGAGTCTTTGGGGGAGGGCTTATTGTTTCAAGAGAATGCATTGGTGAATCCTTTAAAATTTGGTGTGATAGCCAGCACTGACACTCATCTTGGAACCCCAGGAGCAGTGGATGAAAATAATTTCCAGGGCCATGGAGGTGCTGGTAAATCCTTTCGCTCGTCTATTCCAAAAGGTCTGCCAGATGATATTGAGTTTAACCCTGGGGGCTTGGCTGTAGCATGGGCGGAAGAGAATTCAAGAAGCTCAATTTTTGATGCATTTCAAAGAAAAGAGGTTTATGGAACTTCGGGTCCGCGTTTTATTGTTCGTTTCTTTCTGGGAGACGATCTAGAGGAGAATCTCTGTCAAAATTCTAAAGCCATTTCCTATGCCTATGAGAACGCTACCCCGATGGGAGGGACTTTAAAGTCACAATCCTTAAATCAAGCGAGGCTCTTTATTTCATCTCAAGCAGATGCCAATCTTCCGGATCAATTCATAGAAAAATTACAAGTTATCAAGGGAGTTGTAAGAGATGGCAAGTTGGTTACTTCTGTTCATGATGTAGAGGTTACTAACTCCCCAGCTCAGCTAGATAAAAATACTTGTGAAATTGTGGGCAAGGGACAAAAAAAAATGTGCACTGTCTGGGATGATCCTAATTTTGATAATACTGAAAATGCATATTACTATGTTCGAGTGATCGCTAACCAGTCATGCCGCTGGTCCCATAATCTTTGCTTAAAAAACTCTGAATACTGTGAGTCAGAGACCGAATTATCTCCTTCAAGATTTATTCAAGAAAGAGCTTGGACTTCTCCAATCTGGCTTGAAAATATTTAAAGGATTTAAAGGGAAGTTTGACAGGTCATTAATAAATATGTTCCCCTATCATTATGAATAAATTGGCACTTCAGTTATTTTTGGTTTTAGCATTCATCCCCATCGCTATTTTGATAAGCTCTATCATTATTACTCTAGCGCCCTTGTATTGCTGGGGACTTGCAATCAACGCCTATAGGTTTGGTAACGCTAAAGAACTTTATTTCTGGTTGGCTATGGGAGTAGTTGCATTTTTCTTGGCATTATTTGTTTTGGGGGTTCTTTAACAATGATTAAATTTTCTATTTTATCCTCAGCTGCATGCCTATTTGTTATTGGGTGTTACGTAATGTTTAAGCCTGACTTATCTGATTTAGGTTTTATTCCGGTCGTGGCCACAAACCCAGAAACAGCATCAGAATTTAGATCATTATTTGCTGGATCTTTTATTGCTTATGCCTATCTTTTAACTAGATTTGTATATTCCTATAATGCAATTTCAATTGCAGTCATGATTGCTTGTATTATGGGGTGCATTGCTTTTGGCAGATTAGTTGGCTTTTTCTACGAAGGCTTTAACCTCTTTGGGTTATTTGTCCTGCTTGGAGAAATATTTCTTATGACAGTGTTGCTGATGGCCCATAAAAAAAGAAAAAATGAAATCCCTTATTTCTAAGAGACTTAACATCAATAAAATTTCTTAATATTTACTGATTCTGTAATATAATTCTTTTTCTTCTGGGGATGTGATGGAACTGGTAGACATGCTTGGCTTAGAACCAAGTGCCGCAAGGCGTGGGGGTTCGACTCCCTCCATCCCTACCACTACTTAAATATAATTATTTAAAGCTGGTTTAGCTATGTCTTTTTGATATATTAGTTAGATGAAAACTACACAATTGTTATTTATAACCTTCTGCATTTTGACAGCGGGCTGCTCCCAAAATGATGACTATTCCTCTAGAGCAATCGGTGCAGAGTCTGAGTCTGAAAGCTGGTTATTACATGGCAGGACTTATGACGAGTCTCGTTTTAGTCCCTTAACAGAAATTAATGATTTAAATGTTGATAGTCTTGGGCTGGCTTGGTCATTTGAAACAGGAACTAATCGAGGGCATGAGACTACTCCTATTGTGGTGGATGGCATGATGTTTATTTCAGCGCCATGGAGTGTGGTGTTTGCATTGGATCCCAAAACTGGAGAGGAAATATGGTCTTTTGATCCCAAGGCAGATAAAGATTGGGCTAGAAATGCTTGCTGTGATGTCGTTAATCGCGGGGTAGCTGTATGGGGAGAGCAAGTGATTTTTGCCACGATTGATGGGCGGTTAATTTCTTTAGATAAATCCTCCGGTGCGGTGAATTGGGATATTTTGACCATTGATAAATCGAAACCTTATACGATTACTGGGGCTCCTAGGATCATCGATGGGAAAGTAATTATAGGTAACGGTGGCGCTGAATTTGGAGTTCGAGGCTATATCTCTGCTTATGATGTCAACGATGGTTCTATGTTATGGAGATTTTTTACAGTTCCTGGAAACCCTGACCAACCTTTTGAGTCAGAGGCTTTAGCTAAAGCAGCGGAGACCTGGTCTGGTGGGAAATGGTGGGAAATTGGCGGTGGTGGAACTGTTTGGGATTCCATGGCCTATGATCCAGATTTAAATTTACTCTATATTGGAACCGGCAATGGTTCTCCGTGGAATCGTTACGAACGCAGTCCTGGAGGTGGAGATAATCTTTACCTATCTTCGATTGTTGCTATCAATCCAGATAATGGTGAGTATGTTTGGCACTATCAAACAACCCCTGGTGACTCTTGGGATTACACAGCCACTCAGCACATGATTTTAGCTGATCTTGAGATTGAAGGAGAGACTAGGAAAGTGCTGATGCAGGCTCCCAAAAATGGATTTTTCTATGTCATTGATAGAGTTAGCGGAGAGTTTATTTCTGCGAAAAACTACGTGCCCATGAACTGGGCATCTCATGTTGATCCAGAAACCGGCAGGCCTGTTGAGTTAGCAAGCGGCAATCATCAATTACAACCAGCTCTAACAACCCCAGGGCCTCTTGGTGGTCATAATTGGCAGCCTATGTCATATAGCCCTAAAACAGGCTTGGTATACATTCCTGCTCAAGAGACCTTGTTTGTATACTCTACAGATACTGATTATGAATATAACCCTAAAACCTGGAATACTGCTCAGCAAATGGAGATGACCTATTTGCCTAAAGATCCCAATGAATTAGCCATGGTGGACTCTGCAACTGTTGGTTACTTGTTGGCATGGGATCCAAAAACTCAAAAAGAAGTTTGGAGAGCCCAATATAAGAGGCCGTGGAGCGGAGGAGTTCTATCCACTAACGGAAATTTAGTTTTTCAGGGAACATCAGATGGGAGATTTGTTGCATATGCAGCTGATAGCGGTGAGCTTTTATGGAGCGTGGATACAGGTCAAGGCATAGTTGCACCCCCAATAAGCTATAAAATTGATGGAGAGCAGTTTATAGGCGTCCAAGTTGGCTATGGAGGTGCTTATGCTCTTATGGGAGGTCTTGAGGCTGCAAATAAGAATCCTGAGAGAGATGGTAGGATGATGGTGTTTAAACTTGATGGTCAAGAGCTTGAAAAGCCTGTTGCCACAATCACACAATTAAACCCCACAATTGTGGATCTGAACCCTGATTCACTCACCCTAGCAAAGGGAGAATATGAATATCATGAGCATTGTCAATTTTGCCATGGCACAGGCGCTATTGGTGGCGGCGTCATTCCAGATCTTCGGATGCTAGACACCCAAGGTAATGCTGCATTTCTAGGCAGCGTGCTTGGCGGTATTCATGGCAGCGGCATGGCCTCATTTAAGGATGTTTTGACCGTTGAACAAGGCATGCAAATCCATGAATACATTAAGTCTCAGGCAGTTTTAACAGGCGTTGCTACAGCAGCTGAGCAGTAATCAATATTCTAGCCATCAATAGTCTATAATGCGGCATGGATAATAAATACGATATAGCTAAAGATTGGCTTCCAAGATACACAGGCATGCCTGTAGATGACTTTGGAGACTACATTCTTCTGACTAATTTTCAGAACTACGTTGAGCAGTTTTCAACCAGATTTAATTGCGATATTCAGGGCGAGAATAAACCTATGTCTTCTTGCACTAATTCCGAAGGGCTTAGCATTATTAATTTTGGTATTGGCTCACCTAATGCAGCAACGATTATGGACTTGCTGGTTGCAAGAAAACCTAAGGGAGTTTTATTTCTTGGTAAATGTGGGGGACTGAAAGAAACCTCAGAAATTGGGAACCTTATTTTACCTATTGCTGCCATTAGAGGTGATGGAACTTCTAATGATTACTTCCCTCCAGAAGTGCCAGCCCTACCTTCATTCAAGCTTCACAAATTTGTCTCTGATAAGATTCTAGATGCCGGGACTGATTACAGAACCGGCGTCATATATACCACCAACAGGAGAGTGTGGGAGCATGATAAAAGTTTTTTAAAGAAATTAAAGAAAACAACAGCCATCGGTATTGATATGGAGGTTGCTACTATCTTTATCGTTGGACATTATAATGAAATTCCCAGAGGCGCTTTATTACTAGTGTCGGATGTTCCAGTGACTCCAGATGGAGTTAAAACAGAGGCTTCAGATAAAGCCGTGACATCTAAATGGGCCGATCAACATCTCGAGATTGGCATCCAGGCCATGACTGATATAGGCCAAAGCAGAGATAAGATTAAGCACTTTCGATATTAATTAGGTCAGTCAAAGATACTCCTGAAAATAATTAAATATTTCCTGCGAAGATTGCTCTCTAGCAGTCCTCATCCTATCGTTGGACTTTAGGTTGAGTGCATTCCCATGGAGATCTAAAATAAAAACCCTAGGTATGCCATCTACTATTGTGGGCTCAAACCATTGCAGTAACTCAGTATTTCTCTCAAATCTTCCAACATCAATATTTAAAAGACTGCATCTTTCTTCGAGGTATTTTTTAATTGTAGGCAGTTGAAGTGTTCCCTCTAAAAGCCTTGCATCTGGGCACCAATTAGCTCCAAAAATGATAATTGGCTGTTTGCCAAGATTAATCGTCGAATTAATAAATTGCTTTAACTCTTCTAAGCTAATCACAATATTGCAATAAGGTTCTGGGTGAGGGCTCAGGAGTAATTCTGTTGATTTCAAGTTGATGCTCATGTCTATTTTGACTATTAAAAATTGAATTTTTTTATGTTATCTATTTTAAGTGTATCCTAATGAGGTTATGAGCAAACTTATAAAGTATTTCTTAACCCTCACTGCATTCTATTTAGCAATGAGAGCAATCATATCTTTATTCTTTTATGATCAATTTCCCATTGCATTTCTTGCCAGTGAATTCAGCCAAGATCAGATGGATGAATATCGAGCCAGGGTCCTAATACCAGCATTTTTTTTAACATTTATTTATTTTACAGGTAGATATCTTTCAGGTAAAAGCCCTACATCAACAATCTGGCCGCTCCATGTTACAAGCATTTCCTTGCTTCTCACCCATATAGTTGGGTTCGTCACATTTCTGCCTTTCTCACAAGATACAACTATAATATTCCTTGTTATTTTATGTATTTCTTTTGTAACAAGAAGGGCTCACAATGAAAGAAAAAATCAAATTTTTTAAGGTGCAACATGATCTGGATAATTAGAATATTTTTGTTAGTTTATGCAGTTTTGTATTTTGGTATTGGAGCATGGGCAATTATTGATCCTGTCAAAGATGCCATAAATCTAAGTGAAATCCCGTCATTCATGGACGCTGTTGGTTTAAAAGTTACTAGTGAAATTGGATATTCTGAAGTCGCTGGTTTGTATGGTGGCATCAATATGATTCTTGGGTTGCTCTGCTTACTAGGTTTGTTTAGCAGAGGCATTGCAACTTTTGCTCTAACATTATTGGCTTTTTTAACCTTTAGTATTGCCTTAGGAAGATACTTATTTGCTTTAATTCCATCAACCCCAACTTTCTACAACACCTTCTTTATTTTTGAGGTAGTAACTTTTGTATTTTCGTTAGCCTTTTTCTTGTATATGAAATACCTATACAACCCCAGAAAGAATGCCCATGTAGAACATGTAACCGCTGATTAAAACGACTCCAGCAGTCATAAAAATTACTCGTCTGAATTGAAGTCTTGCCAGAGCAACGGCTAATAAAATAAAGACAGCGCTTAAAGCTGCAAGAATAAAAAAATCTCTCTGCAAAACCACTGGGCTGAGTTGAACAGATCCAAAAAATCCAATAATAGGGATGACAAAAACTAAGTTAAAAACATTCGATCCAATAATATTTCCAACCACCATTTGATGTTTGCCTTTTTTCAAGGCGGCAAGGGTAGCAGCTAATTCAGGTAAGCTGGTTCCAAGCGCAATAATAGTAAGCCCCACAATCAGCTCTGGAATCCCTAGCAACAAGGCAGTGTTCTCTGCATGAATAATGGCAATATTAGCTCCAGCAATTAAACCAAAAAGGCCAACCATAGAAAGCAAAAGACTTTTTCTTATCTCAGATGAATCTGAGACCTCTTCCTCTGCAAGAGTCTCTGTTTTTATTAACACAAACATAAATAACATCAACACACCCACGAAACCAAGGCTCTCATCTATGGATATAGAGCCATCGACTAGCGTCAAGCCCAGCAATATCATCGAAAGCCCAAAAGGTAAAAAATTCCACAGTTGTGTTTGCGATGCGGCGCGAAAGTACAAGCAAGAAACTCCAAAAATCAGGGCAATATTTGATATGTTAGAACCTATAGCAGTTCCAAGAGCGATATCTTCATTCCCATTTAAAACACCAGAAATACCAACAAATATTTCAGGCGCAGAGGTGCCAAAGGCTATTAAAGTTAATCCGATAATGAGATCACTAATTCCTAAGTTTTTAGCTAGCACAGAGGCATGGTCAACAAATTTATTTGCACCCCAGACAAGAATAGCAATACCTGCAAGTAGTAAAGTAATATTCGTGCCCAGTTCCATGAAAGTATTTTAAGGCTAATGTTATTGAATTCATAATGATTTCAAGAGAACATAAGTATTTAACTCACTTGATAAGGATCAGCATGAAAATTACAGAACTTTTTAATGTCTCAGGAAAGGTAGCAATAGTAACCGGAGGCTCTAGAGGAATTGGCGAAATGATAGCCGCAGGATTTCTAGCGAATGGAGTGAAAATTTATATCACAGCCAGAAAAGAAGCTGCGCTTATAGAAAAAGCTCGAGAGCTATCTGAAATGTATGACGCAGAATGCATTCCTGTTCCATGTGACCTAAGTACCATGGAGGGCATGGAAGAATTTGTTCAGTTTATGCAATCTAAAGAAGAGCATGTTGATTTTTTAATCAATAACGCAGGAGCTTCTTGGGGAGAACCTTACGCTGAATACTCTGAAAAAGGATGGGATAAGGTCATGGACTTAAATGTTAAAAGCATATTTTATTTAACGCAAAAACTAACTCCCATGCTCAGTCAGAAGGCTTCACAAGAAGACCCTTCAAGGGTTATAAATATAGGCTCAATTGATGGGTTGAATGTGCCTGCACTAGAGAGTTATGCCTATGGAACTTCAAAGGCCGCAGTCCATCATTTAACGCGCGTACAGGCCAAAAGATTAGTTGGAGAAAATATTCTTGTTAATGCTATTGCGCCTGGTCCCTACGAATCTATGATGCTTGGTGCTGCCGTAAATCATGATTATTCACTAATAGAGTCAAGAAATCCAAGAAAGAGAATAGGTTCTCCTGAAGACATGGCGGGACTTGTTATCTTTTTATGCTCTAGAGCTGGTGCCTATACCGTTGGTGCCGTCATACCTTCAGATGGAGGTTTAGTTGGAACTGCAGGTCATGATCTGAGTCAATCATGAGCCTATATGAGACATATGTTCTCCCAAAATTACTAGATTTTTGTTGTGGCTTGCAAGGATTTCAAAATAAAAGATCTCAAATTGTTCCTTTAGCTTATGGAAAAATTCTAGAAATGGGCATAGGTTCAGGGCTAAATTTTGATTATTATAATTTTGAGAAAGTGGAGGAGATTATTGGAGTGGATCCAGCTATCTCTTCTGTTGCAATAGCCAAGTCAAGAGCACCTAAATACAATTCAAAAATATCCTTTATAGAATCAAGCGCTGAAGCCCTAGACTTGGAATCGTTGTCGTTCGATTGTGTGGTGATTGGTTATAGCTTGTGCACCATCCCCAATCCTTTGAAGGCCTTAGCAGAAGCGCATAGACTTCTTAAGCCTCAAGGCTCTTTATTATTTATGGAGCATGGTTTGGCTCCTGAGCCAGGCATCCAAAAATGGCAGAATCGTCTGACCCCTGCATGGAAGAAGATAGGTGGGGGGTGTCATTTAAATCGAAATATAGAGGAGTTAATTAGCTCTTCTGGATTCTCTTTTGAGCAGCTAAGCAAGAAGTATATTAAGGGACCAAAAGTTGCGACATTTCAATATTGCGGGAAAGCAATAAAAACTTAGTTAAGCCCAATCTCCTTAAAGGCTTCAGCAATAAGGCCTCTCATCCACATATGAGATCCATCCGTGTCATCGCTTGAATGCCAGATTAGATATTGCTCAAGTGGCGGCACTTTAAAGGGCAGCTCAATAGAGCTCAACCCATGTTTTGTTGCAAAAGATTTAGCGCAAAGCAACACCAAGTCTGAAGATCTTACAATCTCAGGGGTGACAAGAAAATGTTGAGATCTCAATGCAATCTTTGGTTTCAGCTGCATCTTTTGAAGCTCTAATTCCACAACTGAAGCTCCTCTTTTTCTATTAGAGATATTAATAAATTTGAGCTCTAACAATTCTTCAAGAGTCGGCTTTTCAAGCTTAGTCACAGGATGGCTTGCCCTATGGGCAATCACAAAGTGATCTGAAAATACCTTCATTGCCTTGGTATCTTTTGCATTAGGGATAAAGGGATCAACGGCAAAGCTCAGCTCATTGGTAGCCAATGCATGAGGAACATCATCTCTTGCAGAATAAAAGCTTTCAACTCTAACATTTGGAGCAACTGTAGAAATTTTTTCCATTAGCTTTGCTAGAATTCGCCCTTCATTTATATCACCCAAGGAGATGCGAAAAGTTCTCTCGCTGATAGATGGATCAAATTCATCTGGCTCATTAACACTCTTTTGCATGAGCTTTAGAGCGCTCTGAATATCCTTGATAATATTCTCAGTTTTTTGCGTTGGGATCATGCCACTGCCGGTTCTAACAAATAGCTCATCATCAAACTTGTCTCTTAATCGAGACAAAGCATTGGATACAGCTGGCTGTGTAATTCCTACAACTTCAGCAGCTTTGGTAAGGCTACCCTCTGTGTATATAGAGTTCATAATCACAAATAAATTTAAATCAAATGAACTTATTTTCATATTTTTTCTATCCTATAGATTTGAGTATCTTGAGCGGCTATCATGTAAGATCTAAGTAAAAATAGAATTTAAACATAATATTCACAAAACTTATAGTATCAGATAATATTTTTTAATAATAGGAGAAATCATGAAAGACCTTAAACCTGAAACCCAAGCATTTTTAGAGAGAGTCTCTAACTTTATCGATACTGAAATTCGTCCAAATGAATCGTTGTATCAGGAGCAAATGGAAGAAGGTGGTAGATGGTGCGTTCCTCCAATTATGGAAGAGATGAAGGCCAAGGCTAAGGCTGAGGGGCTATGGAATTTCTTTCTGCCTGGATATGAGGGTGATTTTGGCACGGGACTTTCAAATTTTGAATATGCGCATTTAGCCGAGAAAATGGGTGCGGTTGGTATTTCTTCAGAAGTTTTTAATTGCTCAGCCCCTGATACAGGAAATATGGAGGTATTAGAGAGATATGGCACCGAAGAGCAAAAAGAGCAATGGCTCAAGCCTTTGCTTGCTGGAGAGATTAGGTCAGCCTTTGGAATGACAGAGCCGGGAGTAGCGTCTTCTGATGCAACTAACATGGCTGCAACAGCGGTCTTGGATGGCGATGAGTATGTAATTAATGGCGAGAAGTGGTGGACTTCAGGAGCAGGGGACCCAAGATGCAAAGTCATTATCTTTATGTGTGTTACCGATCAAGATCCAGATTCTCCAAGACATAAGAGACATTCTCAAATTCTTGTTCCCACAGATGCTGAGGGAATTGAAACCAGAAAAATGATGGAAGTGTTTGGTTGGGATGATGCCCCTCATGGCCATGCGCATCTTAAATTTACCAATGTACGGGTTCCAAAAAGTAACATGATTCTTGGAGAAGGCCGTGGTTTTGAAATCGCCCAAGGTCGTCTTGGACCAGGAAGAATTCATCATTGCATGAGAGCCGTTGGCTTAGGTGAGAGATCCTTGCAAATGATGTGTGAAAGATCTCAAAGCAGAGTGGCCTTCGGTAAGCCTCTCTCTCAACTCGGCGGCAACATGGATATTATCGCAAACTCCAGAATAGAATTAAATATGGCAAGACTGCTCACGCTTCAAGCAGCACATATGATGGATACTGTGGGCAATAAAGTCGCTGCAAGCGAGATTGCACAAATTAAAGTCGTTGTTCCTAATATTGTTTGTGATGTTATTGATCGCGCCATTCAGATGCATGGTGGGGCTGGTGTCTCCCAGGTATTCCCATTAGCAAGATTCTATGCCGGGATGAGAACCTTAAGATTGGCAGATGGCCCGGATGAGGTTCACAGAAGAGCAGTGGCAAGACATGAGCTTGGAAAATATCCTAGCTAGTGGGTATTAGCTCTAATTTAATTTTTTATGACACTGAAACCACAGGCCTTTTAAAAGATTTTGCGCAAATTCTTCAATGCGGTTCTATTCAAACGGACCGCAATTTAGAAATCCTAAATGAACAAAATTTAGGATGTGCTCCATTGCCTTGGGCTATTCCTCACCCTATGGCCATGGTCACCAACAAGAAAACTAATCTCTTTCATTCAAATGTCTCACATTACGAGCTCATGAGAGATCTTAATAGGCAATGGCGTCAGTGGACCATTGATGAGCCGGCAACCTTCATAACATTTAATGGTATGGCATATGATGAAGAGCTGGTGCGTAGGCAGTTTTATTGGAATTTATTTGAGTCGTATCTCACCAATACAAATGGTAACGGACGGTTAGATATTTTATTGATGATGAATAATGTTGCAGCATTCTCACCTGATGTACTGAATATTCCTTTATTTAATGGTGGTCCAGGGATTAGTTTAAAACAAGCAGACATTGCTGAGGCTAATGGCATAGAGATAGGTGACGCGCATGATGCAATAGCAGACTGCAAATTAATGATCAGTCTATTAGAGAAGATCAATGCTAAAAAGCCTGAATTAATTGATTTCTTTTTAAGTATTTCAACAAAATCCGGCGTTCAATCTGCGGTGCAGCAACCAGGTTTCCTTGGTCTCGGTGAAGTCTTTAGGCGTGAAATTTTTAAATACCCCGTTGTTCCTTGCGGCAATAAAGCACCCAATGACTTGATGTTTTTTGATTTAAGTTTTGAACCTGAGGAGATATTTGAAATGGATACACAAGAAATCTATTCATTGGTTCAAAAACCTAGCAAATCAGGACCTTTTAAAAAGTATGGTATCAATAAAACCATTCCTATTTGCCCAAGCAGCATGATAGAGAACAAAGACATCTTTGATATGGATTTTGCTCTACTGGAAAAGAGAGCACAGCAGGTAAGAGGTAATGCAGACTTTCAGACTCTTGTAAGCCAAGCGATGGCTGATAAAATAGATAATTGGAACAATGAATACGAGCATATTGAACAAATGATTTATTCTGGTGGCTTTCCTTCGCCCCAAGACAAGAATTTAATGGCTGACTTTCATCGCATTGATTCTGCAGAAGAAAGAATTAAGATTACACGCAATATAAGTGACGAGAGGCATAGGTTGTTTGCAGAGAGGATTATCTGTCAAGCCTACCCTCAAGATGCTCCTGAGGATATGCTCAATCGATATAACAGCTTAATCAATCAAAGGTTAACAGAGGAGGGCCCTTGGGGCTCTCTTGACAAAGTTATGCTGGAGCTAGACAAGCTGCTCGAAAAAGAGAACTCCGACCAAACCCAAGGTATCCTCGAGGAAACCAAGGAGTTCCTCACTCAAAGAAGCGAGTCTCTCAATTAGACCGTGCATGCAATAGGGCAAGTTGCCGCTAAGAGATTTACTGCATCAGCCTCCTTTCCTTATTTTAGGCGTCCAAGACGCAACTCAACTCATAATGGCTTATCTTATTATCACAGTGTCTGTATAATATCTTCATCTTTTAGACCCGTAGCTCAGTTTTGGTTAGAGCGCCGCATTGACATTGCGGAGGTCGATGGTTCGAGTCCATTCGGGTCTACCAAATCTATGGGGGAATAGTTTTTTGATAATAGTTAGAAATAACTATTAATAGAACAAACACCAGGCAATGCATAACCCTCAGATATATCTTCATAATTTCGATTCTATTGATCTAGAAAAAAAATCTATACTCTTTATACCTGGCGCAGGCATGGATCATAGATTTGTTAGAGCGTTGAAATTACCTTCAGAAGAATACAACCAGCCTTTGGTTATTGATTTACCTGGGCATGGAAAGACCCAGGGATTCTCATCCAATAACATTCAATTTTATAGCGAGTTTTTAATTGATGCCTTGGAGGAGTTTCATCTAAAAAATTTAGTTCTTTGCGGTCATAGCATGGGCGGTTTAATTGCTTTAGATATGCTTATTAGTCATGGTTTTTCTGCTAAATCATTACTCTTGCTGAATAGTATTTATCCCATTAAAGTGTCCAGTGCTTTGATCGAAAAAGCCAAAGCTGGTAATGGTCATGCGGCAGATTTTATTATTAAATTTGGCCTGTATAAAAAACTTATTGGGATGAAAAATATCTTTCCTCAGGAAGAGGCCCTGGTCATGCTTAATGATTTAGAGGCATGCAATAATTTTGAATTAAACCCAAGAGATTTAAAAAATCTGGAGCTACCTATTGCACTTGTCTTGGGGGCTAAAGATAAATTGGTTGATCTCAAAGAGGTAGATAATTTTGCCAAGCACTCATCGTGCGTAATTCATTCAATAAATGAAGTTGGACATTTCCCATTCTTTGAAAATCCCTCTGAATTAAGTAACGTCATAACCTCCATTACTTAAATTATTTTTTATAGCTAAGTTAGCAAATAAAACTTATGCTTATTGAAAATGGAGTAAGCATTGAAAGATTTTTATATTTTAGATTCTGGTCTTGGCACCGAATTACGCAGCAGAGGGTTTGCACTCCCTGACTTTCAAAATTCTACTTGGTCTGCTCAAGCTTTAATTGACGACCCGCAACTAATCCTAGAAATCCATAAAGATAATATCGAGGCTGGATGCACCGTCATCACAACCAGTAATTACACAGCTACCCCACTTATCTGGAAAGCCCAGGAGCATGATCTTGATTTTATTGCCTTAACTGAAACAGCACTGCGCTTAGCAGAAGAAGCGGTCAAGAGTGGCAGCAACAAGGACGCTCTAATAGCTGGTTGTTTCCCCCCAATAAACGTATCTTTTAGACCTGATCTTACCCCTTCAGAAAATGAACTAGAAGATTTCTATGAAGCTCTAGCAGCTGTTTACAAGGGCAGGGTTGATCTTATTTTATGCGAAACAATGGCATCAATACATGAAGCGGATATTGCAGCAAAGATTGCGTCTATTCATTTTAAGAAAGTTTGGTTGAGTTGGACTACCCGTGGATTAAACCCATTAATCTTGCCCTCGCAAGAAGGTTTGGAGGCTGCCGCTATAGAGCTTTCTAAATATAACTTAGATTGTCAGTTAGTGAACTGTGGGCATGCAGATCTGAGTACCGAATCGCTCAAAATTTTACAGTCCTGCGTTCCTAATATTGGGATTTACGCTAACTCTTCAGTAAATTCTATGGAGAGAGAGCAGCTAAAAACCTTTGAAAATCTTCATGATGTGCATCATCATCATGCGATACCAATTACCCCAATTGAATATGCAAACTTTGCCAAAGAATGGTTGGCGTTGGGCTGCATGGTGATTGGGGGTTGCTGCTCCACTTCACCAGAACACATCAAGGCGATTGCAGGGCTTGGAGCTTAAATTTAGCTACTAATTTTTGGTGGCTTTCAAATAGATTGTTAGGTCCACACAAATAAAATCATGGGTATCGATATAGCGACGATCACGCATTCTAGTGGCAATCCAAGACGCCAGTAATCTCCAAACTTATAGTTTCCAGGAGCCATAACTAAAGTATTGCATTGATGGCCAATTGGAGAGAGAAAAGCACAACTAGCGCCAACAGCTACGGCCATTAGGAAGGGGTCCACAGGATGACCTGCTTGGATTGCTAGATTGGCTGCTATTGGTGCCATGATAACGGCTGTGGCGGCATTGTTTACAATATCTGATACAAACATAGTAATCACCAGAATCATCAGAATAAGCCAAGGCATATCCATGCCCTGAGTGGTTGTGGAGATAAAGTTTGCTATGTTGAGGGAGATGCCGGATGTTTCTAAAGCTTGACCTACAGGAATCATTGCAGCAAGCATAACTACGACGGGCCATTCAATATTTCTATATAAGTTGCCATTGAGAACTTTAATAGAAATAAATGCAATTACGCACAGCAAAAATGCAACAACAATGTCCATGACGTTAAACGCAGTCAAGCCAATGGCTAGACCAAAAAAGACTAAACTTTTTAACAGTCGACTTCGACTTGGAATGGTTTGCAATTCTCTTTCCATTAATGGCATCAAACCCAAATGTTTTATTTTCTCTTTAACTCCCTCATCATCTTTTGTTCGAACCCCCAGAAGCAACACGTCACCCACCTTAAATGCCTCTCTTGCTAATCTTGTTCTAAACTTTGCGCCTCGCCTCCAGAGACCGAGCAATGCAAGATCTTCCGATGCTAGTCTTTTTAAGAATTCATGCTTGCGACCAATTAATCTGGAGCCAGCACTCACCATCACCTCAATTTCATCTAAGTCGGATTCTTGAATGGTATTGAGATTCTCCGCAATTTCAAAACCCAGCGCCTCTTGAATGGATGAAATATCATCCGGTGATGTTTTGATTACTAAAATCTGTCCAGGTTGAATCTTTGTTGCCATGGAGACGCTCGAAACCGCACCCGTTTCATTAACTAAACCTAAAATCTCCGTCTCTGGACCAGATATCTTTTTAATTTCAGATAATCTTAGGCCAATCGCTTTACTGTCCTCTCGCACAGTGACCTCAAATAGATAGTTTTTTAAATCAATCAGACGACTGATTTCTGTTGTATTTTCCCTGACCTTTACTAGCCGATAGCCAATGACGGAGATAAACAAGATGCCCAGAATACTTACTGCCAGTCCAACTAAGGAGTAATCAAAGAAATTAAAGCTAACCCCAGTATATTCTTGTCTGTATTGAGCAATGATGATATTTGGAGGAGTGCCTATAACGGTATTCATCCCTCCTAAAATACTTGCAAAAGCCAATGGCATTAAAAATTTTGATGGGTTCCACCCCATTTTCTGGCAAACAGATAAGGTAATAGGAAGCAACAATGCCATGGCTCCAATATTGTTCATGAATGAAGATAGCAGGGCGGCAATGACCATGATCATAATAAGAAACTGATTTTCACTAAGAGTTAATCTTGAAAATAGATTACCAGCCAGACTTACCATACCAGCTTCTTGAAGACCTTTACTGATCAAAAGTACCAATGCTACAGTCACGACTGCCGGGTGACCAAATCCAGAAAATGCGTCATTGGCGGGCACGATTCCCATGAGAACCAAAGCAGCCAAACACAGCAGAGTGACAGCGTCATAACGCCACTTTCCCCAGATAAGTAAGCCCATCAGTATTACTAACGCTCCTGCTAATATTGTTTGATCAGTCATTTGTCATACTTCACTTTTTACGATAATGATCCATCAGTCATCCTATCAAATTATTCGAAGTTATAAGAACTATTCTTATTATAGAAAATTACAGTGAGTCCCTTCATTCTTGTATATTTTATATATAATCACCGCATGCCTAATAGAGTCAATTTAAAAAAAACCTTTTTGAGCACTGCTCTAGTATTTTTGACTCTTCTGCCCAATAGTCTGCTGGCCCAGGCAATTGTAAATATTGAAGACATGAGGCGAGAAGGAGAAATAGGGTTTTTTGCAAGCAGCTCTATTAGTTTAGAGGCCTCTAGAGGTAATAGTGATAGAGATTTTTATTCCGTCTTACTGCGTTTTGATGTAAACACTAAAGATACAGAATCCTTTTTAATTCTCCAAGACAATGAGCGCAAGTCAAATAATAAATTGTCAGATAAATCTAGATTCCTGCACGGTAGATATATTTTACTGGGAGAGGATAGGGTTCACTGGGAGCTATACTCACAATATAGCGAAAACCCATTTAGAAATTACCAGAAAAGATCGGTTCTAGGTTTGGGAATGCGTATCCTCCTGTCAGATACTGCCAGATTAGGTATTGGAGTCTTAAAGGAAGACGAGAAAGATTTGGGTGGCCTAACTACCAAAACAGATCGCCTGGGATTGTATCTTCGCGACCTAAAAGAGGCTGGCGAAAATATTCATTTTCACTCGACCCTTTACCTTCAACCGAGCATTGAGAACTTTAATAATGATTACAAAGCAAGTATCATTTTAGGCTTAGACTTTAATGTTAATACAAATTTGAAAATTACCGTGCAATATTCATCATTTCATGATTCCAGCCCCCCAATGCTGGCTCAGAAGACTGACGAATCCTTGTCAACAAAATTTTCATATGACCTGAGTACTCTATGGAAGGATTAATACAAATAATTAATAATGTTTGGACTCAAGGGTTTCTAGGCATTGGCATTACTGAGATCATTATCTCTTTTTTAATATTTATTGTTGGAGCAATCAGCAGGGCTTTTTTCGTTGGCAGAGTACTGAAATGGCTTGAGAGCATTACTGCCAAAACAGACTCAGAAATAGACGATGTTTTATTACAATCTTTTCGAAAACCCTTGGGGTTTATCCCAATCACTATTGCCCTTTACTGTATTGCAGTTTACTTGCCACTTTCTGGAGTGGCCGATCTTTTTGCAACAAACATTATTAAGGCCCTGATTGCTTTTACAATTTTTAGCACCTTAGCAAATAGTATTTCTCCTATTTTTAATGCATTTACCTCAACGGCTGTACTGACAAAATCAATGACTGTTTGGCTTGAAAGGGCAGCTAGAATTATTATTTGGATTATTGGAATTGGGGTGATTTTTGACATTTTCGGTATTCAAATAGGCCCATTAGTTGCTGGGCTAGGCCTATTTTCTGTTGCAGTGGCATTGGGAGCCCAAGATTTATTTAAAAATCTAATCTCAGGCTTGCTTATCATTGGAGAGAATAGATTTCAGCCTGGAGATAGAATTGAAGTTACCGGTCAATTGCATGGAATAGTTGAGGATATTGGTTTTAGATCTACTCTCATCAGAATGTTTGATACCGCCCCAATGCTTGTTCCAAATAAGGATTTATCAGATGTCATGGTAATTAATCACGGAAAAATGAAATTTAGGAGAGTTAGCTGGACTTTAAATCTAGTCTACTCAACCACTCAAGAGCAACTTGCAAAAATTTGTGATGATATCTCAGAATATATCAACCACTCTGATCAATTCGCCAATAACCCTGATCAAGAGTCATTTGCTAGAACAGAGGAGCTTGGCGCAAGTTCAATTGATGTCCGGGTTTTATGCTATACAGATCCAATCGGCTTAACAGATTTTTCAAAAATTAGACAAAACTTAATTTTTGAAATTATTAAAATTGTTCGCTTCAATGGATCAGAGTTCGCCTATCCATCCTCTTCACTTTACATAGAAAATAATGAATCTGTGGACCCGAGTGTTTATGCAGCATTAGGCCTGAAAGCAGAAAAAATTTCTCATGACTCAGCTCCAGATAAAGGCGATGAATAGCTTCAATAAAATTTAATCTCTGGTTCTTCAATGAATAGCTTAATAAATTTCTTTCTAAGCATTAGAAATAGTCAGATTTTTAATATTATTGTTATCTCGGTTATCGTTGCCTCTGCCATTTATGCGGGTGTGAGCTCCTATGATATTTCATCTGAGTATATTATTTACCTTGATCTCTTTGATTATGCGATAACTATATTTTTTGTTGTTGAATTGGTTATTCGGATGATTTCAGAAAGATCACTGCTAAAATTTTTTAAAGATGGCTGGAATATTTTTGATTTTTGTATTGTCGTTATTTCTCTTGTGCCTATTTCTAATGTTGAGAGTATTTTTGTGGCTCGTTTATTAAGAATTATTAGAGTCCTGAGAATCATCACAGTTATTCCCGAATTTAGACGCATTATTGACTCGCTGATCAAAACTATCCCCCGAGTTGGCTTTATTGCACTGTTGATGTTTATTTTTATGTATGTGTGGGGAGCTATTGGCACAATGTTTTTTGGTCCTATTGACCCTGCACATTGGGGGAATATTGGCTTAGCTCTTATTACTTTAGTACAAATTGCAACCTATGATGATTGGGCAAACATTATGGGCAATATCACGCCTATATATCCATTTGCATGGATTTTTTTTATCTCCTTTATAATGGTCAATGCGGTGGTGCTTTTGAATATGGTCATAGGTGTTATTGTTGATGTAATGATGACAGAGCAGATAAACAGTTCGTTAGAGCAAGATTCCTTAGAAAAGACTAGTCAGAAGCCTGACCCAAGCATCTAGAAAAAGTTTCCTCATCGACATTTCCCCCTGAGAGCATAACCAAAGTTCTTGATTCCTTGAATTGTTCTTTATGAGCTAACAGGCATGCTAAAGCAACAGCCCCACTGGGCTCAAGCTTCAAATTAAGTCGATTAAATGCAAAGCTCATGGCTTCGCAGATCATCTGATCAGATGCACTTAAGCCGCTCACTCCATAATGCTGGTTGATGGCAAAAGGAATTTCTCCAGGAGTAGGGGTTAACAATCCATCGCATAAGCCTGGGCGATTCACATCCATCTTTACTCGTTTATTTTGTTCAAATGATTGCTGGTGATCATTCCATTCAGCGGGTTCAGCGGTATAGATATTGCAGTCAGAGTTGATATGTTTGATTGAGATGCATGAACCAGCTGCTAGGCCACCGCCACCTGCACATATAATGGCATTATCAAGCTTAGGATTATTTGTGTCATTGATTACCTCAAAGGCAGCCGTTCCTTGACCATAAATAGTCTCTAAAGCGTCATAGGGATTAATTAGAACCAAGTTTCTCTCCTTAGCAATCTCACGACTCATTTCTTCTCTACTTTCGGTTCGTCTGTCATAAAAAATAACTTCAGCGCCCAGTTCACGAGCAGTATTTATTTTTTTTATTGGTGCGTCTTTTGGCATGACAACGGTTGCCGGCGTATTAAAGACTTTAGCAGCATGAGCAACTCCCTGCGCATGATTGCCAGAAGAGTATGCAATTACTCCTCGCTTTAGCTCTTCCTCACTCAATCTTGAGATAGCTGATAGGGCGCCCCGGACTTTAAAAGAGCCGGTAATTTGAAGAGACTCTGGTTTAAATAGATATTGCCCACCTAGTTCCTCATTTAAATCAGGGCAAGTAATTAGCTGTGTGTGATGTATATGGGGAGAGATGAGCTGGTAGGTCTTAACAATCTCATCAAACCAGACCGCTGGCTCTAACTTCATTTGAAACTTTTCCTAGCAGATAAATCTTTGAGCAAAAATGGAAGATAGGCAACATAAAATAAGAAAATTCCCAGAGGAATAACTCCCACTAAATGCATGGGAGGGTCTGGAAAGTAGTCCATCAATGATCCACCATCAGGTCTATCAACTAGGAACCAGAAGTTAGCAGGCGGTCCCATCATAATATTAATCACATAGACACCAACCAATAAGATAGCCGTGGTAACAATGACCTTAGGTATGTCAGATAGATGTGGCCTGTCTGCCTTCACTATCAGGACATAAAATACTGCCAAGATGATCAGGCTGTGTCCAAAAAAGAATGGGACATATTCACCGTGAGGAAACGCATATTCTAAATCTGGTGTTAAAAGCGCCATGGTGGCACCACACACACCCCAAAAATAAGCACAGTGAAATAATAGCTTGGGGGCATTGTCTTTTAATAGAAATATAATGAGAGCGATAGAAGAGAAATCACACATGTGAAGGGGCAGTTCATCCTGCCATGGCAAGCCGAATAAAAAAATGTCATAAATAGGCTGTGTAATCAGATGAAAGATAATAAGTCCCGCTGCAATTCTTGCCCCGATTAACTTGCCATCATCAGATTGATTTTTATAAAAATAAGGAAATCCCAGGATAACTATGATGCAGAGTGTCAGACTTATAAGGTGCTGAGTTCCAAATATTTGAAAAGGTAGGTCGTTCATTCTTAAGCTATATTTTAAAGAAATATTTTATATCACAGAGCTGCGAAAGCATATTTTTATATCGTTATGACCGCCATGAATACTTTCTACTGCATACCATTAATTAATATGTCTTCGGTCAATACCGCGGGTAAGATTTTTGAACTCGTCATTCCCGGCTTCCAGAAAATATACAAAGGCACTCCGCTTCGAGAGTATCGAGCTAGCCCTGTTGTAATTTCATCATTTCGATTTGTCCAGTCCGCTTTGATATATTGAATGTTATTGCTTGATAGGTACTCTGTTACTCGCTGTCTTGAGAGTGCTGTTTTTTCATTAGCTTGGCAGGTGATGCACCATGCAGCAGTAAAGTTGATTAAATAAGCTTGGCCTTGTGTTTTTAGTTCTGTTTCAGTGGTTAGGCTCCAGGAAGCTGAAGTTGACCCTTGCTCCTCCATCGTTTGATTCATCGGTAAATTGCTTAAAAATTGCATAGTTAAAATGGAAGTTAAAACTATGCCCAGCCAACGTAAACGATGTTTAAAAGTGGTGAGCATCCAGACAGAGACTGCTAAAATTAAACTTACGATCAGTAATTGAATTAGGGATGCTCCTGAGGTTTGCAGCATAAAAACCCACATGAGCCAAAGAGCTGTGGCAATCATTGGAAAGGCAAAAAACTGCTTCAATGTTTCCATCCAAGCACCTGGTTTTGGTAATGTGCTGATCCAGCTTGGCCTCATGGCTAAGATTAAATAAGGTCCTGCAAATCCTATGCCTAGAGCCATAAAGATCGGCAATGTAGCAAAAGATGGCTGAAGCAAGGCATAACCAATTGCCGCACCCATAAAGGGAGCTGTGCAGGGGGAGGCAACAACCACGGCCAGAACGCCGGTAAAAAATGAACCTGAATAATTGTTTCTTGATTGCGCGCTTGAGCCGATGGTGGTTAACCCTTTAGCCAGGTTAATATCAGTGAGTAATATAAAGCCTATGCCAAGCATAATTAGTGTTAAGAGACCTACCAATTCAGGAGATTGCAATTGAAATCCCCACCCAATCATTGCTCCAGTGGATCTAATAAATATTAATATGGAAGCAATCAGCAGGAAAGTAAAAAGAACGCCGGCCACAAAAGTTAATGCATGATTGCGAATTTTTGCATGATCGTCGCCACCCATGGCCACAAAGCTCAGCACCTTGAGTGAAATAACAGGAAAAACGCAAGGCATTAAGTTCAAGATTAGACCGCCCAGCAGGGCGAATACCAGAGCCACAAACAAAGACATACCTCCAGTAGATGCTAGCAACTCCTCTTGTACTTGGTAGCCTTGACCATCCAAGCTTAAAATCCCTGAATAACTTTCAATATTTAAATTGAGAGTTGGCAAGGTGAGCTGAAAAGTCTGCTCATCAAGCTGGGTGAGATCTTGCTTTGCTTCGTAGGCAAAGAGATTATCTTCTCTTGGAAAAAAGTATGCTTCCGTTACCTCTTGCTCAGCTTTAAATTGAAGATGAATTTCATCCGCACCTACCAACGTGTTGATTGCAATAAAATCAACTGGGAGTTCATCAATTGCATCATCGAGGATGGTGCTTGGATTGGTGCTTGAGAGATCAATGGATAAATTTGCTTCTTCAGGAATGCAAATATCAGCACAAATTAAAAAAGATAATTTAAGGTGGATGGTCGATAGTTCGGAGTCTACAGATCTAAAGACCTTAAAGGGAAATATTACATCCCCTTCATATCCATAAGTCATGAGCGGGGGGTAAGGGATGGTTGTCGGAGTTGGCCACTCCACATTCTCAATAATCACACCATCGCTTGCTAACCAGTCTGCTTCAAAGGGACCGCCGGAGTCTCCAGGATTTTCCCAGTAGGTATGCCAGCCTTCCTGCATATTGAGCCTGACGCCGAGGTAAAAAGATTCTTGTTGGCTGTTTTGAAGATTGGTGATCAGGCTAGCCTCCGCATGCCCTGTGTTCACAGGCGCTCCAGAAATCAACGAGGACAGTAAAAGACTTAAGGTTAATAACAGGTGACGCATAATATTTATTTTAAAGCATAAGCAAAAAAAAGGGGGGCTGCTGCCCCCCGATCCTAGTTAGATTAAATTACTTAGACCCTAAAATTTTAGGAGTTTTAATATCAATCAGACGTGGTTTTTGAGCATCTGGGATAATTTTCTCTAATGCAAGAGTTAGCATCCCATTAACTAGTTCAGCGCCATGCACCTGAACATTTTCAGCTAAAGTGAACTGCTGCTTAAAAGCACGTTGTGCAATGCCTTGGTAAACCACTTCATTAGATTGCTGCAAGAGCTCGTCCTGAGGCCCTTTGTGCTCAATCGTTAAAATGCCTTCTGCTAACTCAATATTGAGGTCTTCACGAGCTAGGCCCGCCACAGCGACATCAATAAAGATTTTATTTCCATCTCTTCTGATGTTGTATGGGGGATAGCTGGAAGATTTTTCTGTGGCATCAGAAAATCTCTGCAGTCTATCAAATAGGTTTTCAAACCCTAACACGCGAGTTGTTAGAAACGGATCGGTAAAATTAAGTACCATAATATAGTCCTCCTTAGTAGCGACTAAAAATGCATATCCTTGCGGCATATGCTGTTAATAAACGTAGACCCAATTGGCATCTACCCCTCTTATTTTGGAACAATTATAAAAAAATCAAGAGGTATAAAAAATTAATTAGTCCCAGTGGGTAATAAATTTTTCAGGATCAAGATCAGGTATGGTTTTTATCGTGCCTGAAGGCGTTCCCACATATAGGTAGCCAATGACCCTATGTTCTGGAGTAAGACCAAGATATTCAACCAATGTTTGGTTAAACGCTAGTTTGCCAGTTCTCCATATGCCAGCATAATTTTTTGCATGGAGAGCAAGTAAGATATTCTGTGCAGCAGCAGCGGTTGAAAGCATTTGTTCGATCTCGGGTACTTTTGGATGCTCGGTTATTTTTGTCACTAGAATAATAATCATTGGCGCCCGATAAGGTGCAGATTTATATTTCTCTATATGAGAGAGCTCTATATTTTCAATATGTTTGGATGCAAAGTCTGCAAAAAGAGTAGACAGCCTATCTATGCCTTTACCTGAGACTTGGATAAATCTAGAGGGTCTTAACCAGGCATGATCAGGAGCTCTAAGAGCAGCCTTATACACCTCATCCATTTCTTGATTGGATGGCATAGGGGCAGTTAGTTCGCGAGGAGAATTTCGAGAGATTAGGTTTTCTATGGCATCCATACCTTTATTCTAATTGATGATGAAACTTTTTTTAAAAAATTCTCCAATCTTCTCTGTCATCAGATTAAACTTACGAGACAACTTAAAATTACTACCTATGGAAATCACTCTATTATATGCATCGCTTTTATCAGTACTAGCTATTTGTTTAGCCTTTAGCACGGGACTGGTTCGATCTAAAACCAACACCATGCTTGGGGAAGGAGATTCACCAGAAATGCTGCAGTCGATTAGAGCATTTGGTAATTTAATTGAATACGCACCCTTGGCTATTATCATGTTGGGGCTGCTTGAAATTCAAGACATCGATGGCTGGAAACTGCATATCCTGGGATCAACTTTTTTTCTTAGCCGTATCTTGCATGCATATGGGCTCGCCATCTCTAGAGAAAGCACTCCCTATAGATTGCTTGGTACATTAGGCACATGGATAACTATTTTAGCCATGGCTATTTCTGGTATTGTTATCTCTCTGCCTTTGTAAGGAAACTTTCTATTAATCATCCTGTCTAAATTAATATGAATTCTTGTAAACATTTCTTCCTAATAGTTTTAATAAGCTTTGGTGCAAGCGCAGCCTTCGCACAAACGCATTCAGATCAAGATCAAACAGTCATTGAGTCTGTCTGGCAATTAGATCGAAATGCCTCGTCCCTCTCATCCAGGGGTAATGGCCAGGTCCTATATTTCTTTTCCAGCGACGCCTATCAGACTTATCAAGCTAGAAAATTTCAAAACTGGGATAATTTCTCGGTGGTGGATGTTAGAAACTTAATACGATTAAAAAAGAATCAAAAAATTAAAATACAAAAGTCTCAATTCAATAATTCAATTTATGCAGTAGAATTGCTTAGCGGGTTTCACAAGGGCAAGACTTATTATTTAATCGCAGAAGAATTGAAAAAAAACTTTATTCAGGAGAAAGAGGATGTTAAATCAGTCTAAATATTTCGCTACATTAATAACTGCTGTGCTGTTAATTTCTGGTTGTTCATACAACTCTTTAAAACCAGAAGTGGTTGATCGTTCTGCTGCTCAGCGGATGCAAACGGTTGTATTTGCAACTGTAGTTTCAATAGATAGGGTCATCTTATCTGGCGATGGTGATACTGGAGCATTTGCTGGAGCTATTCTTGGTGCTGTGGCTGGCTCTTCTGTCACTGACTCTGAGACTGAGTCTGATGTTGCTGGGGTCCTTGGGGCCTTGGTGGGCTCTGCCATTGGAGCTAAAGCTGGCGATGCTGCAACTCGAAAACCAGCCATTGAATTATTGTTAGACCTAGATTCTGGAAAAACTGTTTCCATTATTCAGGAAGAAGGCGACTATTCTTTTGAGGTTGGTCAGAGAGTAAAAATTATCAAAAATAAAGGTAAGTCCCGAGTGATGCCTTTGAAATGAGCTCCGAAGCTTTCACGGTTATCTACAATAAAGGTTTAGACCTAGTCTCCAGGCGCGAACATTCGCGTCATGAATTAATGCAAAAACTAGACAAGCGTTACCCAGAGTCTTCTCCAATTATTGAGGAAGCTCTTGATAAGCTTGAGGTTAACAGGATATTGGATGATGAGCGTTTTGCAGAAATGTATGTTAATTCAAGAGCTCGAAAAGGTTTTGGACCAAAAAAAATTGAGATGGAGCTAAATGCTAAGCGTGTTGATTCTACCATCACCTCTAATGCCTTGGAGGTCTATGAGACATGGCTTGAAAATGCTCAAAAAGAACTCAAAAAGAAATTTAAAGATCAGAAGCCCACTGACTATCAGTCCAAAATGAAGCAAAAACAATTTCTATTTACCAGAGGGTTTTCAGGCTCAATTATCGACAAAGTTTTGTAAATTGACATGGTATGATTGACCCTATGTCTTACCAGGTTTTAGCAAGAAAATACCGACCATCTTCTTTTGCCGAAGTTGTCGGTCAAGAGCATGTTCTTAAGGCTCTAGAAAACAGCATTCTACAAAATAAACTTCATCAAGCTTATATCTTTAGCGGTACACGAGGGGTCGGTAAAACCACGATAGCTAGAGTATTTGCCAAGTGCTTGAATTGCATGCAAACAGATTCACCACAGGCAGTCCCATGCAACACTTGTTCGGCTTGCGAAGAAATTAAAATTGGTCGCCATATGGAATTTTTAGAAGTGGATGCTGCCTCTAGAACAGGAGTAGATGACATGAGAGAGCTACTGGAATCAGTTCAGTACAAACCTGCCAATGCTCGTTTTAAAATATACTTAATCGATGAGGTGCATATGCTCTCGAAGAGTAGCTTCAATGCTCTATTAAAGACTCTCGAAGAACCACCTCCCCATGTCATGTTTTTAATGGCAACGACTGAAGTAGAAAAGGTACCCAAGACTGTCCTGTCTCGTTGCCTGCAATTAAACTTAAAGATTATTCCTGAGAGCCAAATTCAGCAGCACACCAAATCTTTGCTTGATCTTGAATCTATTAGCTATGATGAAGAATCTATAGAGCTGATATCTGAGGCAGCCCAGGGGTCCGTGAGAGACGGTTTAACGCTTTTAGATCAAGCAATAGCCCATGGGAATGGCGCCTTGAACTCAGAGGATGTGAAGGCTCTGCTTGGCACCATTGATCAGTCATATATTATTGAATTGGTAGAGCAGATTGCTTCTAAGAATGGTGATGGAGCCTATAATGCATTGCATAAAATTACCGAGCTAAATGTTGAATACGAGCAGGTGCTGAAAATCTTGATTTCAGTGCTTCATAAGATCGCATTGCAACAACAGCTTGAGAATAGCGATAGCACTTCTATACAAAGCTTAGCTCAAGCCTTAGACCCTCAAGTGATACAACTTCATTATGAGATTGCTCTAAACTCATTGAGTAAATTTCATGTTCACCCTCATCCTAAGCAAGCTTTAGAATTGTGTATATTGCGAATGCTTGCGTTTCAGCCTATCAGCGAAGTGCCACCCTTGGTAGAAGAAAAAAAAAATCTTAAAATAAGTCCAGAGCCCTCAGCTCAGACTCAACCTCAAGAAAGTGCCCCTCCTATTTCTGTGCCTAGCGAAACAACGCCACTTAACTTCACTGCCCCTGTAGCACCTGCTGAAGAGCCTCAGACATCTATCCCTTCTCACCTGGATCTGAAGGGTTGGAATGCTATGTTCCATTCTCTTGAGCTCTCCATGTTTGTAAAACAAGTTTTCTCAGAGTTTGAATTTCTTAACTTTGAAAATAAAATTGTAACTTTAAAAAAATCAGATGATCTGATTAACCCAACAGAAGGCTTAAAGACTGAATTTATAGAAGCTCTTGCAAAAAGACTGGGCAACGAGATCTCACTTGTGATTGAAAGCGGTGATGTGGCATCGTCACCTGCCGCTATGGAAGAGCTTGAAGTTAAACAACAGTTAGACGAGGACAAGGCTGCGCTGCTTGAAAATCCTGTGTTAAAAGATATTCTTGAGTCCTTTGATGGAAAAATTATTGATGAATCGGTTAACAAGGTAACGAATGAGTAAAGACCTTCTCTATGAATTAATTGAATCTCTGACGATCCTTCCAGGGGTTGGAAAAAAGTCTGCTCAGCGCATGGCTTTATTTTTGTTAGATAAAAATAAAGACGGGGCAGCACACCTGGCGAAGACCTTAGAGGAGTGTTTAAACACCATCCAGCGATGCGAAACTTGCAGACAGTTAACCTCAGAGTCCATTTGTAGAATCTGCAGTGATTTGTCTAGAGATGCTTATAGTTTATGTGTAGTGGAGAGTCCTTCGGATGTCTTGGCGATTGAATCAACTGGAGGCTTTAAAGGCCGATACTTTGTTTTGATGGGTCGATTATCTCCCATTGATGGCATTTCACCAGATGATTTAGGTATTCCAGATTTACTACGCCATATCCAACATGCTCAGATTGAGGAAGTCATTCTTGCAACGAGCTCGACCGTTGAAGGGGATGCAACTGCTTCTTTTCTAAAAGACCATCTTCAGTCTGTAAAAGTTTCAAGGATCTCTTATGGTATTCCTATAGGAGGCGAGTTAGAGTATGTCGACGGCAACACTATTGCTAGAGCAATCCAAGGGAGGATCGAAATCTAATGTCTATTAAACCGGATGTATGGATTAAACGAAAGGCTGAAAATGAAGGCATGATCGAGCCATTTTCTAAGAATCAAGTTAGGGTAGATGACAAGGGTGACAAGTTAATTTCATATGGTGTATCAAGCTTTGGGTACGATGTTCGCTGTGCAAATGAATTTAAAGTGTTTACAAATATTTATTCAGCAACCGTAGATCCAAAAGTATTTGATGATAAAAGCTTTGTCGATATTACCGCCGATGTTTGCATTATTCCGCCTAATTCATTCGCTTTAGCTAGGACGGTAGAGTACTTTCGCATTCCAAGGAATGTGCTAACAATCTGCTTAGGCAAATCTACGTATGCAAGGTGCGGCATTATTGTTAATGTGACACCTCTTGAGCCTGAGTGGGAGGGTCATGTGACACTAGAATTTTCCAACACCACAAATCTTCCTGCAAAAATTTATGCTGGCGAGGGCGTTGCTCAGATGATCTTTTTTGAATCTGATGAAGACTGCGAAGTCAGCTATAAGGATAGAGGCGGGAAATATCAAGGTCAGACTGGCGTCACGCTCCCAAAAACTTAAAGTAAGCCTTTAAGCTGCAGGAGGGTGTCTCCTTTTTCATCCTGGTCTTCCATCCTGACGATTAAATAACCAAGCTCTGGCGATAAAAAGTAAGTTGTAATCCTGTTGTTGTCTTGAGGTCGCTTTCGCTGGACAACCTTGCATTGATAGGCTACCGCCCCAACCTCGCACTCTGCATCTGCATTCAGCGTGTAGTGATTTGATTCGATCTCACCAGTCTTAATATCTGGCAGCAAAAGAGAAAATGTCTTAGCACCTTGTATAACTTTTTTTCTAATTTGTATCTGAGCATTCAAAGGATCAAAAATTTCTAAATTTTCAGGTAAACTTTTTTCCCATTCAAACTTACCCGACGAACCTATAGTTTTTGCTTCTTGATCAAACTTCACAATTCGTTTTTGTGTAATAAAGGCAAACTTAGCACTCATGGTGTACTGATTGGTGGTGATCAAATCCTGGCTTTCATGAAACTCAGAGCTTATATCAATTTTCCCCAAAGGAAATTTTGCTTTAAATGATAGAGATCTAGCACCATCTTCCATGGTCTTCAATTCACGCACACCCTGCATACTGACATCGGAGTTTGTAAAGTCATACATTGCTTTGTAGTCAGGGAGTATCTGGCTGGAAACATTTAATGAGACTAATACTAATAGTACGCTGGCTAATCTATACATTAAAAAACTCCATATTATTTTTTCCGAAGTGACTCTTCGCTTCAAATTTTACCTTTTTGCCCTGCAAGGAGATCAGGCCCTTCAAAACCTCAGCAATGACCTTGGGCAACAGCGCATGTTCTATTTTATGAATCCTTTGAATAAGCTTAGTTTCAGTTTGAGTCGGATCAATTTTTAAAGCACCCTGTGCAATCACAGGGCCACCATCTAACTCTCCGTTTACATAATGCACCGTGACACCATGCATCAAATCACCATTCTCTAAAGCTTGACTGTGTGTGTTGAGTCCGGGGTACTCAGGAAGCAAAGAAGGGTGAATATTAATTAATTTTCCAGCAAAGGCATCTGTAAAGTTTGACGTGAGAATTCTCATAAAACCAGCAAGAACAACTAAATCTGGTTCGATTGAAAGCACTTGCTCAGTCAAAGATAGATCAAATGCTTCGCGCGAAGCAAAGTCTTCATGGCTAATGGTTTTAGTCATTAAGTGATATTTTTGTGCACGCTCTAGGCCCTTGACCCCTGCCTGGTTAGAGATCACTAACTCAATAGAGCCTGGAATACTGCCATTTTGACAGGCCTTTGCTATAGCCTCCAAATTAGATCCATTACCAGAAATTAGAACAACAATTTTTTGCATATTTTAAATATATTCGATTTGATCTTCTGAGCTTGATCGCTCAATTTTACCTAATACAAAGGATTTAAATCGATGTTTTTGTAAGACCGCTTGAGCTTTTATTAGATCTTTTGGCTCCACAATACACACCATACCAATCCCACAATTAAAAATTCTCAACATGTCAGGCTCAGATATTTTGCCGTAGTCTTGCAGCCACTGAAAAACTTTTGGAAGTTTCCAAGCAGACATTTCTATTTTTGCTTTCAATCCCTTTTTTAGAATTCTTGGAATGTTTTCAGTTAGTCCTCCGCCAGTGATGTGAGCCATACCCTTAACATCAACTTTTTTAATTAATTCTAGAATTGAGTTTGGGTAGAGGTGGGTAGGTTTTAACAGAGCATTCATTATTGCTGGCGGCGGATTATTTTTCTTAACAATAGCTCGAATTAATGAATAGCCATTTGAATGCGGACCGCTTGACTCTAGGGCAAGAATTATTTGACCAGCTTTTATTTTTTTCCCATCAATAAGATGAGCTTTTTCTACTACTCCCACAGAAAATCCAGCTAGGTCAAAGTTTTGCCCAACGTAATGTCCAGGCATTTCAGCAGTTTCTCCTCCAAGCAATGCACAATCAGATGCCTTGCAGGCCTTGGCAATACTTTTAATAATATTTGCTGTTGCGATTGGCTCGAGTTTTGACGCTGCAAAATAGTCTAAAAAAAATAGAGGCTTTGCGCCACAGGTCACCATATCATTCACGCACATGGCTACTAAATCCTGGCCAATTGAATGTGTTGTTTTATGCGTTTGGCTCAAAGATACTTTCGTTCCAACCCCATCAGTGCAACCAACCAAGACTGGATTCTTGTACTTTCCTCCAAGCTGAAACAGCCCAGCAAAGCCACCAATTCCCCCTAATACCCGTTTGTCATGCGTGGCGTTAACGCTGGCCTTAATAGCTTCAACTAAATCGTTACCAGCATCAATACTGACTCCTGATTTGGCGTAGGGATCTTTAGGTTTTCGTTTGTTAGTCATTTACAATTAAAAATTATGATTAATAAAATATGCTACTTTGCCATGGTTGCTATCAGCGCAACAAGTTTGTTGCATGCCAAAGAGTTACCTAGCTTGTTTGAAGTCAGCCTTCCTAGCGATCAGTATACCAATACTAACGATGGATTAAATAAAGCATTCAATCTATTAATTACAAAATTATCTGGCTCACGCAAGCCAAATTATTTATGGAAAATAGGAGATGCCAAGCTCAATAAAATTGATTTTGTTACCTCTTATGCCATCAACTCAGAAGATGGAAAAGACAAATTATTGGTTAAGTTTAATAGAGCAACATTAATTCCAGAGCTTAGAAAAATTGGCATTCCATTAATCGGGTATTCACGACCTGTCATTCTTTTTCTGATCAAGATTGATACCGGTGAGATAAAACCTTTTTATCTAGATGTGAACAAGCCATCTAATGAGCTGCAAAAAAATTTACAATTGACTTTGCAGGACCTGGCAGAAGAGAGAGGCGTCCATTTAGAGTTGCCTGCATTTGATTTAGAGGATCAGAATTTTTTACAGCAAACGGATATTCTATTTTCACCTGCAGAGTATATTCAGCAAAAATTTTATAGTGACTCCGTGCTATCCATAGAAATTTCAAGAGTCGGCATCAACCAATGGCTGTTGGATGGAGACTTGCCTTCCTCAGATTTATTAAGAGACGATCAAATTATTAATGCTGTAAAAAATAAGTTACATCTATTTCTTGATACCTTTATTTCCATTGAGCCTCTTGCACCAGGGGCCAGCGGAGATGAAATCTTATTATCAATTAGTGGGCTAAAATCATTTCAGGATTTAGAGAGCGTTGAGGCGGAGCTATCAAAAATTTTTGCTATTAAGTCGAAAGCATTCTATTTATTTGATCGCTCGAAGATTGTATATACGACGCAGCTATTCCAAACTACCCAGTCTCTTCTGATGGAGCTGAGAGGAAGCAGCACACTCTTATTTAAAGAGTTTAATCAAGGTGAGAAGACTCTCTACCTGGAGTACTTAAATTAGCATGACTAAATACTTTATTTTTATCCCAAATTTACTATCCATTATTAGAATATTTCTGATGTACCCGTTACTCACTTTTATTGCCAACGAAAACTTTCTTTATGCTTTAGGCATTTTTGTCCTTGCTGCAGCAACAGATGGTTTAGACGGGTATCTAGCAAGAGTGATGGAGTGGCAGACTGAACTTGGAAAAATATTAGACCCTATTGCGGATAAAGTATTGCTGATCGGAACAATTTTAATTCTATGGATGAATGGATATATCCCACTCTTTGTCCTTCTTACTTTTATATGCCGTGATTTCATTATTATTATGGGCGCTGCATTTCACATGACTGTTTATGAAACAGGCACTCCCGCTCCTAATGTCTTTGGAAAATTCACTACTTTTTGTCATATCGCTTATCTAGCTTTTGTATTTATAGACATTATTTTTGGCTTCAACATAACTAATCTTGCTCTTGATGTTATTGTGGCAGGCGTTACCCTTATCAGTCTTTTGCTATATGGGACAGGGTGGTCTAAATTAACTGCCAAACTACATCGTGAATAATCCAACGCAACTTATTTTCCCTTTTCAGGTTAATCAAAAGGCATCTTTTGAGAGCTTTTTTTGTTCGCCAGATAATAATGAGTTAATGAGCAGACTTAAAGACCTTGTTGTAAGTCAGAATACTGATGAGCTAATAATTAATGGAGCTGAAGGCTCTGGCAAATCATTTTTAATGCAAGCTATTTGCAACGAGCTTAGCTCATCAGGAAAACAGTTTGCTTTTATACCCATGAACAAAGCCATCAATATGGGAGTAGAGATATTGCAAAATTTAGCATCCCTGGATGCGGTTTGCATTGATGACTTGCAACTTATTCTTTCAAAGGAGGAGTGGGAGACAGCTCTGTTTAATCTAATCAATGAATGTCAGCAATCTGGCTGCAGTCTTGTACTATCTTTTAGTGGCACTCAGTCCTTAGAGGCCAGCACCCAGCTTTCAGATTTGCTTTCAAGAATCAAGCGCATGGAGTACATGACTCTGCGAGCAGTGCAAGATGAGTTTTTAAGCCAAGCTTTAGATTTTGTATCCCACCAATTAGACATTAACTTAGAAAAAGCAGAGCTTGAGTTTCTTCTTAAACATCAAACTCGTGAGTTTTCATTATTGGTAGAGAATATTGTCTCTCTTGACCGGCAGGCTGCTTCTCTTAAAAGAAAGATAACTATTCCATTTATTAAAGAAACGCTAAACCTGTAACTTACTCTTCCTTGTAATCCTCTTCGAGAATGCCTTTTTCTTTAAGAGTCTTTGTTAGTTTCTCCAAACGAACGAGTGCAACCACTCCGACCATTCCAAAAATAAAACTCATTGCTGTTAGTCCATCCATATCAGTCTCTTTTTTTAAATTTCTTGCAAATTAATCAAGGTCTACCAAGCAATCCTCGCAGGTTAACAGCGCTTTTGGTTGCTGTATTCCTGTTAATGTTTCATAGAGATCTGCTAAGCCATTAAGGGCTGAGAAAACCTTTGGTTCTTTGATGGAAACATCAAAATTTTCAAGCAGCTCTCTGAGAATTAGCTCTTCAGGGGAAAGTTCTTGACCATAATACTCAACCTGATAATCCTCTAATTCTGTTAGATTTACAGCATACGCAATGGCATCATCAATGCCTCCAATCTCATCTACTAAACCTATCTCTTTTGCACTAGTTGCAATCCAGACTCTGCCACCTGCAATTGCTTTAATGTCTTCATAGGATTGAGATCTTGAATCAGCAACAAAGTTAACAAACCGATCGTATGCATCTGCTCCCCAGCTTGCAAATATTTTATCTAAGTCCTCGTCAATGGCCTGAGTTGGATCCCAGCCACCATGCTTAGAAGTAACCACTCCATCAAAATTCACACCAATGTAGTCCATGGCATTTTCTAATGTAGGCAAAGCAATCGCCACACCTATAGAGCCTGTAATAGTTGTGGGTTCTGCAAATATGTAATCGGCTGGTGTTGCAATATAAACCCCGCCAGATGCTGCATAATCGCCCATGGATACTACGACCTTAATGCCTTTTGTTTTAGCGGCAAACAACTCATCACGCATCATTTCGCTAGCTATGATAGAGCCACCAGGGCTATTAACTCTAAAGACAATAGCTTTTGTGTTTTCGTTCTCATGTGCAGATCTAATTTGCTTTACGACTCCGCTTGAACCGGCTACGCCCTGAGAAATCTCTCCCTCCATGATCACACCCTCAGCCGTAATAACAGCTATTTCATTTTCACTTTCGGAGAAGTCATCTTCCATTTGATCTGCATACTCATTATAAGAAATCGTTTTGTAAGTGTCTGTTTTAGCCTCTTCATCTAGACCAAATTCTTCAATCATATACTGACGAA